>Ga0209342_10003119_pt1 | contig 17531 bp, 5 predicted proteins | sample RifCSP16_2_FD_184023 | JGI IMG/M metagenome (GOLD analysis project Ga0209342, IMG submission 184023) | Soil microbial communities from Rifle, Colorado - Rifle CSP2_sed 16_2 (SPAdes) (version 2) | ecosystem: Environmental > Terrestrial > Deep subsurface > Rock core/Sediment | place: Rifle... | reverse complement strand
CCGGCGTCGGAGAGGCGCAACTCGATCGCGAAGAGCCCCGAGGAGACGGGGGTGCCGTTGACCACCCCCGCGAGCGGATCGAGGGAGAGCCCCACGGGGAGCGCGGACCCGCCCGCAAGGCCCCAGTTGTAGGGCGGCGTGCCGCCGAGCGCGTCGAGGAGGTAGCCGTAGGGAAGTCCCTGTTGCCCTTGGGGGAGCTCGGTGAAGCCCGTTTCAAGCGCCTGGATCACGCGCAGGAGGTAGTCGTGCGTCACCGTGCGCCCTTGCGAGTCCGTTGCGCGCACCGTGAAGAGCCAGTCGCCGAAGGCCGTCGGTGTGCCGGAGATTGAGCCCGACCCCGGCGAGAGCGAGAGGCCGGGCGGCAAGGCCCCGGAGTCGACGGTGAAAGTGAAGGGACCCTTGCCGCCGCCTGCGGCAATCGGAGCGATGTAGGGAGTCCGCTCGATGGCTTGGGGGAGGAAGTCCGGCTGGAGCGAAACCGGGTCGGCGACCTCGATCCACAGGGCGATGGCCTCGGTGCGCCCGACGGAGGAGTTGACCTCGACGGTGAAGGAGAAGTTGCCGGGGGCCGCGGGCGTGCCGTCGATGAGCCCGGTGGAAGGGGAAAGCTGGAGGCCGGGGGGCAGGGCGCCCGCGGACACGCGCCAGGCGAACGGCGGGTAGCTCCCGTTCACGGCGACCGCGTCGGCGTAGGGGACGCCGACCGTGCCCGGCGCAAGCGAGGCGGTGAGGATCACGAGGTCGTCGATCACTTCGATCGACAGGTCGCCGGTGGCCGTGCGCCCGGCCGACGATGAGACCTGGACCGTGAAGGAAAAGCTCCCCGCGGCCGTCGGCGTGCCGTTGATCCAGCCGGACGAGCTGGCGAGGTTGAGGCCTGGGGGCAAGGCCCCTGCGACGACCGACCAGGCAAACGGGGGCGAATTGCCGATGAGGGAGAGGGGGGCCGCGTAGGGCTGGCCGACGAGGCCGCCTGGCAACGAGGTCGTCGTCACGACGGGGACGGACTGGTGGGCAAGGCGGCGCAGCTCGTTCGTGGCGGCCGAGGTGTACCAGAGAGCGCCGTCGGGGCCCACCTGCATATCCGTGACGTAGCCCATGAAGGTCGCGAAGTTCACCGCGTCGGCGCCCCCCACAAGCGACCACGTGGTTGCGTTGGGGTCTTGGCGAAGGACCCGGAGGTTTCCGTTGTAGAAGTCGAAGAAGAAGGGGTTCTCCTCGAATTCCGGCGGGAAACTCGAGTCGGAAGGGTACGACACGCCGCGGTAGAGCGCGGCCTCGATAATCGCGGCGCCTCCGGGGTTCGGGTAGGCGTAGATCGGGCGTGTCCACGCCGGGAAGGAACTGTCGGTCGGGCAGAGGCTCGTGCGGTACGTGGCGTTGGCCTCGAAGTAGGGCCACCCGAAGTTCTCGCCACCGGCCGAGATGTCCACCTCCTCCCAGGCGTTCTGGCCCACGTCGCCGATGTAGAGCTTGCCGGTCACCCGGTCGATGTCGAAGCGGAAGGGGTTGCGAAGGCCGAGGGCCCAGACGAGCGAGGCGTTCGCGTTCGAGGCGTTGTAGAAGGGGTTGTCGGCGGGCGCAAGCGTGAGGCGGTCGGAGGGGTTTGCCGAGCCGTTGACGTTGAGGCGGAGGATCTTGCCCGCCATGAACGAGAGGTTCTGCGCCGTGCACCCGGCACCTTGCGCGTCGTCGCCGATGCTGACGTAGAGGCGTTTGTCGGCGCCGAAGCGGACGGTGCCGCCGTTGTGGTTCGTGTTGGCGTTTGGCATGTCAGAGAGGAGCACGAGCTTTGAGGCGAGGGCGACCGAGGGACGGCCTTGGCCCGTCGCGTTCGTAATGTTGAGGCGGGCGACCTGCACGTACGATGGAGAGCCCGAGGTCGTGTAGTGCACGAAGATGTAGGGGCGCGTCGGGTAGTCGGGGTCGACGGCGACGCCGAGGAGCCCTTGCTCGCCCGTGGTCGAAAGGCCCGTCAGCGTGCCGCCCGAGCCCCGCGTGGAGCCGTTGACGAAGACGAAGCCGCCGTTGTTCTCGACGACGATGAGGGTGCCGTTCGGGAAGAAGGCGAGACTGCGGGGGATCGAGAGGCCGCCGACCACCAGGGTATCCGTGAAGAAGGAGGGGAGGGCGGCGGCAGCGGGGCCGGCCACGAGGGGGGGCACGACGAGGACGAGGGCGACCGCGACAGCCAGGGGGGCGCGACGTTTGCCCTTCATGCGAGACGCCAGAGCCATCCAAGCGCCTCCTTCAAGTCCCTTTGCCTCAGGGTCCGGTTTCTGGAACCGCAAGGGGAGGCGGGGCGCCCAAAGGCGGCACCCGCGAAATGCATAAATGCGGGCAACGATCCGAGAAAGCCGCTCGCAAGGGGTGCGGGCAGATCGAGGGGAAAACATGGTCGAGGTCAAACTGAAGAAGCCCAAGATGGTCGACGAGTTCAAGACTTTCATCCTGAAGGGCAACGTCCTCGACCTAGCCGTCGGCATCATCATCGGCATTGCCTTTGGAGCCGTCATAAATTCCATGGTGAACGACGTGATAATGCCGCCCGTGGGCCTTGCGCTCGGCGGCGCGGACTTCAAGGACACCTACATTGTTCTTAAGGACGGGCCCGGGGCGGCCGTCCCGCCGTACCAGAGCCTCGCGAACGCGACCGCCGACGGCGCGAACACATGGCGCGTGGGGCAGTTCGTCAATACCCTCATCAATTTCCTCATCATAGGGTTCGTGATTTTCATGATCGTTAGGGTCGCGAACAAAGCCAAGCGAAAGGAAGAAGAGGCGCCCAAAGACCCGACGGACAAGGACTGCCCACGCTGCCTCATGAAAGTGCCCCTCAAGGCGACGAAGTGCGGGCACTGCACGAGCGACATTGCGTAGGGGAGGTGCCGATCCCCCTTCGCGGCCACGGCCAAGGTCCGCGGACAGGCTCGGCTCATCGGAGTTCGGCGTTCGCGCCGGGGGCTGGGCTCGCGGCGGAAACACGGGGATTGGGACGGCGGGCCGAGGTGGAGATTTGGACTCGGCCCCCTACAGCCTTCAAGAAGGGGGAGCGCGCGGGGGGGGATTCGAACCCCCGACCTGCAGATTAGGAATCTGCTGCCATATCCGGGCTAGGCCACCCGCGCATGGGAGAAAAGAGGGACGGAAACGCTCGTGGCGACTGTTCCACGCCACCTCATGGGGCTCGGGCGTCAGCTTGGGACCCCGAGCCGCGGCCTCGCTGCGCGGTTGCCTTCCATGTCCGTGGCGGGGGGACAAGGCCCCCTCCAAATCAAACCATCGGCCACGCGAGCGTGCGTTCGCGCGTTCAGTACACGCCGAGCAGCGGCCGGCACGCGAGCGCGCGCAGCATCATGCGCGTCCCCATCGCGCGCATTATGAACTCGAGGGTGCGGTCGCTGCGGAAGAAGATGTCCGCGAGCTTCTTCGAGTGGAGGGACCACTTGAGCGTGGGGCCCGCGAGCCTGCGCCACTCCGTCTCGTACTCGGCGACGGCGCGCCCTTTCTTGAGGTGGTCGGCGGCCATGGTGCCCGCGATGTCCCCCGAGATCATCGCGACACACACCCCGCCCCCATTCGATGCCATCACCATACCGGCCGCGTCGCCTGCAAGCATCGTGTTCCCCTTCACCGTCTTCCGGATCGGCCCCGAGGCGGGGACCCAGCCGCCTCCCGTCGTGCACACCTCGCGCACGGGGTAGCGCTTGGCAAACGCCTCCATGAGGGGCCTCAAGTTCACCTTTCCGGCACGCTGCGGCTGGACGCCGAGCCCGATGTTCGCGCCGTCTTTCTTCGGGATCATCCACGCGTAGCCGCCGGGTGCGACGGTCCCGAAATAGAGGTCGACGACGCCCTCGAAGTCGCCCTTCACGTCCCAATACGTGCACGGGCAGAGCACCTCGGGCGCGGCGAGCCCCATCTTCTCCCGCACGAGGGAGTGGGGGCCGTCGGCGCCCACGATGACGGGCGCCTCGAAGCGGTCGCCGCCGTAGGTCTTTACCCACCCTTCGCCAGCGTCCACGACACGCTCTCGCATCGCCACGACGGCGCCCGCCTTCATCGCGCGGGTGGCCAGGAACTGGTCGAACGCGGATCTGGACGTCGAATACCCGGCAAACGGGAGGTCGTAGTGGCGCCCTTTCGGCGATATGCAGCGGGTCACCGTCCACTCGCGCTTCTTGATCCACCCGGGGATGTCGAAGAGTGCGTCGACGTTCGGCACGAGGGGCATGAGCGCTTTGACCTCGTCGTTTGTCGGCATATATTCCCCGCACTGGTAGGGCATCCCGACGACCGTGCGCTTGTCGAGGACGAGGACGGAGAGGCCGCGCTCGGCCGCCGTGAAAGCGGCCGAGGAGCCTGCGGGCCCCGCCCCGACGACGATGAGGTCCCACTTCTCGCGGGCGAGCTCGCCCGCGGAGGGCGAGCCTCGAGAGAAGGAGGCGACTTCCTCGGGTGTGCACGCCACCGGCTCGACCTCGACCTCGTCGGCCGTGTCGTCGGCGTCCTCGAGCAACGCAGAAGGCGCTTGCGCCGAGGCCATGGCCCTAGCTCCCCCGTTCGGCGAGCTCGTCGGCAAACTCGAGGAGCTCCCTGCGCGCCTTCGAAGGGGGGACCGTGACCAGGGCCTTTTTCGCGAGCGCGGTGTGCTTCCGGGCGACCGCGCGCGCATCGGCCTCCGCGCCCGTCTTGCGGATGAGCCGCATCGCGCGGTCGATATCGGCCGCGGAAGGAGCGCCGCCGCGCGCTTCGATCACGCGCGTGAGCAAGGCCTTCTCGTTCCCCTTGAGCCGCTTCAGGGCGATGAGCGTGGGCAGCGTCACCTTCCCCTCGCGCAGGTCCTTGCCCACGGGTTTGCCAAGCGCCTTGGCGTCCGCCGAGATGTCGAGCACGTCGTCGACGATCTGGAACGCGATTCCCACCTCACGCCCGTAGCGGCCGAATGCGGCGACTTGGGGGCGGGGAGCGCCCGCGGCCATCACGCCGAGTTTGACGCCCGCTTCGAAGAGGACGCCCGTCTTGCGCTCGATGATCTCGAAGTATTCCTCCTCTGACATCCTGGGGTTTGCCGTGTTGCGCAGGTCCTGGATCTCGCCGACGGCCATGTTCATACAAGCAGTATTGACCGTGCTGATGAACTCGACACCGTATTCGGAGACGAGCCTGAAGGCGGCGGTCATCAGGTAGTCGGCGGCGATGAGCGAGCGAGCGATGCCGAAGTTCACGTGGGCGGAGGGCTTGCCCCGCCGCCTCTCAGAGGCGTCCGAGATGTCGTCGTGGATGAGCGTCGCGGTGTGGATGACCTCGATGGCCGCGGCCGCGGGCACGGCGCGCCTCGCTTTGGCGCCGTCGGCCGCGAGGTACGAGAGGAGCACGAGCGCCGGGCGGACGCGCTTGCCCCCCGAGCCGACCACATAGTCCGCGATGCCCGTGAGCGTCTTCTCGTCGGCCTGGATCGCGCGCTCGATGGCCGTGTCGACAAGGCGCAGCTCGCGCGCCACGGATTCGAAAACCACTCTGCGCCTCATCGGGCCATCCAGGGGTGCCTATTTAGGGGTTTTCGGCTGGGTGAAAACCCCTGGAGGTCGCTTCGTGAACCGTAAGTACAACATGGCTAAGGCGGGCGCGCGGAGGGCCAAGCCGCGCCCTCAGTTCGCCTCGTCTCTTGCGGTCTCTGGGCCCCCGCCCTCCGGTGCCGCCGCCTCGTTCGAGCGCGCGGCCTCGGCCTTCGTTTCGGAAGGTTGCGCCGCTCCCCCAGAACCGCCCTCCGCAGGCGGCTCGTCTTCCTCGGGCGGCGCGGGCGGGCGGCGCAGGAGTGCGAGGGAAAGGAGGACGATGACGACGGCGGCAAGGAGTCCGAGGGCTGCGTAGGGCGGCTCCCCGGGAGCGGCGGGGCCGCTCACGGTGAGGGTCACGGAACTCGCGTTGACGGCAAGCCCCTGGAGCTGGAGCTCAACGCCCGCCCGGTGCGTGCCCGGTCCCGCCGCCACGAAGGTGGCGGACCGCGTCTCGCCTGCGCCCGGCGCGAGGCTCAGGTTCAGGCGGCTGAACTCGACGCCGTCAAGCAGGAAGCGCAAGACCGCTTCGCCGGCGGCCGTGCCGTTGTTGGAGACGAAAACCTCCAGCCTAACGGTCTCGCCGACCGCCGCGGAGGCGGGGGCGACCTTGGCGCTCCCGAGGCGGAAGGAGGGCTGGCCAGGCTGAGTGAAGCCGATCTGGATGCTTGCCACGTTGTTCGAGAGGTTCGCATCGGATGCGGGCGGAGCCTGGACGGTCGCGCCCACCAGAGCGGCGAGGCTGCGCACGGAGGAGGTGTTCCACGTGAGGCTCGCAGTGAACGTCTGGCCAGGCCCGAGGGCCGGCACGGGCGCCGTCCCGATCGGTGTCGCCCCCCACGCGAAGCTAACGGTCGTCGCCGGGGAGGCGGCCGTTCCTTGGTTTGACACGACCGCGATGAGGGTCACAAGGGACCCGAGGGCCGGCAGCGGCGGTTGGAAGTCCATCTGACTGAGCACGAGGTCGGCCACGGCGGGCGCAAGGAGCGTGTAGTTCACGGAGGCCGCGTTGTCGAGCTCGTACTTGCCCTCGTTCGTCGTGTTGTCCGCGTCGACGACCGCGAGAACCGAGTGCTGGCCGGGCGTCCCCGCGGGCACCGTGAAGGTGAGCGAGAAGTTCGAAGCGAGCCCGGCACCCACAGCCGGGACCGTGATGTTGCCAAGGGAGCGGTTCTGGGTGGCTTCGATGACCTCGAGGCGCACGGCACCCGCGTAGTCGACCCCGAGGTTCCTGACTTCGATGCTCGCGCTGGCCGTATCCCCCGCGCGGTACTCGGAGGCCCCAAGGACAAGGCCGGTGACGACCAGGTTCGGGCGCTGAGGCTCGAGCACGAGGATCTGGACGGTCGCATTGTTGTTGGCCTCGCTCGACTCGCCAACCACGTCCGTCGCGTCGACCCACGCGCGCAGGAAATGCGTGGTGAACCCGAGGCCCGCGGGGAGCGTCCAGTTTGCGCTGGAATTCGCGGACGCGTTGAAGGGGAGGGCCACGGGGACGGTCCAGTTGCCCGTCCGTCCGACGGGTCCCGTCGAGCTCGCATTGTCGAGGTAGAGCCAGACCTCCACGGTCCCCGAATAGGCGGCGCCGCGGTTCTGGACCGTGAGCGTCAGGTTGAGCGCGTCGCCTTCAAGGCCGCTCGGGGGGTCGGCGGCGATCCCCGCGGCGACGAGGTCGGGGCGGTCGTCGATTTCGACAAGCACGGGGCGGCTGTTGCTCGACACGCTCTCGTCGGACTCTGCGATCGTGTCGTTGGGGTCGGCCGTGATAGTGAAGGCGTAGCTGCCGCCGGCAAGGCCGGTCGAGTTGAAGATGAAAGCGTAGCTCGCGGTCTCGTTGGCAAGCAGGGGCCCGACGTTGAGGTAGATTGGGGCCAGGGCGGGGTGCTCGGCGCGCAGGACCACGTCGGCCACGCTGTCACCTGGGCCGTTGTTGGCTACCGTGCCGTTCAACGTGAACGGCTCGCCCGAAAAGACGACCCCGGGGGGACCCTCCGCGCTCAGGACCGCGAGGTCGGGGGGCGAAACCACGGTTACGAAGGTCACCTGGAAGGCCAGCGTGTTGTTGTCCTCGAAGCTCTCGAGCTCGCTGTCTGCCGTGTCAAGCCGGGCCGTGAAGTTGTGGGCGCCCGCCGGGTAGGGGCCGGACGGGAACGTGATATTCGCGAGGAACAAGTCCCCCGAGGAGATGATCGGCACCGTGACATTGGCGACCTCGGTCACGTTCGACTCGTCGCGCACCGCGGCGAAGACAGGCCCCGAGGTCGCGCCAAAGCCGAGGTTGAGGGCCCGCAGCGTAAGGTCCACGGGGTCGCCGATTACCGTGAAGGGCGAGGCCTTGATCACGGACTCCGGCGTGAGGTCGGGCAGCGTGTTGTCGGCGAAGATCAGCTTGTAGAGGATCCCCGCGCGGGACGCGTTGTCGCCGGTCTGGTTGTTGTTGAGGGACAAGCTCCAGAAGTACGTCGCGTTGAGGTCGTCGAAGGAGAGGTCGCGGCTCGCGTTGTCAGTCGTGACGAGGGGGCGCGCAAGTTCGAGCCGCCACCCCGTGCCCGTGTGGACCGCGCCGGCCCGGACTTCGCCGCGAGCGGCTGAGGGCGCGGAGAGGACGAACCCGGGAACTCGGGTCCCGTTTGCAAGGGATACGGAATCGAAGGTCGTCCAATTGATCGGGGCCTTGTCGGCGTCTCCCACGTACCGCGCGCTCTCGCCCAGGGGCACGGTCCCGTTGAGGTAGGCTGGGCGGTCTCCGAAAGCCGTCGTGGCGAGGTTTTCCGCGGCCCTGTCCGGGCCGTCGCCGTGGAAGCCCCCCCAAACGCTGCCGTTGGCCTTCGACTGGTTATCCAAGTAAAGGTCGTCGGCGTACCCGAACGGGTGCGTGAGCGCGGAGGACCAGTGCCAAACATCGACTGTCCCGGCGCCGTCCGTGCGCATCTCCTGGAGGCCGCCGGTGTGGCAGAGGGCCCCGCAGCCGAAGGACGAGAAATTCTGCTCGAGGCCCTGCCCGTCGTCGAGGATGAGGCTCATTGCGTCCTCGCCCCAGGGCTGCCGCGACCAGTTGCCTTCGGGTGTCGAGTTGTCGGTGAGGAGCCAAGCCGCCTTCGCGAAGTCCTCCGTCGGGTCGGCCCACTCGATGAGGAGGTACAGGGAGGCCGAGTCATAGAGCGCCTTCACCTGGATCCCCGAACCCGGGGGGAAGTTCCCCGAGCCGCCGGCGGCCGTGACCTCGAGGGGGCGCGCGCCCGACCAGACGCCGTCGAGGGCCCCGTCAATGGACGGTAGAGCGAGCGTCGGGACCGCGACGAGCGTCGCCGCGTCGAAGTTGGGCGGTAGGTTCGGAAGGGCGGTGGGCGCGGGGACCGCGGCGAGGGCTCCGGCGGCGACCAAGAGCGCGAGCACGCCCGATCTCAGTTTACCTGCACGCGAGTTTCGGCGCATCTGTAACCCCCCCCTGGAAGGGAACACCAGAAGACGCCGAAAACCGGTTAAAAGAATTGTGATACGACTCTGCGATCGAACGGGAAGGCCTGCAACCTTCCGGCCGACTGGAAGGTTTAATCCACGCTCGCCCCCTAGTCACGAAACGTGGGCGAAAGCGAGGGCCCTGGGGTCGTTGGGCCGCCGGCGCGAGGGCTGATCCTCGAGTCGCGGCGGGAAGACCGCTTCGAGCGCAGCGAGAGGATCGCCTGGATCGACCTCAAGAAAGTCCAGGCGGCCCGCGTGCTCGTCGTGGGCGCCGGGGCGCTTGGCAACGAGGTGTGCAAGGACCTTGCTCTCTCGGGGTTCCGCCGCTTCACGCTCGTGGACATGGACCGCGTCGTGTTCTCGAACCTCAACCGGTGCCTCTTCTTCACGGAAGGCGACGCGCGCGCGCGGGAACTCAAGGTTAACGCCGTGCGCCGCGGGATGCTCGCGCTTGACTCATCCCTAGAGATTGAAACGCACGCCGACCGCATCGAGAACCTCCCGGAGGGCCTTTTCAAGGAGCACGACCTCGTCCTTGGCTGCCTCGACAACGCCGCTGCCAGGATCCACACGAACGGCCACGCCTACTTCAGCGGGCGGCCCTACATCGACGGCGGGACGCTTGGAATGGTTGGGAAGGTGCAGGTCGTGCGCCCGCCGGTGACCCCTTGCGTCCAGTGCGGGATGAACAAGACGCACATGGCCGAGGTCTCGCGGCGCTACTCGTGCACGGGCGGCGGGATGACGTTCGTCGAGGCGCCGGTCGCCGCGGAGGTCACGACGACCGCGATTGTGGCCGCGGTGCAGGCGCGCGAAGCCGTGAAACTTGCCAGCGGCCGGGCGGAGGCCGCGCTCGACAACCTGTGGTACTACGACGGGCTCAAGGGGACGGCCGAGGTGCTCAAGGTCGCACGCAATCCCGGCTGCCCCGTGCATTTGTCCCCATAGGCCGCGGGAAGACAAGGTTTTAAGCGCGCCAGCCGATGGACTTTCGGCCCTCCAGACCGCCGGCGGCCGCGCTGGACGTTCGGGGGGCCTTCAGGGGAGACGGGGGCACGCCATGGCCAAGCGCGACACCCGGCTTGACGCGATCAAGTACCAGGAGATGCTGAAGGCCCAGCAGGCCAAGAAGCGCGCGACGGAAGAGCAGGCCAAGGAAGAGATCGACAAGCTCTCGAGGCTCGTGGCCGCCCTGCGGCAGATGGGCGCGCAGGTGGGGGAAGCCGAGTCGGAACTCGACAGGGCCAGCGCGGCTCTCAAGGAAAAGGACTGGACGAGGGCGTACAACGGGGCGGGCGCGGGGCTTGCGGCCGCCGAGAAGGGGGCGGCGAACGCCGCGCGCGCCCAGGTCGACGGCTTCCTGCGGACTGTGCGCGAGGTCGAGCGAAGCGGCGCGCCGACCGACGAGCTTGCCCCCCTGCAGCAGGAAGCGCGCTCGCTCCTCGAGCAGAGCCGGTACCTCGACGCGTTCCGAAAGGGCCAGGAAGGCCGGGCCCGAGCCCTCGAGGCCGGCCGCATCTCCATGGAGCAGGCGATCGGCGAACTCATGGGGCTCCTCGAAGACGACCGCAAGCGCGGCGTGAACACGTCGGCCCCGGACGCACTCCTTTCGAAGGCGCGCCAACTGATGGCCGGCGGCGACGTGAACTTCGAGCAATTGAGCGCGCTCATCGTGGTCGAGGGCTACGCCGCGCGCGAGGCCGCGCTTCGGGGCGACATTTCCGTGGCGGCCCAGGAGGGGCCCTCCCCGCAACCCGCCGACGCGGAGGACCAGGACGCGGTCAAGCGCGCCGTCGAGGAGAACTTCAGGCGGGCGGACGAGGAGATCGCAACCGCGCGCGGGCTCAAGGCGAATGTAGCGGCCGCCGACAAGGAAATCTCGAAGGCCAAGTCCGCCTTCGACGCGGGGGACTTCAAGGCTGCGCGCGTGGGGGCGAGCCGGGCGGTCGTGGCAGGCAAGGTCGCCGCCCGCAAGGCCGTCCTCGGGCTCCTCGAGGACGCGCTTGCCGATGTGCGCCGCCTTCGCCTTGCAGGCGTCAACGTCACGGAGCCCCGCAAGAACCTCGCGACGGCCAAGGCGCGCGTGGCCGAGGGGGGCTTCCGGGAGGCCTTCTCGATCCTCGACGACATCGTGAAGAAGGCCGCCGCGATGCGCGAGGACCAGCAGAAACTCGTCCGCGAGGTCGACCAGACCTACGACGGCCTCCTGAAGCTCACGGACACGCTCCTCGTGCCCATCGACGCCGTCGAGGCGCTCGAGGAGGCGCGCAACTTCGCGCGCCGCGGCGACGTCGAGCGCGCGCAGTCCTCGCTCAAGCGCGCGCAGACCGCGGGGCGCGAGTTCTGGAGCGCCGTGATCAACGACTTCGTGAAGGACACGCGCGCGGGCGTGATCGAGTCCCAGCGGATGGGCGGGCAGATCGTGAAGACCCGCGGGAACTTCAACCTGGCCAAGCAGATGCTCGACGAGGGCAAGTTCCAGGACGCGCTCAACAAAACGCTCGAGACGACCCGCACGCTCCAGGGGACCTCGCCCGCCTACCTCGAGGCGCTCAACCTCGCAGCCTCGGTCTCCCTCCATCTCAAGATCGCCCAGAAGCTCGGCGTGCTCGACCCGGCCCACCAGAAGGCGCTCGAAGACTCCGAGACCCTGCGCGCCTCCTTTGACAAGGACGGCGAGGCGAAAGCCCCCGAGGTGCTCGAGGCGGACCTCGCTCGGCACCGCGAGTCCCTCGAGGCGATCAAGTACGATTTCAAGGGCGAGCAGGAGCGCTTCCAGCGCCTCATGCGCCGCACGCTCGAGCTCGAGAACGAGGTCGAGGAGGGCAAGAAGATCGGCACGGACATGACGAAGGCCGAGGAGCTCCTCTTCAACGCGCGCGACCAGCTCACGAAGCGCCGGTTCGCTCAGTCCGACGAGCTCCTCAAGGAGATCGAGGCGGACATCACGCAGCTCAAGGACGCGCGGATCGACGAGCTCCTTCGGGACGCCGACACGGACCTCAAGCACCTGCGCGCGGGCGGCGTGTATGTCGACGACGTGGACCGCGAGGTGCGCGAGGCGCGCGCGCAGCACGCGAACCGGAACTACGAGGTGGCCGTCGACCTGATCCAGGATGCGATCTCCACCGCCCTCGAGCGCCAGCAGGACCTCGACGCGGCGCGCCGGGAGGTCGCCAGGGCCGAGTCCCTCATCGAGCAGGGCGGCGCCTATGCGGCGGACGTGAGTGCAGGCGCGGCACTTCTCGACGAGGCCAAGCTCCTTGCGCGCGAGCACGACGACCGGGACGCGCTTGCCCTTGCCCAGCAGGCGACGGGCGAACTCCAGGTCTCCCTTGCCAAGTACATCGACCTCATCCTCGAGGAAACGGAGAAGCAGATTGGCCACGCGGAGGCCGAGCACGGCGAGTTCCCCGAAGCCCGCGCGAGGCTGAACGAAGCGCGCCGCCTGAAAGAACGCGGCGAGGTCGGCGAGGCCCTCGTGACGGCCCGCGACATCGCGAGCGGCCTTCAGCAGTCCCTCGAGATGATCAACGAGATCCGCCAGCGCATCGCGCTCGTCGAGTCGGGGATTGCCTGGACCTCGCAATACTCGAAGACCGTCGTGATGCCCCACAAGCTCCTCGAGCACGCGAAGGAGCGCCTCGAGGCGCGCTCCCTCGAGGCGGCCCGGGAGGCTGCGACGGAGGCGCAGCAGAAGACCGAGGAGGCGCAGCGCCAGCTCATCCGCGGGCTCCACCGCGAGGCCTTCGAGCTCATCGACGACCTCGAGGAGAAGGGCGTCCAGCTCACGGCCGCGCGCAACCTCATGATGCAGGCGCAGGGGCTCCTCGAGACGAAGGGGTTCCAGGAATCCTACAAGTCGGCCGTCCAGGCGCAGGACGTGGCCCGCAAGGCCTTCGAGATCTTCCAGCGCACGCAGCGCTCGGTCGGCGAGCTCGAGGAGGAGGTTCAAGCCCTCACGGCGTTCGGGATTGACGCGGCGCCGCTCACGGCCCTGCTCGAAAAGGCCTCGGGCGCCTTCGCCGAGGAGGACTACGACGGTGCCAACGAGTCGATCGTCGAGGCCCAGAAACTCGCGCCGTCGCTGAAGGCCGCGCGCGCCGACGAGCTCGAGGCGTCCCTTGGCGGACGGATCGAGGCGGGCAAGGCCAAGCGCGGCCTCAACCTCAAGAAGTTCCGCGAGGCGTTCGAGCACTGCAAAGCGACGCGGAAGGAAGGCGACCTCAACCTCGCCCTCGAGATGCTGCAGGAGACGAGCCGCGACCTCGAGGGCGCGCTGAAGGAGTCGGATGGCGTCGAGGCGCTCCTTGCCTCGATCGAGGAGCGCCGGGCGGAATTCGAATCGATCGGGCTCGAGACGCGGGCGCTTGAAACCGCGCGGCAGACGGGCCTCAAGCGCCTGGACGCAATGGACCTGAAGGAAGGCGCCTCGCTCCTCAAGCGGGCTCTCAAGACCGCCGAGAAGGACGGCTCGGCCGCCGCGGCCGCCCGGATCGACGCGGTCATCCAGGAAGCTCTCGCGCTGCGCCTCAAGGGGTACCCTTCCGAGGGCGTCATCAAGGCGGCGGAGGCGGGGAGCGGGGCCCTGCTGAAGGGGGCTTTCTCCGCGGCGGTCAAGGCGGCCGCCGAGGGGGCCGAGGAGCTGAAGGGAATCGTGCCGCGCACGGACGTCGTGCGCCGGGACCTCTCGCGTGCCCGCCATGCGGCGCGCCTCCTCAAGGACGGCTTCGGGGGCGAAGCGCAGGATGTTGCGTTCATCGACGGTGTCGAGCGCACGCTGGCGCACGGCGACCTCCCCGGAGCGGAGGCCGAGGCGGGCCCGCTCCTCACGGGCGTCCTCGAGGCCCTTGGCGAGGTCGTGAGGGCGAGGGCCGACGCGGTCGAAGCCGCGCTCCAGAAAGCCGAGGAGGGGGGCGCCTCGACGCGCTCGGTCGCCGAAGCCCTGCGGATGGCGCGCACAGCGCTCGAGGAGGGGATCCCCGAGGCGGCCGCGCACTGGTCGCGGGTGGGGGAGGCGCAGGTCGTCCGCGCGGTCACCGAAGCTCGCGAGGCGGAAGGCGCCCTTGAGCGCGCCGCCCTGGCACTCGAGGACGTCCGGGCCTTTGAAGCCTCGACGCAGGCGCTCGAGCCCAAGGTCGACGAGATGCGCGCCCTCCTCGAGGCGCGCCGGCACCGGCAGGTCCTCCTGGCGGGGAGCGAGGTCGAGAAGCTCGCGCAGGAATCGAAGAAGGCGCGCGTGGACGGCCGGAAGACCGAGGTCGTTGCGTTCCTCCAGCGGGCGGCGAAGCTCGGCATGCCGCAGGAACGCGCGCGCAAGGCGCTGCAGGCGGCCGAGGGGCTGCTCGGTGAGCGGCGCTTTGAGGACTCGCTGCGCGCGCTTGACGCCCTCGAGGCCGAGGTCGGCGAGGCGCTGAAACGCCACGACGAAATCGCCGAAGGCTTCGAGGCCGTCGCGGACCTCCTCGAGTCCTTTGCCGACCTCAAGGCGGACTTCAAAGCCGTAACGGACACTCGGGACCACGCGCGCGCGGCGATCGACAAGTTCGACCTCAAGGAGGCCGACGAGCTCACGGAGCTCTTTGGCAAGGAGCTCGACTCGATCCTTTCGTCCCACGTGGCCTCGCGCAGCCAGGCCTTAGAAAGGGCCGCGCTTGCCGCAAAGGCCGAGGGCGTCGTTGTCGCAGACTTGGACAACCACAGGCGCGTGGCCGAGGACGAGCTCCATTCGCGGCGCTTCCGCGAGGCGCTCGTGGCGATCGACCGCGGGCTCGAGACCCACGCGGACGCGAAGAAGCGCCACGGCGAGGTCGCGAGGGTCCTTGCCGAGGCCGAGGCCACCGTGAAGCAGGCGAGCGCCCTTGGGCTCGACTTCTCCGAGGCCCTTGCGAGCCTTTCCGCCGCACGCGCGAAAATGGGCGAGGGCGCCTACGAGGAGGCGAAGGTCGACGCGGACTATGCCGCGAGCGCCGCGCGCGCCAAGCGCGCCGACGAGGTCGAGCGGCGCGTGGAGGACCTCACGACGCAGATCGAGGAGGCGGCCTCCGTCGGCGTGTCGATCGAGGCGGACCGCGCGGGGCTCAAGAAGGCGCGGGACGCCGCCGAGGCCTTGGACTTCCCGAAACTCATCGACGCAGAAAAGGCGATCCAGGCCTCGCTTGCCCGCAAGCTCCAGGAGCGCTCCGCGGCCCTTGAAGGGGCCGAGCGCCTGCAGGGTCTCATCGGCCAGCTTGGCGAGCTCGAGATGCCCACCAAGGAGTTTGCCGCCGAGGCCGATGCGGCCGCAAAGCTCCTTGCGGGCAACGACTTCAAGCGCGCGCACCCGGCGCACGAGGCGCTCTCGAAGAAGGTCATGGACCGCATGAAGGCGAAGGTCGACGCCTCCCTTGCCGAGATCCAGGCAGTCCTTCGCACGTGCCAGAAGTCCGCCATCGATGTGGGGCCGGCCCAGCAGGAGCTCGACGGGGCGCGGTCGCTCCTCCAGCGGGCGGACTTCGTCGCCGCGTTCGTGGCCTCGCGAAGCGCCGAGCGCCTCGCCTACGAGAACAAGGACAAGCGCGACCGCGCGGCGCAGGTCCTGCGCTTCCTCAAGGACAACCTCGAGCTTGCCCCGGCTTTCGGCGTGGACACGACGAATGTCGACACGCTCCATATGCAGGCGCGCGACGCCTTCGAGTTCCAGTCGTGGGAGGAGGCGGCCGGCACCGGGCTCGAGGCGCTGGGGAAGGTCCAGTCCTTGCTCGCGGAGGCCTTCGAAGGCCGGCGCCGAGAGAGCGAGGCCAGGGCCGAGGAGCTCGAGCTTGGGGGGGCGAACGTGGGGATCCTGCGCAAGGAGCTCGATCTTGCCGCGGGGCTTGCCGAGGGGCACGACTTCATCTCCGCGGACATTTCGCTTGCAGGCACAAGGAAGCGGATCGACCGCCTTGCGTCGGAGTTTGCAGGCGCCAAGGAGTCGCAGGAGGCTTTCGCGCGGCTCATCGATGTGGCGGACCTGCTCGCCGTCGACGCCAAGGAGGCGAGGTCGGCGCTCGACGCCGCCCAAGACCTCTCCGACGCCGGCAAGTACGTGGAAGCGAGCCGCGCCTTCGCCTCGGGGCGGGCGGCCCTTTCACGCGTGTGCGCCGGCGAGGTGCAGAAGCGCCTCGACGGCGCGGGGGTCGTGCTCGAGCAGGTCGAGGCGGCCGGCGTCCCCACGGAGGCGCTCACCGCGCTCCTCGACCGTGCCGCGACCGAGCTCGTGGACGAGGACTACTCTGCGGCCTTCTCGACGGCGCGCGAGGTCATGGAGGAGGCCGACCGGAAGCGGCGCACCTTTGAGGCGGCCCGCGAGGCCGTGCGGGCCGCGAGGCGGCGGCTCAAGGTGGCCGAGGAGCTCGAAGCCGACGCCGCCTCGGGCCGCGAGATGCTTTCGGAAGCCGAGATCCTCTTCCGCGACGGGGACTTCGACGGTTCGGTGGGCGCCGCGTCCCAGTCGATCCAGGTGCTCTCTGCTGCCGCCGTCGAAAGCGCGGGCCTTGCGATTACGGAAGCCGAGCAGAACCTCCGGGAATTCGGAGCAAGCGGCGTGAAGTGCCCGCCCGCGCAGGACAGCCTCGAGCGCTCGAGGCAAGCGCTGGAGCTCGAGGACGCCCTCGGCTCGGTCCGGTTCGCCAGGCTCGCCTTGCGGGCCGCCGAGGGCGCGCGCCGGGAGATGGGCGAGGCCGAGAAGGTCCTCGGCCAGGCCGAAGACGCGCTCGCGCGGGCCGGGGCGCTCGTTGACGTGAGCGAGGCCGAGCGCGGCGCGCTGGCCGGCGCGAGGAGGGAGTTCGAGGCGGGGCAGATGCGCCGGGCCGTGGCCATTGCCCTCGAGGCGCGCGCGGGCGTTGAAGGCCGCGCGAGGCTGGCTTTCGAAGGGGCCCGGGCCGAGATCCTCGCGATCATGGGCGCGCTTGCCAAGCTCAAGGGTGACCCGGGCCCCACGGGCAACGAGCTGAAGGAGGCCGAGAAGGCGTTTGGCGAGGGCCGCTCCGTCGAGGCGCTCGAGGGCGCGGTCGCCACGCGCGCCTTCGCGCGGGAGATGCTCATGGAAACGTCGCAGGCGCGCGCGGCCGAATCCGAGGCGCTCCTCGACCAGGCCGAGGCTGCGGGGGTCGACGCCTCGCTGGCGCGCGGGCACCTCGACGTCTTGAAGCGCGCCGCCCAGGATGGCGAGGCGCAGGGCGCCGTGGAGGCCTCGGGGAAGCTCAAGGAGACGCTCGACGGCGCTCTCAAGGCGAAGGCCGACCAAGTCGCCCTGATGGTCCAGAAGGCCTCGGAGCACCGCCTCATGAAGGCCGGGACGGGCGCAAAGGAGGCCGCCTCGTTCCGCGCGCAAGCCGGGGAGCTGCGCGCGCAGGTTTCGAAGGGCGACTGGGCGAAGGTGCTGCCCACACTCGCCTCGACCCTCGAGAAGGTCGAGGGGTCGCTTGCCAATGTCGTCGCGGAGCGGCTCGTCGAGATCGACTCGATCCGGGACGCGCACGGCGGCAAGCG
>Ga0209342_10003118_pt1 | contig 17531 bp, 26 predicted proteins | sample RifCSP16_2_FD_184023 | JGI IMG/M metagenome (GOLD analysis project Ga0209342, IMG submission 184023) | Soil microbial communities from Rifle, Colorado - Rifle CSP2_sed 16_2 (SPAdes) (version 2) | ecosystem: Environmental > Terrestrial > Deep subsurface > Rock core/Sediment | place: Rifle... | reverse complement strand
CCCATCATCCATGCAAGTAGGAAGCTTCGTCGGAGCAACTGAGGTTCCCTCCTCATGTGAGGATCGGCGCGGGTGGAGAGCTGGGGCGGCCTAACGGCCTCGAGATGAGCCGCCCGGCCAGCCGAGCCTAGTATCGCGCTAAACGTAACCTCTGGCTGGCCGGGTCGGCTCCATCGAGTTGTTAGGCGGCCTGAGGTTATACGCCTAGAAGGCGTCCGACGAGCCGGGAGGCGAGGTATAGGATGACTGGTAATGCGACCGTCGTCAGTAGTGACCTCAGAGTTTCGGGCCTCCAAGGCCACGGGGATACGTTGGCCAATAGCTCGCGCTGGGAGGCGAGGGTGGCTATTGCCCGGGCGGTAGAGTCGAGTTCAGTGAACTTGCCCTTGTCGACTTCTCGACTGAATCTCTCTACGAGATGGGTGTAGCGCTCATCCATGTCGAGAAGAAGCCGCTGCTTCTCAGCCGCGAGGTGGCCGTGCATTCGGGATAGGGGGAGGAAGAAGATGGCAAGTGCGAGGGCAGTGGCGAATCCGATGGTCACTGCGTCGAGAACGGAGGGGATAGCCGCCAGGCCCAAGTAGAAAGCAAGGAAAAGGTAGAAATACGAGGCAAGGAGGAGCCCGAGCGCAGAGCGGAGGGTGAGGGACGAGAAGGCGTAGATCGGGTCGTGAAGGAATACATTGACTCGCTTGGTGATGCGATGGATGCGATCGATGGTTCGGGCCTGGCGGATGGCTTGGAACATCCAGTATGTGGCGATAATCTGAGTGGCCAATGCTGCAAGCAAGAGGGAGCCTCTTGACACGACGGAGAAACTGGGCCGGACGCCCCATGCCTCAGGGGAAGAAAAGAAGCTCACTGCTCCGAGAAAGCCGCCCAGGAGAATGGTTATGTAGCCAAGGTGTCTGGGCATTCTTGAAAGGGTGTATTCGTAAGATGCGTAGTCAGGGGCGTTCAGATCCAGTAGTGGTCGATAGTTGGCGAGTGCTCGACGCGCGGTGGAATTCAGGTAGTGGATGAGGGCGAAGAAGTAGACGGGAAAGACTGCAGCGGTTAGTTGGTTGACCTCAAGAGAACCTCGAGGAAGTGACCCATCGAGCCAGCGCGGGAGGTGCATCAGGAGCGAGAGCCCAACAACGGAGAAGAGATAGGTGGCCCCTGGGGGGATGGGGAGTCCTTCGATCCGATCCTGGAGGCGGTCAAGCCAACTCGGAATGAACGGTGGGGAATCGGGCGAGTCCGCAATCAATTGCGGATGGGTCTTGCGTGGCCTAACTCGTCTTTGTGGAGCCATATGTGAATTGAGAGAATTGTACATCAGGTCCAAGGCGGCTGAGTAGTAGGAGTAGGGGCGCCCACCCAAGGCTGCCTAACGGCCTCGAGATGAGCCGCCCGGCGAGCCAAGGCTAGTATCGCGCTAAGGCCAAACACCAGGCTGGCCGGGTCGGCTCCATCGAGTTGTTAGGCGGCGTGGTCAAAGCGAAGACGGCCTACCGTTCGAGGAAGGTGAATGAGTCAGTAACGATCGTGTAGAGCGATTGGGTCCTGGAGAACTCGCCACTTCCTTCTCCCCAAGGAAGGAAAGTTAGTTCGACGATAAGTCCGTTGTGAACGACCACAACTTTCCTCAGCACATCGTATGTGTAGATATCGTCCAATAAGACGCGGGCTCGTTCCCAATCTCGATGGGGGTTCTCAGGACAGGGATAGTAGGGTTGCCCTGGCTGGCTACGGCATCTGCGAGCTCCTGCAGGGCCTGACCCTCAGCGTTTCTGGCCTCAACATACGCGTTGGCAACGTGACATGAACTAGGCGTCCGTCTACCTGAGCGAGGGTCAGGCAGAGTGAGCCGCCTGAGTAGGTAATGATGTGGTATTCGGAGGGGAAGCGGAAAGAGAATCCCACATCTTCGTTCGTGAACATTGTGGTTGCGGGGGCTGGTGTTGCGGAAGGAGGCGAGGTCGGCAGGGGGGCGGTTGCTGTCGGCGGAGAGCTTGGGGGCTGAGGGGAGAGAATGCATGATGTCAAGGCGGCTGTGATGGCAAGAAAGAAAAGGTGAGTTCTACTATTCATTCGATCCTCCCGTGGGCTGCAACGACGCCTAACGGCCTCGAGATGAGCCGCCCGGCCAGCCAAGGCTAGTATCGCGCCAAACGTAACCTCCGGCTGGCCGGGTCGGCTCCATCGAGTTGTTAGGCGGCCCCGATACACTCAGGCAGAAAGAAGAGTTCCGAGCTTCTGGAGAACGTCGAGAGTGCTTTCGGCTGGCAGCCTGCAGATGAACTCAGCCTTCCTCGCCTTCCAGTCGAGGCTCTTTGGCTGATCTGAAAGGATGGCGCCCTCGACAGGCAGGCCACCCGGGATGGGCACCTCGAAGGGATAACCCTTCACGCGACTGGTGATGGGGCAGAGTATTGCGAGTCCTACCTTGCCGTTGTAGGCGCCAGGGGAAAGTACCAACGCGGGCCGGCGGCCAGCCTGCTCGTGACCAGCCTGAGGGTTCATCGACAGCCAGACGATGTCCCCCCGCTGCGGGATCTTTGGCATGCTACCAGGCCTCTCGGCCTTGGGCTGGGCCGGTGTCGAACTCGGCGTGGAGATTCGACTTGCGAACCTTGCCGAGGAGCTCTTCGAGGCTGGGAGGTCGAGGAGAGGAAGGCTCTAAGACGAGCGTGCCCTTTGAGAGGCGCAGGTTCACGGGGGAGTCGTCCTTGAGACCGACTTCCTCGGCGAAGGTCTTCGGGATCCTCACAGCAAGGCTGTTGCCCCAACGTTGGACTCGGGTTCGCATATCGCCCTCCAAGTGGTATCTACAATGAGTATACCACAGAATGGGGATGCCGCAAGGGGGACCGTGCGTTTGCCGGGGCCGCCTAACGGCCTCGAGATGAGCCGCCCGGCCAGCCAAAGCAAGTATCGCGCCAAACGCAACACCCGGCTGGCCGGGTCGGCTCCATCGAGTTGTTAGGCTGCACGCATTTTCCTCAACCCGCGGCTCCAATTGCCCGCTTATATCGCTCCGCAGACCCTTGCACAACACGTTTGGCCTCTGCCTCGATCTCCAGATCAAAGAAATGGCCATAAATCCGATCGAATCTCAATGGCATGACGCTCTCAACAATCCGGTCAACAACCTTCGCGTCGAGAGGGATGAAGTTCGGGTAGCTATACATGAATGAGACGTGCTGGCGATCAGGAGCCACATACATGGTATCCCCAGTCAACAGGACCCCTTGGCCATCTGCTCCTTCTGGCCACAGGAGGACCGTTGAGCCTTCGAAATGCCCGCCACACCGGCGTAACGTGAGACCCTCCTTGAGTTCAAGCGTCTCACCCTCCCAGAATTCGATGGAGGGATCGCTTCGCTGGACCCACCGCCTATGGTCCGCATGCAGATAGATCGGTGCATTTCCGAAGGCACGGCTCCACTCGACCATACTTCCAAAGAGGTGGGGATGGGACATTGCCAGACTTGATATTCCGCCAAGGTTCTCCACCGCCTCGATGGTGGCCTCATCTATGAGGCTAATACAATCCCACAAAACGTTGCCAATGGATGCCTGCACAAGCAAAGCGCGTTGGCCGATTGCGAATCTGGGCTCAGTGCCGATGCCGGTTAATCCAGGTTCAAGAGGCCTAAGGATGTTGTGATGCTCTCGAGCTAGTTCATCTAAGGTAGTCCAGGATTGACCGTGGGGGTTTACAAACTGGCGAGCGTCCTCGCAGATCGGACAGCGATCAGGAGGCTTCTCACTCTCTGCGAATTGATGCCCGCAAGTAATGCAGATGTAGTTGTGCATCCTGACAGCCTCCTGTCTTGCGTGCAGCCTAACGGGGTCGAGATGAGCCGCCCGGCCAGCCAAGGCTAGTATCGCGCTGAACTCGACCTCCGGCTGGCCGGGGCGGCTCCATCGAGTTGTTGGGCAGCCCTATGCGGCCTGTAATGGCCAATCGCCCTCTGGACCAAGAAAGCTAAGTACGTGCTCATTGACCAAGCGGGGCTGCTCCATGGGTAAACCATGGCTACTGTTTGGGATGATTTCGACCTTGATGTTGGGTATGAGTCGCCTTGCACGATTGGAAGCGGCCCGTGGATCACAGATCACTTCCTGGGCCCCTAGCAACAATAGCGTTGGGGTTGTGATCTGCCGCAACTCGGCATCGGAAAAGACGCTAGGGAGTGTTCTGATCTGGGACCTGAAGTGTTTCGCCCCTAGAAGGAATTGCTCGACAAATGGCTCTTTGGCGACAAATCCCTCCGCAGTCATCCATCGAATGAAGCTTGTGATGAGAGGGCGAACTGGGAACAAGAGTGTCGGGATACCTCTGACATAGAACTGTGTGGCCAGAGGTACCAGCGCGCCCGCCGGTGCCAGCAGGATCAGGCGCTTCACGCGTTCGGGTGCGCTCAGCGCGTAGTTCAGTGCGATCCACCCGCCATGTGAATGTCCCACCATGTGAGTGCACGCAATTCCCAACTCATCGCACACGTCATCGAGCCAATCGGCAAACTCGGCTCTCTTCTTGAGCGGTCGGCTAGCCACACTCCTGCTGGCGCTGCCAATCGTGTCTACAGCATAGACCCGATAGCGTTGCGCCAGCCCAGCGACATTCGGAAACCACATCGTCGCACTTAGATTCATGCCGTGCAAGAGAAAGAGAGGGGGTGCCCCTGTTGGGCCGCTAACAATGATATGGGTGAGTCCGCAACGCGTGTTCACTTCCTGCGAGTCGAAGGGAACTGGCCAAAGTGCCAAGGTGGCGTTATAGGCGTCGATATATTCGGCTTCGCCTTCGGGCGTCCTAAAACCGGATGGATACCGGTGCATATGCCCATCCCGTCGGTGTCTTGGCAGGGCTGCCCAACGGCCTCGAGATGAGCCGCCCGGCTAGCCAAGCCTAGTATCGCGCCAAACTCAAGACTTGGCTTGTCGGGTCGGCTCCATCGAGTTGTTAGGCGCCCGGACGGTTCTTGGACCCATCGATGTAACGTACGCCCTCGACGTCTTTGAAATCCTTGTCTTGGGTCCACAGGGTCGCGCCAGTGGTCCTGGCCGCCGCAAGCATGATGCTATCTGCCATTGGGAGCTTGGCTTGGATGGATAGGCGAGCGGCACTGAGAGCCAACCCCTCGTCCAGAGCCATGACGGAACCTTGCTGCATGGCTGCGACAGCCCTCAGGGCGTCCGTCTCCTCCTTTTGCTGAAGGATCCGCTTGAAGACCTCATAGATGCTGACTGTGGGAACGAGGAGCTCGGTCGGCTTCTGGATCGCCGGTGCAAAGAAGGTTGCATTGGGCCCATCCGCGAAGAACTCGAGCCAGCCTGACGAGTCGACGACATTCATACTCGATCGGCCTCCCGCTCAACTCGTGTGTCGATGCCCTTGAGGAACCCCCGCGTCTTCTTGATCGGTTCCAAAGGAATGAGCTCGATCCGACCTTCGTAGGGGATGACCTGGACCTTCTGCCCTGGGCGAATTCCGAGGGCCCTCCGAACCCGGAGGGGGATGACTACCTGGAACTTTGTGGAGACTGTACTGGTATCCATACATAACTCCTATCGAACCGCCATCCGTATTACGGCCCATTCTAACAGAAGGCTCCTCCAGGATCAAGAGGAGCTTGGGCGCCTAACGGCCTCGAGATGAGCCGCCCGGCCAGCCAAGGGTAGTATCGCGCAAATCGTAACGCCTGGCTGGCCGGGTCGGCTCCATCGAGTTGTTAGGGGGCAATCCTAGGCAGACTGCACCTTCGCTGCGTGCATGTCTACCGGGCGGCCTCGAAGAGTTCCACGACATTGCCATCTGGGTCCTCGAGCAGGATCTGCTTTCCGCCTGGTCCTTTCACGACCTCGTTGCGGAAGCGAAGGCCAGCGCTCTTCATTTCCTCGACGCGTGTCTCGATGTCCTCGAGCTCAATGACAAAGCGGTTCCAACCGCCCGGCTCGGGATGGCGTCCGTCAGGCATCGGCCGGGCGGCCGAACTCTGCGGCCCAGCGAGCCAAAGGGTGAGGTCGCCCAGGGAGACGCGAGCGAAGGCAGGGGCCATGTTCTGGTCAAGTCTGAAACCGAGGTTCATTGTGTAGAACGCGACAGAGCGCTCAACGTCGCCGACGAGATACCTGATAGTTGCCATGAGTGTCGACCTCCGGTAAGACGGAGAACCCGGGACCGATCCGCATCGAGCGGGTCGGCTCCATCGAGTTGTTAGGCCGCCCGACTGTCCGGGTGGGCCGGTGCCGGACGGAGGGCGTGGATGAATTGTTGAATCTCGGTCATAGCCTGCCGGGCTTCAGGCAGCCAGGGAATGAAGAGATGCCAGAAGTGCCACATCCGCGGCCACACATGGAAGGTCACCCGCACTCCGGCTTGCGCCGCCCGTTCGGCAAATACCTCGGCGCCGCTCCGAAGCAACTCAGACTCCCCTACCTGCACTAGCAGAGGCGGCAAATCGTGCAGATCGGCGTACAGAGGGGAGAGCAGCGGCGTATGCGGATCAGCCCGTCCACGATACGCCTTAAGTTGCCGCATGACAAAATCAGGATGGGCCATCGGGTCGTCTTGGGTGTAGAAGGTGCCCCCGCCTTCGAAATCGAACACTGGGCAGATTGAGACTGCCCCAGCCGGCATTGGGTCGCCTGCATCCCGCAAGGCCAGCATGGTCGTTACGACGAGGTTTCCCCCTGCAGACTCTCCGGTGAACACAACCTGTTCGGGCAGGACACCTTGCTCCGTGATAAGCCAACGGTAAGCCCTGACACAATCCTCCACCGCGGCCGGAAAAGGAAACTCGGGTGCTAGACGGTAATCGACGAGCAGGGCACGTACACCTGCCAGACGGGCTAGATAGGCCGTAGTGAAACGCATGGGGTTGTACAGTGGAAAGACGAATCCACCGCCATGAATATGAAAGAGGACCTGGGATGAAGCAACGTTACGGGGGATCAGCCACTCATAAGTCAGTTCACCTCGAGAGACCTTCTCCCAGCGGACGTCTTTGGGGACTGAATACACGCGCTCAGTCCATCGCGATATGCGGCGGACTGATTCGATCGTGGCCCCGCGCTGCGCGAGCCTTTGGGCTCGGAGAAAGAGGCGGATCAGGGAAGTCGTCAGACTGGTCATGCCACGTGGATTCCTCTCCTCGGAACGGGCGGCCTAACGGCCTCGAGATGAGCCGCCCGGCCAGCCAAGACTAGTATCGCGCTAAACCAAAGACCTGGCTGGCCGGGTCGGCTCCATCGAGTTGTTAGGTCGCCGAACGAGTCGAGCAACAGGTCACTTGCCCAGGAGAAGCAATAGACCGATTATCGCCGGAATAATGTGAATGAGGAGGGGTATGGCGAGTGAAGATCCCACCAGGACGATAGATGCCGCGCCAGATAGGCCTGCCAGCAGTGAAAGCCACCCGGCCCAGGATGGAAGGATCCTTGTGGCTAGGATGGCTCCGCCATAGAAGGCGATAGAGAAGTAGGCGAGTGTCATGTAAAGATGTACGAGGCGTTCCTGCCAGGTTGGCCAGGCTTCAAATGAAGGTGGGACGGAGTTGGTCGCCGCGACTTTGTGGGCGCCCCAGACTGAGATGGAAAGATTGAAGCTGAAGAGGATCAGCCACAGAAAAGAAGCCAAGAGGTATGCAGTCCAGGCGAAATAGGCGAGGATTGTTTGGGCTGAAGCCTGCAAGAGGGCTGTCAACGCTGTGAATCCCAGGACTGTGGTGAGGATCCCAGAGGTGAAGAGGATGTTCACCCACTTCCACCAGTGTGGATTTGAGTGAATGGATTGGTAGAAGGCATGGGGCGGAACTGAAGAGGGGTCTTGGAAAGGGAGGGTGCCTGTTCGCCGCCAGTGAATGACCGCCGCGACGATGCTGCTCCAAAACAGGAGGGCTCCCGCGACAAGGAGGATACCAGTCAAACTTGTGAGAGACACTTAAGAATCCCTCCATTCCCTGGGGGGGTCCGTCCCGGGGAACCCCGCGTTCATTGGCGGCCTAACGGCCTCGAGATGAGCCGCCCGGCCAGCCAAGGCCAGTATCGCGGCAAAGCCAAACCTCCGGCTGGCCGGGCCGGCTCCATCGAGTTGTTAGGCGGGCCCGAAACCGCCTTTGGGCTATGGGAGGTGGTCTATGTCCGCCAGGTCCTGCCGGCGGCCGGTGGCCTTCTTGTTGGTCTTGAGGTCAGGAAGGGAGATGACGGGAATCTCGATATCGCCCGCTGAGACAACGTCGCGCCTGTTGAAGCACTCCTCGAAGCTGACCCCGGCAATTGATGTCAGGATATCGATTCGGAGGGGAGGCACACCCATCCTGACCAGCTTGTCTTGCTCAAGGAAGAGCGATGGTTGGAGCTCAGGTGTGTTGAAGCCGAATTCTCGTAGCGCGTCAACTATCCGTTGCGCGTTGGTGGGTGTCATAGAGACCCAGACGTCAAGGTCAGCCGTGCCGCGGGGGTAGCCGTGAAGGCCGACTGCGTATCCTCCAATCAGGAGGAACTCAACTCCGTGTGAGCTGAGTAACTTCAAGAAGTCTGCGAAGTCTGGTGGAAGCGGAGTCGTAGCCATAGACGGCGAGACGCGATATCTCAATAGCTTCCAGTCTCTCTCGAGGAGACTTGGACAGCCAGTAGAGAAGTTCGTCCGGCGGAGCGGACAGCCGGCTGACAGACATCCTTGTCCTGTCGACGCGAGGGATACGAACTTCGGCCATGCTTCCAGTATACAGGAAATCGTAAGGGTGGCTTCAGATGACCTGAGGCCAGACGGGCACGCCGAACGGCCTCGAGATGAGCCGCCCGGCCAGCCAAGGCTAGTATCGCGCTAAACCCAAACACTCGGCTGGCCGGGTCGGCTCCATCGAGTTGTTAGGCAGCCTGTAGACACATCCTAGCTGCTGACGGGGACGCATCTTAGCAGCACCGTGCCAGAGGAGAAGGTGCGGGTCTCAACCGGCTTGAGCCTAACCCTGTCTTGAATCCGGGAGAAGGCTGCCTTGCCCGAACCCAAGAAGATTGGGACATAGTAGAGGCGATACTCGCCGATCAGGCCAGCAGATGCCAAGCTTGAAGCCAGGATGAGGCCGCCGACGCCCAAAGCCCTGCCAGGTTGGGCCTTCAGCTTAGCGACTTCGGTGACCGCATCGCCTCTTACTAGCAGCGAGTTCCAGTCGACGACTTCGAGCGTCGACGAGAAGACGACTTTGGAGATTGGCTTCCAGATCTGGGCGTACTCGAGGATGAAGCCAGGCGCCGAAGGATCCTGGTCGGCCGTGGGCCAATATCCAGCCATGAGTTCGTACATGCGGCGACCGTAGAGTAGGGTATCGATCTGCCGCTCGATATCGTTGAAGTGCCTGTGGAGCTCCTCGTCGGGAAAGACCCAACTCGGGTCTCCGACTTCGGCGTCGATGTAGCCATCGAGTGAGAGGGAGGTCGCGTACACAAGTTTGCGCATATGGTCCACCTTGGAATGGGAGATCCGTCAGGCTGCCTAACGGACAGAGCTAAGCTGCCCGGCCGGTTCGGGCGGCGGGCCAGCAGGGCGAAGGCAGATTCCAGGGCTTGGTTTCCTTGACTCCTGGACCTCGCGCACCAATTTGGACCATCACAGGACCGGTAAAGGCACCCCCAACTATCCATCACCCCACGCCCCGAGTCAAGCAGAAGAGCGCACTGAAGCTGACCCGGCAGGCCGGGTCAGCTTCAGCGAGTTGTTCGGCGGCAGAACCTAGGACTTCGAATGGGGGATCCCTGGCCCACGGGCGACATGCCCTCTTTGAGATCGGCGTGAAGACCTCGTGGACCTGGAGGGTGACAGTTCCCTGGCTGGCCGGCTTGGGGGAGTGGGCGCGGAAACTGCGGGTCCGAAGTAGCGGCACCCACCGCGGGCGGGCAACGCCTTGCCGGGAAGCCCTTGGGAAGATGTTTGAGCTTGGAGCCATCTGGGACGCCGAACGGCCTCGAGATGAGCCGCCCGGCCAGCCAAGGCTAGTATCGCGCCGAACGCAACCTCCGGCTGGCCGGGTCGGCTCCATCGAGTTGTTAGGCCGCCGTCCGGTGGAAGCCCGCCTCCAGGGAATGGCTTCAGCCGAGGGATTCAAGGAGGTTGTAAGCCCTCGCGAAAGTCTCCTTCGCCTGGCTCAGCACATATGGCGGATCGGAGTCGAAGAAGAGTCTCAAGCCGGTCATGACCCTGCGGTACATCTCAGTGTAGGGAAACTTGACCTCGGAGATTAGCTTTGGCATCGGGAGGATAGTTAGGTGGGCAAGTGTGGCGTCGACGAGCTTCTTTTGGTCGCGAAGCCAGGCGCGATCCCCCTTGGGTAGGGTGAAATCTGTGACATAGTGCCTGGCGATGACGTCGGTGTCCCAGGACGTTGTTCGGGCGGTGAGGAACTCTATGAGGGAGCGTAGTCGGGATGAGGATCGAATCGATATGGACGTTTCTCTTGAAGGTAGCCTCGGTCCATCCGTCGAGGATCCTCATGTCCTCCTCGGCCATGTGAATGATGAATTCAAGATAGTCTGACGCGGTCTCGAGCTCGTCTGGTGAATGTTCCTTCATTAGTGTTATGGCCCTCGGATGGAGCGCGGAAGCTGTCCTGGGACCGCGCACGGCGGCCTAACGGCCTCGAGATGAGCCGCCCGGCCAGCCAAGGATAGTATCGCGCCAAACACAACACCCGGCTGGCCGGGTCGGCTCCATCGAGTTGTTAGGCCGCCGGGAGATGAGACTCTTCAACAAGGGGGCGAAAGCTCCGGGGGAAGAGGATCTTACGCAGACGGACCGAGCAGGGGAAAACGGCGAAGAGAAAGATCAATGTTGGAATTCCAACCAGAAGAAGATGGACGATTGGGTCGAAGTAAGGGGAGGTGTAAATGAGGAACCCGACGTTGATGGCAACGGCGATAAGAGAGGCTACCACGTATGCGACGAGGATAGAAGTCGGAGTTGAGGGGGGCCTCGCGAAAAGGGAGAGGGAGGCGGCAACAATGCTGCCCGTTAACGCACCCACAATCGATGCGGGCAGAATCCCAAACAGACCGCCGACGACGGCGAGCATAAGGAGGTAGCCAGGAATGCCAGCCAACAGCTCAGAAAGGGGCGGGGGATCGGACAACAGGAGCGCTGGGGCAAGGCACAGGACCATGCCTGCATAGACCAGAGAGAGGAGGAAGCCGCAAGTTGCTCCGAGCAGGAGCCCGGCCGGAACAGCGCGCAGGCTTCGTCTAAGGGTCGAGGTTAGATCTGTCATTCCCAGACAGGGCGGCGTCGCAACAACCGGCGGCCTAACGGCCTCGAGATGAGCCGCCCGGCCAGCCAAGGCTAGTATCGCGCCAAAGGTAACCTCCGGCTGGCCGGGTCGGCTCCATCGAGTTGTTAGGCAGCAGCACATTGGTCGGGCTCACGTAGGGAAGGAACGCCTCAGGAAGGCTAGGGTTCTATCCCATGCCAGGCTCACTGCCGCTTGGTTGTATGCCTGCGCGCGGTCAGGTTCAAAGAACCAGTGTCCAGTGCCACTGTAGCGATAGAAGCTCACTGGGCGGCTGGCGCGCCGTAGGGCTTCCTCGAGCTTGTCGACCTCGGATTGCGGCTCAAACTCATCTGTCTCTGCAAAGTGACCGAGGTAGTCTGCTCTCGAGCTGCTGTAGTCGCCGGGCCGAGTCCCGTAGAAGATGACGACGGAACGGATGTGCTCTGGATCGGTGACGGAGAGATCTAGCGCGAAATAGGCGCCCAGCGAGAAGCCAATGACCGCTAGGCCGCGGTCGGCCTTGCCGGCACGTTCCTTGAGGAACGCTGTTGCTTCTGCGATGTCCGCCTTGGCTTGGTCGGGGTTTCGAAACAGTGCCCCGCTAAGGGTTTCGGCATCGGCAATGTCATCTGCGACCTTGCCATGATAGAGGTCTGGGGCGAAGGCGACGAACCCGGATTCGGCGAGTCGCGTACAGAAAGCCTTGATTGTGTCGTTCAGCCCCCACCAGGCGTGGAGGACCAAAACAGCCCCGCCTTTGCCAGTGGAGGGAATGGCGAGGTAGCCGTCGGGTTGGGTATTGGGCATTTGCATCGTCCTCGAACTGCCCGAGCTCTCGTGCTGCTGCCTAACGGCCTCGAGATGAGCCGCCCGGCCAGCCAAAGCTAGTATCGCACAGTTCGTAACATCCGGCTGGCCGGGTCGGCTCCATCGAGTTGTTAGGCGGCCTTCTTGATCGACGTACCTAAAGAGCACGGTACGCGTCTTTCCTGTGACGGACATAGTGGATGACTATCTGCTTGGAGGGGTGGTCGACGCCGTAGATCACCCTGTAATCGCCCACACGAATCCGGTAGAGCGCTTCCGCGCCGGCGAGCTTGACCGAATGGCTTGGCGTTGGGTCGTCAGCCAATGCCTCTATCTTGGCCCACACTCGTTTGATGACGGACTTAGGAAGAGGTCGGAGGTCCTTCTCGACCGAGGGCTTGACTAGGAGACTATAGGACGCCATCTCTTTCGAGGCGGCGCTTTAGATCGTGGAAATCGATGGTCTTCTCCTGTCGTCGCTCGGCAACCATGGCTAGATCGTGCAGATCCTCGATTAGCTTCTGGTAGCGGCGAAGAGAGAGAACGACACCGGTCTTCTTCCCGTTCTTGTCAGTTATGTACTGTGGGCGTGGTGTGCCCATCTTGGTTCTCCGTAGAGCGCCCCGATTATACGACACCATCTCATTGGAGGATCAGGCCGCCTAACGGCCTCGAGATGAGCCGCCCGGCCAGCCCAAGGCTAGTATCGCATAGAAGCCAAACACTCGGCTGGCCGGGTCGGCTCCATCGAGTTGTTGGGCGGCCCGCTCTTTCTGTGTGAATGGGGTAGTTTGCCATCTAGAGAAGGGCATTCCTCGGAACGCCTCTACGGAGGGGCGGAGACCGTGATCTCTACAGAATGGCCGATGGCAAGAGCGGATTCGCCTTGTCCAATGCCAGGGTGGGCGGAGACGGAGAGCCTATAGGCGTTTCCAAGCGGGGCCTCCGCTGGGAGATGGAATGATGCATCGAGGATACGAGGCTCATTGTTGGGAGGGGCGCCAACCTCCCAGCTGATGGCATATCCGGTCGAGACATCGGAGAGCTCGATTAGGAAGTACTCAAGATCGTACTGTGGCTCTTCGATGTCGAAGTCGGCAAGGACCCGGAAGGTGTCACCGGCAACCAAGATGTCACCTTCGGCGGGGATTCGGATGGTAAGCGGTCCGTTCGCCGGCAAGCTAAGGGTACACGCGGCGATGGAGGCCGCAATGACGAGGGCTGATGTTAGGACGGCGTAACGCGTGGATGCCAATCGTCACTCGAAAGAGCACAAGGGCCATGGACGGAGCGGGACCGCCCAACGGATTGGAGCTGAGCCGCCTGGCCAGCCAAGACTAGTATCGCGCCGAACTCAACACCTGGCTGGCCAGGTCGGCTCCAGCGACTTGTTCGGCGCCAGAACCCGAAACCTGGGCCGCGAGAGCCCAGGCTGACGGGCGACGTGCCATGTTTGAGATCGGCCTGAAGACCTCGTGGACCTGGAGGGAGACAGCTGATTGGAGCGTGCGCATCGGCGAAGCGGGCCAAGAGCCTGCGGGTGTGACGTAACGGCACCCACCGCTGGCGGGCGACGCCCTGCATGGTATTGCCTTGAGGAGATGGTTCTGCTTGGATGCCCGAGGGGCGCCGAACGGCCTCGAGATGAGCCGCCCGGCCAGCCAAGGCTAGTATCGCGCCGAAACCGACACCCGGCTGGCCGGGTCGGCTCCATCGAGTTGTTGGGCCGCCCCACGGTTTCGTGGCGGCCGGGGGCTGACTTTCCGCTATTTCAGAATGACTGTCAGTGCGAAGACTATGCCGACAATCACGATGAGGATCATGAACGCGAAGTACAACTTGTCTTGGCGGATGCCGTGCCGGGCTGAAGGACCGATGGGTGGGGCTGCCGCGAATTCTTCAAGAAAGCCGAGGGACTTTCTTGCGGCTCGTGCTCTGACCACGTGCAAGTTCAGTTCTCTTTCGATACTGAGGTTTATCACCAGTCCCAGCGAACCTAGAACGACAAGAACCGCAGCGACGCCCAACTTGAGGAGATCGGAAGCTGATTGATTGAAGACCAAGCTTAGCGCGCCGAGGATGACTAGGAGCTGGAGGGAAAGCGAAGACCGTTCCCTGGAGAGATTCATGAACTCTTCTCGTTGTTGTTTGTAGTAGTCGAACACCAGTTGAGTTTTCAAGCCTGGGCCAGTGCCTTCTTCTTCCACTTTGGAGAACCCTTTCTGTTGGCGCAGCTTTGCGCTGGAACGGGCTGTGCGATAGGGGCGGCCTAACGGCCTCGAGATGAGCCGCCCGGCCAGCGCTTCGATAGTATCTCAAACTCGATTCGCCGCAGCTGGCCGGGTCGGCTCCATCGAGTTGTTAGGCCGCCAATTGGTGGCTGCTCTAACCGCTCAAATACATCCAGAAGAAATGGTGTCTGTCATAGCCGCCAATATACCACCCGATATGCAATAACGCGACGGTTTGCCCTTCAGCGGTTCTTAGGAAATAGAGATGGCACCACTCGAGCTGGGCCTCGGCCGAGTATCCGTCGCTAGGGATGTCTATCTCTTCCGCGAGTAACCTTGATTGGAAGGTCTCGACGATGGATTGCACACCAGCTTCAGAGGTGTAGAAGCCAGTAAAGTCGGGACATTCGAACGATTGGAGCTTGCCGTAGTCAAGGATCCCATTGGGTGCCGCTAGGGCAAACCAGTCGAAGGACAGATCCTCCTTGACGACGGAGTTGTTCCGCCATGATAGGTCGTAAGTAGATGATATCTCTGAGAAGTCGACTCGGTATGGGAGCGTAACCTCCGAGGGAGGTGGAAAGAGGAACGTAATGAGCCCACTGTTTAGCTTGTGCCCCTCGCCGACGGTAGGCCCTTCCTTCCCCCCGCAGGCTCCGAGCAACATGAGGGCGACAAGCAATATTGGAGGACCAAGGGCACTCTTATTCTTCCGGAGATGAGAATCGTAGGTGGGAAGATGTGACATAAACACCCGCTGGATGCATTTGGCGGCCTAACGGCCTCGAGATGAGCCGCCCGGCCAGCCAAGCCTAGTATCGCACGAAATGCTAGGACCCGGCTGGCCGGGTCGGCTCCATCGAGTTGTTAGGCGCCGCTATTTCGCGAATATCTCCCCGAGAGCGCTGAGGACTTCTCGTTGTGTTGATGGGGTGAGCCGACCGAGTTTGCGGACTAATCGCGTTCGGTCAATGGTGCGGATCTGATCAAGGACAACCTGACCCTGCCTCCCTTGAAACCTGGAGGGAATACGAGTGGGATAGGGTCTGCCTTTGGTGGTCATGGGGGCGACGATGATCGTGGATAGGTGCTCGTTCATCTCATCTGGAGAAATGACTAAAGCAGGGCGCGTCTTCTTGATCTCGTGGCCGACCGTCGGATCCAAGGCAACGAGGAAGACGTCGAAGCGACGGACTACCAGGTCCATTCCTTGCGATCCCACTCAGTGGCGCGGGGTTGGTCGATGAGGCTGTCGTCGCGGTTCTTGGCCATGGCTTGGAAGGCACCGGCCCAACCTTCCCGCGGGGAATGGGCACGCCTGACGACAAGGGAGTCTTGCCGAACCGCCAACTCGACCTCATCACCGAGATTGAGCTGGTCGAGCCAGACCTTTGGGATGCGGATGCCTCGGGAGTTTCCAATCCGGACCACCCGGGCGCGAACAGTCTGCTCCATGGGACCCTCCTCCCAACCGTAATTACAGTGTACTACCAGATCGATTTGCGGTCAACTTGGCGAGGGAAGGATCCTCGGCGCCTAACGGCGTCGAGATGAGCCGCCCGGCCAGCCGAAGGCTAGTATCGCGCCAAACTCAACGCCTGGCTGGCCGGGTCGGCTCCATCGAGTTGTTAGGCGCACGAAATTCAACTAGCGGCTAGACTTGCTTGAAGCGTATCATGTATACCGGCCTTGCCGTGAGCGAGGCCAGTCGGCGAAAGTAGCATCTCTGGTCGGGCCGGACTCGGTCCCCGGGCCCCTTGACCTCGCAGAAGAACCAGTCGGAAAAGTCGGGTGCGAACATCAGAAGATCGGGGCACTGGGTGACCCGCCGCGCGGTTCGCCGCCGGATGAAAGCTACAGCCTCTGGCTGGAGGAGAAGCGGGAGGATTGCCGTCTTCCTGGGGTGATTCCCAAACTCGTACTTGCTTACCAATGCATGGTAGCCAGTCAGCTTGTGGAGAGTGATTGCGGCGAGCCACTCGATGAAGTGGTATCCCCTTGGCCCCTGTGACTCTGCTTGGCGGAGATCGTCGGGATCAAAGAGATGCGGGTACTTGGTGGCCCATTCCTTGCGGAGGGGGCCGCTCTTCCAGCTTTCCTTCTGGGCAGCGGAAAAGTCGTAGAGGCCGAACTAGATCATGGGTTACCCCGGACTATAGCTGTGACAGCGTGCGCCTAACGGCCTCGAGATGAGCCGCCCGGCCAGCCGTAGCTAGTATCGCGCACTTCGTAACCTCCGGCTGGCCGGGTCGGCTCCATCGAGTTGTTGGGCGGACCAGACCGTGGCTTTCGCGGTTGGCAGTGTCAAACGAATGGCTGGATCCGACTTGAGCCTGACCAAGTCGGGGTGGCCCTATCCTGCGGAGGCATACACCACGGTCGAGTGCTCGTGGATCAGCCACAGGTCCCCTTCCTTCTCGAGAGAGAAGACCTGCAACCAGATCAAGTCGCTATTGCGCCATCGGCTGTAGAGGGACACGAAATCGCCAGATGAGGTCTGGGGCTGCGAGGGGGGCTCCACCCACCATTCGACAAGCTGGGTTAGCCCCTCCAGGCGGTACGGATAGGAGATGCAGGTGAGCATGCTCTGGGCGATGGACCTGCAGAATTCCTTGCCTTGGTCATCGTAGAGTTCGCGCAGCCTGTTCTCATCACGAGCGAGGTACGCAGAGAAGGCGGCTTGGACCACGCCGCGTGGAGTGCCTAGATCGGGAGTAGCGGTCGGCGTGACGGGAGTTGGAGTCAGGCTGTTGGTGGAGGACGGCTCGGGCGTGGAGGTCAAGCTGGGGGTGAACGTAGGGGTGGGAGCCAGCGTGGGTAATGGTGTCGGGCGGCTTGTCGGCGTCCATTCTGGAGGCAGGGCGACATCTGCTGCCGGTGGCTGGGAGGGTGGCCGCGTCGGGGGCACGCTAGCGGCGATTGGCCCGCAGCCGACCAGAAGGCCCGCGGAGACGGCGCAGGCTAGGGCTTGGCCTATGATCTTGGGGCCTTCTCCACGAATACGGGGGTTCGCAGTCATTGTGCGCATCTGCAACTGAAGGATCGAACTTGGTCCGCCCAACGGCCTCGAGATGAGCCGCCCGGCCAGCCAAAGGCTAGTATCGCGCCAAACTCAACGCCTGGCTGGCCGGGTCGGCTCCATCGAGTTGTTAGGCGGCTGGCTGCGCCTGGCGCTTGCGGATTTCTCGTACCAAATGGAGTATCCATGAGAGGCCCAGACGGAATGCATCTCCAGCGAC
>Ga0209342_10003117_pt1 | contig 17543 bp, 14 predicted proteins | sample RifCSP16_2_FD_184023 | JGI IMG/M metagenome (GOLD analysis project Ga0209342, IMG submission 184023) | Soil microbial communities from Rifle, Colorado - Rifle CSP2_sed 16_2 (SPAdes) (version 2) | ecosystem: Environmental > Terrestrial > Deep subsurface > Rock core/Sediment | place: Rifle... | reverse complement strand
CGTTCGATACCGACCTTCCCGATCGCCCCGTCCGCTTCCGCCTGAACGCCGTCGATTTCCGCACCGCCATGGATGCGCTCGAGCAGCTTACCGGCACCTTCTGGATCTCCATTGACTCGCGCACCATCTTCGTCACCAGCGACACGCTCGATAAACGCAATCGGTACGCGCCGCAGATTACCGTCTCCCTCCCGTTGCCTTCCGCTGAGTCCACCGACGACATGACCGAGACCACGCGCGTCGTCCGCGACATCACCGGCATTCGCCGCTCCACGCTCGATACCGATTCGCACTCCCTCATCGTGCGCGACACGCCCGAAAACATCGAGCTGGCTCGCGAACTCATCCGCGACATCGACCAGCCGCGCGGCGAAGTCATGCTCGACATCGGCATTATCGAGGTCGATCGCGACGCCGCCCAGCGCATCGGCATCACGCCGCCCTCCAGCGCGCGCCTCTTCACCCTCGGCAGCGGTCAGATTCGCCAGCTCCAGGACGCGCAGAACAACGGCACCCTGCTCCAGGTGCTGCAAGGCATCTTCGGAGCGCAAAATCCGCTGGCCTCCGCTTCGGGCCTGGCGGGCCTGCTGCCTCCGCTGCTCATCTTCGGCGGCGGCAATTCCACGTTCCTCGCGACTCTGCCCGGCCTCACCGCCGACTTTTCCCGCACCTTCAGCGTCGTCCGCCAGGCGCAGCGCGTGCTCCTGCGCGTGAAAGACGGCGAGCCCGGAACGCTCTTCGTCGGCGATCGTTTCCCCATCAGTCTTGCGCTCTTGTCGCAGAGTTTGCTCGCCGGGCAGTCCCAGTTCACTCCGGGCGTGTCCTCCGGCGCCTTCCCGCGCACCGACTTCGCCACCGATACCAGCCCCGCCGGCGTCGTGACCGGGGATTTCGATGACGACGGCAACGTGGATATCGCGGTCGCCAATCAGGCTGCGGACACCGTCACCATCCTTCTCGGCGACGGCACAGGAGCCTTCCCCGATCGCAGCGACTTCCCGGCGGGCGACGGTCCCGTGGCCCTGGCCACCATCGACTTCGACCGCGACGGCAGTCTGGATCTGGCCGTCGCCGACGATGCCGGCGGGCTCATTTCTCTTCTTCGCGGCAATGGCGACGGCACCTTCGTCGCCCCTGTCACTCTTCCTGCCGGCAATAACCCCGCCGCCATCCTCGGCCGCGATCTCGACGAGGACGGCAACCCCGACCTCATCGTCGCCAATCGTTCCGACAACAGCGTCTCCGTCTACCTCGGCAACGGCGACGGCACCTTCGATCCGCGCCAGAATTTTCTGGTCGGTCTGAGCCCCGTGGCCCTGGCCGCCGGCGATCTGGACAACGACGGCAATCTCGATGTCGCCGTCGCCAATCAATCCGCCAACACGCTGTCCGTTCTGAAAGGTGACGGCGCGGGCGGCTTCACCACGCGCACCGATACCTCCACCGGTGCCGGCCCCTCCGCCGTGGATATCGCCGATTTCGGCGGCGACGGCCGCCAGGACGTTGCTGTCGCCAACCAGACCGGCAACACCGTTTCCGTTTTCAGCGGCGACGGCAACGGCGGCTTCACCACCACGACCACGCTCGAAACCGGCGGCGGCCCCACCGCGATCCTCGCCGGCGACCTGAATTCCGATCAGGTGCCCGACCTGGTTGCCGCCAATCAGCAGGACAACTCCATCTCCGTCTTTCTCAGCCTCAACAACGGCTCCTTTACGCCGCAGCTCACGCTGCCCGTCGGCAACGCCCCCGTGGCTATTGCTGCCGGCGACCTCAACGATGACGGTCTCGCCGACGTCGTCGTCAGCAACCGCGCTTCGAACAGCGTCAGCGTCACGCTCAATACCACCGCCATCCCCGTCTCGCCCAACGCGCCGCTCACCAGCTATCCCGCTTCCCAATATGTGGACCTGGGACTCAAGGTCAGCGCCACGCCGCGAATTCACCCCGGCGATGAAGTCACCCTGCGCCTGCAATTCGACATCAGCGCTCTCACCGGCAGCAGCGTCAACGGCATCCCCATCATTGGCAATCGCATCGTCGACCAGACGGTTCGCCTCCGCCAGAATGAAACCAGCGTCATCGCCGGCATGATGCAGAACAACCAGTTCCGCGGCATCACCGGCGCCAATCCGCTGGGATTGCTCGCCGGCACGCTCGCCCTGCGCGATACGTCCGGCTCCGAAACCGAACTTCTGATTGCCATCACGCCCCGCCAGATTCGAATCGGACCCCGCGCCGGCCGCGCTTTGTACGCCGGTCGCGGCGAAGGCCCGGAAGCGCCGCCGCAGGCGGCGCCCATTCCCTTGCAGCCGGGCGGCCCTCCGCCGCCGCTGCCGCCGGCCCCCCTCGGCCAGCCGGGTGGCGTGCCTCTGCCGCAGCAACTTCCGCCGCCGCCGGAAATTTTGCCGCAAGCCTTGCCGCCGGATAGCGAAGCTCCGCCGCCGCGTCCCGCCGGCGCTGTGTTTGGCCCCGGCTAGACGGGGCGCGTCACGGCGCTACAACCCTCGCGGTCGCTCCAGCGATTTTGCCCAGTGGGAAAGATGGTTCAGGGAAACTTCGTGCGTGAGATCGAGCTCCAGGGGAGTCACCGAGATTTCGCCCGCGCACACCGCCGCGTAGTCGCACGCCGGATCGACGGGATCGCTCAGCGGCTCCTGGTTCAGCCAGTAGTAGGCCCGCCCGCGCGGGTCGGTGCCCTGCAGCAGCGCCGTGCGCGTGATCTTTTTCGATTGCCGCGTGAAGCGCACGCCGCCGTTCCACGGCTGCGGCACGTTCACGTTCAGCACCACTCCCCGCGGCAATCCTTCCGCGAGCACGCGCTCGGCCAGTTGCCGCGAAAATTGCGCGGCCTGCTCGTAGACGAACGTTCCGCCGCCGTGCACCAGCGAAACCGCAAACGCCGGCACGTGGTTCAGCGTCGCTTCCATCGCCGCGCCCACCGTGCCCGAGTAGAAAACGTCGTCGCCCAGATTGTCGCCGCGGTTGATTCCGGAAATCACCAGGTCCGGCGGCTCGGGAAACAGTTGGTGCAGGGCCACGATCATGGCGTCGGTGGGAGTGCCTTCCACCGCCCATTCGCCCTCGGCCCGCTCCTCGAAAAAAATCGGCCGCCGCAGCGTAAGCGATTGCGACGCCGCGCTGCGCTCCCGGTCCGGCGCCACCACGCTCACGCGGCCGATGCCGCGCAGGGCCTCGACCAGAGCGCGCAGCCCGGCGGCCTGGATTCCGTCGTCATTGGTGATGAGTACGTGGGGCATGAAGTTCAGCTAGAAGGGCGCCGGCGCTGCCGCAGAAAAAATGGTCGGGACGACTGGATTTGAACCAGCGACCTCACGCACCCCAAGCGTGCGCGCTACCAGGCTGCGCCACGTCCCGACCGCCGGGAATCAGCTCATCCGCCGCGAAGAGACAACATCGAACATCGCGCAAGCGCGGCGAAAATGGGGTGAAGCAAGACTATCACTCGCTTTCCAGGAGCGTCAAGAACGCCCGGAGCGAATCGCGCAGATCCAGCAAAACTTTGCGGCCGATGGTGGCGGGCGCTTCGCCCGGACTATCCGGCGCGGCCGATTCCTCCGGCAGGCCGCTTTCGGCCTCGCGCAGGTGCCGTCGCGCTCCGGCGATGGTGAAACCCTCGTCGTAGAGCAGGCGCTTGATGCGCAGGACGGTTTCGACGTCCTCGCGGCGGTAGAGGCGGTGCCCGCTGGGGCTTTTCACCGGCTGCAGCATGGGGAATTCGGTTTCCCAGTAGCGCAGCACGAAGGCCTTGGTTTCCGTCAGGCGGCTGACTTCGCCGATGCGGTAGAGGTCTTTGTCAAAAACGGAATTTCCGTTGCCCGCCATCGTTCTTTATCCTAGTCCGATTTTCACGGGTGTCAATCCGCGCGCCGGCGCTTTTCCGCGCGTCTGGCGCGCTCGCGGTGGCCGCGTTCCTTGACGCGCTGGATGAAGCGGATGGGCGCGCCGGTGAAATCGAACGTCTCGCGCAGGCGATTTTCGAGGAAGCGCTCATAGCTGAAGTGCAGACGCTCCTTCTGGTTGGTGAACAGGATGAACGTGGGCGGCGAAGAGGAAGCCTGGGTCACGTAGAAAATCTTGACCCGCCGGGCCGAGGGCGATGTTCCCCGGTCCAGGTCCACGCTGGCCAGCCAGCGATTGAGTTCGCCGGTCGAGATGCGGCGGCGGCGCGCCTGCGCGACGCGGTCGATCAAGGCGTACAACTTGTCCACGCGGTCGCCGGTGAGCGCCGAGAGATGAACGATGGGCGCATAGGGTAAAAATTTCAGACGGTCGCGTATGAGCGCTTCGTAGTCCTCGGCCAGGCGCGCGGGGTCTGCGCTGATATTCCGAACTTCGTCGCGCTGGCCGCGCCCGGGTTTTTCTCGCGCGCTTTCCGTTCGGCGCTTCCCGGGAGCAGGTTTTTCTTTCCGGGCTTTCTCGGCGGCCTCGCGGGCTTTTTGCAGGGCCAGGTCCCACTTGTTCATGACGATGATCACGGAGCGTCCGCTCTCGTGGGCGTAGCCGGCGATGGTGGCGTCGCCCGCGGAAATTCCGGCAGCGGCATCGGCGATCACCAGGGCGACGTCGGCACGCTCGAGGTGCTTGCGGGCCATGATGACGCTCAGCTTCTCGGCCAGCAGGTTGGTCTTGCCCTTGCGCCGGATGCCTGCTGTGTCAATGAAGCGGTAGCTTTTCCCGCCGCGCGTCACTTCGGTGTCCACGGCGTCGCGCGTGGTGCCCGCTTCCGGCAAAACGATGGAGCGTTGGGCGCCTGCCAGCGCGTTGAGCAGGGTGGATTTTCCGACGTTGGGCCGGCCGATGATGGCGACCTGGACCTCGCTCTGACTTTCTTCGGCGTCCCGGGCGCTTTCTCCCACGCCCGAATAATCGGCCTCGGCCACGTCCGCCGCTTCCTCGCCAGGCGGAAACGAGCGGGTGACGGCGTCGAGCAGATCGTCAACGCCGGTGCCGTGCTCGGCCGAGACGGGAAAGACATCGGCGCCCAGCTCGTAGAATGCCGAGGCCAGCGTGGTGTTTCCGGCCGTATCGACTTTGTTGGCGGCCACGATCATGGGCTTGCCGGTGCGGCGAAGGCGCCGCGCCAGTTCCGCATCCAGAGGCATGAGTCCGGCACGGGCGTCGGCCACCAGGACCAGCAGTGTGGCTGACGCGATGGCCACTTCGGCCTGGCGAACGATCTCGCGCGGGATGGCCGCCTTGTCCTCCGGCAGCATGCCACCGGTATCCACGACCTCAAAGGCACGGTTGCACCAGACGCCGCGGCCATAGATGCGGTCGCGGGTGATGCCCGGCTCGTCGGTGACGATCGAGCGCCTGGTGCCGGTGAGGCGATTGAAGAGCGTGGACTTGCCGACGTTCGGCCGCCCCACAATGACGAGCGACGGCAATTTCGCAGTGGGCATAGGCAGCAAGTATGACGGCGCGGGCGCGCGAGCGCAAGAAAGGGAGCAAGGCCGCCGGTTTGAGCCCCAAACGTCATGACGCCGGGGTGGATCGGCCCCATCAAGAGGCGCTCCGGGTTGTGGCCGGCACCGCGGCTGGGGTTGCCTTGGCGCCGCTCTGCTGGGCGAAAAAGCCCTGTGGAAATTGCGGCTAGCCGCGAATTCCCTGGCACCAAACCTGCCGGAGACTCACTCTACGTGTGATACAGAAAACGGGGACCGGCAGCACAATGAATCGGGCGAAGCCCCGAGCTTTCCGCGGAAAGCATCTACTCGGGGCCGCACCAGCTTTGCGGCGTCTGCATCGCGTCAGAAGACAAGATAGCGGCCAAAAGTTATGACCGAAAGCCACAGGAACATTGAAGCCCCGGCGACCGCTTTGGCAAGCGGCGGCGCATCCTCTCCGGGTCCCAAGGTCTCAACCGCCCGGAAGGCAGCGGTCGAGTAGAACACCAGGGCGTTCACTCCCGCCAGAAGGATCCCCAAGAGCTTGAGGTAAAAGGCCACGTTGTCGACAAGGTACGCCGTGGCCTTACCCGCCATCAGAAGAAAGCCCGTGACGGCCATGATGCTGAATCCGACGAACGCCCATCGTAGCGTGAGCCGGTGGACAGGGCCGCACGGCAGTTGCTTGGCCACGCCAAGCATGCGCAAATCCAGAAGCAGCACCGAACCGAGCAACAGGGCCAGACCGACGAAATGAAGCGCTTCCAGGGTAGGCCAGACCGCGCGGAGGTGCGCGAATGCAAAGAAACCGACGTTTTCCAGCCATGAAGCAAAGGATTGCAAGAGTGGTTGCACGGTGTCTCCTAGCCTGGGTAGATTAGGTTCGTATACGTATATTCAATGAATTTGCCGGCGAAGATCGCTCCAAACCACATTAAGAGCAATACTGCCGCCAGGTGCTTACCGTCGGCCGCCGCGGCGGGACTCGGGTGGCGAAAGACGCGACTCCGAATCAACTGCATGTAGACCATGGCGGCGGCGATGAACCCCAGCTTCACATAAAAAACCGGATCCGTGAAAGACTTCGTCGGGTACGAAACCAGGAGGACTACACCCGTGACAGCATTCACCCAAAAGCCCAGCCATATAAGGGGAAAGAACCGTTCGAGGGGCGCCAGGGGAATGCCGGGCGCCACGCCGAGGAGACGCAGGCAAATGGCTGCGCTGAGGCCTACTAACAGCGCCAAGCCGAATGTGTGAAGAGTGATAATGGCCGGATATGCCAGAAACGAATCTGACTCGCGCATCCAGGCGGCGAGGCCGCTCTGTTCGATGGTACGCAGGAATTCAGGTGGCATCAGAGATATTCCCTCCTTCGCGAAATGATCCCCCGGGATATATATTTCGTCAGTGACTCATATCACATATAATAGTGACGGTTCAACTTGTACAGTCAAGAATATCGGGTGGATACTACAACAGAAAATCCGCATTGGAAAGAGGCTCTGCAATGAAATCCGTGCTGGTTGCCCTCGCAGTAGTGGTCATGGCGATTGTCTTTATCTACAGCCATCTCAATACCTGAGGTTGTCCGAGATCCGGCACGATCAGGCGGTGGTGCGTGCGAAGCGTAAACCGCGCCGGGCGATGCTGTGCGCATTGGCACGCGAGGGCTCAGTGCCGTGCGCTGGCCAAGCAGCGTAGGCTGGGGCGACCTTTGGCGACGTATTCAGATACTCAGGAACATCCATAAGCCAAGAAGAGCAGCGATAAGCAATACAGCGCCCTCACAGCAAGCAATAAGTATTATCACCTTCTTGCCGTCATCCGCTCCGAACAATCTTGACAATTTCTTCCACATAATCACTCATTCTCCCCAATGCGTATCGTCTTCGCCTGATTTCTTCCATGTCTTTCCATCTGTCTTAGAGCCACCGCAACAAACTTCGTCCACGAAAAAGCGCGACCCTAGCCCTGTTGGAGTCCGTCCAAGATTCGGGCTCGCTCCCCGGACGGGCACACAGGCATGCGCATTATCGCTCTGTTCGCTGGCAAAGTGAACCGACCATTCAACGCAGCGCGACGTCTTAAGAGGCCAACGGAAGGATTGAACCGTGCCAATGAAGTTCACCGGCGGGATGGCGCCGGCCGGAGTTTGTGGCCAAGCCAGCGGGCGGTACAGGGGAGTCAGAATATTGAAGGCATGGTTCACGCATTTTGGTTGTGGCGTGCGTCACGCCGGTCAGTTAAATTCCTGTCAAGAAGTTTTAGCGTCCATTTTACGCCTGACCGCAGCAGTTTGGTTGTAGTATGGCCTTGGTGTGATCGCTGGATTGGGTCCGCCACGAGAACAGTAGCAGCAGGGAGGTGGAGGATGAGTAGGACGATTAGATTCTGGAAGGGCGCGGGACTGGCGATGATTCTCTGTGCGGCTTCCGTACCGGTGCTGGCCCATCACGGAGATGCGGGACGTTTCCAGGAGAATGTCAGCAAAGTAGAGGGAGCCGTAGTGGCATTGCTTTTCATCAATCCCCACTCGGTCATCGTTTTGGACGCGCCGGCGCCCGACGGGAGTGGCAAGACCGTGCGCTGGCAGGCGGAGATGGGCGCGCCCCAGACCTTGACGCGCGGCTTCGGCTGGACCAAGACCACCCTGAAGGCGGGCGATAAGATCACGCTGCTCGGCCGGAGAGTAAAGAGCGGCGCGCCGTACATGAACCTGACTGAACGTGCCGTTATCTACCGCACGGAGACGAAGGAGTTGCTTTTCCAGACTAACAACGCGGAAGTGCCGCCGGACGTGGTAACGAAGCGTCCAGTGTCGGCCAACACCCCGCCCCCGTCTTACTAGAGGGTAGAGGGCCGCATATCGGACTCAATCGTAGGGCCGTAGGGTTGGCTCCGCGATGATTGATGGGCCTGGCGGTCGATGGCTGCGGCCGCCAGTTCGCCCAGGGTGGCAAGAGTTGTTCCGAATTGCGGGGGGGGGGGCCGGGGATCATGAGGTGCAAGATTGTTTCGCCGGTCCTGGTGGTCTGTGCGACCATCGTCTGTGTAAGCGCCCTGAGCCATGCGCAGAGCCTCTCGACCCCGCAACTGAAGTAGGTCGCTTATCTCAAAGCGTCGAACGCAGAGGCGGGCGACCATTTCGGTAATGGCGGCACGCTCAACGGGCACGCCGTGGCGATCAGCGCCGACGGCAGCACCGTGGCGGTGAGCCATGACGGCAAGACGATGGTGGTCGGCGCGCGCGGCGAGGACAGCGCCGCCAAGGGCGTTAACGGCAACCAGGCCGATAACTCCGCCGACGAAGCTGGCGCCGCGTACGTCTTCGCGGTTCACTAAGCTGTTAACTTCGGCAGCGGCCAGGCCTCACGCAGACAGGAATCACGCCCGCAGATAGCGCATGCTCACAGTGTGTGTACTCTAAATACTTAAATACTTTGAAGATTCGCCTTCGATTCGCGCCACGATCCTGAAATCGCCGGCCGGCCCGGTGCCGCTACTTCTCTAAGGCTGCGCCGACCGCCTGGATCACTCGCTCCAGGTGTGTTTTGTCCGCGGTCGAACAGGACGGCAACTGCGTGTACTGGCAGAAGTCTCTCTTTATTCTTGTTGCGGTTCCCGCCTGCATCACGACGACCCGCGGAGGAATCGGAAGGAGCGAGACTCGTTTCAGGAACTCGTCAACGTGCAAATCAGCCAGATAATCGTTAACGAGCAACACGTCGAACTTAGACAATTGTAGCAACTCGAGCGCCGCGATCCCGCTCCAGGTTGCGAGCGTTTCATAGCCCGCGCTCTTCAAGAGCCAGGTGAGTGCAGCCTGGATACTCTCTTCGTTATCGACGATGAGAATTCGCCTTTGTGCCTTAACATCCATTCTCGCCAACTCACTAGCAGGCATGATTAATCAAACCGCCTCGGGAGGGTCGTCGCAGTGACCTCAATCACCGATTGCCATGACATGTCTCACTTGTATTTCAGCGGACACTTAGTATGCCGAACAGGCGGCGATGTGCGAAACATGGCGAGCGAATGGCGTTGGGGTTGGGCTTGATCTCAGCGGCGGCGGAGCTCACGGCGGTCAGTCTGTTCATCCGCATTATCCGCCGGAGCGTGCGAAAAGCGATGAACCTCGCGCCATACCTCCGGCACTAGGGATTCCCCAGAGTGCCTTTTAACGCACGACACCCCCCAGCACTGGAGTGTGCTGGGGGGTGCCGTCGGTATGCCGCTTGAAATGCTTACTCCACCAAGCGAGTTTGCTGCTCCTCCTGGGCCGCCCACTCCTGGGTGCCGTAGATCGACCATTCGCCTTCCTCGACCTCGACTTCGCGCACCAGCTTGTTTCCCCTCGACAAGACGAAGTAGACAAGTGGCAGTACCCCTAGGAAGAGGAATACAGCCCCTCCGATCGTGCGGGCCCACGTCAGGGCCACCCAGATCTCACTTGTCACGAACGCAGTCGTCCGAGCGTACCAGTAGCCGTGCGTGAAAACGGCCATGATCTGATAGATTCCCACCGGGAACAGATCGAGGGTCATCATCAGCACGAGACCGATTTGCAGCGACCAAAAACTTCTTTTGACCAGCTTCTCATTCCAGCTAGCTCTCTGGAACAGATGCTGGCAGCAGAAGAGCATTCCGGCCAAGGCTACGTTCCCCTTTACTCCAAACATGGCGGCGTGCGCATGGTTGCCAGTGAGGTAAGTGGAATGCTCGAAGTAGTTTATGATCGGGAGGTTGATTAAGGAGCCAAATACGCCCGCTCCAACAATGTTCCAGAAATTGACGGCCAGGATGAAAAACCAGACCCCGTCCATCACGAAGCTCTGTTTTCCCTCGAGAACATGCGCGCGGGCCACCAGCTGTTCCTTCCGCATGCGCCATGCATCCAAGGTAATCAAGAGCAGCGGCAACACCTGCAGGGTCGAGAAAACGCTGCCCAGCGCGATGATGCCCGTGGGCTTGCCGATCCAGTAGAAGTTGTGGGAAATCCCGACCGTGGCGGTCACCAGGAACATCATCACGGCAAGAAAAATCACCCGTTCGGCCGTGGCCCGGTTGAGAAGCCCCATCTGAACCAGCATGTATCCAACGATGCAGGTGGTGAACACCTCGAAGGTGACCTCAACCCACATATGCACGGTCATCCAACGCCAGTAGTCGGAGATGGCAAAATTCCCCGTAGAGGTTGCGCCCAGTCCGAAGAACAGGAACAGAACCATGATTCCGCTGCCGTAGAACAGCCAAGCGGGAACGGACCAAAGATTCTGCTTGGTGATCCACGGCCTCACGGCGCGGAAAATGATCGTGATCCACAGGACAAACGAGGCCAGCATGAGAACGTGCCAGAAGCGCCCAAGCTCCAGGAACTCCCAGCCCTGATTCCCAAACCAGTAACTCATGTTGTCGCTCATGTAGCCCATCTGTCCGAAATAGATGCCAAACAGCGCGCCGGCGCCCACCAAGACGCACAGACCAAATAGCAACTGGATCAGGGACCGCTGGCCTTTCGGAACTTTCGAAAGCCGGGGCAGGAAAAAGATGGTGTACCCGACCCAACACATGAAGAACCAGTAGATCTGTACGATCGAGTGCCAGGCCTTGGTGATGCTGAAAGTCAAGGGAATGCCAAGGATATTGATGATTCCACGGCCCGGACCGCCACCGACGAAATCCTCGGCGCTGAGAATACCTGCCAGAACCTGGACCAGGAACAGGATCACTCCGAAGGCAAAAAACTTATACGTGAGCCTCTGCGTGGGTCGAACGAATTCCTTTCCTGTTTCCAGGTCGATGGTGGTCAGCGTCCCCCCGTTCGTCCCATTGAACGGGTCGCCGGGCAGATCTTTCATTTCACCGTACACGTACAAGACCAGCATGGTTCCGGCAAACAGCGCGAGAATGGAGAGGAAGCTCCAGAGCATGACCGGGGACGTCGGGGTGTTGGCGGCTTCCGGATCATACGGCCAATTCTGTGTATAACTATAGGTTTCACCCGGTCGATTCGCCGCGGAAGCCCAGCCTCCCCAGAAGAAATAGGCTGTCAAGGCGCGGAGGTCTGCCGGGTCGGTGATGAAATTGTCCACGAACGCCGAAAATTTGTCTGGATAGGTGGAATCCGTGAACACCCGGGTGTAATGAACGTTCAGATCCCGGAACGCCTGAACCTGGGCGTCGTTGATGCGAGTTACGTTGTTTTCCTCGTCCCATCCGTTCTCATGGAGCTCTCGTTGTATCCTCACCGCGATCGCATCCTGATCGGTTTGGGTGAGAGGACGTTCCCTCTTGATCGCATCCTCATAGTAGGTGCGCATGGTAACCACGGTTCGGTGCAGGGCCTCCGCCGTGAAATCCGGGCCACGATCCGCTCCGTCGCCCCAGAACGAGCCCCAGGACATCAGGCCTTTGAGGTGAAACACTTCCTTTCCACGGGTAATTTCATCGGCGTCAATCACCGTTTCCCCGGTGCTACGCGACACGAAATTGGTTATCGGCGGTGCTGACGTATACGTCCACGTGCCAAGTGCGAGCAAACCGACGACGCTTATCGCTCCGACGATCGCAAAATGCTTCCACCAGGTATTTTTGCTCAGCAGCACCTGGGCGAAGGTCCGTTTTTCGGGAGTCCTTCCAGCCCCACTCTGGTTTGTACTCATCTTTTCCTCCTCATTCTTCCATTCTTCATTCCCTGATCTGTCGTGTTCCTCACTGTCATTCCCGCGTCCCCGACCTACCCAGATCCGACGAATAATTCACTATCGTATACCTCATATACCGGTTCATTGGAAAGAGGCAGTAAAGTTCCGGCTAAACTTTCTTAGCACGGACTTAACTCTGGGAGTGGTGATGCAGGCCATGCTTGTATGTGACATCGATCACACATTACTTCCGCTTCCGAGCGGTGCGTCCGTCGCAGGCACCCGCGCGCACGGCATTTCGATAAGTCCGCGTCAAGAGGGCGCCGCCGTCTAGCATCCGCCGCCAGCGAGAATTCCCAAGTTTCCCTGAAAAAAATCCCGTTTCGAGTCACTTAGTATGTGGGACTACGAGAGCGGAGACTGGTATCATGCAACGCACACTCGGCAGCGCCACCCGATTACAAGCATCTCCTCTATTTTCGGCGCGTGGCACACTCATTTACATTCATTTACCACGCAATTTACATCCAACTCTTTCCAGTTCAATAACTTGCGGGACTTTTACATTATTACCGGGGTACGGGGTCCCCGCCGCCATTTTTTTCCGAGCACGCCGGATGTATCGCCTTCCCGGCGTTGTGCTATCCTACGGCCGCTTCGGTCCGAAGCAGTCAAATGGCACATTCAGCCCGCTTTCGCCGCCAGCACGGCCGTTTCCGCGTTTCCCCTGTCCTTGCGCTGGCGCTCTTTATCCTTACAGGAGCCGCTCTCTACGTCATGGCCCGCTACTCCGATCGCCTGCAGCCCGTCGTTTCCTCTCTCGCCAAAATGGAGCTGCCCGGCGCCTCCGAGCGCCGCTACCTCATCGGCCAGGCTGGCCCCTTCGCCATGGTCCAGATCTACGCCGATGGGTTCGACAAGCTCTCCCCGCGCGAGCGCCTGCTGGCCTATCACCTGGCCGAAGCGGGCATTGCCGGCGACCCGATCTACTACGACCAGATTGCCGACTACGGCCTCGAGCTGAAGCAGTTGCTCGAGGGCATCTGGACCCACTCCGACGGCATCGATCCCGACGCGCTGGCGAAAATCCGCAGCTACACGCAGCTCGTCTGGATCCAGCACGGCAACTACAATCTCGACAGCTCGCGAAAATTCCTGCCCGTATTCACCCCAGCCGAATTGCAGGCCGCCGCCCGCCGTGCCCTCGAAAACGGCGCCAATCTCGGCGCCCGCGCCATCCCGGAACTCAATGCGCTCCTCGACCGGCTCTCCCGCCCCATCTTCGATGCCGGCTACAAGCCCATGCTCACGGTGAAGGCGCCGCCCGCCGGCCAGGACAAGCTCGCCGCCAGCAGCAACAATTTGTACGTCGGCGTCACCAGCGCGGAAGTCGCCCGCTTCACGCAGAAGTACGAGTTGAATTCCCGGCTGGTGAAGCGCGCCGGCCGCCTGGTCGAGGAGGTCTACCGCGCCGGCACGCCCGACGGCAGGGTTCCCGCCGGCCGCTACGCCCCGTTCCTGAATCGTTCCATCGCCCACCTCGAGCAGGCCGCGCAATACGCCGAGCCCGCGCAGGCCGAGGTCATACGCAAGCTGATTCGCTATTACCAGACGGGCGAGAAAACCGATTGGTACGACTACAACATCGCCTGGGTCGGCCTTGCCAGCAACGTGGACTTCATCCATGGCTTCGTCGAGGTGTATCTGGACGCTCTCGGCTCCAAGGGCGCCTGGGAATCCGTCATCAGTTTCGTCAACACCGAGCAGACCCACTTGATGCGCTCGTTTGCCGGCCATGCCCAGTACTTCGAGGGCCGCGCGCCCTGGCTGGACGCCTACAAGAAGCAAGGCGTGAAGCCGCCGGTCGCCAACGTCATCACGGTCCTCTCCGAGACCGGCGAGTCCGGCCCGACCTCTCCCTCCGGCATCAACCTGCCCAACGAGCAGGACATTCGCCAGCAGCACGGCACCAAGAGCGTCCTGCTGCTCAACGTGTCCGACGCTTATTCCGCTGCCGTCGGTTCCAAGGCCATCGAGGAATTTTCCGGCACGCCCGAGGAAATCGAGCGCGGCAAGCAGCACTATGTCGAATCGCGCAAGCTGCTGGTGATGATGCACGAAGTGCTCGGACATGGTTCCGGCAAGGTCAGCCCCAAGCTCACCTCCGACCCGCGCACCTATCTGAAGGAATACTATTCCACTCTCGAAGAGGCCCGCGCCGATCTGGTGGCCCTGTGGAACTTCGGCGACCCCAAGCTCGACGAAATGGGCATCGCCAACCGCGAAGAGCTCCTGCGCGCGGCCTACGACGCCGAGGCTCGCAGCGCCCTCACCATGTTGTATCGCTACCCGCACGGCGACCAGGTGGAAGAAGATCACGACCGCGGCAATCAGATGATCGTGCAGTACCTGATCCGGAATTTCTCCTGCATCGAGCCGGTCACGCGCGACGGCAAGGTCTACCTGCGCGTCACCGACTACGCCAAAATGCGCGAGGGCGTCGGCAAACTTCTGGCCGAGCTCATGCGCATCAAGGCCGAAGGCGATTACGACGCCATCCGCAACCTGGTCAGCACCTACGGCGTGAAACTCAACACCGAGTGGCGCGACCAGGTGCAGCTGCGCGCCACCGCCATCGGCTTGCCCACGCGTGGCGCCTTCATTTCCCCGATTCTCGAGCCGGTGCGCGACGCCCAGGGACAAATCGTGGACGCCCGCGTCCGCTACACGCAGGACCTCGCCGAAGTCATGCTGAACTATTCCCGCAAAAGCCTGGACTATTGGGCCCGCCAGTGAAGGCCGGCACAGCGCTCGGCGCCGCTAAGTGCTAGTTTTACTCCGATTTAACCGCTGCCCGCCATGACTTGGCGCAGGATACGGGCGATTTGCGGCGCTCGCGCGCCGAAGGAGGTGCTTTTTGTACGACATACTCGAAGCCATCGAGGAATGGGGCTGGGTCGTCTACATCGGCCGGCACCGCATCTTCGAAGTCATTTCCATGCTGCACTACTTCACGATCTTCTGGGTGGTGGGCACGATTGCCTTGATCGATCTGCGCGTTCTCGGCCTGGTCGGCACCAAGCAAACGGCTACGGAGTGGCAAGAACAGCTTTCGCCGTGGATGTGGATAGCCATGGTCATCTGCCTGGTGAGCGGTTTTCTGGAATTCGCGCCGGGCGGCGGCGATTTCTATCTGAACTTCGTCTTCAAGTGGAAGGTCGTGGCCACGTTTGCGGGAATCATCCTCTCGGTGATGGTCTACCGCGGCGTGCCGAAGTGGGATCGGCTGCCCTCCATGCCCGGTTCGGCCAAGGTCCTCGCCGCGCTGTGCCTGATCGTCTGGGTGGGCACGATTCTTCTGGGCGTGGAGGTGGCCAATTATGCCAGCTTCTAGCGCGGCCGCGCCGTTGAGCGAGAGAGGGGAGATTCCGTGGAGACTTTGGTGATGTGGGCCAAGTGGCTGGAGACCAGCCCGTGGGGCTATCCGGTGCGCACTTCGCTGTGGCTGTATCCTTTCATCCAGTTGATTCATTTCGCGGGGCTGTCCATGTGGATCGGCACCAGCCTGGCGCTGGACATGCGCCTGATGGGCGTGGGACCGAAGCGCCGCACGGCGGCGGAGCTGCACGAACAGCTCTTCGCCTGGAACTGGATCGGCTTCGGGATCGTCGTGCTGGGGGGCTTCCTGCTGTTTTCCTCGGCGGCCTCGACGTTTCTGGAGAACACTCCGTTCATCTGGAAGCTGGTTCACTTTGTGCCGTGCGCGTTGCTCACGCACATCGTCGTGCAGGTCAAGGCGCCGGCCTGGGGGCGGCAGGAGAGCACGCCGCCGGTGGCCAAGCTGGCGGCGGTGCTGGAAGTCAGCCTATGGCTGTGCGTGGCGACAGCAGCCGTTCTGATCCCGGCGTTCTAATTTCAGTGCACGGTCAGCTCGTTCCTGTGCGGGCGGGCGCCCGCGCGCTAGCCGGCGGAATCGGGGAGCGGGACGGCCGTCTCGAACGCCTGGTCGTAGTCCACGCCTGTTACTTCAAAGCCGAACAGATTGCGGAATTCGCGCTGGAAGCCGGCGAAATCGGTGAGCTGGCGGAGATTTTCCGTGGTCACCCGCGGGAACAGGGTCATCACTTCCGACTGCACCTCGGGGAGCATCTCGCGATCGTCGAGGCGGATGCGGCCGGCGTCGTCGGCCGGATGCGGCCGATCGGCGGCCAGGAAATCGGAAAAGAGGCGGCACATCTGCTCGATGGGATGTTCTTCGAGGGATTTCGCGCGCAGCACCTTTGAGAGCAGGCTGAGATACAGGGGCACCACCGGGATCGCGGCCGAGGCCTGCGTGACGACGGCTTTGTTCACGGAGATTTGCGCGCTGCCGCCCAGTTTGGCGAGCATCTGGTTCAGCGCGCGCGCGGTGTGCTCGAGATCCTGTTTGGCGCGGCCGATGGTGCCGTCGCGATAGATCGGCCAGGTGAGCTCGGGGCCGATGTAGGAATAGGCCAGCGTGCGCGCACCCGGCGCGAGCAGATTTTCAGCGGCCAGGGCTTCGATCCACATGCGCCAGTCTTCGCCGCCCATGACGGCCACGGTATCGGCGATTTCGTTTTCGGCGGCGGGGGTGAGCGTGACGTCGACGACTTTTTCGGAATCGAGCTCGACGGTGCGGCTGGAAAAGTCGCGGCCGATGGGCTTGAGCACGGAATTGTGCGCGACGCCGGTGCGCGGATGGGTGCGCTTGGGCGAGGCCAGGCTGTAGAGGATCAGGTCGATCGGCGCCAGGTGGCGGCGGATGACCTCCATCGCGCGGCGCTTGCAATCGTCGGAGAAGGCGTCGCCGTTGAGGTGCGCGGCGAAGAGGCCGTCGCCGGCGGCCCGTTGCGCCAGCGCAGCGGTGTTGTAATAGCCGGCGGTGGCGGTCTTGTCGCCGTCGGGCGGGCGCTCGAAAAATACGCCGAGGGTGCGCGCGCCGTAGCCCCAGGCGGCGGCAATGCGCGAAGCCAGGCCGTAGCCGGTGGACGCGCCGATGATCAGGGCGTTGCGCGGGGCGCGCTGGCGCGGGGACGCGGCCAGCGCCTGGCGCGCGACGGCGATCTGCCGCTCGACGTTGCAGCGGCAGCCTTCGGGGTGCGCGTTGACGCAGATGAAGCCGCGCGAGCGGCGCTTGACGATTTGTTGCGACATGTCCGGGCGCGCGATTTCGCCGCGCAAACTCGAACCGATACCCTACAGCGAGCGGCGCGTCTTGTCCATCGCGACTGGCGCTGGCGACGGCTGGAATGCTTGACAGGCCCGCGGGCATTTGCTGAAATCGCGCGCATCATGTATTGCCCCAGTTGCGGCAAGGAAACGGCGGCGGGCGCGCAATCTTGCGCAAACTGCGGCGCCGCTGTTCCGGCGCAGGCCGTGGCGGCCGCGTCCGGAGCGGGCCGTTTCGGACATCTGCCGGAATATTGGCAAAAAGTCTTCGCGCGATTCGATCAGAACCCGAACA
>Ga0209342_10003116_pt1 | contig 17543 bp, 11 predicted proteins | sample RifCSP16_2_FD_184023 | JGI IMG/M metagenome (GOLD analysis project Ga0209342, IMG submission 184023) | Soil microbial communities from Rifle, Colorado - Rifle CSP2_sed 16_2 (SPAdes) (version 2) | ecosystem: Environmental > Terrestrial > Deep subsurface > Rock core/Sediment | place: Rifle... | reverse complement strand
GATACACAGGATGCCGAGGGCAGCGCTTACCAGCATCAGCCCTCCAACGGTCGCGAGCAGCGCCGAGACGCTGAGCCAGGTTCCGAGAACGCCGGCCGCAACCGCTCCTAGCAAGAAGCTGGCGTCGGCTACCGCCTCCGTCGCAGCGAACACGCGACCTCGAAGCGCGTCGGGAGTGCGCTCCTGCAGGAGCGACTCGTAGGAGACGTTCCCGACCGAGTTCGCCGCGCCCGCGACGAGCCACATCAGGAGCACCGTCGAGAAGTCGGCCGTTCGCGACACCACCAGCACGCCGAGACCGACGACGGCGATCGCGGCCGGGAAGAGGCGCTCCCGGTGCCATCGGCGCGCGAGGGCCGGGGCTGCCGCGGATCCGAGCAGCATACCGATACCCCATGCGGCCGTGATGAGTCCCAGCACGCGGGTGCGCTCGGCGAGCGCCGACCCGCGTGCGAGCACGTCGCGAACGAACATCGGCTCGAGCGGGAGCTTCGTGGCCGCCGCGAGGAATACGATGCCGATGACCAGGATGACGCCCCGGGTAAGACGCGAGGTCGCGATGTAGTGGAAGCCCTGGCGCAGTGCCTGCCACTGCGACCCGGGGGTCACGTCGCCGGGGTCGTGCTGGCCTATGCGCGCCCCGCCGATCAGGAGGGCGGAGACCGCGAACGAGACCGCGTTCAGCCCGAACACCGCGCCGGGGTCGAGCACCCCGACGAGGTAAGCGCCGACCGCCGGGCCGATCGTTACGCCGATGTTGAGCGTCGCGCCCACCATCGCTTGCGCCGGCACGACCTGTCCCTCCTCGACGACATTGGGGATCGAGGCGAGGAGGGACGGGTGGAACAGGGCTCCGAACAGGCCCAGGAACCCGGCGACGGCGTAGAAGTGGATCGGTGTCGGCTCGTTCGCGAGAAGCAGAGATCCGATCGCCGCCGCTCGCAGGATGTCCGAAGCTACCATCAGCATCTTTCGGGAATGCCGGTCGACGAGCGGGCCTGCGAACAGGGCACCCACCAAGGCCGATGGGATGACCTGGGCCGCCAACAGGATCGAGAGCGCGGTGGCGAAGCGCGGTCCCTGAACGCGCTCGGACAGAACGATCGCGACCGCGAGCCAGTAGACCCAGTCCCCGAGGTTCGAGACGACCTGCGCTGTCCAAAGACGCATGAAGCTCCGCCGGCGAACGAGCTGGGTGAACTGCCCGGATGCGGATGGGAACATCCGCGAGCCCGTGACCCTATGGAGCGTGATGACCGTCCCCACCGCGATGCAAAGGTCGCCGACGCTGAAGACGTTGGCGAAGGGCAGCGAGGCCGGGATGGCGAAGACGTCCCCCAGGATGAGCAGGCGGGCGTTCGCGACCGCCGCGGAGTTCGCGTACAGACCACCGGCGTCGACCGGGAGCCCGGCGACGGCCAGCGCGTGCGAGGAGGCCGGCATGACCCCCCCGTTCGCCGCGATCGCGGCGAGGTTGAACGCGGCTCCCACCGCTATCAGCCATACCCCCGGCACCCGGCGGTTCACGCCCAGGAAGGCGATGCCCAGCACGAAGGAGCCGAGGTGGGCGGCGACCCGGGGACCCGACTGCGGCCCGGGCACGAAGATCAGGAACAGCTGGGTGACCAGCGCGAGCGCGAGGAGCCAGGTTCGCCGGAACCGCAGGTCCACGAGGGCGCGCAGGTTCCCCTTGGCTAGCGGCACCGTCGCCACCGCCAGGAGCACGAAGACGACGATCAGCATCTGTCCGGTGTGCCTCCTTCCGGGAACCTCTCCCCCTATCGGCGCACGGCGCGACGCACCTTAGGCGCGGTCGTGTAGGCGAGCGAATGATCCGTTCGGACTAGGCCGCGCGGGCGGCGCCACCCTCCGGTGCTCCGACGAGGAATGTGGCCCATCGCCTGATGCCCTCTCGGGGGCACGGCGCTACCTTCGATACGCGCGGCCCCATCGTCGAGGCTCAAGCCGAGCGGTGAGGACGCCGAAGCTGTAGAGGCGCCGGGTCGGACCCGTGTCAGGGGACGGGCCGGCGCCCGGGCACTTTGTGGAAAGGGGGTGACCCGAACGTGAAGTCGCGTCTCATCCGCTGGCTCTACTCGCCCGCGATCCTCACTGCGATCGTGTTGGTGCTCGGCGCCGGGAAGAAGTGGCCTCGGGGGAACTGAGCCGAGGCCGTTTCCACATCGGCCGCCGGCGCGGTGCCGCGGTCGGGGGGAGCGAAGAGCTGCCCCCAGGCGGGCCGACCGAGGCCGATCCGACCGGACGCTCCGACGATGACGCCGGGGATCCATCGGGTCAGCGGCTGCGCGAGCGGCCGGCGGCCGCCAGGTACGTCTCCGCCGTCGTCGCGGCCGGTCTCGCGCTCCTGGTCTACCTCTCCGTCGCCGATCGCGCCTCCATCGGATCCACGTCCGGCGCCTTCTGGCTGTTCTTCGTTCTGCTCGTCGTCGGTGAGCTCTTCCCGATCCGCGTCCAGCGTGGTCGCGAGGTCGACGAGATCACCACGTCGACGACGTTCGCCTTTGCCCTCCTGCTCGGCTTCGGGATCGCGGCGGCCGCGATACCGCTCGCCGTCGGCTCCGCCGCCGCCGACTTCGTGCGGCGCAAGCCCCTTTGGAAGATCCTCTTCAACGTCGCCCAGTACTCGATCGCGATCAGCGTCGCCGGCGTCGTCTACCACGGCCTTACCAGCGGGCCTCCGGCGATGGCCAGGCAGCTGCCGGCCATCCTCCTCGCCTCGTTCGTCTTCTTCGCGCTGAACACCCTCGTCACGAGCGTCGCGGTCGGGCTCGCGCTCGGGGCGCCGCTGCTCGAGTACGTCGTGAAGGACTTCGCGTTCCAGGCGTACACCGCGTCGGCGCTGCTGGCGCTCTCGCCGGTCGTCGTGCTCGCGGCCGAGGTGAGCCTATGGTTCGTCCCACTCCTGGTCGTCCCCGTCGCGGCCGTCTACTGGGGTGCCACGGTCGCACTGGAGAACGTTCGTCTCGTCCACCGGCTGCGGGGCTCCCTCGCGCATATGACAGAGCTGAACCGGGCCAAGGACGACTTCGTGGCCGTCGTCTCGCACGAGCTCCGGACGCCGCTCACGTCGATCCAGGGCTACATCAAGACGATGCTTCAGCTGGCGACCGAGCTGGACGGGGAGCAGCGTAGGGCTTTCCTTGAGGCCGCCGACCGCCAGGGCGAGCGTCTCCGGCGCCTGATCGAGCAGCTCCTCGTCGTGGCGCGCCTCGAGTCCCACGTCGAGCCGCTCGCCGTGTCGTCCGTCCAGCTCCCAGTGCTCGTGTCGCACGTGGTGGACGAGCTCCGGCCGAGGGCTCACGGCCACACCTTCGACATCAGATTCCCGGCCAACTTCTCCGAGGTCGAGACCGATGAGGCCAAGATCCACCAGATCCTCTCCAACCTGGTGGAGAACGCCCTGAAATACGCGCCTCCAGACACCCGGGTGACGATCGAGGGACAGCCCTCGCTGAACGGCGTGGTGATCTCGGTCAGCGACGAGGGCCACGGGATACCGCCGGACTCGCAGGAGCGCGTCTTCGAGCGCTTCTTCCAGGTCGACTCCTCCACCACGCGCAGTGTCGGCGGCACGGGGCTCGGCCTCTACATCTGCAAGAAGATGGCCGAGATGATCGGCGCGCGGCTGTGGCTCGACCGCTCCGACAACACCGGCTCGACCTTCTCGCTCCTCCTCCCGCTTCGCCCGCCGGAGGAGGACGAGGACGATCTCACGCCCGGCCCCGGCGCGCGAGCCGATCAGTCGATGACCGCGAGGGTCTGACCCGTAACGACCACCTGTCCGGGCTCGATCGGAAGCTCGGTGATCTCCCCGTCCCGCGTCGAGGCGATGTGGTTCTCCATCTTCATCGCCTCGAGGATGCAGATCACGTCACCGGCCTCCACCCGCTGGCCGCGCTCGACGAGCACCCGGAGGATCGTCCCCTGCATCGGCGCGGTGATCACGCCGTGGACGTGCTCCGCGTGGTGGCCGCCGTGCCGCGCGGGCGGCCTGGGCGCGACCGCGCGCCGCTCGTCGAAGATCCTGACCGGGACCCGCCGGCCGTCGACCTCGAGGAGGACATCCGCGGGCTTCGGCGTGGCCATCGGCGACGCCGCCGGGGCCGCAACGTCGGTCTGCGCCGGGAGATCGATCTCGTGCAGCTGGCGCTCGAGCCATGTCGTCGTGTGCGTCGAGTCGCGGAACGCCGGGGTCTCGAGCACCCACCGGTGAAGAGGGATGGTCGTCGGGACGCCCTCGACGATGAACTCGTCCAGGGCTCGGAGCATCCTCGCGCGAGCTCGGTGGCGGTCCTCTGCGGAGACGACGAGCTTGGCGAACATCGAGTCGTAGTCGCCGGGGATCTCTTTGCCCTCGCGAACGCCGGAGTCGAGACGGACGAAGGGACCCGACGGCTCCCGATAGCGGGTGACGCGGCCGGGCCCAGGGAGGAAGTTCCTTCCGGGGTCCTCGGCGTTTATCCGGCACTGGATGGCGTGGCCACGCGCCGAGGTCTCGACATCGACCCGCTCGCCGAGCGCGACCGCGATCTGGAGGGCCACGAGGTCGAGCCCCGTCACCATCTCGGTGACGGTGTGCTCCACCTGCAGGCGTGTGTTCATCTCGAGGAAGTAGAACTGGCGGTCCTCGTCGACGATGCACTCAACCGTGCCCGCGTTCACGTAGTCGGCGCGCTTGGCCAGGGCGATCGCCGCGTCGCCGATCCGCCGGCGCAGGTCGTCGTCGACTATGGGGGATGGGGTCTCCTCGATCAGCTTCTGGTGCCGTCGCTGCACCGTGCAGTCGCGCTCGCCGAGGAACGACACGTTGCCGTGGGCATCGGCGAGGATCTGAGCCTCGACGTGGTGCGCCCGCTCGATGTAGCGCTCGAGGAAGACCTCGGGGCGGCCGAAGTACGCCTGGGCCTCGCGGGCGGCGCGACGCAGGGCGTCTTCGAGCTGCTCGGGTGATCGCACCACGTGCATGCCCTTGCCGCCACCGCCGAAGGCGGCCTTCACCACCAGGGGGAAACCGATGCGCTCGGCCTCGACCGACGCTTCCTGGATCGCCATCGGCTCCGGCGTTCCGGGGACTATCGGCACGCCGACCTCCTCGGCGGCGCGCCGGGCGGCAGCCTTGTCTCCCATCAGCTCGATCGCGTCGGCCGGCGGTCCGATGAACGTGTGGCCGGCCTCGGCGACGGCTCGGGCGAAGTGAGAGCGCTCCGCGAGGAACCCGTACCCGGGATGGACGAGGGTCGCCCGGGACTTCCGGCAGGCCTCGAGGATCGCGCCGATCGAGAGATAGGAGTCGGCGGCGAGCGCCGGCCCGATCCGGAAGGCTGCGTCGGCGAGCTCGACGTGAAGCGCGTCGCGGTCGGCGTCGGAGTAGACGGCGATCGTGGGGATGTCGAGCTCGCGGCACGTCCGGATGATCCGGACGGCGATCTCGCCGCGATTGGCGATCAGGATCCTTGGTTTGCGCACGCGCTGCTCCGGCCCGCGATAATCGGGTACCCCCGGACGGGAGTCAACGCCTTGCTGACCGAAGGGTTCCTCGAGGAGGTCCTGGCCCGAGCGGGGCTGTCGGCGCCCGTCCGTTTCGAGGAGGTTACCCGCTCGACGAACGAGACGGCCCTCGCGATGGCGGACGAGGGGGCGCCGGAGTGGACCCTGGTCGCCGCCGCGCACCAGACGGCGGGGCGCGGCCGCCTGGGAAGGACGTGGCTCGACGAACCCGGGCGCTCTCTGATGTTCTCGCTGGTGCTACGGCCTAGGCTTCCGGCGGAGCGCGTTGGGTTGCTCTCGCTTCTCGCGGGGACCGCCGCCGCTAACTCGGCGCGCGAGTGCGGCGCAACCCACGCCTGGTGCAAGTGGCCGAACGATCTGTTCGTCGGCGAGGAGAAGGCGGGCGGGGTCCTCGCTGAGGCCCGTCTGGTTCGGGAGCGGGTCGAGCACGTGGTGGTCGGCGTCGGGATCAACTTGGGCGAGCCGCCGCCGGGGCTGGAGGGCGCGGGGGCCGTCGTCGCAGCGGCGCCGGGCGAGCTCCTGGAGGCCTACCTGCGGTTCTTCAGGCACAAGTACCAGCCGGAGCATCCGGCGTTCGCCGCCGCCGTGGTGGCCGGGTACCGAGAGGTCTGCGGCACGATCGGGCGTTCTGTGCGCGCGGTGACGGTCGACGGCCGGTCGGTCGAGGGCACTGCCGTTGGAGTGGACGCCGCGGGCGGGCTCGTCCTCGACATCGGCGCGCGAACCGCGACCGTCGCGTTCTCGGAGATCCAGCACCTGGAGCGGTGACGTGCTTGCCGGGCTGCCCCGGCCGCGGTAGCGTCCCGGCCGTGGCCTTCCCGCGTAGACTCCTGATCGAGGGCGAAGAGCTGGTCCTCGAGCTTCGGCCGCACTGGATCGCACTCGTGGGTCCGGTCGTCGTTACGCTCCTCGTGCTGCTCGCCTGGATCCTAGGCCTCTCGAACCTGCCCGATGGCGACGCCTTGCACGACGTCCTCTTCTGGGGCCTTTGGATAGGAGGGGTGGCGGTGCTGCTTTGGTACCCGGTCCGCGCGTTCGTGCGGTGGGTGACGTCCTACTTCATCGTCACCTCCGACCGGATCATCCATCGCACGGGGCTTATCGCGAAGGACTCGATGGAGATCCCGCTTGAGGCGATCAACGACGTGCGGTTCCACCAGAGCATCGCGGAGCGCGCGATCGGCGCCGGAGACCTGATCATCGAGTCCGCCGGCGAGCGCGGCAGGCAGGTGTTCTCCGATATCCGCCATCCCGAGGACGTCCAGAAGACGATCTACCAGCAGGGCGAGCTGAATCAGCAGCGCATGTCGCGCGGCGGGATGCCGCCCGTTGCGCCTTCGGCGACGACCGAGCTCGAGCGCCTCGCCGACCTGCGAGCTCGCGGGGTTCTCACCGAGGAGGAGTTCCAGGCCCAGAAAGCCAAGATCCTCGGCGCGAGCAGGGGTTGACGGCGCGGCGGCGATCGGGATCTCGTGAGCGTTCGCGGCCTCGACCACGTCTACTACTGGACCCGAGACATGGAGGTCGCCGTCGCCTTCTATCACGACGTCATGGGGCTGCGACTGGTTCGCCGCGACGGCGACGCGTGGGCGGAGTTCGACGCAGGCCCGATCCGGTTCGCCCTTCACGGTGCCGGCGAGGGCCACACGCCGCCGCTCGGGGGGACGGCCGTGTTCCATGTGGACGACCTCGACGCTTCCGTGCTCGCTCTTGAATCGCGAGGCGTGCGTTTCGACCAACGCGACGGTGAGGTTCCAGGCTACGCGAGGTTCGCTTCGTTCGCGGACCCCGACGGCAACGTCGTGCAGCTGATCGAGTACGTGCACGGCCGCTGACGGGCGGCCCCGTATGCTGAACGGGTGACTCCTGAGAACTGTCGACGTTGCGGCGGCGTCCTTCCCGAGGGCGCCCGCTTCTGCCCGAGCTGCGGGGCGGCGGTGCTCCCCGACGCCGAGCAGCGGAAGGTCGTCACCGTGCTGTTCGCCGACGTGGCGGGCTCGACGGAGCTGTCGGCGCGCCTGGACCCAGAGAGGTTCCGCGAGGTGCTCGCGGCGTTCTACAAGCTCGTGTCCGAGGAGCTAGCAGCGGTGGGGGGTCGCGCCGAGAACTTCATCGGCGATGCGGTGCTGGGGGTCTTCGGGCTCCCCCAGGCGCACGACGACGACGCGGTTCGCGGGGTCCGGGCGGCGCTCGCGATCGTCGAGGCGGCCCCGGGCCTGGGGGAGGAGCTCGAGCTCCCGGTCCCGCTCCGGGTGCGCGTCGGCCTGAACACCGGGCCCGTCGCGGTCGGCGCGGCGACCGGCTCGGAGCTCGTGCTGGGAGCCGAGGTGAACCTGGCCGCCAGGCTCCAGCAGGCCGCCGGGCCCGGCGAGATCCTCGCCGGGCGGACCACACGGCAGCTCGCGCGGGGCTCGGTAGAGTTCGGCCCCGGTCGCGGGATGGAGGCGAAGGGCTTCGACGACGACGTGCTCGCCTTCCCGGTACTCCGTCTGTCGCCGGGAGCTATGCGGCGGCGCATCCGGTTCGTCGGCCGACGCCGGGAGCTCGAGCTTCTCGCCGGCACCTTCGAACGCGTCGTCGAACGCTCGCGCGCGCACCTCGTGACCCTTGTGGGTGAGCCGGGGATCGGCAAGAGCCGCGTCGCCGAGGAGTTCCTCGATCGGCTGCCCGACGAGGCGACCATCCTCACGGGTCGCGCCACGCCGTTCGGGGAGAACGCCACCTTCGGACCGATCGCCGAGATGCTCATGCGGCGGCTCGGCGACCCGGTCGACGAGGCAGACCTTCGCCGCCGGCTGGAGGAGGCCGTCGCTCGCGCCGCGCACCCGTCGGAGGCCGCCGTGACGGTCGCACGCCTGTCGCTCGCCTTGGGACTGGGCGAGCAGTCCGCCGATGAGAACCGCTACCGCGAGGGAGAGGTCCGCGCTGGGCTCCTGGCGTACTCGACGGGCCTCGGACGCTCGGGACCGGTGGTCCTGGTGTTCGAGGACCTCCATCTCGCGCAGCCGGCGCTACTACAGCTGATCGAACAGCTCGTGCGCGAGGCTGGGCGCGTGCCTCTCCTGGTTCTCTGCATCGCGCGCTGGGGCTTCCTCGAGGACCAACCCAGCTGGGCCGGTGGCATCGCAGACGCCGTCACCCTCTGGCTGGAGCCGCTCGCGGAGGACGAGGCGACGGAGCTCGCGATGGCGGCGGCGGAAGGGATGGCCCGCGAGGACGGGGTCCGCGTGGCATCGAACGCGGGCGGCAACCCGTTCTTCATCGTGGAGACGGCGGCGATGCTCGCGCGCGAGGACAGGCGGCTCCCGCCGGCCGGCGGCCCGCCGGGGAGGGTCCTCCCGCCCACCGTGCAGGCCGTCATAGCCGAGCGACTGGATCACCTCTCTCCGGGGGCGCGCGAGCTGGTGCGCAAGGCGTCTGTGTTCTCCCAGCCCGTCTTCGAGGTTCCCGACCTCGAGCTGATCGCCGAGCCAAGCAAGCAGGCGCTGGCAGAGCTCGAGGACGAGGAGATCTTCGTTCGCGACGAGGAGAGGGAGGCAACCTGGCGCTTCCGTCACGACCTTCTCCGCGACGTGGCCTACGAGAGCGTCACCAAGCGCGAGCGCCGGCGGCTGCACCTCCAGATCGCCGAGCATCTTCAGGTGCCGGGGTCCGTGGATCGCTACCCGCGCGCGATCGCCTACCACCTCGAGCAGGCGGCCAGGGCGTCGCTGGATCTCGACCCGAAGGACCGTTCGCTCGCGGAAAGCGCCGTCGACGCGCTCGCGCGCGCCGGCGATCTGGCCCGACGTGGGATCGAGTCCCGCGCGGCGATCGACATGTACGAGCGCGCGCTCGCCCTGGCGGGACCCGAGCACGGGTACGGTCGACGCGAGGCGTGGATCCTCTCGGCGATCGGCGAGGCCCGCTACTGGCTCGGTGAGTTCGACGCTGCCGCAGACGCGCTCTCGCGGGCCCTGGAGGTAGGCGGCGACGACACGCGGATCCGCGCCCACGCGTCCCGCTACCTCGCCGACATCTCGCTGACGATCCGCGCGGAGGGGGCCAAGGCGGCCCAGCTCTTCGAACAGTCGCTCGCCGCGTCGCGTGAGCTCGGCGACTCGTTCGTCCTTGCCCGGACCCTGCTGATGGCTGCGTGGCAGCCGTACTGGGAGAACGACCTCGGCCGCGCACGGGAGATCTTCCAGGAGGCGCTCTCGGCCGCGCGCTCGAACCCGAGCCGCGACGCGTGGGGCGTGGCGAGGGCTCTCGTCGGCGTGTCCGCCGTCACCTCGCCGGTCGGGGACGAGGAGGACGTGCTTGCTCTGGCGCGCGAGGCGGTCGAGATCGGCCGCGAGAGCGGCGACGCGTTCACGACCGCCGTGGCCCGGGAGACCGCCGCCAACTCGCTGCGGCGGATGATGCGGCTGGAGGAGGCGCTCGATCACGCCTCCGCCTCGATCCGCACGTTCCGGGAGCTCGACGCGCGGTGGGAGCTCGCGAGCGCCCTCGGGGACCGCGGCTCGATCCACCGCATCGCCGAGCGCCTCGACGACGCCGGAACCGACCTCCGGGAGGCATACCGTCTCTGCCGCGACCTGAAGGAACGCTCGCTCGTCACGTGGACGGCTGCGGAGCTTGCTCGCGTGTTGCTCGCCCGGGGCGAGGTCGGTGCAGCCCGTCAGGTGCTCGAGGAGCCACACGCCCGGCTCGCGGCCGCCGAGCCGGGATCGCTCTCATCGCTTCTCTCCGCGGAGGCCGCCGTCGCGCTCGAAGAACGCGATCCGGAGGGGGCGCGTGCGAAGGCCCGTGAGGCCCTCGACGTCCAGCGAGCGCAGGGGTGGCGGAACTTCGTGGCCGCCCAGGTCTGGTGGACGGGCAGGATCTTCGGAGCCGACCTCGTCGGGGGGGCCGAGGAGCTGGAGACGGCCCACGGCATCCTGGAGGCCGCTCACTGGGCCCAGGCGCTGCATGAGCCCGGCCTCGTTCGTGCCCGAACGGGGGCGGATGGTTGAATCCGAGCCCGTTCGGGGGCACCCTCGTGGGACCGCCGGTTGGCATTCGCACGGAGAATCCGATAGAGGTAGCGTCTAGATGACCGTCTTCCCCGGCCGCTCGGCCCCGGTCCTGCGCCGTCTCGTCGGCGTGTTGCTCGCCTTCGGGCTCCTCTCCGCAGTCGTGCCCGCGGCCGCCACCATCACCGAGGAGGAGGTCGACGAGGCGGAGCAAGCCGTCGAGCGGCTCCAGGCGGAGATCGAGGGCGAGCGGGGCCAGCTGGCCGCCATGCAGGCGCGCGCCAACGAGCTGGCGACCGAGTTCGCCTCCGCGCAGTTCGAGCTCGACGCGACGCTACAGGCGCTGGTTGTGATCCGCGAAAGGCGCAAGTCTGCGACCGAACGGTACGAGCGGCTCCGGAGGCGGCTGGACGCGCGGGCGGCCGAGGCGTTCATGAACGGGCCCGGCAGCGGCCTCGAGTTCCTCCTCGGGTCCGCCTCGCTCAACGAGCTCTCCGACCGCCTGGAGTTCATCGACGCGGCTGCGCAGACCGACGCCGAGCTTGCGACCGAGGTGGACAACCTCCGCAACCAGCTCGCGGACGACGAGGCGGAGCTGGAGCGCCTGCGCGAGCGGCAGGTGAACATCGTCGCGAGTAAGCGCGAGGCTCGATCCGAGCTGGCCTCCTCGATGAGAGGCCAGCAGGACCTCGTCGCGAGTATCCAGGCCAAGGAGGCAGAAGCCGGGGAGTACGCGAAGAAGCTGGGTCGCGAGTACAAGGAGCAGCAGGCGGCCCTCCTCGGCGGTCCCGTCGACGGGGTCTTCAAGTACTGCCCGGTCGACCCGCCGCGCGGTGTGTCGAACAGCTTCGGTGCACCCAGGTTCGCCGGTGGATACCACCTCCACGCGGGCGTGGACATCTTCGCGCCCACCGGGACGCCGATCCGCGCTCCGTTCGACGGCGTCGCCCAACGCTCCGACAACGGCCTCGGAGGCATCGCGGTCAAGGTGTTCGGCCAGTCCGGCTACGTCTACAACGCGCACCTGTCTGCCGTGGGGCAGCTGGGTCAGGTGAGCGCCGGCGCTATCGTCGGATACGTCGGCAACACCGGCGACGCGCTCGGAACCTCTCCGCACGACCACTTCGAGTGGCACCCCACCGCGATCCCATCCGACTGGCAGGCGAGCCCCTACGGCTACTCGGTCATCGGGGATGCCGTGAACCCCTATCCCATCCTCATCGCCGCCTGCGTGTAGGCTTCGGCGCACCTGCGGCCCTCGGGGGAGGTATGGAAGCCAAGGACGTCCGGAGCGTCGGCGTCGTCGGGTGTGGGGTGATGGGTTCGGGGATAGCCGAGGTCGCGGCGCGCTCCGGCTGCGATGTCTTAGTCATCGAGGCCGACGAAGACCTACTGGCCGCCGGGTTGGCTCGGATAGAAGCATCGCTCGCCGCGGCCGTCGCGCGAGCGAAGCTCGACCAAGAGGAGGCGGGCGCCGTCCGCTCCAGGATCGGTGGATCGACGGACATCGCCATACTGGCCGACACCGACCTGGTGATCGAGGCCGCGACCGAGGACGAGCCGGCGAAGCGTGCGGTCTTCTCCCGACTCGACGATGTTGTCCGACCCGACGTCGTCCTGGCCAGCAACACGTCGTCGGTGCCGATCGGGCACCTGGCGGCGGCGACCGGCCGCCCCGCCCGGGTTATCGGGATGCATTTCTTCAACCCGCCCACGCGGATGGAGCTGATCGAGCTGATCCCGTCCGAGACGACATCGGCCGATACCGTGACCCTCGCCCGGGGCGTTGCGGAGCGGCTCGGGAAGACGGTCGTCACGTCGAAGGACAGGGCCGGGTTCATCGTCAACCGGCTCCTCGTGCCGTACCTGATGGACGCGATCCGGGTGCTCGAGGAGGAAACGGCGACCCGCGAGGACATCGACACCGCGGTCCGCCTCGGGCTCGGGCACCCGATGGGGCCCCTCGCCCTGGCCGACCTGATCGGTCTAGACGTCGTGCTGGCGATCGGGGAGATCCTGGGTCGTGAGCTGGGCGAGCGGGGAGTCGAGGCTCCCGAGCTCCTGCGTCGCATGGTGACCGAGGGGCGCCTCGGCCGGAAGTCCGGCCGAGGCTTCTGCGACTACCCGGACTGAGGCGCTCCCTCCTAACCGATCCTAGGTACGTAGAGTCCACGCTCCGCGGGTATGCGCGCACGGGCCGCAATCGCCGACACCGCATATGGAGGCACAGGATGTCGGGAAGGTGGCGGATACGTTCGATCCTGCGTCGTACGGCGGGGTCACTGCTGGCTGCGAGCGTGGTCGTGGCCGGCTCTCCGCTCGGCGCGATGGCGGCTCCTCCCTCCGAGCTACTCATCAACGACGTGACCGTGACCGAGGGCAACTCCGGCACGGTGAACGCGAGCTTCACCGTCACGCTGCGTCGCCCCCCCAAGACCGGCACCGTCACCGTCGACTACGCCTCGGCCGACGGTACCGCCACGCAGCCCTCCGACTTCACGGGCGCGAGCGGTAACCTCAGCCTGTCCAAGGCGACCCCGACCCGCACGGTGAGCGTTCCCGTCGTCGGTGACGCGCTCGACGAGCCGAACGAGACGTTCACCGTGAACCTGTCGAACGCCGTCGGTGCCACGATCCGCGACGGGATCGGACTGGGGACGATCACCGACGACGACGCGCCGCCGACGATCTCGGTCGCCGACGCATCGGTGACCGAAGGCAACGCGGGCACCAGGTCGCTCACCTTCACGGTGTCGCTGGCGGGCGCGAGCGGCAAGACGGTCGGCGTGAGCTACGCCACGGCCGACGCGACTGCGACGGCGGGCTCGGATTACGTTGCGGCTGCCGGGTCGCTGTCCTTTGCTCCCAGCGAGACGAGCAAGACCGTCGACGTCACCGCGAACGGCGACACTCTTGACGAGTCGAACGAGGGCTTCACGCTCGACCTCTCCGGCGCCACCAATGCCACGATCGCAGACGCCCAGGGCGTTGGAACGATCACCGACGACGACCCGCCTCCGGTCCTGTCGGTGGACGACGTGACCGTCGTCGAGGGCGACGCCGGAACGGTGACCGCCACCTTCACCGTCTCGCTATCGGCCGTGAGCGGACGAACCGTGACCGTCGACTACTCCACGAACGACGGAACCGCGACCGCCGATTCCGACTACACCGCCGTTTCCGGCACGCTCTCGTTCGCTCCCGGCGAGACCAGCAAGACGGTGGACGTCCTCGTGAACGGCGACGTCCTGGATGAAGCCGACGGGGACACGTTCACCTTCGATCTTTCCAACCCGATCCGAGCCACGATCGCCGACGGCCAGGGCGTTGGAACGATCACCGACGACGACCCGACTCCCTCCCTGTCCGTGGCCGACGTTTCGGTCGCCGAGGGAGACGCCGGGACGGTGACCGCCACCTTCACCGTCTCGCTCTCGTCCGCGAGCGGCCGGACCGTGACCGTCGACTACTCCACCGCGGCGGTCACCGCGACGGCTCCCGACGACTACTCGAACAAGAGCGGGACGCTCACGTTCTCGGCCGGGCAGGCGTCGAAGACGGTGTCGGTGACCGTGAAGGGTGATCTGCTTGACGAGCCAGCCGAGACGTTCACGATCGACCTCTCCAATCCGGCAGACGCAACGGTAGCGGATGCACAGGGCGTCGGGACCATAACCGACGACGACCCGATGCCCTCCCTCTCGGTCGGCGACGTGACGCTCCCGGAGAGCGACCTCGGCGCGACCGCCACCTTCACGGTGTCGCTCTCCGCCGCGAGCGGACGGACGGTCTCCGTCGACTACACGACGACCGACGGCACCGCGGATGCGACGGACTACACGGGCGTGAGCGGGACCCTCACCTTCAGCTCGGGGGAGACCTCCAAGACCGTCGACGTGGCGATCGCCGGCGACGGGGGGACCGAGACCGACGAGACGTTCACTTTCGACCTGTCGAATCAGAGCAACGCCACCCTTCCCGATCCGCAGGGGCTCGCCACTATCGTGAACGACGACTCGCCGGTGGACGCGAACGTGAGCAACGCCACTCTCACCGAGGGAACCGGCGCGACGAAGACGATGCTCTTCACCGTGTCGCTGACCGGCCCGCGCGGCGTCGATGTCACGGTGGACTACGCGACCGCCGACGGGACCGCCCTCCAGCCCGGCGATTACGCGCCGAAGTCCGGGACCCTCACCTTCACCGCCGGCGAGACATCCAAGACGGTCGCGGTGACGATCAAGGGCGACAGCGTCGACGAGCCGAACGAGACTTTCACGCTCGACCTGTCGAACCCGGTCAACGTGACGATCGGCGACGGTACTGGCGTGGGGACGATCAAGGACAACGACAAGGGCAACGTCATCCTCACGATTACGGTGCAGAAGAAGCCCAAGGTGATCCAGGTCCGCGGGCTGCTCACGCCGGCGCACGCGGGCAAGCGCGTGACGGTGACGCTGTTCAAGAGGACGGCGAGCGGCTCGTACAAGAAGAAGTCCACGAAGCGGGTCACCCTGGGCTCGCCGGTCGACCCGAACAACGACGGTGTGATGTCGAGCCGGTACACCGCCAAGTTCCCCAAGCCGGCGAAGGGGCGCTACAAGGTCACCGTGAGGTTCGCAGGCGACGCGGGCCACTTCGGCAAGACGAGCGCCAAGCTCTTCAGGATCTAGCGCGCTTCGCGAGCCCCGAGAGGTAGCCGGCCATCTTCGCCGCGTCGACGAAAGCCATCAGCGCGGGCACGGCCACCACCGCGGCCGCACGCTCAACCGGCTCATCGAAACGAGCGAGGGCGCGCTTGACCGGCTTTGCGGCATAGGCCGCTCCGGCCAACGCCGCGAACGCGAGCACCCAGCGCCGCCTGGACGAGAGCGCGAACAGCAGGCCCGCGTACACGGCCATCCGCAGGGCGTGCCGCTGCGGATACATCCTCGCAGTGGCGTCTCCGCGCGCGTAGCGAAAGTACTGGGTCCACGTCTCGGCGATCGTCGGCCGCAGCCGCCAGCGGACCACCGCCTCGGAGGCAAGGCGCATGTCGACCCCGAGCTCGCGCCACCGGTGGTTCACGTACATGTCCTCCCCGATGTCGAGCCACTCCGGATACCCGCCGGCCGCCTCGATCGCGCTCCGCCGGAACGCCACCGAACGCGACGAGGGCATGAAGGTCGCCTCGCCGATCTCCTCGGGGTCGGGCAGGCTCGCCGCGGCCATGCATCCCTGGAGGAAGCTCTCGACGATCGGTCGGGACACGCCCATCGCGACGTCCGCTCCGGCTCTCAGCGGTTCCACCAGCCGCTCGAGCCAATCGGGCTCCAGCTCGCAGTCCGCGTCGGTCACGGCTATGACATCGTGAGACGCGGATGCGATGGCGATGTTGCGGCCTCGCGCGATGTTTGCGCCGGGCTCCACGTGCAACCTGATGCCTTCGGCCTTCCGCAGCGCGTCCAGCGTGCCATCCGTGGACCCCCCATCGACGACGATCACCTCGTCCGGCGGAAGCTTCTGCGCCGCAAGGGAGGCGAGGAACGCCTGGATGTGCTCGGCGTCGTCCTTCACAGTGGCGACGAGTGAGATCCTCATCTCTCCCACAGGGCCTTCTCGTATACGTTGAGAGTTTGCCTGGCGGTCTCGTCCCAGGAGAAGCGCTCGGCTCGAGCGCGACCTTTAGCGCCTAGCCGGTCGGCGAGGTTGCCGTCGGAGAGGACCGTCTCGATCGCGTGGGCGATCTCGCGCACCGAGCGTGGGTCGACGCCGAGCGCGGCGTCGCCGGTGACCTCCGGAAGCGACGAGGCGTTGGAAGTGACCGTGGGCACCGCTCGGGCCATCGCCTCGAGCACCGGCAGCCCGAAACCCTCGTAGAGGGAGGGGTAGACGAACACGCCGGCACCTCGGTATAGCGCGTCGAGGTCCGTTCGCGACAGGGCACCCGTAAGGACGATCTCACCAGGGCCGGGCAGCGCGAGCTCGCGGAGGAGCGGTTGCGGCTGCCACCCCATCGGCCCCGCCAGCACGAGCGAGTGAGGGAGCCCAGTCGCGGCCACCCGCCGGTACGCCCGCACGAGCCGAACGAGGTTCTTTCGCGGCTCGAGCGTGCCCACGAACAGCGCGTACGGCCGGGGGACCTTGAGGCGGCCCAGCGTCTCCGTGGGGTCTTCCGTACCGATCTCGAGCGATGTCGCGAGCGGCACGACGTGGATCCGCGCCGGCTCGGCCTTCGTTCTCGAAAGGAGATCCTCGGCGGTGTTGCGCGAGGGAGCGAGGATCGCGTCGGCCCGGCGTTTGATCGCTCGCAGCGGGTGATTCGACGGAAGCTCGGCCTCTACATTAATCATGAAGAACATCGGCAGTTGCTTCTTGGCATCTCCGCGCATGGCGCGCTCCTCAAAAGAATCAGTCCCTTTGCACGGAAGTATATCATGCGTGTCAAGCGGGGTTTTTTAGCAGCCTGCTAGTGTAGTGTCTCATAATTAGCCTTGATTATCTCTTTTGCATCGGTTATACTGCCGCCAAGGAGGTGAGACCGATGCGAAGAGCTTGTGCCATTGCGCTGAACGAGGGTGAGCGGGACACGTTGAGGCGTTGGTCGCGTGGGCGAAGGACACCGGCGCGACAGGTGTTGCGGGCCGAGATTGTCCTGTTGGCGGCGGCGGGGAAGATGAACAAGGACATTGCTCAAGACGTCGGTGCGTCCTTGGAGACGGTCGCTCGGTGGCGGCGGCGGTTTGCCGAGAAGCGGGTGCCGGGGCTGGAAAAAGACGCGCCCCGTAGCGGTCGGAAGCCGACGCTTCGCCAGTCCATGGCCCAGCGGATTGTGGAACGGACCACGCGGAGCGTTCCGGCGAACGCGACGCATTGGAGCGTGCGCACGCTGGCGAAGGAACTCGGGGCGAGCCGCTCGATGGTCCACCGGGTCTGGCAGGCGAGCCGACTCAAACCGCACCTGACGCGCACTTTCAAGCTCAGCAACGATCGGCGCTTTGCGGAAAAAGTGGCGGATGTCGTCGGGTTGTACCTGGATCC
>Ga0209342_10003115_pt1 | contig 17544 bp, 15 predicted proteins | sample RifCSP16_2_FD_184023 | JGI IMG/M metagenome (GOLD analysis project Ga0209342, IMG submission 184023) | Soil microbial communities from Rifle, Colorado - Rifle CSP2_sed 16_2 (SPAdes) (version 2) | ecosystem: Environmental > Terrestrial > Deep subsurface > Rock core/Sediment | place: Rifle... | reverse complement strand
TTTTGCCGGACTTAGGCGAAGGGATAACAGAGGGTGAGGTACGGCGGTGGCTGGTAAAGGAAGGCGATGCTGTTAATGAGCATCAGACCATCCTTGAGGTTGAGACAGATAAGGCTGTTGTTGAAGTGCCTTCTCCGAAAAAGGGTTTTGTGCAGAAGATTTATAAGCTTGAAGGTGAGATTGCAAAGGTAGGCGATGTGCTTTTGACTATCGCTGAAAATCTGGAAGAAAAGAAGGAGGAGAGAAAATCTTTTGGAGTAGTGGGCCGCCTGCCAGAGGCAGAAGAGATTCTTGCAACCCCTGCTGTTAGAAACCTTGCAAAGAGGCTTGGAGTTGATATTGAAAAGGTAAAAGGCACTGGCCCAATGGGAAGGATAACAGAGGATGATGTAGTAAAGGCATCTGGCGGCGCCAAAGATTTAATAAAAGACCAGTTTGGCTCGATAGAAAGGGTGCCGTTCAGAGGCGTAAGGCGAAGCATTGCAAAAAACCTTCTCGCAAGCATGAGAACAGCAGCATTTGTTACCGGCATGGATGATGCGGATGTCTCAGCGCTCTGGCGGCTCAGGGAAAAGGAAAAAAGGATTGCTCTGGCAAAGGGAATTAGGCTTACGTTCCTGCCGTTTTTTATGAAGGCTGTCCAACATGCTCTTGCAACTCATCCAATGCTTAACGCATCCGTTGATGAATCTGGCGAGGAGATAATAGTCAAGAAATATTGCAATATCGGCGTTGCTGTTGATACGCCGGAAGGGCTTATGGTGCCTGTTGTAAAGGATGTGGATAAAAAGACAATTCTGGATTTGGCAAAGGAGCTTCAGGAACTGAGCATCAAGGCAAAGGAGAGAAAGATAAAACTTGAGGAACTCAAAGGAAGCACATTCACCATCTCTAACTTTGGTTCATTCGGCGGCACATACGCAACACCTATTATAAACTATCCAGATGTGGCAATACTCGGCACAGGAAAGATTTCAGACAGGCCATGGGTAAAGGACGGCCAGATTGTGATAAGAAAAGTCCTCTCTCTTTCCCTCACCTTTGACCACAGGGTTGTTGACGGCGCAGAGGCAGCGCAGTTTTTGAATAAAATAATTCAGTATCTGGAAGACCCTGACCAGATTTTTATTGAAAGTGCGTAGCCTGTGGAATGATTAATCTACTGAGTGAAAGTTTTTTTAAAGATTATAAATTCCCTATTGCCAGCCTGTGTAATTTTTTCGAATATCCTCTAATAGACTTTTAAAGATAGTTTCCATCACTACATGCGTACTCTGGCGTATGGCAGATTTCTGGGCAAATGCGCCGCCGGCAAAAACCCTTCCATATCCTGAAGGGCCGTCTGCATGATATGTCTTATTAAATACCTCCTTACCCGATGAGTTTTCTATAGTAAAAGTTAAATCACAGTGGGCTGCCTGGCCGGCCATATTATAATTTATATTTGTTACTTTTATCAAGATATCATGTATTTGTTTTACAGGTAAGGCTTCGGTTTCATTAAATTCTTTGAACCCATTTTTAAGATACGCATCAGCATACCTCTGAACAGCACCCCCCACAGGGACATCCCACCTGTTAGCGATACCAGCGCCAGCTGATCTTCCGGACCATATTTTACTTTTCATAGCGTTATCCATGTAGAAAACTGCTTTTAACGGAATAGTTGTTTCATATTTCTCAGTATCGGGAGATTTAAACTCCACATAATGGGCACATCCTATAAAAAGAACCGCACATACGAGAAATATCAAATTAAATTTCTTCATATCGTCTCCCCTTTCTTTTAAATTAATCTGAGTATTTGATGCTGGAAATATTCCTTTTGCTCCAAAACGAAATTTTTACCCATAGGAACAACGGTTCTATTTTTCATACAGTATCTATTACCTCAACCTGCAATGCATTACAGATAGCTCGCTCATGGGCGAGCTGCTTCGTGTATATTACTAAATCGGGGTTGGGTTATATCTGCACTATTTCGGATATACCATATTTAGGAGATATAAGGGAATACGGCCTAAGTATCATGCAGGCTGTAATATTGTCAAGTAAAAACTATTTGTAAAACTATTTATAAAATGGTGTTTATAAAATGGTTGACAATACCATTTGCATGACTTAGACTTTTATTCCGATAATCAAGAAATTGAGCACAGAAAAAGGAGATCAGACCTTAATGACCCAAGACCTAATTATACTCATAATCTCTCTCATTGTCATTGTAATCGCAGCCGAGATATTCACCAATGCCATAGAATCCCTCGGCAGCAAGCTGAAGTTTTCAGAAGGCGTTACAGGGAGCATATTTGCGGCAGTTGGCACTGCCCTGCCTGAAACAATGGTGCCTCTGGTTGCGATATTTGCCGGCAACTCTGCAAAGGTAAGCGAGGAGGTTGGCGTTGGAGCCATACTGGGCGCGCCCTTCATGCTCTCAACAATTGCCATGTTTCTTGTGGGCGGCGCTGCATGGGTATTCAGGCACAAAAGAAAAAAGGTGACAATACATCCTGAACATTCTGGATTAAAACGAGACCTTGAGTTTTTTCTCTTTGTTTTTTCTCTGGCATTTCTTGTGGCATTTACGCCTCCAACATGGAGGCTCCTGCGCATATTTGTGGCAATAATGCTTGTGCTTTCATATTTTTATTATGTGCTGGAAACTATAAAAGCAAGCAAGGCGCTTGTAAAAGACGGTCATGCTACAGAAGAAAGCAAAAACCTTTATTTATCCGCCATATTTAAAGACCATATGTTTTTTGTTGTTGTTCAGCTTTTAATTGGCCTTGGCCTTATTATAGCCGGCGCAAAGGGATTTGTAGTTGGCGTTGAACATCTTGCAGAAATTCTTCATGTCCCGGTTATTGCCCTTTCCCTTTTAATTGTCCCTATTGCAACCGAGCTCCCTGAAAAGGTAAACAGCATTGCATGGATAAGGCAGGGAAAGGACACACTTGCAGTGGGAAACATTACCGGCGCAATGGTTTTTCAGGGAAGCCTTCTTCCTGCAATAGGCATATTCCTTACGCCGTGGACAACAAATCTTACCGTTACTGCAAGCAGTGTAGTTACTCTTTTGGCCGGCGCATGGCTGTATCTCCTTGTCGCAAAGAAGATAAAAATGACGCCCCCGTTACTGATTGTCAACGGCATTTTATATAGCCTGTTTGTAATCATTGTTTTGATAAGCCTGTAAATATAGTCTCCAGCTTTCCACTTTACTTTTAAGCAATAAAACCTTATAGTTAGTATCGTTTTTAAACTCCTTTAGAATACACTATTACACTTTATACAGGCCAATGAAAAAGAGCGAGATCTTTCTAAAATTTATCATTATTGAAAAATTTGTTTTAGGAGTGATAACAGTACTCTTGTCCTTTGGTGTGCTGAGCCTTATAAACAAGGATATGGAGGAGTTTGCAGATAAGCTTGTCACCTTCTTTAACCTTGATATGGGCAACTATTATATAGAGGCTTTGATAACCAGGATAGGGATGATTGAGAACGGGACCATTATAGGAGTATCAATCGGCATGATATCGTATGCAACCCTGAACCTTATAGAATCTTACGGCCTGCACAAGAGAAGGCGGTGGGCTGAATGGCTCACGGTAATTGCCACTGCGCTGCTTATACCGTTTGAGGTATATGAGATTATTCAGGCTCAAACCTTAATCCGCATAGGGGTATTAATATTTAATGTTGCAATTGTATACTATCTTGCAAAGCATAAAGAGTTGTTTAAGGGGCGAAAAAATCGGTGAGAAGAGGTTGAGTTACAGTGAGACCAGCAGTAGATATAAATACTATTAAATTTGATGAAAAAGGCCTTGTCCCTGCAATTGCACAGGATTACGCAACAGGTGAAGTTTTAATGATGGCATATATGAATAGAGAGGCGATAGAGAAGACTTTATCAACCGGCAAGGCGCATTATTTCAGTCGTTCAAGGAATACATTGTGGTTGAAAGGAGAGACCTCTAAAAATTTTCAGGAGTTAAAGGCCATTTATTATGATTGCGATGAGGATACAATCCTTTTAAAGATTAATCAGCTTGGTGTTGCTTGCCACACAGGGAAAAGAAGCTGTTTTTTCAGAAGGCTGGATAAAGGTGAGCAGGAGCCGGCAGGCTTGGCGATTTTGGCAGAACTTTTTAAAATAATTGAGCAGAGGAAAAAGGCCTCGGCAGAGAAGTCGTATGTTGCGTCTTTGTATGCAAAGGGCATTGATAAGATTTTAGAAAAAGTAGAAGAGGAATCCGGCGAGCTTGTTGAAGCTGCAAAGGACGGAAAGAAAAAAGAAATTATTCATGAGATGGCAGACCTCTGGTTTCATACCCTTGTCTTGCTTGGACAAAAGGATATATCCTTACAGGAGATATTGAACGAATTACAAAGAAGGTCTGGCATGTCAGGTATAGAGGAAAAGGCGGCGAGAAAAAAGCGACCATGACGATGGCGAAAAAAGCAAAACGTAAATATAGCGTTCAAACTCAAAATCGTGGAGTCAGTGTGTTTTATGAAAAGCCGCCGGCTTACCTTGTTGAGACCCCAAGAAAACAACGCGCTTCAACGGTAGCTGTATCACGAAAATATGCGGTGGCATTTGTCAGCGACGCGAAAAGCATAGCAACTGGCTGGTTAAAAACTTTCAATTTGGAAAACGCTGTCGCTTTTGGTTTGCCGGAAGTGGATGACCGCTATCATATCTGGCGTGTTCCATTGCTGAGGTCGGGAACAAAGGAAAGAATAGGGGAGATTGTCATCGATGCTTACAGCTCTTTAGTTTCTGCTGATGCTACAACTGCGCCGGATGTGCTGGAAGCCCGCTTGCTTGGACGGAACGCAACAGAAAAATTTGCGCGGAACGAAAAAGGCAAAGCCCATCAAATGCCGATTTCATTTGTTCGAAACACAGTGATTCTTGGCGACAGCGAACAGGCTTTGTTGAAGATGCCATCTCAATCGGTGGATTTGGTTTTCACGTCACCGCCTTATTATAATGCCCGTCCCGAATACGAGGATTATCTTTCCTACGAAAGTTATCTCCTGAAAATGCGTCGGGTTATTCACAACTGCCACCGTGTTTTGAGCGAGGGCCGTTCTTTTGTGATGAATGTGTCGCCTGTCCTGATTCGCAGAGCTAACCGCAATGAAGCATCTAAACGCATTGCTGTCCCTTTTGATATGCACAAAATTTTTATCGAAGAAGGGTTTGATTTCATTGACGATATTCATTGGGTAAAGCCTGAAGGGGCCGGCTGGGCAACGGGACGAGGACGCCGTTTTGCCGCAGACCGTCAACCGCTCCAATATAAAGCTGTGTGAGGTCGGATGTCAATAGTGGACACCAATTGGCTCATGCCGCAATCCTCGTTTGATAAAACTTTTTCTCATAAGCAACAGGGGATAAACGGCTTTTTTGTTGAAAGGTCAGGCATATTCCGGCCAAGAGAATATTGGATTAGGTTTAGAGTCAACATTAAGCGGAAATATCTTAATCAATATTTCTAACTCAAATATCCTTTATCAATATCTCCTATCGTTACCCGATAGGAGATTAGCACTTCTGAACGAATCCGCTGTGAAACGAGTTGGGATGCCAAGTAGGTTGGTGCCTGAAAAAGAAAATGAAAGGTTAAGGGAGGCATTTTCTGCAGAAGCAGCACAGAAGGAAAAGCTTAGAAATGATGCGTACGAAAAGGTCGGCAAATATAACTTTGCCGTGTCAAAACAAGAATCACTTGAACCAAACCAACAACTATCATACGCGGTTCTTCTTCCAGTCTATGATTGGCACGCGATAGAATCTATTATAAACCTTAACACAGGTGAAAAATCTCATCTGGATATTAGTAAACTAGCAGTTTGTTGAAAAACTCAACAAACGCTGATTACACGGATAAAAGATTAGATTTCACAGATTAAAACCCATTGAAATATCTGTGTAATCGTTTTTCCTAATCTGTGTAATCAAGGCTGTTGATGCCTTTTTCAACAGCCTGCTAGAAGCTGGCCGTACAAAGAAGTATCATAGAGTTTACAAAAGAAGTCCTGACGATGGACGACTTATATCAGTAAGCGAGCCTATGGTCATAAAATATCATAGACCCTTAAAGTGGAGCCCTGACGGAAGGTATCTGGCTATTTCTTTAGTAGAGGGGTTTAAGATTACACCATTTGAACTGGTTGTAATAGATGTAGCTGCCATAGAGGTGGTTTTTAGATATAAAAATCCTGGCGATAATTGGATAGAGGACATTGCTTGGATCCCGGACTCAAAAACGCTCGCCGTTATTTGTAAGTCTGAGAGAACGGGACTTTGGCCATGGGAACTGCTTGCCGCAATTGCCGGACATCCAATACCCCATAACAGTTTTTATCTTGAACTAATACAAACGCATTAAGTAATGTTACAAAGTCGCCTGATTTTGTTTTTTGACCATGAGTCAAGTGTCTTCTGGACTGTCGCCCAAATTGCATCAAGATTATCGAACTACCGGTTAGTGGTTGATTCATATCGAATCTGACGCCATATCCTTTCCTGCATATTTAAGGCAGGCTGATATGGCGGGAGGTACACAATCCGGAGTCTTCGATGTTTTTTCAGGAACTCCCGGATCGCATCACCCTTATGCCAACATGCTCGGTCGACATACAGCCAAATGGTGTAGCCGCGAAGCCGACTATAGAGGTGCTGCAACACCTTGAGAAATCCTTCCCGGTTACCGCGTTCCGTCTGAATCATCCCGGCGCGGCCCAGAAGAGGAGCCACCCAACCGGAAACATTCAAGCGCTTCTGATGCTGGCTGGTTGTCGGAACCTTCAACCGTTTGCCTATAAGCGCCCAACCGCGGCCCAATCGAGGATGCAGAGTAAATCCCCTTTCGTCCTGAAAGATAACAGTTTCCTTAGTCCCCAGCGTTTTGAGTTTTTTTTAAGCTCCTGGCGAGTTTCTTCGCGTCCTCGGCCTTTGCTTGAAGATAGGCATGGCTGGCTCGCTTCAAACGATACCCGAACTGATGCATCCAGTACTGGGCCTGACGGACTTTCAGCTTTATCCCAAACTGCCGCTGTATATGGGCCGCCAACGTGGGGCCGTCCCATCGGACACGGTTCAATCCGAACCTCTGAGGCGATTCCTCCAAATGACGCTCAATCTGTGCAACAATCTTCGGCGTCATACGAGGGGGACGGCCTGTCTGCTTTTTCGGAACCAGGGCTTCTACTCCGGCCTTGTTTACCGCCCGCGCCCAGCGGTTTATATTCATCCGACTCTGGCCGAGAACCTCTGAGATCCAGCCCGGCCGCTGCCCCTCCAGCACCAAAAGGAGGGTGGCTATCTTTATGCCGATCCATGCTCCTGGTACTTTCTCAGCGAGGGCCAGTAATTGCTCTTTGGATACCTTTTCTGATCTCACGGGGGAGGTTTTCATGTCCCCAGTATAATATAAGCCAGGCTAAAATGTAACAAAATTTAATGCGTTTGTATTAGGTGGAGATATTTGTATTTTTGTTGATGTAAATAATGGAGAAGTAATTACCAACATCAGATGGAAATAATGATCAACGCGTTACATCAACGATGCGGCGGGGAATCTCATCGCAGAGACTGACGGCACAAATCAGATTACGAAGTATTACATCTACGGGGCATCCGGTGTCCTGTCCGTCTGTCCGCAAGCCCCCGATTCTCCTAAAACCTAACCTCCTTTCAAAAATCAGCCGTCAACTTTAACTTTTTTTCTTCTCCTCGTTACCATTTCATATCTTTTTTTGCCTCTCAACAACATTTTCCATCCGATTCAGCCCATGAGCGCAAACCTCCGGCGGACACCTCATTTTCAAGGTCATCTGATTATTGAATTTGCAAGAAACTGGATTCCCGATAGAGACTTCGGGAATGACACAAAAAATGTTTTTCAACTGCTACAGTCTCAGATAAATCCCTGTCAGAAGTCCATCCCACGCCTCAAACCAGAATTCCTTTTTCGGCCTTGTCTTGAACACATCAACTCCCTTCCAAACCTCTGCCGGAGTCCTTCCATCAAGATTCTGATGAGGACGGACATGGTTATACCAGAATCTAAATTGACCAAGCGCGCCATTGAGTTGTTCTCTGCTGTTTACCTCCCACTTGTTCAGCTTCTCCTTCAAAATCCCGAAGAATCGCTCTATCCGTCCATTCTGCCATGGGCAGCAAAGGTCAATTGTCTGATGTTGAATACCCACAATCCAGAGGCTTAATTTAAATATCCATGAGGTAAAGACAGGTTCATTGTCAGTGCGTAAAAACTTTGGTTTACAGTAGTTCTCAATCACATCAAGCAGAAAACGCAATATTGTAATTGCTGCTTTATCTTTTATCACAGTTAGGCCAAGACTCATTCTGCTTTTGTGTTCAACTATTCCGAGAATGTTATTAAGATTTCCATGTTCATCAGTCTTGCCTGTCAAATCCATGCCCCAGACAAGATTCTTCGGCACATCTTTCGGTTTGCTGTTTTTAATTTTCCTTCTCAATACCCGAATCTCATATTTATGCTTCCTTACAACCTCATTCACAAAACTCTTACTCACCGTCATCTCCTTATCGTGCGCAAATCTGCGGTTGAAAGTATGAGCTATTTTTCTGCATCCAGATTCAGTCATCAATGCTTTAAGGCGAATAATCTCCTGTTTTACCCATGCAGGTTTTGGCGGTCAGCGATAAAATATGAACTTCTCAACACATGGTTTCTTTCGTCCAAATCTCTGATAAAATCTTGCCTGAAAAAGAGAGTCAAACAGGCAGCGGAGCCTGTATTCACACACAGCCCACGCCCACCATAGATAGAAAAACATACAATCTCCTTTTTCAACCGATACAGAAAAGCCATAGAGCAGATGAAAGAAAAATCATTGAGCAACTTTTAAAGAGATAAAGATTTCAACGAGCAACCTTCAATTCAACATTCGCAAGAATGTTGTCTATCCTGCAGCGCCTCCGAGATAAAATATCGGCAGATACATGGTGACTACAATGGCAGCCACCAATACCCCCATGCAAATCATTAACAACGGCTCCATAAGCGCTGTCATTCGTGTTATATTGAGCGCTATCTCTTCATCATACAGATCTGCAATGGCCTTTAACATCTCCTCAAGAGAACCGGTTGACTCCCCTACATGCACCATCTGAGTTGGCAGGCTCTCCATGACGTCTTCTGACTCAAATGCAGCAGCAAGGCTCGTTCCCTCCCTTACCTTTACGGCAGCATTTTTTATCCTGCCGGCAAGGATAGGGTTAGTTACTGAGTCTCTCACAATCTCCAAAGATGGAAGCAGCGGTATGCCGCCGCCGAGGACAAGCGCAAGGGTCCTCGCTACCTGAGATATAAAGTAACGGTTTATAACATCCTTTATGAGCGGAACTTTAAGAATAAAATTCCATACAGCTAATCTGCCCGAAGGCGTCTTAAACCATATACGAAAGGCAACTGCCGAAGATAAGACAAGAAAACCAATGAGAATAATATTCGTCTTGATAAACGAGGTAAATCTCATCAATACTATGGTCGGCAAAGGGAGATGGCTGGAAAAATCCTTATACATCTCCGCAAAGGTAGGGACAGCGTAGGTAACAAGAAACAAAATTACCGCTGTTACAACAGCCAAGAGGATAAGAGGATATATCATGGCATTTATAACCTTCTGCTGTATCCCCTCTACAATCTTAAGATAATTGATATAACGCTGAAGCACCTCTGCCATTGTGCCGCTAGTCTCGCCAACCCTTAGAAATGCTGCGTAGAGACGGGAAATCTGCGGGTGCTTTTCCAATGATTCAGAGAGATGGCTGCCTCCCCTTACATCTTCCCTCACCTTGCTTAATATCCCGGCAAGCCTTCCCCTCCCTACCCTCTCTATGAGTATATCAAGGCACTGGAGAATAGGAAGCCCTGCCTTTATAAGCGCCAGAAGCTCCTGATTAAATACTATTAAGTCCCTGCCTTTTATAGCCCTCTTTCTATGAAAGAGATCCTTAGATTTGGCGCTGCTTAATATTTCTCCAAAGGAGCGATAAGCATCTCCCAAATCTTTTACAGCGCCTCCACCGCCTGAGGCGGATGAAGCGGATGGCTGGATTTTTAAAACAAAATAACCCTTTTCCTCAAGCTCGCGGCGTAAAGATTTCTCTTCCGCTGCATCGGCTTCCTTTTCCAACACAGCGCCTTTATCAGTAACAATTCTATAATTAAAGAGCGGCATTGCGTGATTATACTTTGTATGTAATTGGTAGGCAAGGGGTTTTTGAAGGATGATCTGTTTTTGAAGAGTTTCCGCAACAATTTTTTAAAGCTGCTTTTTCATCCCGCACCACAGGAAGCCCCGCCTGTCAAGGCGGGGAGGAATGGCGCAGTTGTCCCGAAGGGTAATGACCTTGAGGCCACGGCTGTAAAGCCGTGGTGCGGGGTTCACAAAAACTATTTTTCACAAAACCAAAACTTATGATGTGCCGCCATAAACCAATTTTGCAAACACGGATTTACTATGCTATAAAAATTCTGTGGATAAGGCAAAAAGAGTGAGAAGAAAAGAATTTTCTTGGAAAAGGGTAGAAACATCCCGTCTGACTTCAAATCTTCCTGCCTTATTATCTTTATCATTTTTGTTATCTCTTTTTCGTTTGCTGCTTATAAAAGAAATGGAATATGGAAGGATGACTTACAACTGTGGAAGGATGTGGTAAGGAAAAGCCATGAGAAGGCAAGGGGGTATAATGATCTTGGGCTCGCATATTATAAGAGCAATCAATTAGATAAGGCTATAAAGCAATATATGAGCGCATTAAAACTAAAACCCGATATTACAGATACTCATAATAATTTGGGGATTATCTATTATGACCAAGGTCGCTTAGATGATGCTTCAAAGGAATATGTAACTGCATTAAGTCTAAGGCCTGATTTTGCTAAGGCTCATAGTAATATAGGAAATGTCTATCTTAAGCAAGGTCGAGTAGATGAAGCTATAAAGGAATTTTTGGTTGCTTCAAAAATAAACCCTTACTCTTTTGAGATACATTATAACATAGCTTTTGCATATGTTAATCAAGGTCGGTTTGATGAAGCTGTCACGGAATACTTAAATGCTTTAAAACTAAAACCTAATCATACGGAGGCGCATAATAATCTGGGAAATATCTATTTTATTCAGAAACAGTTTGGTGATGCTATAAAAGAGTACATTACTGCATTAAAACTTAAACCAGACTATCCAGATGCTATTTTTAACCTTGGCAACACTTATTATAGTTTGAGTCGGCTTGATGAGGCAATACAAGAATACCTAAGAGCGTTAAGATTAAAACCTGATGATGCAGAAATCCATTATAACCTGGGGCTTGCCTATTATAAACAGGGTAAAGTGGATGAAGGCAGGAAGGAGTTTGAAATAGCCTTAAAGTTAAAAACAGACAACCCAAGAACTCGTTAAAGCCAGTAAACATAAAAAATATGAACCAGTCCCTGATTATCCTATCCTCTCTGACACATCTTTAAACAGATACGTCCTGTTCCTCCCCTCTCTTTTTGCCAGATACAAGGCGCTGTCTGCCTTTGATATTAGAAACCTTTGGCTGCTATCATAGTTAGCGGAAGTCATATCATCTGGAAAGACCGCAATCCCTATGCTCACGGTTATTTTTATAAATGCGCTGCCAATTTCAAATTCACTATCCTCTATTATCCTGCGAATTCTTTCTGCCGTATCCAAGGCGCCTCTCCCTGATACATTGACAAGCACAACGGCAAATTCCTCCCCCCCATGTCTTGCAGCTATATCAACAGTTCTTACAGCAGAAGCCAAAATCTTTGACACACCCTTTAAAATCTTATCGCCTGCAGGATGGCCGTATGTGTCATTGACCCGCTTAAAATGGTCTATGTCAACTAAAAGAAGGGAGAGTCTTTCTTTATATCTGTCTGCCCTGTCTATCTCCTTAGACAGCTTATTCTGAAAATATCTGTGATTAAATAATCCGGTCAAGCCGTCTGTTGTAGCCATTTTCTCCATTTGCAAATAGGCCCCGGCATTGGATATGGCAATTGCCGTATGACTTGCAATAACCTCAAATATCCTTGTTTCGTAGGGCGAAAAAAAAATTTCTCTCTTGCTCGCCATGATGAATGCTCCAATAATATCATCCTTCAGCAGCAAGGGAAGACAGATTAACGCACGAATAGGCAGAAATATCCCAGGAAAAATCTGGACATCCCTCTTGCCTTCCTGAAAGTCTGAAAAGGTTAACGGCTTTGCATTCTTCATTGCAAGGCCTGCTACGCTTTCTTCTGATTTAAAAATTTTATTGAGAGCCTCAGCAGCCTTTAACCCTTTCGCTGACGCAACCCTTAATTCCTTTGAGCCCTCTTTCAGAATAAATGCGGCAAAATCATAGTCAACAATCTCTTTGCTGGAATGAAGCGCAATGTCAAGGATTTCGTCAAGATGAAGGGTTGAACCTAATTTTTTACTCAAGTTATAGAATACGGTAAACTCATTTGTCTCTGTCTTCATTCTGCGCAGAATGGAGATGTTTTTCAGAAATTCCGAAATACCGTGGGCAGAGAGCAGCAAAAGCCGCTCTGACTCAGATGTAAAGGCCTCTCTTTCTTTGCTGTCAGCGCATAGAATGCCCTTAAGCTCATCTTTCTCACCAAACACCGGGACGCCAATAAAAGAATTAATCCCTTCATCCTTTGCATAATAGCCGATGCCTTTTCTATCTCTGACATCGGCAATGCGCAAGGGAACCTTATGCTCAGCTATCCAGCCCAAAAAACTCTCGCCGCTTTCATTGGGGATTTCATAAGAGATATCCTTATCCGGCAAAGCAGCGGCAATAACTGTAAGCGTCTTTTTGCCTGCCTCAAAGAGGATACAGTTATGACAGCCAAGGACCTTCTTCAACATTCTTAAGGTGTTCATCACAGACTCAGCAGCTTTATGGATAGAATTGGAAGAAACCCTTTCTGCCTCATCTCTGGATACTGCTGGTATGGATGCATCTTCAGACCCGCTCTGATTTAAAACCCTCGCGCTTGTCTGCATGCCCTTAATCATACCTTCCATTTTTTTTCTTGCCTTTCTTCCCTTGGCAGATAATAGATTGACGGCAACAGATGTAAGAAGCATCATACCAACAGTAAAAATAGATTGGAGGCTGAAGGCTGGCTGTAAGAGCTCTTTATCATGCTGAAGAATATCCGGGATTATGTCTACTATAGATACGAATGAGACGTATAAAACAGTGTTCAGGAATGGCTGGAAGTAGGCAAATATAATAAGAAGCAAAATGTCTATTGGATAGATACCTAAAAGATTTCCTGCAACACCTAAGAAGGCCGCCTTTACGGTTATAATCAAAAGAAGACCAAGGCTAAGCTCATCATAGAAAGAGGTTTTTTCGCCTGTAAAATAAGATATGCTGATATATAAAAGATAGGAGATTGAAAGCAGCAACGTCAAAAGAGCTGCAAAATTTAGGAATAGCAGACCGTTGAAAAATCCTATTGAAACAAGGATGGAGAGGGCTGCTATAAGCAAGAATGTTATCTTGGATTTCAAAACTTCATTCCTCTCTCTGTGTCTTTTGCCTATATCCTGCTCCGCACCCCTGCGCCACCTGCGGCCATGATACAGCCGGCAATAGCAGCACAGGGCGTGTTGAAGCTGTCTTTGCCTGACTCTTAAGCCTCTGAATGCGGTCAAGCGTCAGCGGATGCGTGGAAATATATCTAAACAGCTTCGGCTCATTGCCATATTTCTTATTCAAGGCTTCAAAGAAGTTTATCATGCCGGAGGGGTTTATATGAGCCTTCATAATAAGCTCCATCCCCTTATAATCTGCCTCCTCCTCATAACTGCGGCTGTAATTGAGGCTCCCCATGGTGCGCACCACATCGCCAACAACACTCAAATCGCCGATAATAACCGCTGATAAAAGTGTGATAGAAAGATTTTGAAAAATGCCTTTTGTAGCATGTTTCTGAAGCACATGCTGCATTTCATGCGCCAGCACGCCTGCCAATTCCTCTGCGCTTTTGGTTTGCTCAAGCAATCCGCTAAAGATAACGATGTTCCCGCCTGGCGCTGCAAAGGCGTTCACCGTCTTATCTTTTACAACAGTAATATGGAGTTTATAAGGGTGCTGAGGCGCAGCTGAGTTAAGCGTCTCCATAATACTATCAACAGGCTTCTGAACCAGAGGCTCGGTGCATACAGAACCATCCGCTGCCAACTGTTTTACTACTGCCTCTCCCAATTTTGCCTCCCACGTCGGCGGCACATGGTCAGCCGCTATCCTGGCGCCTGCCGGAATGCCCCAGATATATGCAGCAGCCAATCCTGCCACAATTCCAATGACAGCAAGGGCAATCCATTGATATCGTCTTTTGCGGACAACAGGGTTGTGAAACCTGCCGGAAGAGGAAGATGCCATGAACCTCAGACTATGCAGAAATGCTGCGTCTGATACAATCAGAGCCTCTACAGGGGTTACACCACGCTCCAACCTTACCTGCTCGCCTGCATAATAGCCCTGGGTCTGGCTTATCTCATGATACGGCCATAGGAGAATACTGCCATCGCTTCTTGCAATCTGTATCCCGGCAGGGGTAAGTATAATATTGACAGGCTGACGAACTGCGGTTAAACCATCAAGATAATGTCCTTGCCAGTGGATTTGCATATAATTAAACTAATCCACTGTCTATATTCAAAAAATCCGCCAACCCCTCTCCTGTAGCCTTAGCGCTTTGGGCATCTTGCTTAATCTTATCAAATTCAACATTCCCCTCCAATACAAGATGTTCAAACTGGAACCGCAGGCTGCGGACAATAACCCATGGAAAGGCCAGCCCCAGAGTAAAGACAATCAAAAGAAGATTAACTAATGTCAGACCAAACAAACCGCCGCCGGTAATCGTTGACTGAAAACGAACAGAAGAAAAGGCAGTATGCTGCCAATCATATCGCTGAACCATAGCCTTATACCAAAACCAGTAAATGCCCAGTGTGATAATGGTTAGAAATCCGGCAAGCATAAACTTGCCAAGCAAATCCCTCCCATTGCCGTCATATTGAAACTGCGTATTACCGAAGTAGCTGTTGCTAACCCAAAAGTGGCGCATCTTGGCATGAAAAAAGGGATAGTAGATGCCAAGCGTAACTGCTGTCAGGAACAACCCTCCTGCATATTGAGAAATAGCTGCCTTAAATGCGCCGCGGAATGAAAATCTGATGCCATGCCATGAGGTGCGGCTTAAACGATAGCGCATGGCGCCCACCATTGCAGCCGGAATCACTACAAGCATAGCGGGATAGAATAACATGGTAAACAAAGGATGTATCAAAGCGGATAGCCCAAATATTATCGCATATCCGATGATGATGAATATCATTGCCTTCAGCCAGCCGATAAACAACTCCTTGCCTGCGCCATGATATGCAAATCTGTCGCCCATTAATTCAGTTTGGCTGTAAAGATATTTTCTCACTCTCACCTTACCCCAGAAGTGATAGATGCCCAAGGTAATAATGGCAAGGAGGATATTCACTATCTGAATACCAAACAGAGCGCCGCCGCTGCCATGGAACGAAAATTTATTGACAGATGCTCGGGATGTCTTGCCGGCAGCCGGTTGGGATATTTTGACAGCTTGATGAACAGGAGCTTGCTTTTCAGGAGTTATAATTACTGTCGGCTCAGAGAATCTATCAGGTGAAGGTGTCGGGTTATGATGTCTCTTTATGGGAAACTTATGGCCGCATTTAGGGCATTTTGCATTGCCTCCCTTTTCAGGGATTTTTGATTCCGGTATTTCGTCTGCAAAGAGACAGCTTGGGCACTGGATATACATTTTGTATCCTCCCGCTATTTTTATTACTCCATCATATTTCTACTATCCCCTCATAAACCTCCACAGCAGGGCCGGTCATATAAACATGATTGTCCTTTTCCGACCACTCTATCTTCAAATCCCCGCCTGCAAGATGGACAGTTACCTTTCTTCCGGCAAGATTATTCAGATTGGCAGCCACAGCTGCGGCGCATGCGCCTGTGCCACAGGCAAGGGTTTCGCCGCTCCCTCTCTCCCAAACCCGCATCTTAAGCCTTTTATCATTGACAACCTGAATAAATTCCACATTCGTCCTTTTGGGAAATAGCTGGTGATTTTCTATCAGCGGACCAAACCGTGCTACCGGAAATTTATCAACATCATCTATAAATATGACACAGTGCGGATTCCCTATGGAAACAGATGTTATTAAAAACGCCTCGCTCTCTATCAAAAGAGGATAATTGATTATCCTGTCCATCATTGTCGTTGGTATCTTTTCCCCTTCAAGTATCGGTTCTCCCATATCAACCCTGACCATTTTCCCAGCCTTTTTCGGCCTGATTATGCCTGCAAGGGTTTCTATCTCCAGAATACTTTTCTTGGATAATTTCCTATCCCAGATATATTTTGCAAAACACCGGATGCCGTTGCCGCACATCTCCACCCTGCCGCCGTCTGCATTATAAATATCCATCCTGAAATCGGCCTTTTTTGATGGAAGCAGGATAAGAGCCTGATCAAAGCCGATGCCAAATTGACGGTGCGAGAGTTTTTTTATCAGTCTTGAAAGACTTGGAATATTTTTCTTACGGCAGTCAATGACGATAAAATCATTTCCCAGGCCGTGCATCTTTGTGAAATTGATTTTCATTAGGTTCTTCTGACTCCTGACTTTTGACTCTTTTCAAATTGTTACATCCCCTGATATTACTCTTGTTATATTGCCGCTTTTTTCTTGCAGCAAAAGTGCGCCGTCGTTATCAATGCCCATGGCAATGCCTTCAACAATCTTATCCATTTGCTGAATCTTCGCCCATTTGCCTGCCATAGTGAAATAGCTTGTCCATGCCTTGCGAACCGGCTCAAAGCCATAATTCAGATACCTTTTATACCATGTTTCCAAATTCAAATAAAGTGTCTGTATAAAATTTATTCTTGAAATCTCTCTGCCTGCCTCCTCTTTTAAAGATGTTGCAATTTGCCTTAACTCTTCAGGAAGCATCTTCTTTGACATATTCACATTTACGCCTATCCCAATTACAACAAAGTTTACCCTGTCCATCTCTGAGCTCATCTCCGTCAAAATACCGGCAACCTTTTTTGAATTAAGCAGAATGTCATTCGGCCATTTGACTGATAAAAATCCCCCCATTCCCCCCTCTGTTAAAGGGGAAAAATCTTTTATTCCCCCTTTGAAAAAGGGGGATGCAGGGGGATTTAAATATTTTGCAATCGTCTCCGCCACCGCAACTGCAGAAACAAGCGTAAGCTGTGGAGCAAATACAGGGGGTATGTCGGGACGCAGAATGACGGAGGTATAGATATTCACTCCGGCAGGCGATTCCCATCTCCTCCCCAGCCTCCCCTTCCCCTTCTTCTGCGAATCTGCCACTACAGCAGAACCTTCCCCGGCGCCATTCGATGCCACTGTGCGGGCAAT
>Ga0209342_10003114_pt1 | contig 17544 bp, 14 predicted proteins | sample RifCSP16_2_FD_184023 | JGI IMG/M metagenome (GOLD analysis project Ga0209342, IMG submission 184023) | Soil microbial communities from Rifle, Colorado - Rifle CSP2_sed 16_2 (SPAdes) (version 2) | ecosystem: Environmental > Terrestrial > Deep subsurface > Rock core/Sediment | place: Rifle... | reverse complement strand
AAGCCAGGCGCAAATCGGGTACATGTTCGTCCAGGCCCTGAATAATGCCTTCGAAGCCCGCGGCCTGGCGAAGAGTGCCGTGTGCGTGATCACGCGGGTCGTCGTGGATCAAGAAGATCCCGCCTTCGACCACCCGACGAAACCCATCGGGCCGTACTATACGCGCGAGGACGAACTCATCGTGAAGCGCGCGAAGGGCTGGCGCTTCGCCTACGATGTTCGGGGCGGCTACCGCCGGGTCGTCCCGTCTCCGCGTCCGTTGGAGATCGTCGAGACGGACTCGATCAAGGTACTGCTCGCCCGGGAGGACGGCACGGTCGTCATCGCGGCGGGGGGCGGCGGGATTCCTGTCGTCCGGGCGGACGGGCGACTCGTCGGCGTCGAGGCCGTCGTGGACAAGGACCTCGCGTCCGCTGTCCTCGCGCGGGAGATCGGGTCGAAGGACCTCGTCATCGTCACCGACGTCCCGCAGGTCGCACTGGACTTCGGGAAGCCGACCCAGCGATTCCTCGACCGAATGACGCGGAAGGAAGCTGCGGCCCACCTTGCGGCAGGCCAGTTCCCGCCCGGGAGCATGGGTCCCAAAATCGAAGCGGCCATCGAGTTCCTCGGATCCGGCGGAGAGCGCGTCGTGGTGTGTGACATCGATCACCTGACGAAGGCAATCGGCGGGAAGGCGGGTACGGGCATCGTGCGCTGACCTCGGAAGGTTCTTGACGGCGCGGACCCATCGCGTCCACGGGGGGGCCGTGGCGAAGGCGACGAAGCAGTGGTACGAGAAATTCTTCGGACCGGACTACCTCAGTCTGTACGTCCACGAGGAGACGCCCGCCGAAGTCGATGCGGTCGAGCGGATCTTGCGGGTGCGCAAAGGAGCCAGGATCCTCGACCTGGCCTGTGGGGCAGGACGCCATTCGGTCGAACTCGCGAGGCGCGGGTACTCGGTCACGGGGGTGGACCTCTCCGAGTCCATGCTGCGGCAGGCAAGGAAGGCCGCGACCGGCTTGGCTCGGAGACCGACGTTCGTCCGCGCGGACATGCGGCGTCTGCGATACGATGAGACGTTCGATGCGGCGATCAGCATGTTCACATCGTTCGGGTACTTCGAGAGCCCTAAGGAGGATGCCCGCGTCCTCGACGGGATCGCGCGCGCCCTGAAGCCCCGGGGGAAGTTCCTCATGGAGCGGTTCAACCGGGACCGCCTCGCTGCCGACCTTCCCCAGCAGGGGTGGCGCGTCCGCGGCGACGGGACCATCGTCCTTCAGGAGGATGCCTTCGATGCGCTCCGGGACCGGTACGAGACCCGCCAGCTGGTCATCGATCGAAAGGGCACGCGGGAGTATGCGGCCTCCGTGCGGGCGTACACCCTCGCGGAACTCAAAGGGATGCTCGACGCGCACGGTCTGTATCTCCATCGGGTCCTCGGGGCGTTCGACCTCTCGCCCTACACTCCGAGGAGCCGCCGAATGCTCCTGTACGCGGTGAAAGGAGTCTCGCCGGAGAGCATCCGGACGATGTGGTAGCCGGGGCGACGCGCGAGAAGCTTTTTCCACGGCGGCCGTTGTCGACTCGGGAAGATGCCGCCCCTGGAGGATCAGATTCGGTCCATCGAGGACGAGATCCAGCGGACGCCTTACAACAAGGCGACCCAGCATCACATCGGAAAATTGAAGGCGAAGGTCGCTCGGCTCAAGGAGGAACTCGACGCGCGACGGTCAAAGTCCGGCGGCGCGGGACGGACGTACGCAGTCCGGAAGAGTGGGAACGCGACCGTCGGCCTTATCGGCTTCCCGAGCGTGGGGAAGTCGACCCTTCTCAACGCGATCACCGAGGCGCAGAGCGAGGTCGGGGAATACGACTTCACGACGCTCGACGTGATCCCCGGGGCTCTCGAGCACCGCGGCGCGAAAATCCAGATCCTCGACATGCCCGGGCTGATCCGCGGTGCGTCGAAGGGGCGAGGCCGGGGACGCGAGGTCCTCTCCGTCGCGCGGGGGTGCGACCTCGTACTCCTCATGGTCGACGTCTTCGAGACGAACGTGGGCGTGCTCGCCGAGGAACTGCGGTTGGGCGGCATCCGCCTCAACGAGAGACCCGCCGACATCGTCCTCGCGAAGACGACCCGCGGCGGCCTAACCGTGAACGCAACGGTGCCCCTCACGAAACTTGACGCGGAGACCGTCAAAGACATCTGCCGCGAGTGGGGCTACCTGAACGGGACCGTCGTCGTGCGCGACGATATCACGGAGGACGAACTCATAGACGTCCTCGCGGGGAATCGTGCGTACATCCCCGCGCGCGTGATCGTGAACAAGATCGACCTCGTCGGTCAGGACTACCTCGTGGCCGTGCGGGAGAGACTTTCCGCATGGCCCGTCCTCCCGATCTCTGCGATCCGGGGAATCGGCCTCGACCGGCTCAAGGACGAGATCTACGAGGCCCTGCGGTTCATGCGGGTGTACCTCAAGCCGCAGGGGAAGGAGGCGGACATGGCGGATCCGCTCATCGTGAAGGACGCGTCGACCGTCGGCATGGTGATCGACGCGATTCATCGGGAGTGGCGCCGACGGTTCCGGTACGCGAACGTCTGGGGCTCGAGCGCGATGTTCCCCGGGCAGCGGGTCGGCCTCGACCACGGCCTCACGGACGCGGATGTCCTGACGGTCGTGCTGCGGAAGGGCTAGCCCGTCGGCGGGCGCTAAAGGGTCATGTAGACGGACCGTGTGCGTCGGCCGATGCGCGCCTTCGTGACGGGCGGCACAGGCCTCGTGGGGAGTCACCTCGTCGAGGGGCTGATTGCGCACGGCTGGCAGGTCGCGGTCCTCACCCGGAGCGCCGAGAGGGCTCGGGCTCTCTTCGACGATCGGGCGTGGGTCGTGGAGGGGGATTTGACCCGACCGAACTTTCACGCGGAACTCGCCCGCACGGACGTGGTGTTTCACGCGGCAGGCTGGATCGAACTGGGGGTCCGAGACGGACGGAGGATGCTCGATGTGAACGTCACGGGGACCGCGAACCTCCTCTCCATCGCGCGAAAGGAGGGCGTGCCGAGGATCGTCTACACGGACACGGCGGGTGTCTTCGCACCGGCTCCGGTGGATCGCCCCGCGACGGAGGAGTCTCGGGCAGCCCCCGTGATCGATGATCCCTACGTCGTGACGAAGGTCCAGGCCCACAGCCTCGTCGCAGGGGAGATGCGCGCGGGCCTCCCCGTCACCGCGATCCTGCCCGGCGCGGTGTACGGGCCTCGGGACACGAACGACCTCGGACGAACGCTCGCCCGGCTCGTGCGAGGTCGGCTCGGGACCCTGCCGAAGGGATTCGGAGTGAACACCTGGACCCACGCGGCCGATGTCGCAGAGGCCGAGATCCTCGCAGCGACCGTGGGGAAGCCGGGCGCGATGTACGTTCTCGGAGACCGGGTGCTGAGCTTCTACGAATTCCTCGAGCGGGCGGCGAGGCTCGCCGGGGTTCCGCCTCCTCGTCGACGCGTACCCATGTGGACCGCACGATTCGTCGCGCGGCTCTCCGAGGCGAAAGGGAGGCTTCTGGGGCGATCCCCTCGTCTTCCCCTCGCGGCCCTCGACCTTGCCGCGATCGACCTCGCGGTCGACGCCTCAAAGGCACGGAAGGAACTCGGGTGGAGCCCGAAGCCGTTCGAGGAGCGTCTCCGCGAAACGATCGCGTGGTACGTCGGTCGGTATCGGGACGGCCGGGCGCCCCTCCCTGTCAAGCCAGGCGGTGCATCCGGCGCAGGTCCTCTTCGAAGGGTTTGAGGGCCTCGGGGACAGGGACGCCGGGGAGCTCGACGTTGAGGCTCAGGCCGCCGTCCCGCTTCCGCTTCCAGACGTCGGAGCTGAATGCGACGAGGGGTTCCGTGGCTTCGAGCCACGAGGCGGGGATCCCATCCCGCGGGCTCGGAAAGCGCTCGCGGTGGATGCTCCCTCCGTACACGGACCGCCAGATCCGGTCCGTGCAGAACGGGACGACGGGGGCCAGGAGCCGCAGAAGGTCCCGGAGACACGCGTGTAGCGTCCACGTGGCGCCCGGGTCGCCCGAGTACGCGCGACCCTTCACCATTTCGACGTAGTGCGGCGCGAAGAGGTTCCAGAGGAAGTCTCGGCACCGATTCGCAGGAAGAAACAGGTTGTCTTCGTCGTAGGCGCCGCGGCACGCGTCGAGGGTGCGGTTGAGTTCCGCGAGGATCCATTCATCCGTGGGCCGGAGCGGTCCCGCGGAAGGCTCCTCGAAGGACGAGATGAATCGGGACACGTTCCAGAGTTTCGTGAGGAACTTTCCCGCTCCCCCGATCTTCGCCTCCGAGATCCGAAAGTCGTCCCCCGTGTTCGACTCGCTTGCGACGAAGAACCGGATGGCGTCCGCCCCGTACTTCTTCAGGAGCGGCCAAGGCTCGATGATATTTCCGAGGGTGCGGTGCATGGCGCGGCCGCGGGCGTCGAGACCTAGCCCATGGATGAAAACGCGGCGGAACGGAGGCGCGCCGCGTGCGAGCCACGACTTGAGGGTCGTATAGTAGAGCCACGTGCGCACGATGTCGTGCCCCTGAGGCCGTAAGCTTGCCGGGAAGTTCGCCTCGAAGAAGATCGGGTCGCGGCGGTACCCGGTCACGAACAGGTTCGAAACGCTCGAATCCATCCACGTGTCGAAGACGCGGTCTTCCCCGATGAACTCGAGGCCCCCGCACTTGGGGCAGCGGTCAAAGGGCGCGGGGTCCTTCCACGGACGGTAGTACCTTCCCGGAGGCGGGGCGAGTGTCTCCCCGCACTTCTTGCAATACCAAAGGGGGATCTCCGTATGGTAGTACCGCCGTCGGGAGATCGGCCAGTCGATCGTGAGGCCGTCGATCCAGTCGTGGAGGAGCTGGCGATGCCGTGCGGGACGGAAATCCATCCGATCCGCGATGGCCTTCAGGTCCGACCGGAAGTCGAGCTGGCGGAGGTACCACGCCTCCGAGGAGATGAACTCGATCGGGGTGCCGGAGCGGTGGCAGAAGGGTGCGCGATGCGAGAGTGGGACAATCTTCTCGAGAAGCCCTGCCGCCTCCAAGTCTTCGAGGACCCGGGCACGCGCTTCCTCCACGGGAAGCCCTCGGTACGGGCCCGCGGCGGACGTCATCCGCCCTCGCTCGTCGATGGCCTTCACGGGCTCGAGGCGCAGTTCCCGAAACAGCTGGATGTCGACCATGTCCCCGTAGGAGCAGATCATCGCCGCGCCGCTCCCGAAATCGGGTTTCGCCGCCGGGTGAGCCAGGACGGGGACCTCGCGGCCATACAGGGGCACCTGCGCCGTCGCCCCATGATACGGACGGAACCGATCGTCGTCCGGGTGGACGATGACCGCGCGACAGGCGGCCAGCAGTTCGGGCCTCGTGGACGCGATCGGGAGATGGCCGCCGCCCATGCGCGGGAACCGCATCCACGCAAGCTTCGACGTTCGTTCCTGATACTCGATGTCCGCCTCCGCGAGGGGCGTCTCGCACGTGGGGCACCAGAAGTTCGGACGTTCCCCACGGTAAAACAGCCCGCGGGGCCACAGTTCAAGGAAGATGGCCTGGCTGAACGCACGGTATTCGTCGGAATCCGTGAGGTACAGGTCCCCCAGGTTCGCGGACAGGCCCGTACGCGCCGCGAGGTCGAGGAGCCCTTGTCCGATTGCCTCGATCTCCTTTCGACATTCGAGGATGAACGCCTCGCGGTCCCACTCGTGGAGGGGCTTCCCGGTCTTCTTCTCCACGGTGCGCTCGATGTTGATGCCGTTCCGGTCGAGGCCGAATGGAAACAGGACCGCCTGGCCGGCCATCCGCTGGGCGCGGGCGAGCATGTCGATCATCGCGTACGCCATGACGGCCCCGATGTGCCACGAGCCGCTCGGGTACGGGGGCGGCGTGTCAATCGTGTAGACGGGCTGGCCCGGCTCCGGGGCGAACCGGTAGAGGTCCGGCTCGGACCGCCAGGTCTCCAAGACCGCTTCCTCAAGGCCTGGATTCCAGGTCTTCTCCGTGATGCGCGGCTCTCCCATGGTGGGCCGGTGCAGAGACAGAGTCGGTGGCCATAAAAGCTTGTGCGCAGGCCGCCTCATTCGACGAATCGGAGGGCTTCGGCAGGAGGAATCCTCGAGGCGCGGATCGCAGGATGCGCCGTGCTCAGGATCGCGGCCGCGGACGTCACCCCGACGATCCAGGCGAGGTTCGACCACGGCACGGTGAACGTCACGATGTCCGCGAAGTACACGAGGTAGACTTTCCAGGCGAACACGATTCCGAGGGCCACGCCAATCGAGACCCCCAAGATCGCGATGAGGGCAATCTCGAACAGGAAAACGGAGAGGACCATCCGCCGGGTGAAGCCGATCGCGCGCATCGCTCCGATCTGCTGCCGACGCTCGACGACGGCTCGCAGGGTCACAACCCCGAGGCCGGCCATCCCCACAAGGAGGCCCATCCCCAGGTAGGCCTGCATCAGGGTCAGGACCTGCTGGGATGCGTCGAACGCCTCCCCGATTTCCTCTCGGATGTCGATCGTCTGGAGGCCCCACTGGAAGAACACCCGTTCGAGGTCCGCCCGCAACGTCCGCACGTCCACCCCGGAGGCGACCTGGAAGAAGTAGGCGGTGTAGCGCTCCTCCGCGGGGAAGGTGTCCCGAACGACGGATTCGTCCGCGAACACACCGGACGTGAACTGGAGGGCCTGCTCCAGCACGCCCACGATCATCAGGCTCACCGATCGACCCGCGGCGTCGAACGTTCGGATGCGGTCCCCCGGGGAGACCCGCAACCGATCCTCGTCGGGCACGAACTGGTTCGGACCCGATGCGCTTCGGTCCACGATCGCGAGGGACCGGTTTTGGGACAGGGAGAGCCACACCTCCTCGGGGGTCTCGAGGTCGACCCGGGTCCCGTTCTCGTCCAGGACGTAGGGGAGGTGGGCGTAGAAGGCGTACTCGTTGCTCCGGACGAGGAAGTTGTCGACGCCCCAGAGGGTGTAGTCGAACGTCCGGTTCCCGTCTTCCCGTTGGACCTTCGCGGGCATCACGCTCGCGCTCGCGACGCCCTGGATCCCGCCCGCGAAGAGGGCCGGATCGAAGTTCGCCCAAAGGGTCTCCCGGAAGCGGGGGATCTCTCCGTACGTGGTCGTGTACGCGATCACGTCATAACCGCCACTCTGCTCCGCGACGAACTCCTCGATGCTCGATCCTTGGAGCGCCTGTACCATCGAGATGAGCGTCACCATGAAGAGGATGAGCGCGAACATCGCGATCGTCATCGCGGTCCGGAAGCGCTTCTCCATCGGGTATGCCACGGCCGTCTGCAGGACTGGGCGGCCGGCGCCCCGACTTGTTCGCCGGAGGATCGCGCGCAACAGCTCGCCCACGTTGAACACGGCCATCAGGATCGCCGACGCGACGAGGATGACACCCGTCACGACGAACGCCAGGGATGGGTTGTCCGTCGCTTCGTTGAGGAGCTTGAACGGGGCGAGGATCCATGCCAGGGCGAAGACCGCCGCGCCCGTGAAGCCGGCGCGCGCACGGCCGAACGCGGACGCGAGGAGCGCGACGCCGATCGCGAGGACCGGAGGCCCCGGGATCAGGCCGTGGCCGGTGCTCAACGCAAGACCATAGCCCGTCAGGGCTGCCCCGCCCGCGAGGAACGCCCCCGCGCCGCCGAGGAGCCATCTCGAGCCTCGACCCGGTGGAGCCTCCGGGAGGTCCCGAATCGCACGGACGATGTTCAGCCGACTCACGCGCCACGATGCAATGAAGACGCTCAGCCAGGTGAGGACCGCGCCTGCGACGAACGCCAGAAGCACGCTTGAGGGATCGAAGTGGAACGTGACCCGGACGTCCCCGTGGGGGACGATTCGGTCGAAGAAGTACACCATGACGTACCCGAGCCCGAGCCCGGCGAGGGCCCCGAGGGCCGCCGCCATGGCGACGAACACGGTGCCCTCGAGGGTGAACGCCATCAGGAGGTCTCGGCGGAGGAAGCCGACCGCACGGGACACCCCCATCTCCGGCTTCCGCTCCTCGGCCAGCATGACGAAGATGTTCACGATGAGGAGTATCCCCGCGAGGATCGCGAACGCGCCCATCACGAGGAAGAGCTCGGCGGCCTCCCGACCGAATCGTTCCGCCTGCGCGACCCCGTCCGCCTTGACTTCCTGAACCTCCAACTCGAGGTGGCCTCGCGTGGCGAGCCGGAGGTCGTACGCGACCTCGGTGGAGTGTCCGACGCCTTCCGTTGCGCCGCCGCGGTTCGACACCTTCACCATGTTAATCGCACCGGTCTCGTTGAAGGCGGCCTGCGCGTGCCGAAGGTCCATCAGGATGAGGGGACGTCGTTCGTAGCTCGCCTTGCCTTCGTCCCGGACGACATCCTTCACGCTCGCGTACACGATCGTCTGATTTGTCGTCCCGAAGAACAGGGTGAGGACGTGGCCCGCGGTCGCGTTCAACTCCGCGGCAGCGCGGTCGTTCAGGAAGACTTCCGCCGGGGCGAGCGCGTCCGTATCGGTCGACGCGCCGGACCGGCTCGTGAGCATCCCAAAGCCGCCCTCGAGGGAGGCGTTGAGTCCCAAGACCGTGACGGACTGGCTTCCCGCGTTGCCCGCGACGTTCCGCACGGGCATCACCTTGAGCAGGACCGGCGCGACGCCGTCCACCGGGGAGCCTTCCGCCGCGAGGCTCCCCGCGATTTCGGCGTAATACGTTTCGGGGAATGAGAAGAAGTTCCCGTTGAATTCGTTCACGACAATCTCATCGATCGCGTCGAGTCGCGCGTAGACGTCCTCGACGAAGATGAACGCCAGGGTATCTCCGACGACGAGGCTCGAGGAGATGATCGCCGTACCGACGAGGAGGCCCGCGACGACGATTCCCACGCGGAGCTTCCGACGGCCGATGTTTCGACCCGCGAGTCTCGCGAGGAAGGGCCTCGAGGCGACGACGGCCCCGCCGAGGACAAGGCCTGCCACGATCACGCCGAGCGCCCATCCGGTCAGGTCCGCCATGCTACCCGGTCCGAATCTGCTCTACGACTTGCCCGTTCCGCATCCTCAGGATCCGATGCGCGCGGGAGCCTACGGATTCGTCGTGTGTCACGAGGACGAGGGTCTCCCCCTCCTCTCGATTGAGCCGAACGAGGAGGTCGACGATTTGCGCGGACGTATCCGAGTCGAGGTTCCCGGTCGGTTCGTCGGCCCACACGATCGCGGGGTCGTTCACGAGGGCCCGTGCGATCGCGACCCGCTGCTGCTGCCCGGCGCTGAGCTGGGCGGGCTTGTGCCGGGCCCAGTCGCGGAGGTCGACGGCCTCGAGCATGTCGAGGGCGCGTCGACGTGCCTCCCGGGACGGGACGCGCGATACGAGGAGGGGCAGCTCGACGTTCTCCGCCGCCGTGAAAACAGGGAGCAGGTTGTACGATTGAAACACGAAACCCATCCGCCTCGAGCGATACCGGCTCTTCGCGTCGTCGTCCATCGACGCGAGGGAGTCTCCCTCGACGAGGACGTCGCCCGAGGTCAGATCGTCGAGCCCGGAGAAGCAGTTCAGGAGCGTCGTCTTGCCACACCCGGACGGTCCCATGATCGCGACCATCTCGCCGCGGGCGATTTCCAGGTCGACCCCGCGGAGGGCGTGCACCTGGACGGGACCGGAATGGTAGACCTTGTGCGCCTTCACCGCGCGGACCATTGGCAGGTCGGTCATCGTCCGCCGTTTCGATAGACCCCTCCCTATTTAGGGTTTCTTCGGTGCCTCGGACCTAGCCCGGGCGGGCGCGATAGACGTGGATCTTCCAAGGCTCCTCGAACCCGTCCGCGGCGGTCCGGGATGCCACCATCGCGGCAAGGTCCACATCGAGGGAGGCTCGCGAGGCGGCGGGCATCTCGGATAGCTCTCGGTCCGTCGGACCCCACGACCCCTCGAAGGCGACGAGGTCGCGCGCGGTCGGGAATCGGACGGAGAAGGATCTGGATACGGTGTCGATTTGCGCGAACCCCGCGGCCCGGAGAGCTTCCGCGACCCGGACGGGGTCCGAGATCGCCCGGCCCTCGTCCGACTCGCTCGCGAGGCGATCCGCCTCTCGAAGCGCGGCGAGGGTCCGCGACGGCGCGGTCGTCCGATACTTCGCGATGAGGTCCTGGAGAGCCGCAGATCCCTCGGGGAGGCCCGCCGCCCACTCACTGAAGACGAGCCGACCGTCCGGCTTGAGCACCCGTCGGACCTCCGCGAACGCCCGGTCGTACCCAAGGCTCGGGATCCCCATGTTGCTGACCACCGCGTCGAACAGCCCGCCACGATAGACAATGTTGCGGGAGTCCATCATCTCGAACCGGATGTTCCGGATGCCCGCGTCCCCCGCTCGGTAGCTCCCCACGGAGATCGCTCCGTCCGCGAGGTCGATCGCGACGACGGTCTGGGGCGCGACGAGGGGCGACAGCACGCGCGCCAGGAGCCCCGTCCCCGTCCCGAGATCGAGGAAGAATTCGCCGGACTTCGGCGCCGCCAGGTTGGCGACGAGCTGTGCGATCGGCTCGAACCGTGGCACGACGAGGCGGTCGTACGTCTCCGCCATGCGGCTGTACTCGTCCGCCCAGTACAGGATCGCCTCGTTCGCGTTCACGGGGAGCGGCGCGTACGGTCGACGACGTCTTAACGGTTGCCTCCCGGAAGGATTATGCCGGAATCGTTCTATCGAAGACCCGTGCCCGAACTCGTTCCGCGTTCGCGCGACGCCCACGTCGGGATCATCCGGAGTTTCCTCGCCCACGTCCTCAAGGATAGCGGACGCAAGGGCGTCGTCCTCGGCCTGAGCGGCGGCGTCGATTCGGCCCTGGTGGCCAAGCTGTGCGCGGACGCCCTCGGACCTGCCCGGGTGCTGGGCCTCGGGCTTCCGGACGGCCCGGCAAACGCTGACATGCGGGACGCTCGAGCTTGGGCGAAACGGCTGGGAATCCGCTTCCGGCTCGTGAACATACGGCCCATCGTGGCCGCGTTCGAGAAGCAACTCAGGGCGAGCCGGAGCGGCCGGGTCGCGCGGGGAAACCTCCGAGCTCGGTCCCGGATGATCGTCCTGTACTACGTCGCGAACACGGAAGACCGTCTCGTGATCGGGACGGGGAACAAGAGCGAGCTGCTGTGCGGGTACTTCAGTCTGTTCGGCGACGGGGCCAGCGATTTCCTCCCGATCGGGGACCTGTACAAGACGCAGGTCTGGGAGATCGCCCGCCACCTGGGCCTCCCGAAGGCTATCCTGGACAAGACGCCCAGCGCAGGCCTGTGGAAGGGCCAGACAGACGAGGGCGAGCTAGGGATTTCGTACGACGAACTCGATCGGATCCTCCTCGGCATCGAACTCCAGATGGACCCCGAAGCCATCGCCGAGAAGGCGGCCGTCCCCCTGGAGCGAGTGAGCCGAGTCGAGTCCCTCGTCGCCGCGAGCGTCCACAAGCGCAAGCTCCCCCTAATCCCGAAAGTCGGCATCCGCACGATCGGGCTGGACTGGCGCGAATAGGGCGACCCGTTCCTCGAAGGCCGCGACGAAGGCGCTCGGATCGGACACGTCGAGGACGATCTCCGAAGCGCGCAGGCCGAACGCCTGGAGGAAGCGGCGCGGGCGGGTGAGGTGGATCCGCACCAGGCCCGTACGGCCCGCGGTCACGAACAGCGTGGGACGGCCTAGGAGACGGTGCACTCCCAGCGGGACTCGATGTGGCGCGAGGTCCTCCGCCGGAGCGACGGAACGGACCTCTGCGAAGGGGAGGACCGCCCGGAAGTACCATCCCTGCCGCACGATGACGCGGGACCGAAGGAGCCAGTGCTGCGAGACCAGCGGCGAGGCGCAGAAGACGACGAATACCGTGCCCAGGACGACCGCGGCGAAGAGGACGACTTCCAGGGTCGCGGACGTCGAGAACGCAATGACGACCGTGACGAGGACCCCGATCGCGAGGAAGGCGACGATGCGCCCGTATGCGAGGGCTCTGCCGTGGGCGAATGCCAACCGCCGCTCCATCCGCGCCCGCAGTCGAATCGCCTCGGATAAGCCTGTCTCTCAGGGCCCACCGGCGGCCTCGATGAACTTGATCACCTTGACCCCCTTCACCCGCCGGATGTGGGCAATCAGCTCCTTGAGACGGGAGGTCGAACCTTCGACGACGAAGATCTGCAGGCAATTCCGGTCGTCGAGATGGGTGTGAAGCATCGTGCGAATCTCGTCGAACCGATGCTGTAGGATCGCCAGGTCTGCCTTCGGATTCCCCTTCTCGTACAGAACCGCGAGGATGATCGACGCTCTGGCCGCATTGCGGTCCCACTCGGTCGCGTGGACGAACTCCCGAAGCGCTTCCCGCACGGCCTCGCTCCGACTCCGGTAGTTTCGGTGTCTTGCGATTTCGTCGACGCTGCGGAGAAGTGCGCCATCCAGACTCACACTGACAATCGGCATCGCTTAGTAAGACAGGAAGGCAGGATACTTGAGTCTTATTAAGAATGAACCAACTCTTAAATAACGGCGGCCGGGTGGCCCGCGCGATGGTCGAGCTCGGCTCGCTCGTCCTCTGGGCGGCGGTCACGGGCGGGACCCCCCTCGCGCTCGCGGCCGTCCCATACCTCCGAACGCATGTCCCGGACCGGACGACGCATTTGATGCTCGGTCTGTCCGCGGGGATTCTCCTCGGGCTTTCGTTCCTCAATCTGATCCCGGAGAGTTTCGAGGCGGCGGAGGGTTCCGGACTGTCTGACCTCGCGGTGCCGCTAGGGATGGCCGGTGGCTTTCTGCTCCTCATGACGATCGAGAGGCAGTTTTTCCGACAGGGCCATGCCCGAGGCCGAACCGAGGGTGCGAGCCCCCAGGCCGGCTACCTCCATGTGGAGGGCGGACGGGCCATCCATCCGTTCGGGACCCTGGCTCTGAGCGCCCTGACGATCCACGGCCTTGTGGACGGGTTCGTGATCCCGCTCGGCTTCGAGCTCGGCACGACCGTCGGAACCGTGATCGTCGTCGCGGTGGCCCTCCATCAGATCCCGGACAGTTTCGCCGCTCTCGCGATCGGCGTCGCCTCGACCTCGAGTCGGCGGCGCGCGGCCGCATTCGTCCTCGCGACGGCCATCGACACGCCCGTCGGGATTCTAATCGGCATCGTCTTCCTCGGAGTGGGCGCTCCTTGGGCCGCGGTGGGCCTCGGATTCTCGGCGGGCACGTTCCTGTTCGTCTCCGCGGCCGATCTGATTCCGGAGCTCCAGCACCGCGCGCGATCGCTGCTCGTAACGGTCTCGATCGTACTCGGACTCGGAGTCGTGGCTCTCCTCAGAATCTTGTCCGGGGTGTAACGGCATGTCGTGTCGAGTCTAGCGCAAACTTTCAACGTCGAAGCGACCGCGACTATCATCCATTCGATGGAATAAAAATCGGTGCGGGGCCGGCCGAGACTTGTCGCGCCCCGGCCGTGCGAACCTTTTTGTGCGGACCGCTTGATACGGCGGCCTCGCGTTGCCCTCCGCGCTGCGCTCGCGCACGGCGGGGATGGCTCCGCGCTTCGAGATGGGGGAGAGAACCTTGGAGGACAGCATCTTCCAGTCGTATATCGGAACGAAGTCCATTTTCCGGATGGATCGGGAGATCCTGAGACCCTCGTACATCCCGGTCCGGCTCCCCCACCGGGAGACGCAGATCGAACAGCTTGCGCAGATCCTCGTGCCCGCCCTGAAGGGGGAACGGCCGAGCAACGTCCTCATGTTCGGCAAGACGGGGACTGGGAAGACCGCCGTCGTGAGGTACATCGAAAACGAATTGAAGAAAGCGGACCTCCAGCGGCTCGTCCATTACCTCTACCTGAACTGCGAGATCGTCGACACCCCGTACGGAATCCTTCAAAGCGTCGCGAACCGGTTCGTTGAGAACCTGAACCAGCGGATCCCGTTCACGGGCCTCTCGACGGATCGGGTGTACGGGATGCTCGTTGAGAAGCTTGACGAGGAACGGCGGATCGTCATCCTGGTGCTCGATGAAATCGACAAGACCGTCACGAAGAACGGGGATGACGTGCTGTACCAGCTTCTCAAGATCAACGATGATCTATCGCGGGCCCGGGTCTCCCTGATCGGGATCAGCAACGACCTGAAATTCACGGAATACCTCGATCCCCGCGTCCGATCGCGGCTCAGCGACGAGAAGATGGTGTTCCCACCCTACAACGCGGAGGAGCTATTCGATATCCTGGCCCAGCGGTCGCGACTCGCGTTCGACAACGGGACCGCGCCCGACGGGGTCCTCTCCCTCATCTCGGCCCTCGCGGCCCAAGAGCACGGGGACGCCCGACGGGCGCTCGATCTTCTCCGGGTGGCCGCGGAGCTCGCGGAGCGGCAGGGCGACGATACGATCACAGAGGAACACGTCCAACGGGCGAAAAACAAGGTCGAGCTCGACACCGTGATCGAGGCCGTGAAATCACTCCCGACCCAATCCAAACTCATCCTCCTGGGCATCGTGCTGAACGAAGAGGTCGGGAACACAAAGCTCACGACCGGCGAGGTGTACACGACCTATCGGGACCTGTGCCGCAGGACCGGGGTGACGCCCCTGACCCAGAGGCGGATCACCGACCTCATTTCGGAGCTCGACATGCTCGGCCTGGTCCACGCCCGAGTCAAGTCGTTCGGCCGGGGCGGCCGGACGAAAGAGATCCAGGGGAGCGTTCCCCAGTTTGAGGTGAAGCGCATCCTCGAGAGAGACGAGATCCTCGCGGAAGTCCATGGCTACCGGGTGAAGGCCCAGACGACGATCATCTAGGTTCCACGGGGTCGGCCGCAGCGACCTGGTCGGTCTTGGCGCCCCGTCGCTTGCGGAGGCGGGGCGTGATGAACTTGCCCCAGGCCCAGAGGCCGCCCTCCACGATGAAAGGTGCCCCGAAGACGAGAGGGAGTGCAATCGTCAGGCTGTCCCAGCTGTTCCTCGGGGCCAACGGATCGCCCCACCCATCGCAGCACTTCGTCCCGGATCTCGCAGGATCCAGGGTCAGCTTGAGGAGGCCGAACCACGGAATCTCGCCCCGGGCCCTCCCCAGGATGTTCCCCTGGGGCACAACCCACTGGACGTCGTACGGCTTGAGGACTCCGGTGCCGCAGGGCCGGGACGGCGCGCACACGTCGTAGGCGTTGTTGTCGCCCATCGTGATGTAGCCCGTGACATTCCGGTTCACGGGATCCTGTGCGAAATCGAGTAGGTCGAACGTGATGTTCAGGTTGCCCTGCCATCCCATCCCGTGAATCGTGACGGACTGCAGCCCGTAGGGCGACTGCGTCGGCGCGCCTCCCCGAGCGACGCCCTCCCATCGGAGGGAGAGCGGCCAGCCAGCGAGGTCCGGGATGTCATAGGCGTCCGACCCGTTCGGGACGATGTACATGAGGGCCCGGTGAATCACCGGGGTCGGGTCCGAGGGGGAATTCGGTTTGCGGAAGACGATCACGTCCCCGTAGTCCCCGTACGTCGCATGGCCCGTGACCCGTCCTTCAATCCACGTGACGACGGTCGGGCGGGTGGGCGCGGACTGGACGAGCACGAGGTCCCCCGTGTCGATCACGCCCACGTACGACACATCGTCCGAGTGCTGCATCGAGGCGCTCTCCACGACGACGAGCGGCGGATACACCTGGGTGTAGGCAAAGAGGCCCCCGAAGACGATGCCCACAATGAGGAAAGCGAACGCGATGTCCTTCAGGATTCCGAGACGGCCCCGGCCCTTCTTCTCCGCCTCTTCCGAATCCCCATCGGCCATCGGCCTCGGTACCTATGTGGAACGGCGGGTATAAAGCCGTTGGGACGCACTCAGATGTTGAAGATGGAAATTGCGCGGCGCACGGGATAGGCAACGTTGTGAACCGGAACGCGGGGGGCGCCCTCGAGGAACGCGTCGAGGTTCCCCTGCCGCGCGCTGAGCTCCGCATACGGGATGCCCTTGTGGATGTGACCGTGGACGACCAACGTCGGTGACCGGCGGACGAGCACCGACTCGAACGCACGGCACCCGAGTTCGGGGCGCCACTCCGGCTTCTCGCCACCCATCGTCGCGTACGTCGGGGGATAATGGGTGAGGAGGAGACGCCGATCGTCGCCTGCGAGGAGGCGGTCGATCGTTGCGATCCGTCTCGAGTATTCACCCGCAAGGTGGGGCGCGTTCCTCCGTTGCCACCAGGTAGGTCGGTCCAAGGACCCGAGGCTCCCGACGATCCGCAGGCGATCGCCCGAGTCCGATTCGAAGACCGCCTCCTCATCCGCAAGAAAGCGAAGCCCGTGGGGGCCGGCGAACCGCTCCCGGTACGTGTCGTGGTCGTCCGCGTATTCGTTGTTCCCGAACACGGCCCAGACGGGCGCCTCGACGCGCTCCCGGAGCGCCCGGATCACCGCGGCGAATGCGTCGCTGTCGTTGTGATCCGTCGTGTCGCCCGCGAGCAGAAAGAGATCCACGGGGCCGAGTCCTTCGAGGTCGCGTCGAAACGATTCCAGGTGTTCCCGCCCGTGGACGTCCCCCACCGCGGCGACCCGCATCCTCGCACGGAAGGTTCTGCGGATGTTAACCCTTTTCTCAGAAGGAGCGGACGATCGCCTGGCCCGTCGCGAGGTCCACGATCGGGAGGCGCGCGGGCATCGGCTCGATGTTCCGCATCTTCTGGTACGGCGTCTGGGCCTGCCACGTGGATGCGTTCACGAGGACCACTCCCCGGTACCGGTCGACGCCGACGGAATGAACGTGGCCCGTGACGAAGATGTCTGGCACCTCCTGGATGATCAGGTGATCCTCTGCTTCCGGTGCGATGGGGGTCTTGCCCCCGTAAATAGGGGCCAGGTGACGCATCCGGAGCATCGCCTTCATCAAGTCCATCGGGCGTTGATAGCTCGTCCCGGGGAGGTTCGACACAAGATCGTCCATGCTCCGCCCGTGGTACGCGAGGACCCGCACCCCGCCAATCTCGAGGGCGGAAGGATTTCCCGCGAAGATCACGTTGGAGTCGAACAGCTTCTGAACCGAGACCGGCAGCGCGGGCTGCGGCTCCGCAGGACGAACCGCGTCGTGATTCCCGGGAATCATCACGACGGACATGTGGTCGGGAAGGTCCGCGAGGTGCCGTGCGAGGGCCTCGTACTGTCCGTAAATGTCGTCCACGGCAAGCTCATCGTCCTGATTCGGGTAGACGCCGATCCCGTCCACGACGTCACCGCTCACGACAAGGTAGCGGATCGAGCGGGCGAGGTCGTCTCCGTCCTGGAGCCACTCCCTCATCCGGGACCACTTGTCTTCCAGGAAAGTCTTGCTTCCCACGTGGATGTCCGAGAGGAACGCGATCCGCACGGGATCCCGGCCGGCCGGCCACGGGCGCGACGTTGGGAGATCCGGGGGGACGACGGATTGAGCGATGAGGAGCCCGCGCTCGTTCATGGACCCCACGACACCGATCACCTGGTCCCGGACGACGGGCTCCGATGCCACGGCCGAGTCCGCGGGGAGGAGCACGGACACGCTGTCGGTC
>Ga0209342_10003113_pt1 | contig 17547 bp, 16 predicted proteins | sample RifCSP16_2_FD_184023 | JGI IMG/M metagenome (GOLD analysis project Ga0209342, IMG submission 184023) | Soil microbial communities from Rifle, Colorado - Rifle CSP2_sed 16_2 (SPAdes) (version 2) | ecosystem: Environmental > Terrestrial > Deep subsurface > Rock core/Sediment | place: Rifle... | reverse complement strand
GCTAAAATACGACACATTGAAAACAAATCAGTCCCCGAAATATTGGTTTGTTGAGAAACGGTGTTAGTTCCCTGTAATGCACTTTCCGTATCTGCCTCATCAGGTGCAGTAGCGAATGCCATATTAGTAAGCTCGCCCCATGCGGCGGTATCAGAATCTATAATCCAGTCTGTTAGGTCATGCGTATATGTTGGTACTGCCATATATTATTTTTGGTTTATTATTTCGAAAAAACATTGTTTACAATACTTCTCAACTAAAGTTACTTTTAATTCTTCATTCACAATTAAAAATACGTGGACGTCATCACAACCACAATGAATACAATGCTTATGATTTCCTTTTGGTCTTTTTACTCTCACCATATTTTTATGTTATTTCGGCACCGCTAATGGTAACCGTTAATTGGTCTGCCGTCTCGGCTAAAGCCCGAATGGTGTCACCAGTAGTATCAAGCACCTGGAACCCAATCCAGTGGACAAAATCATTTGCAGGAACGACCCATTGGTAAAACATCACGTTTTCATCTGTTGGACTTTGCCCGTTAGGGACCAACCACAGAGATAAATAGCAATCTGCCGCAGAGTTGTTGCAAACATGAACGTCTTTGACAACGGAGGTTGTGCTGGCTGGAACCGTGTAAAGAGTTTCTGCTGTAACGCCAACCGCTTGCCTAGCTAAATTTTTCTCTGCAAATGCCATATTAATTAATTATTATCACATCAAGCAACTATCCGTCCACCATAAAAACATATCTGAGAGTGTCTACACTCGACCCCGTTCCCCCAATGGTTACTTCTTGCCACATTCCTAAGAGTCCATCGTAAATTTCCAATTTCTCGGTATCCTTGTTATAACCAAACGCGCCCATTATCCCTGTTGGGCGGGTTACTGTTGTCCAAGTAGAAACCCGACTATTTCCCAACCTTAAAGATAAATCGTTTCCGATAAACAAAAAGAACGGTGTATTGTTTTTCATATTATCTTCCTAACATAAAGGCATACCTTTGAGTATCCACGCTTGTTCCTCCTCCAGTACCAGAAATTTCCTGCCAAGCACTTCCATCATAAATTTCAAGTCTGTCTGTAGTTAAGTTGTAACCAAATACTCCCTCTATTCCAGCGGGTCTTCCTGCGGTGGTCCAAGTAGAAATTCTGCTGTTTCCAAGCCTTATTGACAAATCCTCACCGATATACAAGTAAAAAGGACTATTTGGGAAATTGTCTGGCGCAATATAGGCATCGGCGGTATGGATTTCAACAAATCTTTCCTTAACCACCCCGTCGGCTGTATGAGTTGCCGCCACCCTGCTTACAATGACCGCATCGGCCGTATATGACTGGAGTGTTGTCACAAGGATAATGGCATCTGCCGTTGGAGTTTTTACTCCTTTAACTTGGACGATGGCGTCTGCTGTATATGCATGAATTAAAATTTCCCGAACAATTCCGTCAGCCGTTATCGTTTGAGCTACTCTCTGTTTAATTATGGCGTCGGCCGTATTGGTCTCTACGAAAGTGTCCTGAACACTTGCACCAACAGTGATAGTAAAGAACTGGGTTGCCCTTATAACCCCGTCAGCAGTTATTGTTTCAACAAATATTTCCTTGATAATTCCATCAGAGGTAGAAGTAAAGAGATACGTGTCTCGAACAATCCCGTCAGCTGTAACCAAAATAACTCTGGTTTCAAAAATAATTCCGTCAACAGTTAAAGCAACCTGCCCTGCAACCCGAATCACCCCGTCAACCGTATTTGTCTGAATAAATCTCTCCCGCACAATTCCGTCTGCTGTAGGCGAAGCGACTCTGGTTTCAAAAACAACTCCATCAACGGTATTCGTAAAAATTAGAGTTTCTCGAACTATGCCATCGGCAGTCGTAGAGAAAAGTCCAAGCTGCTGAAGAATTCCGTCAACCGTATAAGTGAAATCTCTTGTTTCCAGAACAATTCCGTCAACCGTGTAAGCCTCTATAAGCGCCTCTTTTACAACTCCATCCGCAGTATTAACTTGAATTAAGATTTCCTTTACAATTCCATCCGCAGTAATGGAATGAATTGCCGTCTCTGTAAGCAAAATACTCCAGAGGTCGGCCTCAAAGTCTGCGGTAACGACAATAACACCGTCCGTTGTATAAGAGGCAAGAGTTGTGACCCTGACTATTCCATCGGCAGTAGGAGTGGCCTGTCCAGCCACTTGAATAATCGCATCAGCCGTATTTACTTGTATAAATGTCTCCCGAACGATTCCGTCAGAAGTAATTGACCCCAACTGAGTAACAAAAATAATTCCGTCAGCTGTATTTGTCTTAACCAAAGTATCCCGAATACTTCCATCGGCTGTGTGGGTCGCCACCACAATAATCTTGACGATTCCATCTGAGGTTCGGGCAATTGAGGTTGTAATCCTAACTATTCCGTCTGCGGTGTAACTTTTTACGAACGTTTCTTTTACGATTCCGTCTGCGGTGTTAGTTGTGGTTCCCGCGACCTTAACAACTGCATCGGCCGTATTTGTCTGAATAAGTGTCTCCTGAATAATTCCATCTACTGTATGGCTTTTATAAATTCCCGTCGTAACAATTGCATCAATTGTGTGGGAGCTAACATCAATAATTTTGATAATTGCGTCTACCGTATAAGTAGAAGCCACAAGAATAATGGCGTCAGCTGTATGGGTTGTATATGTCAACCAATCAAGCAACAGATATGGAGAAAAACCAGTACGTTCGAAAGCAGAAAAACCCCTAACATTTTCCCCTTCGTCGTTCATTACCACAATTCCAATACCACTTCCTGAAACCCAGCCCCCCCTGTCAACAATTTCCTGAATTATGGTTTTAATTTCGGGAGTCAAATAATAAGCCTTATCTGTCCAAGAATCACTGGTTGTCAAATCCCAATCAATCTGGGCGGTTGTTGCACTAGCTTCGTATTCACTTGGAAGGTTTGGAGAAGAACCAAAATCGCCAAAATCGTCTGCATCAATACCCCAAATTTTTAATTCGACAGCATTATTTTGGGTACCGTAGGCTGCAAGGGTAATTTTTGCAGAAATAATCTGGGCACCCTGTGGAATTCCAATTGACCTAAAAGCCAGTCCCAAATAATATTCATAAATAGTTCCTCCATCATTGTAATATCCTGCTAAACCATTAACATATTGAGAGTACCAAGTTGGAGAATCGTTAATTTGTTCTTCTGTACCATCATCCGTCCCCACCAAAATCAATTGCTGCATGTCCCAAGTACCAGAACTAGAAAAAGAAGTAAAGACTCTCCACGCAATATAGTCAACATAAGCATAAGTTCCCGTACCCGCAACATAGGTAATTCGAACTACGAAGTTGGACGTATTATTAATTTCAGCAACGGTCCAAGAACGCCCCCACGTGTCAAGGTTCCCCCCTGCGGTTGTAATGAATTCTGTTGTCGTTAACCCATCCGAGGCAGGAATTGTTTTGGCCGTTGTCCAAGAGGTCCCGCCATCCCAAGAAAGGTCAACGTTGAAATAGTTGCCAGACCCTGCCGTGTCCGCCCGCGCGTGCACCTGAACTTGAATTCCCAAAACAGAATCACCCCGAATTGCCTGGCTGTAACTATACATCCGCATGTAAGAAGCATTTTGAAATTCAGCCTCAGCATTATCATCAACTTTTACATTGGCGGGGCTATTTACATTACTTGAAAAAGAGGCGGAAAAGTTATAATGCCACTTAGATTGGACTCCGCTGTAAGCGAAAACTCCGTCAATTGTATGTGTTTTTTCTGCCATGTTTTTATCCTGAATATTGATATACCCGACAAACTACCCATAAATCAGGGTCATAATAATCTGATTGACTTGACGTTATCAAAGCGTTCAGAGAGAAATCTACGTTTGCCCCCGTCGTGCTATCGTTATCTAAGGTTTCCCAGGTAGACAAGTCATAGTTATAAATCTGCAAATAGACTGGACCCAAAGAAGGCGCAAAGTCGCTTCTTCCTTCCCACTCAACCTGAATATTATTTGTACTTGCCACTCCCCTATTTTTGTATTGATGAATCAAATACCTTCCTGTTCCCAAGTTTGACACTCGAATATCGTCCGACACCACCACATCAGAATATTCTTGGGTCGTATATCCAACCGACAAATCGGCCGTATCTGTGGGCAAACTTGTTGCAGCTTCTTTTGTATAATTTCTTGTGTCAATTAGCCTTCCATCTGCCGTATGAGAGAAGAGAGAAACATCAGCAATTTCTCCGTCTGCAGTAATTGTTTCAACAAATGTTTCCTGAATAAATCCATCTGCGGTGTTAGTAACAAAAGTCGCACCCTGAATCATTCCGTCTACCGTATAAGACTGAATCAACGTCTCTTTAACAACCCCATCAAGAGTTATTGTTACTACAAATGTTTCTCTGATTATTCCGTCAAGGATGTAGGTTTCTGCAAACGTTTCCCGAACAACCCCATCGGCAGTAATCGTTTGGATAAAGTTTTGTTGGACAATTCCATCGGCCGTATGAACCTGAATTAACGTTTCTCGGACAATCCCGCCAGAGGTGATTGTCACCACGGTCGTTTCTCTGACTATTCCATTCCCCGTTATAGTTGCAACAAAGGTCTCGCGAATAATTGCATCGACCATGACCGTTGTTGTTTTGGTCTCAAAGACGATTCCATCTGCGGTAGGAGTCACAACAAAAGTCTCACGGATAATTGCGTCGGCAGTATGGGTTTCTACAAAAGTATCCCGAATAAACCCATCGGCCGTATGAGTTGACACGAATACGTCTACAATCAAAGTATCTACCGTAATTGTTTCAACGAACGTTTCTCTAATGATTCCGTCTGCCAAAATAATGTATTCACCAGGGCCCTGAAGAAGAGCATCTGCAGTGTAGGTGTGGAGATAGGTAGCAAAAACAATTCCGTCAGCAGTTATCGTCTCCACAAAAACTTCTTTAATTACAGCATCCGAGGTTATCGTCTCAACAAATGTTTCTCTTATAATCGCATCGGCCGTATATGTAGCAGCAAAGCTTTCTCGAACAATTCCATCTGCGGTGACCGCCCAGGCCGAGGTTTCAAAGATAATTCCATCTGCTGTATGAAGCTGGGTTGAAGTAGCAAAAATAATTGCGTCCGCGGTAATTGTTTCGGCTAAAGTTTCAAAGATAATCGCATCTGCAGTAATAGCCTCAACTAAAGTCTCCAAAATAATTCCGTCTGCAGTACGAGTTTTGGTATAAAGATACTCAACCCGCATAAAATCAACATAAACATGGTGACCAGTGTCTCCTGCCGCGTTGTGAAGTATTCTTACCTGCGTCTGTGTTCCCTGGATAAAATTAGCTGGATTTTTTAAAGGAAATGTATATACCTGTTCAGATGTTTCGTCAGGAAAGTCGGTAGAATTAGTTGTTACAAACTGCCAAGTTGTTGTGGTGTAATTATATTGTTGTAACCTAACTAGATGGCCAAGGTTTCCAGAATAATATCCATGAAGATGAAAAGATAAATCGATATTTGGAACGTTGTCAAAAATGAAGTCATAACTGAACCCTGGAACCCCAGTTGTTTCATTTAAAGTCAAATTTACGTCGTCGTCATAATAAACATCAGTAAGTTCCCCACTTATGGAACCAGTATTAATTACTAATCTGCTGGGGTGGAACCATTCGGCAACTTTAGCGTCAACGGTTATACTCGATACTTTTGTTTCCCGAATAATTCCGTCCGCAGTGATAGTCGCTATTCCTGCAACCAAAATTACGGCATCAACCGTGTAGGATTGAATTAATGTTTCTCTGATAACCCCGTCAGCCGTGTGGGTTGCAACCGAAGTCTGTCTTATAATTCCATCAGCCGTATGCGTTTCCGTATTAATCTCTTTGACGATTCCATCCGCAGTATGCGTAGAAACCTTTACTTCAAAAATTATTGCATCAGCTGTAATTGTCTCAATGAAAGTTTCCCGAATAACCCCGTCAGCCGTGTGGGCACTCGCATAAGTAGCTTTAATAATTCCATCGGCAGTAATTGTCCAAACTCCTGCAGATAAAACTACACCATCGGCCGTATGCGAATGAATGAGAGTCTCCCGTATAATTCCATCAGTTGTGTAAGTATTTGTATAGGTAGCCTTAACAATTCCATCTGCTATCTGAGAAGCAATAAAAGTAATAAGATTGAATTCATCAAAAACAGCCGTTGTCGTTGAACCCTCTATTTGCCAGGTCCCAATATTAAACTCAAGAGTCAGGTTATTAAGAGCAAACAAATTACCAACCGTTTCTGAAGCAAAATTAGACCACGAACTGCCATTAGATGAATAATCCCAATAAACCGTTCCCCCCGATTCTCTTATTCGCAAATACTTATGAGTAGAAGCTGAATACGTAGCAGTAGCCAGTTGAGTTTGGGTGGTCGCCACTTCTTTATATGCCCTAATATTTCCGCCACCAATAAACCATTTAAGCCCGTTGTCCGAATCAACATAAACTTGCAGAGCCCATACCTCAAAAGAAGAAATTGACTGGTTTCCAGCGTCCTTAACGCGAATAGAAACAGAGGACCCATAAAGAGTGTAAACATTTTGTGAACTTACTCCATAATAGCCAGCCGCGGTTGTGCTGGTTATTTCAAATTGGTTACGAATTTCATCCCCTTGTACCCCAGACCAGTCATTCCACTTGGTTGAATCTACCGAATTATCATCAAAATTGTCAGTAAGAACAGCAGCCAAGTCTCTAATAATCGCATCAGCCGTTATTGTTTCTTCGTAGGTCGTTACTCCCAGCTGAACGACACTCCAATAATCGGTTTTTATGTAACCTATGGGCTCAATTACAATTCCATCAACCGTATAACTTGTCGCAGTTGTTGCTTTGATTATTCCGTCTGCCGTGGCACTTGCAGAAGTAGTAGCCTTTATTATTCCGTCTGCCGTATATGTTTCAAAAGCAACTCCCAACAAAGCATAATATCCGTACCAACCCCCAAGCACATTCACTTGGCCACTACCCGTTGCAGAGGTCCAGCTATCCAAAGTGCTGGATGTGGTGGGCATTGTTATTGAAGTGTCTATTTGGACGCTGTAGGCATTTGCTGTCCAGCTTGTATCTGCAATTTGGCTTCCTGCTGTATCATTTCTTAAAGAAAAAGTCCCCGTATCAGCCGCCGCGGGGTTCTTTCCTGTCATATGAAGGAACCAAGCAAATGTTCCACCGTTGTAGGCATCTGGAATATAGTAAGTATTATTTGTATGTTCTGTTCCTGAACCACTAAAAGTAGAATCGTCCTCACCCCAAGTTTCTGTATAATCCGAGAATTTCGTCACACTTGCCCCAGCGGAGGTTAGGGCTACAAGGAAGGCGTGATGTATATAACTCGTATAAGAAGGAGACTTAACACGAACCCTATAAACGTGTCCATCCGTAAGAGTTAGGGCGCTTGACCTACTTCTTGTAACTGTTGTACCTGTGACGGTGCGTTCCGACCCAGACACTTGTGAAGAAGAGGTTTCGTCATATAAATCACAATAAGCAGTTCCGCTCGCGTCAGAACTCACCATTGTAGCTTCAAGATAAAAATTGGTATCAGCCCATTTTGTAGAATCGTAAGTAAACTTAGGCTCAAAATTCTGATTACCTTCACCTTGGTAATCCGAAGCAAAGATTGTGTTGTAATCAGTCATAAAGATGTTTCCAGCCGTTTTTGTGAAGGTGCTAGAATCGTCTTGTTTGATAACCAACCTCGCCGCATAAATATATCCAGTACCACTCGTCACATACCAGCGGACAGTATATTCATTGTTTCCTGAAGCTAGGCTTGACCATAAATCAAAAGACCTTATTCTTGTTATTGAGGCAGAACTTGTAGTAATCGTTGACCTAATTGCAGCATTAGTTACGTCATATAATTCAAAGGAAACACTAACCGCACTACTATTTCTACCCAAAACCTCGAAATAAACCTCGGCAGAATCACTATCAAAATCGGCTTTATTAAAAGCAATTAGTCGCGATTGAGTATCAACGGCAGTTGTGCTCGCCGTAGTTGGGTGACGAGTAGAACCTCCCCCATAAAACCATTCTCCCAAGTCCCAAGTCCTGATAAAAGAAGTTGGCAAACTGTAGTAAACCCTTACTCTAATGCCATCCACATCAACCGAAACAGCAGAAGCCAAAAAACAACCAATTTCTACGGCAAAATTGCCATCATCAAAATCATCAGGGGTCCAACTTCTTCCCCACAACGACCCCATCCCACCGACATAAAAGGTCTGTTCTGACGCGGTTAAGGTATCTGTAGAGACTTCAGCTGTAGTCGAATCTCCATCATCAGAAGAAAGAGAAATATCTACTTGTGGAAAACCAGACGGAGTAGTGGCTTTTGCCTGTACCTCAACCTCAATTCCTGTAATAATTGCGTTTGAAGGAATTGAAAACCCAAACGTATCTACCTGCAGGTAGGAGTTACTGTCGTTGTAAACAGCATAAGCATTATCTTGGGCAACACTATTCTCTGGAGTCGTAATCGAACCAGTAACATTTTGATAAGCTGTTGGTACTGTAAATGACGTTTGTGACATATTAAGGAATTAATTGATAAACCCTACACAGGGTCCAATAAAGACCCCCTTTATTTTCATAGTAATCAGTTAGACTGGTTGTCTTTCCTCCAGTTAAAGTGAAATCCTCATCTTCTGGCGAAGAATTGTCACTATCCAATGTTTCCCAAGAATCAGAATTGAAATTGTATATTTGAAGATAAACAGTTGAGTCAGAAGGAGCGATGGTTACCTGTCCCTCCCAATCTATTGAAAGCTCTGAGGTGTTGTTACTAAACCTATTTCTGAATGTCTTTATCGCATACTTCTCCCTATCGCTAAGGAAATCTACCCTGTCGTCATCAGAAGAAGCTACATCAGCATAATCCTGGGCAGAAAAAAGAGTAGTAAGTACGGTATCATCAGTTGGAAGAGAAACCCGTGCTTCCCTTCGATACTCTCGATGGTCTATCATCTCGGCATCTGCCGTTAAAGTATGTATTGAAAAGGCTAATACAATTCCATCAGCTGTATAGGTTTTCACTACTGGCGGAGCACCGAATTCGGCATCCCAGTAATCGGTTGAAATAGATTCTGCTGCGGAAATAACTCCATCAGCTGTGGGGGTTGAAGTAAGTCTACTAACAATAATCCCGTCAACCGTATGGGTTTTGGGCTCCAAACCATAAAAAGAGGCAGCCGCCACTGACCAAAAATCGTCATTACCCGTCCAATCAACTGCAACTTGGCTCGGACCACCACTTTGAATATAATAACTTCCCGAAGTATTCCAGGTAGATTCATCGTTATCGTAAAGAGAAGTTTCACCACTTGGCGTAGCCGCGCCTCCATCCTCATGAGACAACCCCCCTACAATCAAACAATTAGCCCTGGTCGGAGTAATATTTACCGTACCATTACCAGAAGTTCCTTCGCTTGAAGCTGTATTGTCTAAACCAGTTGCACCAATATAAGACGAAACTATCGTTCTTACATCAGCACTTCCATTACTATTTGTGGCTGTAACATTATTGGCCCCTGTTAACGGATTAACCTTATACCAAATATCAACAGACTGCTCGGCGTTAGAATCTGCTTTTCTTACTGCCTGACTTAATGATTGCCCCCCATATTGGACACTTGAAAAAGTAGGTTGCTCATCATCACAAAGGAACATGACGACAAGAAGAGTCGCAGAAGCTCCTACCGAATAACTGAAAGATACATTACCAGTAGCAAAATTTTGTCCTTTGTTATCATATATAATCGCCATATTATTTCTGTTGGTAAACTCTACACAATGTCCAATAATAAGAACCTATACTTTCGTAATAATCTGAAACACTTGCTGATTTCGTCCCGCTAAGAGTAAAATCTTCATCCGCATTACCAGAACTTTTACTATCAAGAGTTTCCCAAGAGTTAGAATCAAAGTTATAAATCTGTAAGTAAACCGTTGAAGAACTAGGCGCGATAGATACTTGTCCCTCCCAATTAATTGTAATTTGGGATGAGTTATCGGAGTTTCTATTCCTAAACATTTTAACCATATAGCCAGCCTCAATTGCTGAAGGTTCAAAATCCATTCGAGTATCATCAACATTCGCCACATCTGAATAGTCTGTAGAAGTAAAAAACGACGAAAGCGTGCTGTCATCTGTTGGTAAAGAACTTTCTAGTCCATAGGTGTAATTAACATTATCAATTACTCCACCATCAGCAGTCTGCGACCCCACGGCCTGCTGTAAAATAATTGCATCACTTGTTATTGTTCCCACATAAGTGGTCATCCCCGTAGGAACGTATTCAACTAAAAGCCATAAGGTTCCACATCTTCCTTGTGTACTGAAGGATTGGTCCAACCTGACCCCAATCTGGGTAGAATTTAAAGCAGATTCTGACCAAGCGGTGGTCGATGCCCCAGGTAAATCATAAAGAGTTAATGGGTAATAATAAGCACCTGACGCCCATACGTTTACATACCAAGCAGCGCTACCAGGAAGGGTCAACGCAGCAGACTCCTCTGTTGTGCTGCTATATTCCAACCCAAGATAAAAAGTAGTCCAGCTATAGTCGGCCGAATAAACCATCGCCCCAGCCTGAACTAAAGTTATCGAGGTTATATCTGTAATTCCCGCATCTGCACAAGACTCCAAATTATATTGGTCTGTTGTATCAGTGGTCGCATAAACATAATCTGCAGTATTAAACCCTGTTTCATCCACACATGCATAGTTACTTCCTGTTGAAGGAGTCCAGCCAGTCTGGTCTCCTGCCGCGTTGGGGTGCAAATGAAAGATGCTTCCTGCCCCTGGATAACTTGTTTGAAAAGAACCTGAAGTATTATTAACCGCAAAGTCATCAAAATATAAATTAGCCGTGGTTGAGGTCTGTACTCCAATATTTACTGATGTAAAAGTGAAGCTGGTCTGTGAGGCAGAAGAAGCAAATGCGCTGGCCGCATTAATTCTTGCGGCAACGTTAGCTCCTGCTGACTGAATCTCCAGACAATACCAGGTATCTGTATTCAAAGCAGAAGAATCGCTTCCTACCTGCTGGAAAGAACCTGATATAGTGGCCCAAAGCTCAAGAGTATTGTTACTATTAAGACGAAGTTGCGTTGTACTTGCTGTATTCGTGCTAAAAATTGTAGTAAGGGTTCCTACAGCAGTCCCTATTCTTAAGTAAAAACGAAAATAATGAGCAGCAGTCGTTGAAGTTGAAAAAAGAGTTTTGGTTACATAACCAGTAGCAGACGAAGGATTTGTCCTTAACGCATAATCTCCCCCATGCACGGGGTCAGTGACAAGACTGTACGTCCCCGTAAAAGAAGTAAGTTCTCCATTTGCGGTTGTACTGTTTTGTTCTAAACCACACGACCATAATCTTGACATTTTTTACTTTCCTTTCTTTAAATTTCGAAAGGGAGTAGGTCAAGGTCGCTTCTATCATCATCAAGCTCTACCGCACCGTCATCAAAAATATACGCAATAGACTTGATATTTTTACCTTTTACCGTCATTTGCCAGCCGACAAGGTAAACAAGACCTTGAGCAATAGACCCTTTCATTGCTGTTCTTCGGCGGTAAATTAATCTCTGGTCGGGATTTAGCCTCACAGAAAAAACCGCCTTATCATTTTCGTCATATAGGACAAAATGAGAAAGGCGGTTTCTTTCTATAGCATGGTATCCATTTTCAGTGCCGTCCTCCTTATATTGGGGAAGAACTTCACCGTCATGATAATGGGCTTTCCACGTTAATTCTCGCATTGCATTGCTTCACCTCCCTTCTCATGTCATTGAGTTCAGTTTCCATTGTTAAAATAATCGATTATTTTAAAAAATTCAGATTCCTATTCTTCGTCATCTTCAACTATTTCGGCCTCCTCGACCGCTGGTTCTGAAGCCTTAACTTCAATAACCTCCGATGCTACTTTTGCATCATAATCCATAGGAGTAGTCTGAACTGGACCGTCTTTTGGACAGAATCCACTTACAACTCCTTTTTTGCTTCCGCAAACATTACATTTGAACACCATAAGCTACGGACTTAAGTCTCGTCGTATCTCCAGTAGATTGTTTCCTGAGACAAAGTTCCTGCTGATGCAGAAGTTGAAACTCCTACCTGGGTTACGATGTAATCGGTGATTTTACCCGTTGATGGGTTAGAAATAGAACCACCAATTGACAAAGGTACCGCCGAGACGAATGAAGCCGCAACATAAGATGCTGCAGAGAAAATCGCTCCAGTTGTTCCTACGGTTCCAGTTGCCTGGGAGTAGACTGAATGAACACCCACATAAAGGGTGCATCCTGACCAACCAACTGCTCCGTCTGTATACCACTTAACATTGTTAATGGTTCCAGAGGGGGATGAATCTGCATTCAAGTAATGAAACTTCCAGAACGAATAGTTGGTACCAGCCGCTGGTTTTACCAATGGGGTAGATGTACCAGGGTTATAATTGTCATCCGAGTTATAACGCGCATTGGTAATAGTTGTCGCAGTGGGTGTAGCACCATTTGATTCTTTTACTGATACTGTTGCTGCCATATGTTTTTAGTCCTTTTTCACCTCCTTCCTCGGCCATAAAAAATGCGACCAATAAATACCTGGTCGCATTCCGCGGGTTTTCCGCTAGTATGCCTTTTCTAAAGTAAAACAAACCAAACGAACCTCTGTCAATAGTTTTCTACAATCCCTAGCCCAACGTGATAATATGAAGCTAAATATGGAAAAAGGAGGACGTCCAAGAAAATACCCAGAGATGTGGATATGCCAGATGTGTGGACAGAAGTTCCCCAACCTGACAGGAAGGAAGCGTAAATACTGCTCACAGAGATGTTACGGAAGGTTATTAAGTAAAAGAGTCCCAGCCACAGCCTTTAAGAGTAAGTCAAACTAGCCCGATTGTCCCAAACGTTATCGTAGCGCGCATCTCCATCGGCAAACTGGAAAAGAGAGACGTTTCCTGTTTTGGCTATCTTCTTTATTTGCCACCTGGCTACGCTCGTCAACGTACCCACTTTAGCCACGCCAAGGTAGGTAAGAGTGGCATCTACCTCGTCAATTGCCAGGGTCTTTGTCGGAGATATACTTGTTACTATATATGCCATATTATGCAATCATCGCTCGGTAGGAAGAATCTTCCTGCCAAGTTAAACGAACACGATTAACCTTCAAATTACTTATCATGAGCTGCTCTCCCCACTTCAACGCATGAGACCCACCGTAGTTTGCCCCATCTGCGGAAAGCTCAACAAGGATATCTCCCGCTCCATCATTAAGTATGTAGCCTTCGTGCCCTGCTCTACCAAGGTCTGAAAACACATCTAAAACAACAGGACTATCGCCAGATACAAAATTTGTATCAGCATAGGCGACTGTCGAGCCGTCCACATATGTGGCAACCCGCTTGCGGTATTCTACTGCATCGTGCTCGTCCTGGGCAATCGAATTTAATTTTTTGTCCCCTTTAGTTGCCATAATTTCCTCTGTTTCTTTCCATCATCGATAACGCCTTATTCATTGCATCAGCTTTTTCTCTCAATATCAAATAATTATAAACCCGTTGATAACGCTTCGTATCAAAGTCTTTCGGAGAAGCAAGATTATCCTCAAGAGTTCTAAGAAAAGTAAAAATCCTGTCAATCTGCTCAACGCTAGTTACCCCAACATTATTTTTTAAATATTCAATAATAAAACCAACATCGTGAGCAGCATCCTTGTAATTTCTCTCGTGAATTTCAAAGAAACGAGCAACCGCCTGAAACATCGGGTCTTCTTCTATTTCCCCCATTGGGATAATTCTTCCAGACAAATCTTCCTCGGTGCCAGTAACTGCGGCCAGCGCCTCCTCCATTGCCGACTTTACGACTTTTTCTTTTGCTTCCTCAACAACTTGTTGAGCTAGTTCTGTGGGTCTAGTTGCAGCAGTTCCAGCATCACCCCTCAAAACCTTCTCTGGGGCTGGAATTGGATTAGTTACAACTTTATCATCTACCATAATTTATTGTTATCAAGCTATTAAAGAAATTTCAAGACGGGCCACCGACCAGACCTCATCAACTCTTCTTTTCTTGCATTATAAATTCCATTCAAAAAAACATGTTTTTTATCCCATTCCTCCTGTCCCCCAAAATCACTGCGAGTATGGTCTATTGCAAAACACTCATTAGCCTGGTCCAAATAAGTTTTATATCCCATTGCGTCCCATCTTTCATCAACCTGCAGCTGGTCACCTCCATAACCTAAAAAATCCAATTTCTCATCCATTCCTCCGATATCAAAAATATATTTTTTAGGAAAAACACACCAATTCCATTCTGCGTCATGGGCATAACATTGATAAAATGTCCCATGCTCGATTGTTTTTCGGGGGTCATTCCAAATTTTAATCTCGGGCTTGCCATATGGTCCAGGTTTTTCGTATTTATCACCTACACCACTAACAATTCCCTCATTATTTATTGATTCCATTGCATCAACAAACTTCTGTAGCCCGTCTGGCGGAATCCAAATCCAGTCTTGAAGGGTAACAACCAATTCCCCCCTAGCTTTTTTAAACATCTTGTTATAAATCCGATTTAACGACCAAAAACCACCCCCAAATTTATCTTCAACCCACTTAAATAAGGGAATATTATCAACATCCAAATTCGGAGTAAAAGGAGAACCAACCAACCACTCAAAATCCTTAAACTCCTGATTTGACAGAGCCTGTGCTACTACAGGAAGGCCCTCTTTTCTGATAGATGGAGTTACTACTGTTATTTTCATAAAGCATTTGCAAATTTAAGCATGTCCAAGAGCCTGTGACGATAAGTGTGCTTTTCCAAAACCAGTTTTCTTGCCTCTTTTTCTATATTTTCCCGAATCTCAGGGTGGTCTAGTAAATATTTTATCTTCACCTTTGCGTCATCAAGCGTCCCGTCATACAAAACAAAATGTTTTCCGTCCTCACCCACCTCTTCTATCCCTGGGACCTTGTTTGTAAGTAAACAACCAATTGCCATCGACTCAAAAACCCTCATATTAATTTCATTATAGTCAGACTTATTAAATAAAATTTTACAGCCCGAAAGAATTTCCGAATACTTCTTCGGGTCTTCTACCCTACCGTTTCTTAAATCACACTTAAAACACTGAAAAAGCTCATTTAAAAGATAGGAACGATTGCGAAACTCCCCAATAAAACCAAGGTCAAAAGTCTTTTTTGCTCCAGTATAAAAATGAAGGGTCGGGTCTGCCGCAAACATCGCCAGCTTGGCCATTCCATTTTTCTTTTTTTCAAAATATTTCTTTGATGGTGGCTGCGTATAAAACGCATACTTGCAGTCTGCCAACCTCGTTTCCATTAGCGACTCGTTGCCGTCGTAAATATTGTTATCCAAAAACCAATAGATATCAGTTGTAGACCTACCAGGAGAAGTCGCGAATTCTACATCTCTTTTTAATTCAAAGGGCTCCCGCTCGAAGACGAGGTGTAAATAATTCCCAGGGTTTAAATACTTATACTTTTCAGTAGTAATATTTAACCGAGGAATTGGCGGTTTTTCATAATACCAAATTGTACCATCCACCTCAGAATCTTCCATAAGTTTATAATTCCCTTCTCCCAGAACTTCATTACATGCTTTCTGCACACCATTCCGATTGTCCTTATAGAAATCATGTCCATACAACAAACCCTTCGGCCTTACCTTGCTGTAATAATAACGAATGTCGTTGGTTACTGTGGGGTCATCGTGGTCTCCATCAATAAAACAGATATCCAAAGAGCCGTCAGGAACCTTTTTGAAAGCCGTCTCAGAACTTTCTTTCAAAAACGTAATGTTATCAAAATCCGCCAGCGCCTTTCCTGCATAACTATCAAAAAAAGCCTTGGGGTCCAGTAACGCCTCACGGTAGGTATCATAATCTTTATGAGTTGCTCCAGCGAAGGTGTCAATTGCAATGACCCTTGCTCCTTTTTCTTTTGCAATCGCAGCCATCACATAGGTAGAGCGGCCTTTCCATGTTCCTATTTCACACACGGTGCCGCCTGGGGTCAAATATTGCTCAGTAAAATCATAAATTTGCCTTAATTGATTTTCTGGCATAAAACCCTCAATCTGAGCAGCTCCTTTTACTGTATCTTCTCGACTAATCATACTTCTTTTGGTAATTTACCATTTTCTTGCCAAAAGGCGGTTATTTCCTCGGGCATTCCACCCCACTTCTCAATGAATTTTAGCTTATTTTCCTCAAAAAACTCGTGGTGGTCGGGCATAGTATGCAAAGTTCTTCCTCCTTCAGGATGGTCAAAATTAACACTGGTTATCCCCCTCATTGGAATTCCCGCCTGGCGCAGGGTGTTAATGTAATCGTCATCATCAAAATATGAAATACGATAGATTTCACTTAAACTCCCAACTTTTTCGTAAACCCATCTTGGAATACAAAAGCAACATCCCCAGAAATCCTGCTGTCCGTAATTTACCAAAGGTGAAGTTACTGCTTTCTCATCACAGAGGTCTACCAAGCTACCTTGGGTCTGAATTAAATCGTCATTCATAACCACAAGGTAATCTCCGTGAGCATTGGCCAGTCCTTTGTTAATTGATTTGGCATAACCCATCTTGTTATTCCAAACAATCACTATTTCATCCTGACCAACAAGAGAATCCGTTAATCTTTTAAGGATGGGCGGCTTGCCAAGGTCACTCTCGTAATACGGAATTACAACACTAATTTTCATTAAGCACCTCCCTCATATAAGGAAAATGGTCATAAACCCATTTTTCTCTTTCTACTATTTCCTCTTTTATATAACCAGGAAAAACTGCCTCCATTTTATACTGAGAAAAGGGTTTATTGCGAGGAGGAGTGGTGAAAATCGGGCCTTCATCAAACTCTCCTTCCGTTTCCTTCAAGATAGACAAAAGGTCGTCCCGCAAAAACTCTTGTCGTCCAACAAAATCAATTAACTTTAAATCTTCTCCTAGAAACTGTTTCAAAAAGTAAGTTAGCCCCCCTTCAGGAAACTTCTTAAATTTTTCCTCAAAATAATTCTCCAGTCCCTTTTTAGTTTCCTCTGCGTGTCGAGTCTTATCCATAGCCCAATAAGATTTATGCCAGGAAAGAGGCTCACGAACAAAAGTAAAACTTTTTTTACCAGACAAACTAACAACCTGTCGAGGGGAAATGTGCCGAGGGTCAATACCAGTGGGGGTGGGTTGACCGTCACCCCTGAAATCTACTGCAAGGGGGAATATCTTTTTCAGGACTTCAGTAACCCACATCCCGCCAGTCCTTGGAATATGGTAAAAAATCGAATTTAGTAAAAGGATAGCCATTATTTTATTGCTGTCGCGATTAAACACCGCATGTTGTGCGCTTCCATTTCCTTTTTAATTACAATATTTTGAAAACCAACCCTTTCCAACAAGCTTCGAAGAAAACTCTCGGTAAAACCAGCCCCGTGATATTCTCCCTCATGGCTATGTGTCCCGTAAAAAATCTC
>Ga0209342_10003106_pt1 | contig 17565 bp, 13 predicted proteins | sample RifCSP16_2_FD_184023 | JGI IMG/M metagenome (GOLD analysis project Ga0209342, IMG submission 184023) | Soil microbial communities from Rifle, Colorado - Rifle CSP2_sed 16_2 (SPAdes) (version 2) | ecosystem: Environmental > Terrestrial > Deep subsurface > Rock core/Sediment | place: Rifle... | reverse complement strand
CCCCTTCCATTGAGCGCGTCCGGGCGATCTCGCCGTAGGCGGCGCGCACTTTTTCTTTCTGCTCTTCCGCGGTGCTCTTCATGGTCTCACCTCGCAGTGTGAAATCTCAAATTTGAGATCTCAAATCTCACAAGCTCGCCACCGAGGCGCCCAGCTCGGCGAGCGCCGCTTCGTTCCGCCGGCAGTAGAGCCAGGGGCCCAGGCGGCGGCAGTCCACCAGGCCGGCCTCGCGCAGCACCTTGAGATGGTGAGTGACCGTCGGCTGGGTCAATTCCAGGGCCTTCTCCAGGTCGCAGACGCAGAGGCCGGCGGCGCGGGCGCCCACTTCCTCGCAGGAGCAGCAGCCCTTCTTCTTCAGCAGCTCGAGAATGCGCAGGCGGGTGGGGTCGGCCAGGGCGCGGAGGCGGGCCAGGCGGCGGTCGGCGGGGGAGGCGGTTCCCATAGACACCCGTCTATATAGATGATTGTCTATCTGTTGTCAAGTGCTTTTTTCGGGAGACGGGAAAATGCAGATCCCTCGCTGCACTCGGGATGACGAGTGAAGGAAGAGAGTCACTCGTAGCGGAGGGCGACCACCGGGTCCAGGCGGGCCGCCTTGACCGCCGGGTACAACCCGAAGAAGAGGCCGACGCTCGAGGCCATCATCAAGGCCAGCACCACCACCCACGTCGGGATGTAGGCGGGCAGAGTGGGGACAAGGGCGGCCACCGCGTAGACCAGCGCGTAGCAAAGCAGCAGGGCGATGACGCCGCCGCCGCCCGTGAGCACCACGGCCTCGGTGAGGAACTGCCAAATGATGTCGCGGCGGCGGGCGCCGATGGCCTTGCGCACGCCGATCTCGCGGGTGCGCTCGGTCACCGACACCAGCATGATGTTCATCACCCCCACGCCGCCGATGAGCAGGCCCACCGAGGCGATGACCGAGACGGCGATGGCGATCACCGCCATGAAGTCGCGGAACTGGGCAATCACCGAGTCCGGGGTGGCGTAGCCGAAGTTGTCCGGCTTGTCGTAGGGGACGCGGCGACTGCGGCGCAGGGCGGCGCGGGCCTGGTCGGTGGCCAGGGCCAGCTGTCCCTCCCTGGCCTGGATGATGATGAGGTGGCGCTCTTCGTTGGGGTAAGACTTGTGGAAGGTCCAGTAGGGGACAAGCACGCGGTCGTCCTCGTCGGTGGAGCCGGTGGGCTTCTCGAGAATCCCGATGACGCGCCAGTTGCGGCCGTCGACGTTGATCTCCTTCTCCAGCGGGTCCTCCTGACCGAACAGCCCCGTGGCCACGTCCTCGCCGATGACGGCCACGTAGGCGCGGTTCTCCACCTCGCCGGCGGTGAAGGCGCGGCCGCGGCGGACGGCGGCGTTGGGGAGCACCATGAAGACGTTGGCCGGCACGCCCTGGAACTCCACCCCCAGCATCTCTTCGTTCTTGTAGCGGGCGCGCTCGATGCCGCTGCGGAAGAGCCAGACGGTGGTGTCTTCGCAGGCGGTGCAGGCGTCGCGCACGGCCAGGTAGTCGTCGTAATGCAAGGGCTTGCGCATGCGCTCCTCGGCGCTGCGGGGGCCGAAATTAAAGCCGACGTTGAAGTGGAAGAAGAAGGCGTTGCGGACGCCGAAGCTCTGCATCTCCTGGCGAATGTTGCGGTCAATCCCCATCAGGATGGCCACCACCCCCACCAGGGTGACCACGGCGATCACCACGCCGAGGATGGTGAGCGAGGAGCGCACCTTGTGGGTCCGCAGGGTGTCGAGCGCCATCCAGACGTTCTCGGCGAACTCGCGCCGCCAAAGGGAACCGAGTTTGGCCAGGGGGCTCATCTCGCCTTACTCCGTGCGCAGGGCCACGATGGGGTCGAGGCGCGAGGCCTTGTGGGCGGGGTAGACCCCGAAGAACAAACCCACGGAGGCCGCCAGACTGACGCCGAGGGCGACGGCCCACAGCGGCATGCGCGTCGGCAGCTCGACCAGCGCTTCCACCACCGGGTTCAATCCCAGGGCCAGGCCCACGCCAATCAGGCCGCCCACCGCCGCCAGAATCGCCGACTCCACCAGGAATTGCAGCAGGATGTCGCGCCGGCGCGCCCCGAGCGATTTGCGGATGCCGATTTCGCGGGTGCGCTCGGTCACGGAAGCCAGCATGATGTTCATGATCACGATGCCGCCCACCACCATGAACACGGAGACGATCAGGGTGGCCCCCATGAAGATCCCGCCCATCAGGTTGTTCCAGATGGCCTGGATGGATTCGCTGGCCACCACGCCGAAGTTGTCCGGGGCGTCGGGCTTGAGCCCGCGGTGCGCGCGCATCAGCGCCCGCGCCTGCTCCTTGGCCTGCTCCATCACCATCGGGTTCGAAGCCTTGATGGCCACGCGCACGCCGCTCCAGTCCGGGTCGCCGCGGCCCCAGAGCTTGTGCAGGGTGGTCAGGGGGATGTAGGCGAAATTGTCCTGGCTCTGGCCGAAGGCGGTGCCCATTTTCTCCGCGACGCCGATGATTTCGAAGGGGTGCCCGTTCAGGAGAACGACCTTGCCCACCGGGTCGGTGTAGGGGAAGAAGCGGTCAGTGAGGTCGGTGCCGACGAAGGCCACCTGGGCGCGGGTGCGGTATTCGGTTTCGGTGAGGTAGCGGCCCAGGGCGACTTTTTCCGGCGAGATGTCGGCCATGTTGGGGGTGACGCCGCGCAGGCTAAGCTGCAGGATGCTCTCGGCGCCGGCGCGGGCCCCGGTGCCCTGGAACTCGCGCGCCCCCACCAGCTCGGCCAGGGTCAAGTGCTCGCGCAAGAAGTCATAGTCCGCCAGCGTCATCTTGGGGTTGCGTTTGCGGACCTCCATCCAGTCCTTGAGGTTGGTGGTGATGGGGTAGCGCTGGACGTAGAAGACGTTGGTGCCCAGGTTGGCGATGCGCTCGGCAAAGTAGGCGTTGGCGCCCTCGACCACCGAGATCACCACGATCAGCGTGGCCACCGCCAGGATGATGCCGAGCAGGGTGAGGAAAGAGCGCAGCTTGTGCGCCCGCAAAGTCTCGAGGGCGATGACCGCCGATTCGCGAAAAAAGAAACGCCGCCCGCGCATGGTTCCCCTGGCTATTAAACGTAAACCGCCGCCGGAAGGTTCCTATGTAGCGGCGACGAATCGCGCCGTTTGCGATTCGTCGTCGGCCTTCCCTCCCGACATCGTCATGGTGTCTTTGGCGCCACAGTTATTACTACTTTTCCTCGGGCGTGTCCTTCTGCCACATACTGGATAGCCTGCGGGACTTCACCCAAGCTGTAACGCCTGTCGATGACCGGTGTTACCTTTCCGGTCGCCATGAGCTCGCGCATGACGGTCAGGTCCTCTTGGCTCCGTCTCGCGAGCAACATGACGAACTTCTGGCTCACCAACCATGACAATACAGGCGCTGTGATCCAACCAGCCAGAATACCGATCATCGACAGACCGGCCAGTACTCCCGCCCCGATGTATATCCCCTTGGGATTCAGGACGCGCCTGCAGGCCAACAACGAATGGTTCGCCACGAGGTCGAAAATCAGGTCGTAGCGTTGCCTGCCCTTGGTGAAATCCTCCCGGGTGTAATCGATGACCTGGCCTGCGCCGAGGGATCGGACCATGTCCACGTTCCTCGTACTGCATACGCCGGTTACCTCTGCGCCCAACCACCTGGCGATCTGCACAGCGAACGTACCCACGCCTCCCGCCGCGCCGTTGATCAAGACCTTCTGCCCCGGCTGAATCTTTCCCTTGTCGCGAAGACCCTGCAAGGCGGTGTAGGCCGCCACCGGTACAGCCGCCGCTTGCTCAAAGGTCACGTTGGGCGGCTTGAGGACCAAAGCGGACTTTGGATCACACGCAAACTCGGCAAAGGCCCCACGGCACGAGCCGAAGACGTCGTCGCCCGGTTTGAACTGGGTTACGCTCCTGCCAACCGCTTCGACCTGGCCGGCCACATCCACGCCGGGTCGTGTGATCTTTGGTGTGCGCCGCCCGAGCATTATGCGAGCCAGGAGGCGAGCGCTGCCTTTCATCAAGTGCGAGTCAAGCGGGTTGACGGATGCCGCGCGAACTTTTATCAAGATTTCATTGTCTTGGGGAACGGGCTTCTCGACGTCCTTGATTTGGACAACATCCGCAGATCCGTATCTGGTATAGACGGCGGCTTTCATGTGCGCATCCCCGAGGCGCTGGCCAATGGTTGCACCTTTGCGCCCTTAGAGAACAGGGTTTGGTAGCGGCGACGAATCCCGTCGTTGGGGATTCGTCGTCGGCAGTTCCGGAGCTTGCCGAAGCGTCGCCCGAAACGCGGGGGGAAAAGCCGACGAGGAACGCACAAACCGCGTTCCTCGCCGCTACTCATAGCGCAGCGCATCAACCGGATCCAGCCGCGCGGCCTTGACCGCCGGGTACATCCCGAAAAAGAGGCCGACGCTGGAAGCCGCGCCCACGGCCAGGAAAATCACCCAGACGGGAATGAAGCCCGGCAAGTCCAGCAGAAGTCGCACCACAGAGGCGGTCAGGACGTAGGCAATGGCCACGCCCACGAGGCCCGCGGAACCGGTTAGAGTCATCGCTTCGCTCAAGAACTGCCAGACGATGTCGCGACGGCGGGCGCCGATGGCCTTGCGCACGCCGATCTCGCGGGTGCGCTCGGTGACGCTGACCAGCATGATGTTCATCACCCCCACGCCCCCCACCAGCAAGCCCACCGAGGCCAGGACGCTCGTGACCAACGCGATCATGCCGACGACGGCGTGCCAGTTCTCGATGATGGAGTCGGCGGTGGCGTAGCCGAAGTTGTCCGGCTTGTCGTAGGCCACCCGGCGGCTGCGGCGCAGGGCGACGCGGGTCTGATCAATCGCCACCGGCAGCTTCCCGGGGTAGGCCTCGATGCGGATGCCATGGTTGTCGGCGAGCGGGAACACTTTGCGGAACGTCCAGTAGGGCACCACGGCCCGCGTGTCCTGGCCGCCGGGGCCGAAGCTGCCCTTGGGTTTTTCGAAGACCCCCACCACGCGGAAGGCGTGGTTGTTCACCAGGACCTCTTTGCCCAGGGGATCCTCCAAGCCGAAGAGCCCGCTGGCCAGGTCCTCTCCGATGACAACGACTTCGACGCGGTGCAGGTCTTCCGCGGCGTTGAAGGGCCGCCCTTGGACCACCACGGCGTTGGCGTAGACGGAGAAGAAATCGGCGGTGGCGCCGCGGAAGTCGAGGCCGACCACCTCTTCGCCCTTGTAGCGGGCGCGGCTCACGCCCCCGGGGCCCTCGGGGCCGAACAGGGAGACGGTGGTCGAGACGCAGGCGGTGCAGGCGTCGCGCACCCCCAGGTAGTCGTCGTAGCTCAACGGCTTGCGCATGCGCTCTTCCTTGGTGGGGCGGCCGAAGCGCGGCCCCTGGAAGGCATTAATGGCGAAGAAGGCGGTGTTAGTGCCGTAGCCCTGGATCACCTGCTGGACGCGCTGGTCGAACCCGAGCAGGATGGCCACCACCATCATCACGGTGATGACGGCGATGACGATGCCGATCATAGTGAGGGCGGAGCGCACCTTGTGGGCGCGCAGGGTGTCGAGCGCCATCACCACGTTTTCGGCGAGGTCGCGCCGCCAGCGCCGCGCCACTTGTTCCCGAACCGTCATGGTCACTCCGCCCGCAACGCGATGACCGGATCCAGCCGGGCCGCCTTCTGCGCCGGGTAGATGCCGAAAAAGAGGCCGACGGCGGTCGAGACGGCCAGCGAGAGGATGACCGCCCCCAGAGGCGTCCGCATGGGCACGGGCGTGGTAGCCACCACCAGGGCCGTGGCCCCGAGGGCCGCCAGCACGCCCACCAGCCCGCCCACCGTCGAAAGCACCGAGGCCTCGACCAAGAATTGCAGCAGGATGTCGCGCCGGCGCGCCCCGAGCGACTTGCGGATGCCGATCTCGCGCGTGCGCTCGGTAACCGACGCCAGCATGATGTTCATGATGACGATGCCGCCCACCACCAGGAAGACCGACACCACCCCCACCGCCACCGCCGCGATCCCGCCGAAGATCTGGTCCCAGAGGTTGGTCAGCGACTCGCTGGCGATGAGGCCGAAGGCGTCTTTGTCGTCGTACTTCTGGCGGCGGCGGGCGCGCATGAGCGTGCGGGCCTCGTCCATGGCCTGCGCCATCACGTCCGGCGAGCTGCACTTGATACCGATCCAGGGCCCGGTGTCGAAGGCCGGCCCTTCGCCCCAGATCTTGTTCAGCGTGGTCAGCGGGATGAACACAAAATTGTCCTGGGTCTGCCCGAGAACCGACCCGACTCTTTCGGCCACCCCCACGATTTCAAACGGCAGCCCGTCAATGTAAATGGTCTTGCCGAGCGGGTCCACGGTGGGGAAGAGCCGCTCGGTTACCTCGGTGCCCACGAAGGCCACCATCGCCCGGCGTTCGTAGTCGCTCTCGGCGATGTAGCGTCCCGCGGCCACTTTTTCCGTGGAGATGTGGACCATGGTGGGCGTGGTGCCGCGGATGCCGACGTCGTCAATGCTTTCTTTGCCGGCGCGGACGTCTTTTTCGCGCCAGTCCTGGGCGCCCACGTACTCGGCCAGGGTCATGCGCTCCTGGAGGTACTCCATATCCTCGACGGTCATCTTGGGGTTGCGGCGCTGCGCCTCCAGCCAGTCCTTGGCGTTGGTGATGATGGGGTAGCGAGTGACGTAAAAAACGTTGGTGCCGAAATTGGCCACCTTCTCGGCGATGTAGGCGTTCAGCCCTTCGATGATGGACATCACCCCGATGAGCGTGAAGACCGAGATGATGATCCCGAACAGGGTCAGGAAGGAGCGCAGCTTGTGCGACCGCAGCGCCGCCAGCGCAATCGTCACCGGCTCCCGCCACATGAACCGCCGCTGACCCACGCTGGCTTCCCCCTTAGCTGAAAATCCAGGTGGCGCCGCTCTTCACCACCACCCACAGCACCCAGGTGATCACCACCCAGGTGAAGCTCTTCGACCAGGAGATCTTGCGCGCGGCCGCCGCGAAGCCCGTCCCCAGCAGCAGCAGGCACCAGACGCTGAAGAGGTCGACGGAAGCGCCGGCGCTCACCAGCCACTTGGGCGTCGTCGTCGGGTCGAGGAACGCGCCCAGGTTCGAGGCCACCGGGTTCTGCAAATCGAAATCCGCCGGGTCCTTGATGAACATCACCACCACCGCCAACAGCCCGCCCAGGGCGTTCGGCAGATTCCCGTAGCAGACCACGGCGTAGACCTGGCGGAAAGTGAGCTGGGCGCCGAGCAGGATGTTGAAGACGAAGAGGAACACTCCGCCCGTCACCAGCGTAATCAGCGGCCAGGCCACCGTCCCCTGGATGGGGGCGAGTATCGGCACGAAGCGCAGCTGCTGCTGCAGGGCTTGCTCGCGCTGCTCGACGGAGAGCTGCTGCGCGCGGGGGCTCTGCTCAAGCTGCTGGCGCATGAAGCGTTCCCAGCCCACGCGCTGGGTGAAAGCGAAGATGTAGCCCACGGTGACGACCATGAGCAGCAGCAGCGGCAGCCACCAGCCCGTGGGCCGGGCGGCGAGGTCGGCGAAAGCCGGCTTGGGATCAAACAGCGTTCCGATCACCCGGTCGAGATGACCCATCGGTTCAAGGGGAGCGGCGGGCTCGCTCATCGCAACCTCCTGCAGAAGGACTCTCTGGCGGTATTACGTTCCGGCCACCGGGCAGATTGCACCGCCTTAGCGGGTACGCTCGTCGGACTCGATCTGGCCGTCGCGGATCTTGATGATGCGGTGGGCGTGGGCGGCGATGTCGTGCTCGTGGGTGACGAGCAGGATGGTGTTGCCCTGGTTGTGCAGGCGCTCCAAGAAGTTCATGATTTCCGCCGAAGTCTGCGAGTCCAGGTTGCCGGTGGGCTCGTCGGCCAGCAGGAGCGAGGGGCGGTTGACCAGGGCCCGGGCGATGGCCACCCGCTGGCGCTCTCCGCCCGACAGCTCGTTCGGCCGGTGGTTCACGCGGTCGGCCATATCGACCGCCGCCAGAGCCTCGGCGGCGCGCTCGCGGCGCTCCGCCGCCGGCGTGCCGTTGTAGATGAGCGGCAGCTCGACGTTGTGCAGCGCGGTCGCCCGCGGCAAGAGGTTAAAGGTCTGGAAGACGAAGCCGATCTCCTTGTTGCGGATGAAGGCCAGCTGGTCGTCGTCCATCTCGCTCACCAGTTGCTCGTTCAGCCAGTAGCGGCCGTCGGTGGGGGTGTCGAGGCAGCCGATGAGGTTCATCAGGGTGGACTTGCCCGAGCCCGAGGGCCCCATGATGGCGGCGTACTCGTTGCGGGGGATTTCCAGGTTCACCCCGCGCAGGGCCTGCACCGCCACCGCCTCCCCCATGTCGTAGGTTTTCCAGAGGTTTTCGGTCTTGATGAGCAGGGCCATCAGCGGCTCCGTGGGCGGTTAGCGCGGCGCGCCCGGCGCGCCTTCGCCGGGCTTCTCCTCGCGCACCTTGGCCAGATGGCGCAGCTCGCGCAGCACGCGGTAGCTGCCGGTGACGATCTTCTGGCCCTCGTCGAGTCCGCCGGTGATCTCGATGTCGGTCACACCGGTGATGCCGGTCTCGACCTTCTGGAAGCGGGCCTGGCCGTCCTTGACCACGAACACGCCCTGCCACTCCTCTTTGTCTTTATTCTCGGGCGTGGCGGCCACGGTGGCGGCCTTGGCCGTCTTGTCCCCCTTAGACGCGCGCTCGGCGGCTTCGATATCGGCCTTGCGACGGATGGTGAGAGCCTGGATGGGGATGGCCAGGACCTTGGCGCGGGTGGCGGTGGTGACGCGGGAGGTAGTGGAGAGGCCGGGGCGGACGATGTCGGGCGGGTTGTCGAGCGTGATGACCACCTTGAAGTCCTTGGCCTCCTGCGTCCCGGTCTGCAGCTCGGCGGTCGAGCGCCCGGTGGAGCGCACGAGCGCCGTCGTCCCCATTTCCGTCACCCGCCCCTTGAACGTCTGGTTGGGGAAGGCGTCGATGGTGACCTCGGTGGGCTGGCCCATCTTGACGTTGACGATGTCGGTCTCGTCCACCTTGACCTCGGCGGTCACTTCCGACATGTCGGCCACCGTCATCAAAAAGCTGCCGGGGGAGTTCTGGATGCCGGGGACCATCTGCTCGCCCACGTGCACGGGGAGGTTGGTGACCACGCCGTCAATCGGCGAGGGGTAAGTGGTCTTCTGCAAGATGTCGGCGGCGCGAGTCAGGTTGGCCCGCGACGACTGCAGGGTGGAGCGGGAGCGCTCGAGCTCCGCCTTCGCTTGGTTCACCCGGGCCTCGGCCAGAGCCACGCCCGCCTGGGCGCCTTCGAACTCCGCCTTGCGGGTGTCGTACTCCTGCTGGGAGATGAGCTGGTCTTTGTGGAGTCCCTGGGCGCGCTCCCAGTTCAAAGTGGCGCGATCGAAATCCGCCTTGTTGCGGCGCCGCTCGGCCTCGGCGGTCTTCAGGCTCGCGTCGGCGGCCTGGACGGCCGACTCCAGCGAGGAGACGTTGGCCCGCGAAGCGTCCACCTCGGCGCCGGCCTGCACGGCTTCCATGCGCAGCAGCACCTGGCCGCGGCGCACCCGCTCGCCTTCCTGGACGTTGATCTCGACGATCTTGCCGAAGGACTGCGAGGTGATGTTGACGTAGTGCCGCGGGCGGATTTCGCCCGAGGCGGTCACGATGGAGGCCAGGTCCTGTCGCTTCACGTCGCCGGTCTGCACCGCCACCACGCCGGCCTTCTGCTTCTGCCACACCACGCTGGCCGCCACCACCGCCGCCAGCGCTACCACCACAATCAGGGCAATCTTCCGCGAGCGTCTCATCGCCATGGGCGTATAGGACTCCCTCCTGCTGTATTAGTACGAAAGCGGCCCGAAAAAGTTTACCAAAAATGCAAAGCCGGCCCCGTCGGCCGGCGCCGCCCCGCCTCCCGATCCTGTGATTCTACCGCCAAGCCCGCCGCGCGGCAAGCCGCCGCCCGCCGGCGGCGAGATGTGACGGGGGTCACTGACACGGGGGGGGCTTCATGCTAGCGGTAGAAGCTGCCGCAGGCCGCGCCACGGAAAGGAGTCCTTCCATGCTTACCCGAGTTCGATTTGCTTTGGGTGTCGTGTTCCTGCTAGCCTTGGTGGTGGTGTTTGTCGTGCAACCCGAGTTCTGGCCTCGCAACTGGCTCTGGGCCGACGTCGAGCCCATCCTGGACGCAGACGGCGAGGTTATTGCTCCGGCGCAGCCTGGCCCGACCATCTGCGACCAATTTCCTGAATTCTGCCGCCCCGTCCAGGGCATCTTCGAGGACGGAGGAGGAGGCGGCGGCGAAATCCTCTTGCTGCGCAATCCCCTCGTGACGAAGTTCTTTCCGGCTGACTTCCACCCCACCGCCGACTCGCAAACGGGGGAGTTCCGGCGCTACGGAGTACTTCTGACCCGGGGCGATGCCACTGTCGCAGGCGTGGTCATGGCAGTGGTGGCCAAGGTCAACCCGAGCGATCCCAAGATTGTTCACCTGGCGGTCTTCGGCGAGATTCCAGTGCCGACGAACAACTTTTTCGCCGGCAAGGCGGAAGCGGTGCTGGCGGTCAGCGACGTCGACCCCTCCGGCAACGGCAGCCTGACCTACGTAGTTTCCGGGTCGAGCCCCCTCTTCCCCCAGGGCCGGATTGTGGTCCTGCGCAATGCGTGGGACCAGCCGGATGTTGCGGTCATCCCTGGGTTGACGGCGCCGGTCAGCGTGGCCATTGACGACCACGCCGGAGAAGTCATCGTCGTCGAGGAGACCGAAGACGGCGAAGGCGAGTTGGAATGCGCGGTGGGGGAGTCCCCGGTGCGGTTCTTCAGCCTCGCGGGTGCCTCCTCGGACCCGCCCTACGGCGAAGTGCGGCGCCTCTGCATTGACGGTGTCGGCGATAGCGCCGACATCGAAGTGGACCGCGCGGGCGGTCGCAACTACGCTTGGATCGCCCGCGCCTTCAGCGAAGGCAAGATCTCCCGGATCGACCTCAACAATTTCGCTGAAGATGTCTTTGACGTCTATCTCCCGGGTGGGGACGACCCCGCTCCGGGACTGGACCTAGACCTCGGCGCCGGCAAAGGCTACCTCGCGGCTCCGGAACTGGGTGGCGTGCTCGGGTTTAACCTCAGCGCACCTCTTCCTCCCGACTCGGTTATTTCAGCCGACGTGTACTACTACGACGCCGGCCCCTTCGACACCGGCTTGCAGGAACTCTCCGTCTCGAACTTCCCCAACGGCCAGAACAACGTGCGCCGGGGCATTGTGATTTCCCGCTCCGACCCTCTCGGTTTCCCCAACCGGGCCGACCAAGTGACCCGCATCAACCTCATCACCGGCAACACCAACCGGCTGGACACGGACAAGCAGACCACGGCCATCGCGTTTGTCCGCCAGCGCTCCACCGACCAGGCCAACCAGGAGTTCTTCCTGCGCGTCAAAGTGAAGAGCGCCGATAACTCGGTGGCCATGAAGCTGAAGAAGTACGACTACGGGACCGTGCCGTAGCTCGCGGCCATGCCAACCAAGAGTCACCCTCGGGGAGGGAGACTGCGCGGCGGCATCAAGGAAGCGGTGGCGGTTTCCCTCCCCGTCCTTCTTTTCGCCGTTGCCCTTTGCTCTGCGGCCGCCCCGCAGCTAGGGGTCGAGGCCCTCGGCGCCGACCTGACGTTGTTGGGTCCCGCCAATAGTTTGCTCTCAATGACGAGCGGCAGCCGGGCCATGGCGACCTGTGACCTCAACGGAGACGGAATCCAAGACCTCGTGATTGGCGCGCTGGTTGGCGGGCGGCCGGGCGGAGCTCTCGTCGTGTACGGCAGCAGCGGAGCAGCGGCTAACACGGTACGAGACCTGGCGAACGAGCCTGATGTGACGGTTTTGGCCGGCCCGGACGACTTCGGCGCTGGCTTTGGCGTGGCTTGCGGCGATGTGAATGGCGACGGGCGCAAGGACCTAGTACTCGGCGCGTTTGCCGCTGTCAACCGCGCAACCAATAGCGACACCGGGAAGGTTGTGGTCATTTACGGCAACTCTTCTGTGCCGTCCTTTATTGACCTGGCAACAACTCCCCCGGATGTCACAATCTGGGGCCGGAACCGCAAGGACAACCTGGGCATCTCCGTCGCTCTGGGCGATCTAAACGCGGACCTCGTAGACGACATCGTTATGGGCTCCTCCGAGGGTCTCGGGCCGCCCGGCGACGAGCGCTTCGCGGGGGGAGATCCGCTTGGGGTCGGCCCCGGGGTGGTCTACGTTGTGTACGGCCGCTCGGATTTACCCTCTATTGTTGACTTCGCAGTTGATGCTCCTGATCTTGTGCTCTATGGAGAGGACGGGGAAGACAGCACCGGGATCAGTGTAAACGTGCATGACCTCAACGGGGACGGCTTCGCCGACCTCGTGCTTGGCTCGGCCAGCGCCGCGGGACCTGACAACACTCGCCAAGGGTCGTTCTTGCAAGCTAACTTGGGCGGCGCAGGTGAGGTCTATATCGTTCACGGAAGCGCCGCCCTTCCTGCGGTTCTAGACGTCGCAGCCCGGGTTGGCCCCGCGCCGGATGTTCGTGCGTATGGGGCCATAGGAGAAGCAAGTGATCAGTTCGGACGCGTCGGCAGGTTTCCGGACCACTTCGGACTCTCCCTCGCGGTGGCAGATGTCGACGGCAACGGTGCCCGCGACATTCTTGTGGGAGCGCCGATGGGAGGTGCGTTGATAGGACGTCCACAGGCGGGAACCGTCTATGTCATTCATGGCGGTACGTTGCCACCCGTACTCGACACAATGGGAGAAGTAGGCCCGCCGCCGGACAACGTGATCCGAGGGGCTCAAGGTAGTCTCTCCCCCGGCGATGATAGCCTTGGAACCCAAGTTGCCGCAGGCGACCTAAACGGCGACGGCATCGCCGACATCCTGGCGGTGGCCGAGCGTGGCGATGCCCCGTACCAGCGCTTTGCCGAAGGCGCGGTCTATGTCTACTACGGCAGCGCCAGCCTCCCGGCGGTGATGGACGTCCGCGGTGAGCTCGGCCCGGCCCCGGACGTCATTCTTTACAGCGGCGGCGGCCTGGCCAACACCTCTCCCGGCTTTCTCAAAGTGGCCGCCGGAGACGTGAACGGCGACGGCGTTGACGAACTCATCGCCGGCGCCCCGCTCACCTGGATTCCCCCACCGGTGGACGGCCCCGACGGTCGCTCGCTCGCCGGCGCGGTCTTCGTGTTCAACATCCCCCGGCTGGCCGCGCTTCCGTCACCGCCCGCTGCCACGGTTGCTCACTACAACGCCAACCGCAAGCGCCTGAAGATTACCGTGCCGGGAGCCACGGGGAACGAAATCGTCGAAATCAACGGCCACCTGGTCGGCCCCTGGTGGGACATCCGCAAGCCGATCACCTTTGACCCGGCTACAAGCCAGTTCACGGTGAAGGGTGGACGGGGGCATCTCTTCTTGAGCAAAACGCCCGGCGTCAACACCATCGTCATCATCAACGACGGCCTCCGCTCCGCTCCCTTCGCTTTTTGACCGGCGGCCTCCGTTGAAAGCTGGAGGGTCTATCCCGATCCTGCCTGCGCTTTCCTTGACCCGCGGCGCGCCCCGGGGTAGTCTCGGCGGAGCGGCCGCAGCGCAGCCGACGCCGCCGGGGGGAGACTCATGAAGAAAGCCAAAGGTACGGCCGCGTTCCTGCTCGGGGTGGCGCTGGTGAGCGCCGCGGCCGAAAGCGGCGCCGCGCGGCGCGCCGACGTCGAGCGCTCCTTGAAGCAACGCTACCGGCTCACCGTCATCGGCACCGGCATGCTGGGTTTCACCGGCGACCGCAGCAGCATCCGGGAGGCCGGAGGCATTTTGAGCCTGCGCCGCGCCGGGCTCTCCGGCTCGCTCGACCCCAACCAGCCCGCCACCTTCCACATCCGCCAGGGGCAGGCCGAGGCCGGGCGCGGCCAGCATGATGTCCCGCTCCCGGTTGGAGAGAAGTTCTACGTGCACAGCGTCTATGTGGGCTCGGATGTGGTCGTGCTCGGGCTGTTGAGCGCGCGCACGGTGTCGAGCTCGCAAGGCTCCGGGCCGGTCTGGGTGGCGCTCAACTTCTTCTTCCCGCCGGCGGCGCTGGCCGAAGCCAACCTGGGGCAAGTCTTCCCGGCGCTCGACCAGTGGCTGCTGCCGGAAGAGGGCATGCGCCCGGTTCTGCAAGAGCCCGCGCCCGCACCGGCGCCCGAGCCCCCACCCCCCGCCCCGCCCGCCGAACTCACCCCCGGGATGAGCCGCGACGCCGTGGTGGCGGCCATGGGAGCGCCCCAACGAGAAGTGAGCTTCGGAGCGCGCACCTGGTTGAGCTATGCGGGCCTGGTGGTGCTGCTCGAGCAGGGGAAGCTCACCGCGGTCGACCGCAGCGGCCAGCCGCCCGCCAAGGTTCAGGTGGTGTCGGAGCCCGACGGGGCCGACGTTTTCCTCGACGGGAGTTTTGTCAGCTCCACCCCGGCCACCCTGGAGCTGCCCGCCGGCACTTATCAGGTCAGCATGCGCCTGCCGGGTTACCGGGAGTGGCAGCGGGAGCTGCGCGTGCTTGCCGGCAGCGCGTTGACTGTGCGCGCCCGGCTGGAAAAATAAGCGCAGGCCACCTGGCCGCGCCTTCCCCGCATCCTGAAGCAAGTGTGCTAGAGTTAGGAGTCTTGAACCAATCCGTCCGATGCGTACCGGGGTAGGAGCGGGGAGAGTTATCGCGCTGCTCGTGGCCGCCTGGCTCGCGAGCGCCGGCCAGGCGACGGCCGCCACGCACCCGTTTTCTCCCAAACACAAGAAGTGGCTGGAAGAAGAAGTCGTGTACATTATTTCGGACGAGGAGAAAAAGTTCTTCCGCCAACTCCCGACCGAGGCCGAGCGCGACGGGTTCATCGAGCGCTTCTGGCTGGCCCGCGATCCCACCTCCGACACCCCGGAAAACGAATTCAAGGACGAGCACTACCGCCGCATCGAGTACGCCAACCAGTACTTCTCCGAAGGGCGCGGGCGCACGGGCTGGCGCACCGACCGCGGCCAGATGTACATCGTGCTCGGCAAACCCAACCAGGTGACCAAGTACCCCTGGCACAACGCCGTCCGCCCGACCGAACTCTGGTTCTACTCGAACACCCGCCCCTCGCTGCCGAACTTCTTCTACCTGCTCTTCTTCCAGCCCGACGACGCCAGCGACTACCGGCTCTACAGCCCGGTGATTGACGGCCCCACCAAGCTCGCCAAAGGCTCCGGCACGGAGAACAATCCCCGCGGGGCCTTCCAGCAATTGACCCAAGTGAGCGCCGAGATGGCGCGCTCCTCGCTGACTTTCCTGACCGACGAGCCCATTGACCTGCAAAGCTTCACCGCCACCATGGCCTCCGACTCCATGGTCACCCGCATCTACAACCTGCCCAACGACCGCTTCACCAAGGAGATGCTGCACCGGCGGCAGGCGCTGCGGGAGATGGTGAAGACCCGGGTGACCTTCGAGCCCGACGTGCTGGAGGTCGAGTGGGTCCCGCTGCGCGACCCCGACGGCCACACCTCCCTCCACCTGCTGCTCCTGCTGCCCGCCACCCTGCAAGACCTGGCCACCCAAGCCGCCGACAACTACCGCGTCATCGCCCGGGTGAACACCCTGGTGCGCACCGCCGCGGGCCAGCCGCTCTTCCAGCAGACCCACAGCGGCACCTACAGCTACACGGCCGAAGCCTACGAGCGCCTGAAAGAACTCCCCTTTGCCTACGAAGACCGCCTGCCGCTGCCCCCGGGCGACTATGACCTGGACTTCGTCTTCCAGGACGAAATCAAGGGGGCGCTCTACCTGGCGCGGAAGCGGGTGAGCGTGACCGCGCCCGAAGGCCTGCAAGTGAGCCCCCTCGTCCCCTACGAGGAAGCCGTGCGGGCCGAAGACCCAGCCGCGCCGCGCCCCTTTGGATTCTTCGATCTCCGCTTCGTTCCGAGCGCCCGCAAAGAATTCGGCCGCGGCGAGAAGCTCAAGGTTTTCTTCCAGATCTACCTCCCCCAATCGGGCCGAAGCTACGCCGAGGGGGACACCTTGCAGGTGGACTACACCCTGGGGAGTCCGACGGGCGGCGGCGTGCGCCACACGGAGAGCGAGCCGATCGCCAAGCAGCAGTTCGACGCCCAGGGAACCGTCCTGCACGGAAAGGCTTTCTCGCTGAATGAGCTCGAGCCGGGCAGCTACCGGCTCATCGTCACCGTCACCGATCCGGCCACTAAGGTCTCGGCCTCCGAGACGCTGACCTTCAAGGTCGCCCAGATGAGAGGAGACCTGGGCCGGACCACCATCACCAACGGCCGGCTGGCCGAAGACGCCCGCCAGGGCTGGCTCGACTACCGCCGCGCCCTCTGCGAAGCCGGGCAGAATCGTCTTGAGGCAGCCATCCCCCTGCTCGAAGACGCGCTCGGGCGCAACCCCAACTTGGGCCCGGCCCGCGACAAGCTGGCCACGCTCCTGTTCCAGCGCGGCGACCACGCCCGCGTCGCCGCCCTCGCCGACTCCGCCACCATCGCCCCCGACACCGGCCTGGACGCCATCCTCGCCTACTTGTCGGCGCTGGAAGAGACCGGGCAGAGAAGCAGAGCCATCGAGCTTGGCGAACAGGCCGTCGCCATCCTGGCGCCGGCCGGGGCGCTGTACGAAGAGATGGCGGCGCTCTATGAAAAATCCGGGCAGGGCGCGCGGGCGCAGGAAATGCGCGACCGGGCTCGGCAGACCGGCGAACCCCGCAAACCGACAACTAACTAGGCGAGTTTTCCCACAAATATAAGATTCGGTAGGATTTGTTCAATAGCCTACCAGAAACGGTATCCTTTCGGTCGCTCCGCAAATATACGACTTGTGAAAGTCATCTAAGCTATTGACAATAAACATAATAGTGTTGTTTTAATAGGGGCGATTACTGGCAAGGTGATTGCATAGTCATTGCCCGGTGATTGTGTCATTACACGTGACTTATCTCGAGGAGACAACCTGATGAAATTCCGTTCGGTGCTTTTGCTATTCGTGTGTGTCCTGTTCACCGCGCTGTCGGGCTGGGCCCAGGGGGGCCAAGTGACCGTCGGCATGGTGCAGGTCACTGTTGAAGACGCGACCGGGGCCGTAATCCCGGGCGCCAAAGTGACAATGTCTTCCCCCATGGGCTCCCGCACGCTGACGACCGACGAGCGCGGCATGGCGCTCTTCGGTGGCGTGACTCCGGGCCTGTGGACCATTCGCGCGGAAGTCCCTGGCTTCAAGGCTGCCGAAGCCAAGGACGTGGACGTGCGCATCAACGTGCGCACCCCGGTCATCCTGGTGATGGAGCCTGGGGACGTGACGCAGACCGTGGAAGTGACCGCGGCCGCGATCGCCATCGACCCCGGCAGCACCAACCTGACCGCCAGCCATAACGACACCCTCTACAACACCATTCCCATCGGCCGCAACCTGACCAACACCTTCTATCTCGGCGCGGGCGTGAACGACGGCGGCGGCACCGGCTTCTCCAACCCCTCCATTTCCGGCGGCAGCGGCCTGGAGAACCTGTACGTGCTCGACGGCGTCAACATCACCAACACCGGCTTCGGCG
>Ga0209342_10003104_pt1 | contig 17566 bp, 15 predicted proteins | sample RifCSP16_2_FD_184023 | JGI IMG/M metagenome (GOLD analysis project Ga0209342, IMG submission 184023) | Soil microbial communities from Rifle, Colorado - Rifle CSP2_sed 16_2 (SPAdes) (version 2) | ecosystem: Environmental > Terrestrial > Deep subsurface > Rock core/Sediment | place: Rifle... | reverse complement strand
GCGGACAGCGTCGGCACCATCACCCTGACCTTCCAGGTGGGGACGCCGCTCGACAGCGCCTTGCTCAAGGTCTCGAACCGCCTGGAGCAGGTGCCCTCCTACCCCGACGACGTCGAGAAGCCGGTCATCCGCAGCGTGGACGTCAACGCCAACGCCATCGCCTGGTTCGTCCTCGCCCCCACGGAAGAGAACGGTTTTGCCGGCGACATCTCGACGCTCTACGACTTCGCCGACGACTTCATCAAGCCGGAGTTCGAGCGCGTGCCCGGCGTGGCCGCCTCCAACATCTACGGCGGGCGGGAGCGGGAGATGCAGGTGATCGTCGACCCCGCCAGGCTCGCCGTCCGGCGCGTCACCCTGAACCAGCTCGGCGCCGCCCTCGACCGCGAGAACCGCGACTACAGCGGCGGCGACTTCGACGAGGGCAAGCGCCGCTACATCGTGCGCACCGTGGGCGAGTACCGCTCGGCCGAGGACATCGAGAGCATCGTCATCGCCGTGCGCAACAACGTACCCATTTACCTGCGCGACGTCGCCCGCGCCCGGCTCGACTACCACAAGCCCCAGGCCAAGGTCTATCAGCGGGGCCGGCAGGTGATGGCCATGAACGCCGTCAAGGAGCCGGGGGCGAACATCCTGGCGGTGATGGACGACGTGCAGGCGGCGGTCAAGCGGGTGAACGCGGAACTGCTGGCCCCGCGCGGCCTTGAGCTCGTCCAGGTCTACGACGAAACCACCTACATCCACAACGCCATTGACCTGGTGAAGAGCAGCCTCTATGTCGGCGGCCTGCTGGCCATTGTGGCCTTGCTGCTCTTCCTGCGCAGCGTCACCAGCACGCTCGTCATCGCCATTTCCATCCCCATCAGCATCGTCGGCGCCTTCCTGATGATGTACGTCTTCGACCGCACCCTGAACGTCATCAGCCTGGCGGGAATGGCCTTCGCCTCGGGGATGGTGGTGGACAACTCCATCGTCGTGCTGGAGAACATCTACCGCCACCGGCAGATGGGCAAGCCGCGGCTCACCGCCGCCCACGACGGCGCCGTCGAAGTCTGGGGCGCGGTGCTGGCCAGCACCCTGACCACCATCGCCGTCTTCATCCCCGTCCTCTTCATCCAGGAGGAGGCCGGGCAGCTTTTCGGCGACATCGCGCTGGCCATCAGCTGCGCCGTGGGCTTGAGCCTGCTCGTCTCCATCACCGTCATCCCCAGCCTCTCGGCCAAGATCCTGCACGCGGCCGAGGGCGACGCCGAGCAGCCCGGCTACCACAACCTCTGGGGCTTCGCCTCCTGGGGCACAGCCTTCACGAACTGGGTGCGCGACACCGTCTACCGGATCACCGGCAGCACCCGGCAGCGCCTGGCGGTGGTCGCAACGCTCACCCTGGCCTCGCTCGTTTTCAGCTACCTGCTCATGCCCAAGACCGAATACCTGCCGGTCGGCAACAACAACTTCGTCTTCGGCATCATGCTGCCTCCGCCCGGGCTGAACCTGGAGGAAGTCTCCTCTCTGCACGAAGTCTTCGACCGGAACCTCCAGCCCCTCTGGGAGCTCAAGCCCGGCACGCCGGAGGCGGAAGCCGCCCCCGGCGGCGGGGTCCAGAACTATTTCTTTGTGTCTTTGACCAACTTCGCCTTCATGGGAGCGCGCTCGCACGACCCGCTGCGGGTGAAGGAGCTCATCCCGGAAATCCAGAAGGCAAGCAGCGAGATCCCCGGGGCCATCGTGGTGGCCCAGCAGGCCAGCATCTTCAGCCGCGGCCGCGGCGAAGGGCGCAATATCGACGTCCAGTTGACCGGGCCCGATCTCGAGCGCCTGATCGAGCTGGGCGGCGAAGTCTTCGGCAAGGTCTGGACGGTCCTGCCCGGCGCGCAGGCGTTCCCCATCCCCAGCCTCGACCTCGACAACCCCGAAGTTCGCGTCGAAACCCACCGCCGGCGCGCCGCCGAGCTCGGCATCTCCAACCGCGAGCTCGGCTTCGCCGTGCGCGCCCTGGTCGACGGCGCCAAGGCCAGCGACTACCAGCACGAGGGCAAGGAGATCGACCTGCGGGTGATGGCGGAAGAAAGCTTCGCCCACCGCACCCACCTGCTCGAGCAGATGCCCATCGCCGCCCCCGACGGGCGCCTGGTTACCCTGGGCTCGGTGGCGGAAGACTCAGTCGTCAACGGCCCCCAGACCATCAACCATAGCGAGCGGCAGCGCACCATCACCATCCAGGTCACCCCGGACGAGAAGATGCCGCTCGAGCTGGCGATGGACAAGATCCAGTCGGAGATCCTCGCGCCCATGCGGCAGGAGGGCCGCCTGGGCGGGCTCTACCGGGTGCGCATGAGCGGCAGCGCCGACAAGCTCGCCCAGACCTATCGCTCCCTGCGCTTCAACTTCATCCTCGCTTCGATCATCACCTATCTGCTGATGGCCTCGCTCTTCGAGAGTTTCCTTTACCCCTTCGTCATCATGTTCAGCGTGCCGCTGGGGGCGGTGGGCGGCTTCCTGGGCCTGCGGCTGACGAACCTTGCCACCTACCAAGCGCTGGACGTGGTCACCATGCTCGGGTTCATCATTCTGGTCGGCACGGTCGTGAACAACGCCATCCTCATCGTCCACCAGTCCTTGAATCACATGCGGGACGAAGGCCTAGCCCCGCGCGACGCTATCCGCGAGGCCACCGGCAACCGCATCCGGCCCATCTTCATGACCGTGAGCACCACTGTGTTCGGGATGCTGCCGCTCGTCCTCTTTCCCGGGGCGGGCTCGGAGCTCTATCGCGGCCTGGGCGCGGTGATGATCGGCGGCCTGACCATCTCGACCCTCTTCACCCTGTTCGTCGTGCCGGCGCTCTTCAGCCTGACACTCGACGCCCGCGCCGCGCTGGTCGAGCGCGTGCGCGGCTACCTGCACCCGGCCGAGCGCCCCACCGGCAACGACGACTGAGGCCCGGGCCGAACGGCCCGTAGCGCCTGTCCACCGGGAGTGCCTTCAAGCTCGCATCACGCAGTTCCGCCCGGCCTCTTTGGCGCGGTAGAGGGCGTCGTCGGCGGCATCCAGCACCAGCTCCGGGGTCGAATGTCTCTTGGAGCGCTCGGCCATGCCGAGGCTGATGGTGATGGTGACGGCCTTTTTCGACTTGGGCTCCGGTGTCTGCTCGGGCTTCTCCTCGGGACGGTCGGGCGCTCGCAAGACAAAGGCGCTGCTTGCAATCGCTGCGCGCAGCGACTCGACAAAGGGTTGCGCCTGCTCCGCGGACCGGCCCGGAAACACCACGGTGAACTCTTCCCCGCCGTAGCGGAAAGCGCGCCCCCCGCCCGCCACCCGCGACAGCTTCCCCGCCACCATCCGCAGCACCTGGTCGCCCGCATCGTGCCCGTAGGTGTCGTTGAAATTCTTGAAGTGATCCACGTCGCCCATGGCAATGGCGTAGCGGCCGCCCAGCTGCGGCAGCAGCTCGTTGAGCGCTCGCCGGCCGGGCAGCCCGGTCAGCTCATCCCGGTAAGCCACCTCATAACTGTGCTCCAGCACCGCAAACAGCAGAATCAAGCCCGCCGTGCCGGAATAGAAAAGCAGCGCCTCGGAGTTTCCCGTCTGGTTCAGCGCCACAAACACCGCCCCCAGCGCCCAGAGGAGTCCCTCTTCGACCTTGGTGCGCCGGAGGAACGACAGCGTCAGCAGAACAAGGGCCGCCCCGGCAAACGAAAACTGTCCGAGCAGCGGCATCCAAGTCCAGCCGCCGGGTTGTTCCCCCCACCGCAGGAACGCCTCCAGCCTTCCGCCCTTGAGCTCGCCCAGCATGACCACGACGAGAACCTGCGCCGGGATCAGTCCGAACTTGAGGATGCCGCTGGGAGTCACCACGCCTCGCTCTTCCAACCACGCAAAAAGAGCGAAGTTCAAAGGCAGCAGGACAACCGCCGCCACCTTCGGGACTTCACCGGCAGCCGCCAGCTGTTCCAAACCCCACACAGCGAGTCCCGCGGCCACCGCCACCAACAACACCTGGCCGCGGTTGTAGTACCAGCTCAGCAGCGCCGCCGCTCCCAGCGCGCCGAAGCAGAAGAAGCGAGCGTAGGGGACGGCGGCGACTCGCACCGGTTCCACCTGCAGCAACCCCCAGGTGGCCAGCAGCAGCCAGCCCCCCGGCGAAACCAGCCCGGTCAACCACCGCACTGTCGTCATGTCGCGTGCCATCTTTGATAGCGCCCGGTGTTTCCGTCGGTTGCAGGCAAGAGCCGGCTAAGCGGACTGCCGGCGGAGCAGAAGCAAGAGAGCCAGGGCCCACCCTGCCAAGCCAAACCAGAAAACCGGTTTGGTAACGATCCCGGCGGGCGGCTCTGCGGGCTTGGCTTCGACGGGCGGCGGCTCCTTGGGGGCGGCGGGGGCCGGCTCCTCGCGCCGCTTGGGCGCTCCCGCCCGGGCCTTTGACAACTCCGCCCGGAGTCTGGCCAGCTCGTTCTCCAACTCGCGCGTGAAGGCGCCACCCACCGCGCCCTGGGCCAGCGCCCGCGCATTCTCGGCAATCTGCGAGGCCGTGCGGGCCAGCTGCACAACATCGCTGCCTTTTGGATCCTTCCGGTAAGCGTCCTCGGCCCGGGCTAGATACGCTTTGGCCTGCCCCAGGGCTTCGCGGGCGCGCTCCTCTTCTTTCGACACCGCTGTCCCCGCTTTATGCTCCCCGGCCAGGATGCCCGACCCGGACGCCAGCTCCACCGCCTTGCGGGCCTGCAAGAGTTCGCCCGGCGCGCCCTCCGCCGTACCCGGAGCCGAATCATAGGCGGTGTAGTGCGTGTAGAAGAACAAATCCCCTTTGATGGCCACCGCCTTTGTGTCTTGCGTCTCGTTGACGCCACTCTGGTTCACGCTGTAGAGGATCACGTTCGGGCTGGGATCGACCACGGCATAGTCCGGCTCCGCCGTCACCATCAACCAGAAAGTCTGGTACGGCGTCGTGACGTTGATGCTGACGGCCTGCTGGCCCGCAAAGGTGATCTCGCCGATGTTCGAGGCCCGGCCGTCCACCGACACCGCCCACATGACGTAGGTCAAAAAATCCTTCCCGAGTCGCTGCGCCGGCTTCAGCCCGGTGATATCCCCGCGGTTGATGTCGATCTCGACAAATCCAGGGCGGCTTTGCACCTTGAGCTTGATGCGGGCGTCGGGGGCGAGATTCGTGCCCCGCATCCTGACTTCAGTCGAGCCGGTGAGGTGACGGAAGCTCAAGATTTGGCCGTCCGCCTTCTTCATCTCGATGACCTTGAGTTCGGCCGGCGTCGCCACGGCGCCGCGCTGCTGCGCCGCCAGGGGCAGGGCGGTTGCGCCCAGCAGCAGGCAGACACTAATGAGCCGAATCCACTCCGAACGTCCCCGCATGGATTCCTCCCCGGTGGCAGGACTTGCCCGCGCCGGGCATCCTACCTCCCCGGCAAGGAGGAGTCAAACGCACGATGAAGGCACCCCATCAAGGCGCTGCCCGTCGGCGCGGTTGACCCCTCCGGGGCGCGGTGCTACGATTCCCTCCTGCAAACGGGTGGGGGCGGGAAGGAAAGACAGGCGATGCGACGGGCTCTCCTTGGGGGTTTGGTCTTTCTCCTGTCTTTTTCTGTCTTGACCCGGGCGCAGGAGACCACGCCCCCCGCGGCAGCCGCGCCGGACTACGTCATCGGCCCGGGAGACCTGCTGAGCATCGTCGTCTACGACGCCCCCGACCTCTCCCGCGACGTCCGCGTCAGCGCCAAGGGCTTCATCCAGCTGCCGCTGCTGCCCGACCCCATCCAGGCCGACGGCCGCACGCCGGAAGAATTGGCGGACGTCCTGGCGCACGAGTTCCAGCAGCGGCAGATCCTGCGCAACCCCCAGGTCACCGTCCTGGTCAAGGAATTCAAGAGCCGCCCGGTGGCGGTGCTGGGCGCCGTGAAGCGGCCGCAAATGGTGCCGGTGCTGGGGCCGATGAACCTGCTGCAGGTGCTCTCGGCCGTCGAAGGACTGACCGACGACGCCGGCGGCCGCATCTACGTCACCCGCGGCGCCGGCCTGCGCGAGCTGCCCGCCACGCCCGGCGAAGTGGGCGAGCCGGAAAACCCCGGGCCCCGCACCCTGGTGGTGGACGTGCGCGACCTGATGGAAATGCGCGACCCGGCCGCCAACGTCCCCGTCTACGCCGGCGACATGATCACCGTGCCGCGCGCCGGCGTCATCTACGTGGTGGGGGCGGTCAACAAGCCCGGCGGCTTCCTCTTGCGCGACCGCCGCGAGCAAGTGAGCATCCTGCAAGCCGTGGCCCTGGCCGAGAACATGACCGGCACCGCCCGCCCCGGCGACGCCGTCATCGTCCGCCGACCGCCCGGTACAGGGAAGGAAGAGACGATCCCGGTTGACGTCGGCCAAATCTTGGCCCGCCGCGCCCCCGACCAGCACTTGCAGGAGAACGACATCCTGTTCATTCCGGACAGCGCCTTCAAGAAGGGGCTGCGGCGCGCCGCCGAAGCCGCCATCCAAATCACCACCGGCCTCGTCATCTGGGGCCGCCGTTAGCCCTCATGGCCCGCTCTCCTTGGGTCCCGCCGGCTTACCACCCGGGTGAGTTGGACCGCGCGCTGCTCCCCTTGTGCGGCCCCGAGCCCCTCCTGCCCCCGCTGGGGGTGAACCCCGAGCCGCTGCTCGCCCGGGCGGTGGAGCTCGATGTTTTTCCCCTGGTCTTCCACCGCCTCCGCCGCTCGCCGCATTGGCTCCACGGCTGCGTCAGCCCGGCGTGGGAGGAGCGCTTCCGCTCGAACGCCGCCCGCAACCTGCTGCTCGACACCGAGCAGGAGCGAATCCTGCGCAGCCTGCGCGCGGCGGGCGTCGGCGCGTTTCCTTTGAAGGGAACGCGCCTGGCGGCGCGGCTCTACGCCGACCTGGCCTTGCGCGCCCAAGTCGATGTCGACCTCTACGTTGCCCCGGAGCAGTTGCCGGCGGCTCTCGGCGCGCTGGAAGCGGACGGCTACCGGCGGCTGACCGCCGTCGGGCTGCCCGCCGAGCGCCTGGCCGCCACCGGCGATGAATTCACGAGCGAATGCAGCCTGGAAAAACTCGGCCAGCCGATGCCCATCCTGGTCGAGCTCCACTGGCGGCTGCTGCCGCTGCCGGCGAAGGACTTGCTTTCGGCCGGTGAGAAGGGCGGACTCCCCGAGGAACTGGACTTCCTCTATCTTTGTGTGCAGGCCTCGGCCGACCGCTGGGGAACGCTGAAGACTCTTGTCGACCTCGCCCATTGGGTCCGCCGGCAGCCGCCCGACTGGGACAAACTCGCCGCGGCGGCCGAGCGCCTGGGCCGCGCCCGCGTACTCTCCGTCACCCTTCAGGTTCTGCTCCACTATTTCGACTTGCAGATTCCGGAGTGGGTCCCGGCTCGGCTGGCGCCGGCCGTGTCACAAGCCTTACCTCGCGCCGCGGTGGCCAATCCCTTTGTGCCCGCGCCGCCGCTCAGTCCGGCGGCCACCCACCGGCTGCGCTCGGCGCTGCAGGAGCGGCGGCGTGACCGGGTCCGCTATGCCGCTTTCCTGTTGCGACCCACGGCGTCCGACCTCGCTGCCCTGCCGCTGCCTCGCGCCCTGGGTTTCCTCTACTGGGGCGTGCGCTGGCTGCGCCTGGCGGGAGTCTTGAATGCCGGCGACGAGCGCGAGCCGGCGCTCGCCGGAGTCCGCGGATGAGCTTGGCGGGCAAGGTGCGCGCGGCGCGCGATGTCGTCTTCCGCGAGCTGGGCGGAGAGATGGTGCTCCTGAATCTGAAGACCGGCGTCTACTACGGGTTGAACGAAACCGGCGCCCAGATGTGGTCGCTACTGGTCGAGCTGCATGACCCGGCGCAAGTCGTCAGCGCTCTCGCCGGGGAATACGCCGCCGAGCGCGCGCACTTGGAGCGCGACCTGAAAGCACTGGTCACGGCCCTGAGGGAGAAAGGCCTGCTGGATGTCGAAGAAGCTTAGCTGGCCCCGCTGGCAGACCTGGCGCGAGGCCGACTGGGGTGTGCTGGCGCGCTGCCTGTGGCTGATCCCGGCCACGGAACTGGCGGTGCGCTGGCTTCCTCCGCGCCACTGGCTTCCGCCGGCGTCGACTACGGAGGAAGCCTGTGTGGACGCGACCGCGGGCGCGCAAGCGGCCGAGGTCGCCCGCTGGGTGGACGCCGCCTACCGCCGCAGCCCGCTCGCTTCGAGCTGCCTGACGCAGAGCCTGGTGCTCCACCGGGTGCTGCGGGCTCGCCGGCTCCCCTCCCGGCTGCGCATCGGCGTCGGCAAGCCGGGCGGCGCCTTCCAGGCCCATGCCTGGGTCGAGTGCGGCGGCGCGCCGCTCAACGACCGCGACGCCCTGCACCAGCACTTCGCCCCCTTGAACAACACCCGGGCGGGCCTGCCGCTGGAGTCCCGATGAGCGGCATCGTCGGCCTCTGGAACCTGGACGGGCGACCGGTGGAGGAAACTCTGCTCGTTCGCCTGGGCGAGCGGCTGGCGCATCGCGGTCAAGACGCCGGCCTGTGGGTGGACGGCGCGGCGGGACTCGCCTGCCGGCTTTCCCGCAGTACGCCGGAAGCCGCCCGCGAGACTCAACCCCTCGTTGATTCTTCCGGTGCGGTGCTGGTCTTCGACGGGCGGCTCGACAACCGCGAGGAGCTGGTGAGGCTGCTGCGGGACTCGGCGGGGATTGCCTCCGATTGTCCCGACCCCGCCCTGGTCCTGGCGGCCTACGAAGCCTTCGGCGAGGATTTCGCCGGGCGGCTGAACGGCGACTTCGCCCTGGCGGTGTTCGACCGGCGCCGCCGGCGGCTGCTGCTCGTCCGCGACGCCCTCGGCGTCCGGCCGCTCTACTACACCCGCGCCGGCCAGACCTTCCTCTTCGCCTCCGAAATCAAGGCGCTGCTGGCTCATCCGCAAGTTTCTCCCCGGCCGAACGACGACCTGCTGGCGGAATTCCTCCTGAGCGGCCCCGCGCAGGACAACCCGGGGCTGACGTTCTTCGAGGGAATCTCGAGCGTCCTGCCCGGACACATGCTCGCCGTCACGCCGGACGGAATGAGCGCCCGGCGCTACTGGGACTTCGACCCCGCCCGGCGCCTCCGCTTCCGGTCGTTCCCCGACTACGCCGAAGCGTTTCGCCACCATTTCCAAGAAGCGGTACGGCGGCGGCTGCGCAGCGCCGCGCCGGTGGCGGTTTCGGTGAGCGGCGGCCTGGATTCCTCTTCGATTTTCTGCGTCGCCGAAACCCTGCGGCGGGAGAAGCCGCAGCGCCACCCGGCCTTGCTCGGCCTGACTTACAGCTCCACGGACGGCTCGCCCTCGGATGAGACGCCTTTTCTCGCCGAGATCGAGCGGGCCTACGGCGTCACCCTCGACCGCTGCTCCACCGGGCCGGTGGGTTTCCTGGACCGCTGCGAGGAGGCGGTGTCGTACGCCGAGGCCCCCATGCTCGATGGGATGTGGAACAACACCTGCGCCTTCCTGGCGCACGTGCGGGAGCGCGGCGCCCGGGTGCTGCTCGCCGGCCACTGGGGCGACCACGTGCTCTTCGAGCAGACCTACTTGATTGACTTGGTGCGCCGCGGGGCCTGGCTCGAAGCGGGGCGGCACTTGCGGGAGTTTCCTCGCTGGTCGACCGACACCGATCCCCGCCACTTCCAACGGACATTCTTCAACGACCTCGTCCGCACCCACGTGCCCGAGGCGCTGCTGCCCGCGCTGCGGCGGCTGCGGATCAGCCTGTCCCGGACGAAAGCCGACCGCCCCTGGTATGCGCGGGAGTTCACCGGGCGCGCCCGCCGCGCCGCTGCTCGCCGGTCCGAAAACGGCACGCGTTTTGCCAGCTTCCATGCGCGCACGCTCTATCACTTGCTCCGTTCGCGCTACCATGTGCTGAGCATGGAGTGGCAGAACAAGGTAGCCGCCCAGCACGGCCTGGAAGCCGCCTTCCCCTTTCTCGACCGCGACCTGATCGGTTTCTTGCTGGCGATTCCCGGAGAAATGCAGAACTGGCGAGGCGTGCCCCGGGCCATCCTGCGCCACGGCCTGCGGGGAATCCTCCCGGAGGCCGTCACCCAGCGCCGCTCCAAGGGCGATTACGCGCACTTGGAGAATGCGGGGATGGAGCAGGATTTCTCCGCCGTGGTTCGCCGACTGCAATGCGGACGAGCCGTGGGCGCCGGCTATGTCCAGCCCGAATTGCTGCGGGCGGAGCTGGCGCGCCTTCCGGGCCGGTTCGGCGGCCCTGACTGCGAAGCCACCTGGAGAGTTTCAGATTTGTTCGCCCTGGAGCTCTGGCTTCAGGTATTCTTTGCGGAGACCCCCACGGAACGGAGAACCGACACCTATGCGGCGGCAGACTAGCGCATCCGGAAAGAGCAAGCAGTCGAAGCGGGCCCATCCTTCGGGAAAGAAGCCGTATCAACCGCCGCGCCTGGTGGTCTACGGCGACTTGAACGACCTGACGCGGGGCTCGGCCGGACCGGCCCGCGACGGCGGCTCGGGCTCCCCCAAGAGCAAACCGGCTGGCGGCGCGTAAGTCTCTTCATGCACGCCTATCAACTCTACGGCCTGTCGCTGCGGAGCCAGTGGGCTTTGCCCTGGGGCAAGGAACAAGGCTCCGGTCGGCGAGTCGAGCTGCGCCCGGGAACAGCCGCGTTTTTCGCGCGCCTGCCGCAGCAGGCGCGCCCGCCCGCGCGGGGCGAAGCGTGGTTCCATCACGCGCAACTGCCGGATGACTCTCTCTATCTGCGCTGGGCGAACCTGTTCGAGTTCCTGGTCTCGCCGGATGGGCGGCACATTGTCGGGCGGCCGCTGAACGGCGTCTCGCGCGAGGCTTTCCAGACCTACCTGGTGAGCCAGGTGCTTTCCTTTGCGTTGTTGCGGCAGGGGATCGAGCCGCTGCACTCAACCACGGTCGTCGTCGACGGAAAAGCGGTGGCCTTTCTCGGCGATTGCGGCTACGGGAAGTCGAGCCTGGGCGCTGCTTTTCTCCGCGCCGGGCACCGCCTGCTCACCGACGACCTGCTGGTGGTGAAGGAAGAAAAGGGCCGCTTCCTGGCCCAACCGGGCCCGCCTCGCCTGAAGCTCTTTCCCGAAGTCGCCCAGGTCGTGCTGGGCAAAGAACCGGCCGGCGTCCCTATGAACCCGCACACGCCCAAGCTCGTTCTCTCGCTCACACCCCACGAGGCTGCCACGTCCCCGGCGCCCCTGCGAGCCTTCTACCTGCTGCCGGCTGGCGGCGCCGCCCGCAAGCGAATCGTCCTGCGCCGGTTGCGTCCCCGGCAGGCTCTCCTCGCGCTCGTCGCCAACACCTTCAACCCGGTGATCACCGAATCCGGCCGCCTGGCCCGGCAGTTCCAGACCGCGGCGCGGCTGGCGGAGGCCCTGCCCGTCAAGGCATTGTCCTTCCCGCGCGGGCTGGAGCACCTGTCGGCCGTCGTGGAAGCGGTCGAGCGCGACCTCGGCCACTAGGCCTGCCTTACGGATTCTTTCCCCTCTCGCTCCGCCAATTGTGAACCCGCGCCCCCCGGGGTAGGATGAGCGGCGCCATGATTCCGGCCATCGAAGTCGAAAACCTCGGCAAGGACTTCCCCCGGGTGCGGGGCGGCTTCGACTGGCTGCGGCTTCCCTGGGCTGGCGCCGACAAGCCGGTGTTGAGGGGCGTGAGCTTCGGGGTCGCGCCGGGCGAAATCTTTGGTCTCGTCGGCCCGAACGGCGCGGGGAAAACCACGCTGCTGAAAATCCTCTCGACGCTGCTCGAGCCGAGCGCCGGCCGGGCCGCGCTCTCCGGCTGCGACGTCGTCCGCCAGTCGGCGGCCGCCCGCCGCCAGCTCGGCTACTGCCCCGGGTTCGACCGCGCCTTTTACCTGCGCTTGAGCGCGCGGGAGAACCTGCGGTTCTACGGCGCGCTCAACAACCTGCCCCGGCGGCCGCTCGCGGAACGCATCTCGTCCCTGCTGGCCGCGCTCGGCTTGGACGGGGCCCGCGACGAGCCGGTGCGCAACTTTTCGACCGGGATGCTCCAACGGCTGGCGGTGGCTCGCGCCCTGCTCCACCAGCCGCGCGTGCTCATCCTCGACGAGCCCACCCGCAGCCTCGACCCCACCGCCGCCGCCTGGCTGCGGCGTCACCTGCGCGAGGAGCTCGCCGGCCGCCAGGGTTCGACCGTCCTCGTCGCCACGCACAACCTGACCGAGGCCGAAGAGATCTGCCACCGCCTGGGGGTGCTCGACCAGGGGCGCCTGCAAGCCGCCGGCACCGCCAAGGAGGTCTGCCGGCAGGCGGGCGCCGCTTCTCTGGCCGAGGCCTATGCGCGGCTGACCACGCCGGAAAAAGCTTCCGAGGAGGCGCGCCCGCGATGACGCCTGCCGTCGTTTCGCTGGCTCGGAAGCTCGGAGCCTTCCTGCGGCGCGATTTCCTCATCGCCGCGAGCTACCGCTTCGCCGTCGGCCTGCAACTCGTCGAGATTCTCTTCGTGGCCACCATCGCCTTTTTCCTGGCGCGCTTCCTCCGCCAGCAAGGGCTGGAGCAGGTGACGCCGTTCGCCCACGACTATTTCTCCTTCGTGATTCTGGGGCTGGCTTTCTTCGACTACCTGGGCACGGCGCTCGGCGTCTTCGCCCACACCCTGCGCGAAGGGCAGCTGACCGGAACTCTGGAAACCCTGCTCGTCACCCAGACGCGGCTCGAGACCATCGTGCTGGGCTCATCGCTCTACGCCTTCCTCGCCACCAGCCTCCGCGTGGGCGTGTACCTCGTGACCGGCGTGCTCCTGTTCGGCCTGCCGCTGGCCGGGGCTGACTGGGGCGCGACCCTGGTGTTGCTGGCGCTTTCCATCGCCGCCTTCAGCAGCCTGGGGATTCTCTCCGCCTGTTTTATCCTGCTTTTCAAGAAAGGGAACCCGTTCGCGTGGCTGCTGGTGAGCGCCTCGGGGCTGCTCGGGGGCGTGTTCTATCCGGTGTCGGCGCTGCCGCCCTGGCTGCAAAGCGTGGCGCAGTGGCTGCCGATCACGCCGTGCCTGGAAGGCGTGCGACGGGCGCTGCTGGCGGGCGAGAGCCTGCGAGAGCTCTGGCCGCAGGCAGCGATGCTGCTCGCGTTTGCCGGGGTGGGCTTGCCGGTGACACTCCTGCTCTTTCGCTGGTCGGTGGCGCGAGCCAAGCGCACCGGCACGCTGGCGCAGTACTAATAGGGCGGGCGGCCCACCTTCATGAGCCGGCCGCCGAGGCGCGCTTGAGCGCACGGAGTTCGCCGGCCAGCATAAACTCCTGGGCGCCCATCAACACGCAGAACACCAGCCCGGGGATGCCGTCCAAAATACCGCCCCGCCAGAGGAAAAGGTAGAGGAACTTTCGCAGTCCCCGAAACGGCAACCGCAAGTGCAGATGCTTGAGCCAGCGGCGCCGCTCGGCGGGACTGCCCCGCCAGCGCGGTTGCAGTCCGGTGTCGGCTGGGTGGCGCAAGAGCTTGAGGGTTTCCCGGGCCTCCAAGCCGGCGTACTGCCGGTATTTGGAAATCAATTCGCGAACTGGCTTGCGGTTTTCGTGGAGCAGGGCGCCCTGGAGGCGGCGCACTCCGCCCTCCACCAGAGGATACTCATTGACGGAGCGATCTTCGTAGCGGGTCTGCCGATGGCGGAACAGGCGCAGGAACCAGAAGTGATTGAACTGGCCGGCGTACTTGATCCAACTGCCCAGAAAGAAAATCTTGCGACGCATCTCGAAGCCGGCCACTGCCGGAGGCGCGCCGGCCGCGGTGCGTTGCATCTCCTCGGCCAGGTCGGGCGGGGTGCGCTCGTCCGCATCCAGCACCAGCACCCACTCGTGGCGGAAGGCGGCGTTCCGCAAAGCCCAGTTGCGCTGGGCGGAAAAGTTTTCGAACGGATGGACGTAGACCCTGGCGCCCAAGCGCCGCGCAATCTCCACGGTGGCGTCGCGGCTGCCGGAGTCCACCACGTGGACGTCGTCCGACCAGGCAGCGCTCGCGAGGCAGCCGGGGAGGTTGAGCTCTTCGTTAAACGTCAACACGAGAACCGAAACGCCGGTCATGCCGGGGCTTCCTATTCCTTGCGCGCCCACACGACCAGGTTCATCCAGACCGGCCAGAAGCGCCCGAGGCAGCGGGTCTTTTCCACGACAAAACCCGCCTCGCGCAGCAAACGGCTCAACGACCGGGTGGTAAAGAACCGGATGTGGGGCCCGCTGGGATCAAAGTGCCGCTCAAAACCCAACAGGACAATGGCCAAGTTCTTCAGCAACCCGTGATAGGGAGTGGACAAGAACAGCAGGCCCCCGGGCCGGAGAATCCGGTGCAGGACGCGCAGCGCCCCGGGGACGTCCAACAAGTGTTCGATGACTTCGCAGCAATGAACGACATCGAAACTGGAGTCGGGAAAAGGGAGGTCGCCCTCGAGTGAAGCGCAGAGCCAGCGCCCGCCCGCGGAGCCTTGCTTCGCTGCGCGCAGCGCCTGCGGGGAGATGTCCACTCCGACCACCTGCCGGCAGCGCCCGGCCAGCACGCGGGTGGCGCGGCCGTCGCCGCAACCGACATCGAGCACCCGGTCGGTGGAGGCCAACTGGGGCAGCAGCAGGGCCAGACGAGGTTCGCGCAGAGGGTCGTCGGCGGGCGGCGCCTGGCCGGGCTTGGCCCAGTAGCGTTCATAGAAGTCGCGTGCTGAGTTCATCGTTTTCTCGCCGGACTCGCCGCCAACTCCTCCAGTTGGCGGACCAGTTCTTCGGTGTGGCGGGCCCAGGAAAACTCTTGGGCGTAGCGGCGCCCGCGCTGCTGGAGGGCAGCCCGCAAGTCGGCGTTGGTCACAATCTCCTCGATGCCCGCAGCCAGTTGTCCTGCATCGAACGGGTCGAAATACAGGGCGGCGTCGCGGGCCAATTCGCGGTTCACCGGGATGTCGGAGGCCACGACCGGCAGGCCGCAGGCCAGGGCTTCCACCAGCGGGAAGCCAAAGGATTCGGCCAGCGTCGGGTAGCACATCACGTGGCACTGGCCGTAGAGCTCGAGGAGCCGCTCGTGGGGGAGAAGGCCGACGACCTCGACCGCGCCCTCGCCGAGCTCCTCAAGCAGTTCGAGGTCGCGCCTCCAGGTTCCGGTGAGACGGGCGAGCACCCAGAGGGGGTCGGCCGTGGTCACGAGGCGGAATCGGTCGCCGTGACGCTGCCGGACTAACTGCAGGGCCTGGAGCGCAGTGGCGAAGTTCTTGTGGTCGGCGTAGTAGGTGGGGAACAGCAGCCGGATGGGCCCGTCATAGTTGCGCATCGGTGGCGCCGCAGGCGCGGCTGCGCCAAAGTAGTTCACCGTAGCCTTGCCGTCCGAGAGCGGAACCGCCCGCCGGACCATTGCCAGCATGCTGGCGCTCGGGGTCAGCACCCGGTCAGCCAGGGCCGCAGACCGGCAAACCAGCCAGCGCCGCAGCCGGTACAACAGGCTGAACCACCAACCCTTCCGCGGCAAAATGTGCCGCTGAAAGAGCTCCGAGAAATAAAGCGGATTCTGAAAGATCAAGAGCTGGGGGACGGGGCATCCGAAGACGCCGAAGTCTGAAAACGACAACAAGACATCGGCCCGGTGTTCCCGCAGGCGGCGCCGCAGCGTGACCTGATCCCACCAGAGCCGGCGCAGCCAGCTTCCTTCTCCGACCCGAATGGGGTGCCAGCAGATGGAATCCGGCAGGCGCTCGCCCAGGCCGGCCTGGCTGGCGGGCACGAAGAAGACGAAACGGTGGGGCGCCGCGCGGGCCTGGAGCTCCGTGACCACGGCGCGGAGGTAGGTCGCCGCCCCGCCCATCTTGGCTGCGACCGCGTTGACGACGACGGTCATCGCACCCTCGGGCCTACCGGCCCGCCGGGGCCGGACTCCACACCGGGCCGCGCGCCGGGCGTTCTCGCTTCATCCCCACCGCCGACAACCGGAGAGCCACGTACAGGACCGCCAGGTACCAACCGAACCGGACATTGATGACGAGGAAACCGCCGCGCGATTCGAGCAGAAACACAATCAGGCCGGCCAGATAGAGGGCGTGAAAGGGCGAGTAGGGCTGGGCTTGCAGGAAACGCTCATAGAGACTGGCGCCCAGAAGTCCCAGCAGGAGGTACCCGACAAACGGCCCCAAGTAGCCGAAGTTGGCCAGCAGCTCCCCGGCGAGCGAAGGCGAGACCGAGTGGCCCCGGTAGGCTGCCTGGCCGAGCTCTTCCACCAGCAAGCGGTCGAACCCGTAGGGCTTCTCGGGCCACGCCGACCGAGGGATGGGATTCACGACCAGCGCCAGCAGGCTCCAGCCATAGAGATACCGGTCGCGGTCGGGATAAAGCTGTACGACCCTCACCAGGTTGTCGAAGGCGTCCACCGCTGTGAAGCCCTCGAACTTCCCTTCGGCCGCCTGGAGCAGAGAAGGCATGTTCGGGTCGAGGCCCCAGTTGTAGTCCGCCAAAACGTCCACCACCGCCGCCGAGAACAGCAGGCCCACCGCCACCGCCACCCCCAGGACGGCCACGCGACCCACCGGAAACGGCTTCGGCCCGCGCGACCACAACCGGTAGACGTAGAGCACGAACCCGAAGCTCACCAGAAACGCCAGCGGCATCCGCGAAGTGCTGATGACGGCCAACGGCGGCCAGGGCAGCAGCGCCGCCCAGAACAACAACCGGCGGGCCGGGGTGCGCGGCCGGACCGTGAACAACAGCCACAGGGCCAGCGCTCCCGCGGCCGGCAGGCAGCCCGCGACCAATTGGGTGTATTTCGATGCCGTGGGGTCGTACTGCTGCAGGGGGTTCTTGAACTGCCACAACCCCACCAGGCCCACGACTCCGAGTAGCAGCGTCAAGAACAGCAGACGAGGGGTGGAGAGTTGACCGCGGGAGAAACGTCCTAGCCGCCGCACGCGGAATCCCCGCGCGCTCCCCAACAAAAAACCCGCCAAAGCGCTGGCCGCCACCAGCACCGCCTTGGTGGCGGTCGAGATGTCGAGCGTGACCGGGGTCTCGTAGATGAAGACCGACTTCAGCATTCCCACCACCAGGAACACCAAGATCCCCGCCAGCCCGAAAATCTTGGCGTCGAAAAACACCGTGGGGCCGCGGCGGCTGGCCGCCAGCACGGCCACAGCGATGATGGCGAGGCAGGCCGACGCCGCCACCAGGAACAGCCGGCGGGTCTCGAGGAAGCTCTGGCCGATGAACAAAACCCCGACAACCACCGCCGCGCCGAAGAGCGCCGCCGCGGCTTTGGGAAAAGGATTCACAGCGACTCCGCGCCCCCGCGCCTGTGGCTGACGAACTCCAGCGCCCGGACAAAGGTCTCGGCCGAGCCGGCGTGGGACCACTGGCGGATGCGGTCGAGCGCGCCCTGGCCGAGCCGCGCCCGCAGGCCGGCGTCGGCCAGGAGCGGCCGCAGGCAGGCGGCCAGGGCGTCGACGTCGCCCGGTGGGAACGTCCGGCCCGTGCCCGGCAGCACCAGGTCGCCTACCGCGCCCGCAACCTGCGACACCACGACCGGCAGGCCGAAATTCATGGCTTCGTTGACCACCAACCCCCAGGGCTCTCTCTCGGAGGGTAGCACGAAAATGTC
>Ga0209342_10003102_pt1 | contig 17569 bp, 14 predicted proteins | sample RifCSP16_2_FD_184023 | JGI IMG/M metagenome (GOLD analysis project Ga0209342, IMG submission 184023) | Soil microbial communities from Rifle, Colorado - Rifle CSP2_sed 16_2 (SPAdes) (version 2) | ecosystem: Environmental > Terrestrial > Deep subsurface > Rock core/Sediment | place: Rifle... | reverse complement strand
GGACGCAGGCCGTCCGCCCCGCCGAAATGTGCTAGTCCAGGGTGACCGTGAGGCCTTCCCTTGCGATCTCCGGTGTAGTGCCAAGCCGATCGTGGACGAGACGCTTGAGAACAAGACTCGCCGTTGGCTCGTCGTGGACCAGGTAGATCCGGGGCGGCAGATCCGAAAATCCGCTGAGCCAGCGCAGCAGCTCTTCCGGCGAGGGCAGTTCTCGAAGGCCTTCGTCGTGACATTCGCGATGAGTGACCAGATCTCTACAAGATCAGTGGCAACCGCCGCTGGGCCTGTCTTCCGTCTCCTGCGCACCATCCGTGCCGCCGTCGGCATCCGTTTTGTGGTCATGCGCGCCGTGTGCTCCATGCCCGGCGTGCATGCCGAAATGGAGGATGACCATCAAGGCGATGAACCCATAAGTGACGGCCAGATCGCTGGGAACACGGAAGATACTGACCGCCGCCACACCGGCGACGACGATCGCCAAGGCGGCCCAGACGATCCTCGGAATTCGCAAGGTGCGGCCCGGGCTGACCGAAGATGGGTCCATTCCGATCTCCTCCTGCTGACGGACCAGAGTACTGTTTCTAGCGTCATTGTCATGGAAGGCCGGCCCGGCGGCCAGAGCCATTCCCCCGGGGAGCCAACGCGCACTTTAGCGGGCCCTTTCAGTGCAACGCCCGCTTTCACCCCAATCTGACGGCCACTGGCTTATTCCAGCACCGGCCGCCGGGCGTTGTGAGCTTCGAGCATCGCCAGCCTAATATAGCCTCGGGCCAGGGGCGCCCCCAGCCGGTCTGCAAGCTCGGTCGGGGCAACAGCCGGAGGATGGTTGACGGGGGGCTACTCGCCTGCGGGTGTGCTAGGGTCGCCTCAGCCAGAATCCGATGATCAACTTTCCACGACATCAATTGGCGTGCCTCCGGGCATCGAGACCGTGATGTCGCCAGGATAGTAGGACACAATCGGGGTGGTCCATCGGAATACCCATTTCGCATCTTGTGGCCGGGCATTTACGCACCCGCGCGACATCGGCACGCCGAAGTTGTTGTGCCAGAATGTAGAGTGCACGGCTACCCCATTCCCGACAAACAGTGTGGTCCACCCTACCCCAGCGAGATCCCACCCACCCCCGGTCGTGCCGCCACTCATGTGGACAGAAACGAGCTTCCGCCAGATCGGATGCACGCCAAGCGGCGTTGAGGAACGCTCGAGCGGTTCGCCCTGGGGATCATACTTCACGCCTGTGGAAACGGTGCAGTAATAGACTTCGGTCTTTCCCTCAAAACAGGCCAGAGTCTGTCTTGAGTTGTCGACGACGATACGTTTGTCCTCGACGTCTGGGTTTATCGGCTCCATCTCTTCCGCACTAATCGGCCGAAAAGCCCCTCCGGGTGCCCAGAAAATGTCGCCGTAGCTGCCGTAGGGCTCTTTCAGACGGTACAGGATCTGCCCCTCGCTGTCAGCTCTGATCTCATCAAGCCACATGATCTGACTGTAGTACAGTCGCGGTGGCGAACCCTGCTCCAGCCTGGCCTTGACCCATGGGGAACGCGGAGACGGGTTTTCCAACATCAGATCTACGTACGGGACGCTCACCTCAACCCACAGCCCCTTCCCCCAGTCGGCCTCCGGCAGATAAAGAAGTGGCGCATTGGGCGAGTTACGCACCGGCTGGAGCATGGAGGCGTACAGGTAGCCGTTCGGTGTCTCCACCCAGCGCCAATTCACTTGGTAGGCTGGGGGCGGTGCGACCTTCTCTCGGAGCCAGGTCACAACCGCATCCTCGGGCAGTACTTCCAGGGTTCGGCTATCGGGATCCGGCCTGAGCTTGAGCTCCAGCCCGCGCCGGACCACTCTTCCCAGACGCTCACCGCCCGGAGAATCCTGTCGTCCGCTGGGATCCCACGGATCTCCGAACGCCAACCCGCCCAGCCCGTAGCCCGCCAGCCGTAGGAATTCGCGACGCGTAAGTTGCTTGATCGTTGTCACCAGCCGCTCCAGGTTCTGGTGTCCATGATCCAGACCCGTTGATCGTTCAAACTACCTTTGATCATGTGCGTTCTTCCTTGCCGGAGCTGCCCGCAGAACGGATAAGCTCCCGAGCCGGTATCCAGTGAGCATGGGTGTTGAATAACCTTCCGAGACCACTCTCGAGAATCCCTGCCCAGAAGACGATCCAAGACCGCACAAGCCCCTCGAGAGGGAGGAAGATGGAGAGAACGTTGCCGAGGATACTCCATCGGGCTGTGACCAATACTGTAGCCTCGAGAGAAGCATGACAGCAAGAGAAGGTGCGAGCGGAACGCTGGTGTTCATACTCTCACCTCGCTGGCCTTGACACCACGATTGAGCCTATCAGAGCCGCAAGAAGAAGCACGGAGGCAAGCTCAAATGGGAGCAACAACTGCACTGGGTCAACCAGCGCGATCCCCAGCGTATGCAGCGTGTCGCCCTCGTTCTCTCAGGTGCCTTCTTGCTTGCAAGGAGGTTAGTTCGATCAGGGCTTCGGCCACAAGCGGTGAATGGCGCGGGGGAAACGCGCTCTATGGCCCATCCGCCGCGCTCGTCACCTCATCTCGGCAACACTCCCAATGGAGCGGCTGGCCAGACTACGGGCTCTCAGGTTCCGGCGGAGCGAAACCGTGCCAGTTTTCGCCCATGGTTCCCGAAGGAAACTGTCCTCCTCACCCACCGCACAGAGCACGATCTTCGGCCGGCCATCATCTCGCCTGCGGAGGGTGGCTTCGGCGCAAGCCCCGCTCGCTTTCCAACTTGGGGGGCACGTCCTCTCTGTGGAGGGAGACGGGGGAAAATGCGTTTCCCCCTTCTCCCTCCACTCCTCCCACATCCCCGCTAAGATCATGCGGGGCGAACGGCCCCTACGCAAATGGCCGTTGATGGCGTCCTCCGCTACAGCGGGAGCCCGGCCATCCCTGATGGCGACTTGACTTCATCTCTTTGAAGGACCGGATCCAACAAGGGTCGCCGTGGCTGGGCCACAGATCGAGCTCAACGCCCCAAACTAGAATCTCGCCCTTGCGTGAGCGGCCGAGGAGTCGCGCTGGGGCTCGTCCCATCAACGGACGCATTCCGCGGTGGGCCGTTCGTCCCTTAGGCTCTTAGCGGGAGGGAGGGGGGTTCCAAGGGGCTGCCCCCTGAAATGGAATGCACCCTTTCCCCCAACTTGCGGGATCCACCCCTTTCGATGGTCTATACTCTAGGGTCTGGATAGAAGATCGGATGGAGCGCTCGTGACCGGGGCAAACATCCCTCACACTCCATTCTGGATCACGTATTGCGACTCGAGGATGCCTCCATGGATTTCAACGGGCAGGTGACGATCACAGCTCCAAGACAGAAGGTGTGGGAATTCCTCACCGACCCGCACGCCGTCAGTCAATGCGCCCCTGGGCTGGAATCGATCAAGGTCGTAGCCCCGGACGAGAAGTTCGAAGTCATCGCGGCCGTAGGTTTCGGGACAGTCAAAGTCCGATTCGTCACCGACGTCGAGTGGACGGCATTGGAGCCGCCGAACCGGGCGAGCATGAAGGCCCACGGAACGGCTCCGGGCAGCGCCGTGGACGTGTTGGCGAACATGTCAATGACCGACGGAGAAGGGGGATCGACGGATATGGCCTGGTCGGCGCAGGTGACGGTGTCCGGCACTATTACAAGCCTGGCCTCGCGGCTGATGGGCAGCGTCGCCAAGAAAGTCACCGCGGCCTTCTTCGATTGTGTGAAGAAGAAAATCGAGGGATAGCCAGGACCGCCCGAGTCCCTCGGGGCCGGTCTAGGTGGCGAAGATGTGGGTAATCACGGTGCTGGCCGCCCCTCCCACGCTCTGCAGCATGCCGACCTCGGCCCCCCGCACCTGATTCTTGCCCGCCCGCCCTGTAAGCTGCAGGACGGCCTCGCATGTCTGGTAGAGCGCCGTCGCACCGATGGGATGGCCGCGCGCTTTGAGGCCCCCCATCGTTGCGATGGGGATCTCGCCCCGCAGATCGATACGGCCCTCCGCCGCAAGCCGCCAGCCTTTGCCAGGCGGCGCGAATCCGGCCGCCTCGAGGCACATGCAGGCCATGATGCTGAAGGCATCATGCAATTCGAAGAAACCCACGTCACCCCGATTGACATTCGCCTGGCGGAAGGCCTTCTGGGCCGACGACTGCGCCGCCGCCAGCCAGAGTGGGTTGGCTCGATCGCCGACGCGAAAACGGTCCGTGGCCACGCTCGATGCCAGGATACGGACCGGGTTGGGATTGTGCGCCCGCGCCTCCTGCGAGGCTGAAACCACAACCGCAGCAGCCCCGTCACAGATCGGCGAGCAATCGAGCAGGCGCAGCGGCTCGTGGACCACGCGGGATCGCATCACTCCGCGCGGCGTGACTTTCATATCGCGGAACAATGCGTTGGGATTATTGCGGGCATTGCGGTGGGCGACGACCGGGAAATTCACCAACCCATCTGCCGGCACCTTGTAGCGCTTGAGATACAGCCGCATCAGGTCGGCGTTCTTGCTGATAAGTGTGGCTCCGTCCTCGACTTCTTTCGCATCAAGCGCCTTTGACATGGCCGGTGAGGCCAGACCTTCACTCATCTTCTCCACGCCGACGGCCACCGCTAGATCGGCCTCGCCGCTTGCGACCGACAGGTACGCCATGCGCAATGCGGCCGAACCGCTGGCCATCGCCGCCTGGATCTGGAGCGCTTCAATCCCGGCCAGACCGGCGGCGTCGGCGACCAGCGCCGCGATGTGTTTCTGGCCCTGCAACTCATCGGCGAGCATGTTGCTGGCGTAGAGCGCGTCGACCATGTCCACACCGGCGTCGGCCATGGCAAGGCGAACCACCGTCGCCCCCAGCTCACGCAGCCCTTTGGTCGTCGCCTTCTCCACCGGGACTTGCCCGATTCCGACGATGCTCACTTCTCTCAAGCCAGCCTCCGATCTAAGATTGCCCTTCCAACGCAGAGATAAGGCCAAAGTAAGGTGTCGGATCGGCGAGGCCGATCCGACACCTTACTTTGGCCTCACACTACTCCCTCTTGCCGAAGGGCGGCTACGGCCTCGGCGTCGTACCCGAGAACATCAGCCAGGACCTCCTCTGTATGCTGGCCAAGCAGTGGCGGAGGCAGCCGCACGCCGGCCGGAGACGTCGGGACGTTCAGCGGTGAGGCAAGCACGGGGACGCTGCCTGCAGTTGGATGAGAGACTTCTTGCACCAGTCCTCGCGCGCGAACTTGCGGATCGTTGAAAACGGCCTGCATATCGTTGATCGGCCCTGCCGGCAATCCGATTTCATCACACAAAGCGATCCATTCCGCCACCTCACGCTCCTGGAAGAGCTCGTTGAGCAGACCGATCAGCAAGGTTCGATTCCGATTTCTGGCGGGATTTGTCGAGAAACGCTCGTCATCGACCCATTCCGGGCGCCCGACCGCGTTGCAGAACGTCTCCCACTGGCGGTCGTTCCCGGCGGCGAAAGCCAGGTAGCCGTCGCGCGCCTTGAAGGCTTCATAGGGCACGATGTTCGGATGTGCGTTTCCATAGCGCTTCGGTTTTTCGCCCGAGACGAGAAAGTTGCTGGCTACGTAGGACATCAGGGCAACCTGGCTGTCCAGGAGCGAGATGTCGATGCGCTGCCCATCTCCCGTCCGCTCGCGGGCGAAGAGCGCCGCAAGGACTGCGCTGCAGGCGAACATCCCGCTGGCCAGGTCGGCGATCGCCACACCGGCTCGCGTCGGCTCACCCTCGATCGGTCCCGTCACACTCATCAAGCCGCCGAGCGCCTGCACGATAAGGTCATACCCGGGGCGGTCGCGGTAAGGACCATCGTATCCGTAGCCGGTGATGGTGCAGTAGATCAAGCCGGGGCGGAGCTCCTGGAGCGCGTCATAATCGAGCCCCCACTCCTCCATCGTTCCGGCCCGGAAGTTCTCCACCACGACATCCCCTTGACGAATGAGTTCCTTCAGCACCTGCGGACCGCGCACGGACTTCAAGTTGAGCGTCAGACTGCGTTTGTTGCGGTTGGCGGCGAGGTAGTACGCAGATTCGCCCCCTTCGGCGAAGGGCGGTCCCCATTGGCGAGTGTCGTCGCCTCGACCGGGAATCTCGATCTTGATCACATCCGCGCCCAGATCACCCAAGAGCATCGTGCAGTATGGGCCAGCCAGGATGCGCGTCAGATCGATTACTCGGACTCCGTCGAGCAGGGGTCGAGGCTGAGATCGATTCTCGGGTCGGTCATTCGGGGGAGGTTTGGACATCGTGAGATGCGGCTCCGGCAGGGCTCTCGCCCTGGTGCGCGTCGTCGCTGCGTGTCGGAACCGGTTAGAATTATACTCAGCCCGACGCGGTTCACAACTGAACCTTCACTTGCGGTGTTATACAATCCAGACGGGCCGTGGTGCCCGTCCGCTGAACTTCCCCGTGGGAAGCGCCCGAGGAAACAACCATGAAGCCACCCCCGTTCGAGTACGTTGCTCCCGATTCCCTGGAGGAGGCGGTCAGCCTCGCTGCCCAGCATGGTGCGCATGCCAAGTTGCTAGCTGGAGGCCAGAGCCTGATCCCGGCGATGAACTTCCGGGTGGTACAGCCGGCCATGCTCATCGATCTCAATCGAATATCGGAGCTACGCTATGTTCACCAGGGTGATGACGGTTCCCTGGCGATCGGTGCGATGACGACCCAGCACGAGCTGGAGATCGATGCGCTGGTTCCCGATCGGGCGCCATTGCTCTTCGAAGCCCTGCCTCATATCGCGCACCCTCAGATCCGCAATCGCGGAACGATCGGTGGGAGTCTGGTCCATGCTGACCCGGCGGCCGAGATCCCGGTCATCGCCCTCGCGTGTGGGGCGCGCCTGAAGGCCCGCAGTCTCGAAGGCGAGCGCTGGATCGAAATCGGTGATTTCTTCCAGGGGATGTTCGTGACCGATCTGGCCGAGGGAGAGATCCTGACGGAGGTCGTCTTGCCGCCGCTAGCGGTCGGTACCGGATGGAGCTTCATGGAGGCCTCCCGCCGTCGCGGTGACTATGCCATGATGGGCGTCGCTGCGCTGGTCGGCCTCGGCGAAGACGGCACGTGCACCTCTGCTCGCCTGGTGTACCTCAACGCCGGGGACGGGCCCGTCGACGCAACCGAGGCCGCTGGATCTCTTGTCGGGGCCAAGGCCGGCCCGGCGGCCTATGACCAGGCCGCCGCCATTGCATCTGAGAGGGAGATCGATCCTTTCGGCAACATCCACACTTCGGTTGACTTCCAGCGACATCTGTCGCGAGTTCTGACCCGCCGGGCGCTCGAGCAGGCCTTTGCCAGAGCCAGACAGATCTAGCCCGGGATCCCGATCGACACTTTCGGCTTAGATGCGGAACGATTGCAGACGAACACGGCAGGGGAGCATGACATGCTGAACGAGTTGCACACTGTACGCCTGACGATCAATGGGAAACTCTTCGAGCGCCAGGTCGAGCCGCGTACACTCTTGAGTGATTTCCTGCGGCACGATATCGGTCTGACGGGAACGCATGTTGGCTGCGAGCATGGCGTCTGCGGCGCTTGCACTGTCCTGCACGACGGGCAACCCGTGCGATCGTGCTTGATGTTCGCCGTGCAGGCAGCTGACCAAACGATCACTACCGTCGAAGGGCTGACCGAGAATCTGGATGAACTGCATCCATTGCAGCAGGCTTTTTGGGATTCCCATGGACTTCAGTGCGGCTTCTGCACGCCCGGCTTCCTCATGACACTCGTGGCGTTCCTCAAATCGAACCCAGACCCATCCGAGCATCAAATCAGGGCCGCTATCTCAGGTAATTTGTGCCGATGCACCGGCTACCAGAACATCGTCAAAGCAGTCCAACTTGCCGCCGAACGCATGCAGGCCGAGGTTGCATGACCCGACAGAACTCAAGACGCAAGACACGGGACACAAGACACAGGGCACAGGACACAGGACACAGGAAACAGGACCGGCCCCAACATGTTAGTGCATCGCCGAGACCAATTGTGGATGTGAATCCCTCGTGAACATCTCCACCACCCACGTCGCCGGGGATCTCGTCGGCCTCTCACAGAGGCTTCGCTCGGGCGAGATGGATCTCCTTCGGTACCTGCATGATCTGGAGGATGTATTCGAGGCGTTCGAGCTGAAGGTGCAGGCGTTCCTTCCCGAAGACGGTCGATTCATCCGGCTGCGGCGCGAGGCTGAGCGACTCTTGAGCGCATACCCTCAGGCGAGCGCTCGCCCGGCGCTTTTCGGCGTCCCCGTCGGCGTCAAGGATATCTTCCACGTTGACGGGTTCCCGACGCAAGGCGGAAGCAAGCTGCCGGAGGATCGATTGTTCGGCCCTCAAGCGGCCAGCGTTTCCCGGCTGAAGGCACACGGTGCACTCGTCCTGGGTAAGACGGTGACCACCGAGTTCGCCTATTTCGCTCCCGGCCCGACCCGCAATCCGCATCACCTCGATCACACACCCGGAGGTTCGAGCAGCGGCTCGGCTGCAGCCGTGGCCGCGGGCATGGTCCCCCTGGCTCTGGGGACTCAGACCATAGGCTCGATCATTCGACCGGCGGCGTTCTGCGGCGTGATAGGGTTCAAGCCCAGCCGGGAAAGGATCGCACGTGACGGGGTTATCCCGCTGGCGCCTTCGCTAGACCACGTCGGCTTCTTCACCACCGACGCATCGGGCGCCGAGCTGGCCGCGTCGCTTCTGCTGGAGGATTGGTCAGGTCCTGACATCACTAGTCTCAAGCGACCTGTGCTCGGCATCCCCGAGGGACCTTATCTCGGGCACGTCACACACAAAGGCCGGGACCACTTCGAGAAGGCGTGCAGACGGCTGGAGGAGGCCGGTTACGCACTGAAGCGCGTGAGCGCGATGGCAGACTTCGAAGAGGTCTACCAGCGGCATATTCTGATCCTTGCCGCCGAGGCTGCGCAAGTTCACGCCGCTTGGTACGAAGAATTCAGCGACCGGTACCACCCGAAGACCGCCGAGCTGGTCGTCCGCGGCAAGTCGGTGTCGCCTGAGGCGTTGTCGCACGCCCTTGAAGGCTGCCGAGTGCTGCGTGAAGAGACGATTTCGCTCATGGATGAACACGAACTCGATCTGTGGATCACGCCGGCAGCGCCCGGTCCCGCGCCGTTAGGTCTCGAGAACACCGGCGATCCGGTGATGAACCTGCCATGGACGCACGCCGGATTGCCCGCACTTAATATTCCTTCCGGGACCACTTCGGACGGACTTCCGCTCGGCGCGCAGTTCGTCGGCCGCTGGGCCAAGGACGAGACCCTCCTGGCATTTGGGAAGATGCTTGAGCGCGACCTCAAGTCCAGCGGGAAGGGTGACACGTGAGCCGGACTTCGTTCGAGATCCGGCGTGGTGCCTATTACGACTCGGTCGTGCTGATGCAGCTCCAGCGTGCGCTGGTCGAACTCGATCAGGTGATTGACGCCGGGGTCGTGATGGCCACGCCGGCCAATCTCGAACTCCTCCAACAGAACGATCTGCTCCCTTCGGACATCAAGGCTGCTCCGGAAGATCTTCTGATCGTAGTTCGCGCTGGGAATGTTGAGGATGCGGCGCAGGCCCTATCGCAAGTTGACGCCTTGCTGGCCCGTCGTCGGGCGGCAGTGGACGCGGAGTTCCGCCCGCACGGCCTTGAGTCGGCGGCCAAGATGCTCCCCGAGGCGACGTGGGTGCTGGTCTCCGTCCCGGGCAGATACGCGGCGCAGGTCGCCAGCCAGGCGCTGGAGCTCGACCGGCATGTGTTTCTCTACAGCGACAATGTCTCCTTGGCGGATGAGGTGAGGCTCAAGCAAGATGCGGCTGAAAAGGGCCTGATCGTGATGGGGCCGGATTGCGGTACAGCGATGGTTAACGGTGTGGGCCTGGGTTTCGCCAACCGCGTTCGCCGGGGCCGGATCGGACTGGTCGGCGCCTCCGGCACCGGCCTGCAGGCGGTTACGGCTCGCATACACCAGCTCGGTGGCGGGGTGTCCCACGCGCTGGGAACGGGCGGTCGAGATCTCAAGACTGAAGTCGGAGGCCGAACAACTCTCCAGTGCCTCGACTTGTTGAACCGCGATCCGGACACCGGCGTGATTGTGTTGATCTCCAAGCCCCCGGATCCGGGGGTATCACGACGCGTTCTATCGTCGGCCTATACGCTCGGCAAACCGACGGTCGTGCATTTCATCGGCTATGCAGCCCCGGGCCGGAAGCTCGGCAATCTCATCTTCGCCAACTCGCTATCCGAGGCGGCATTGATTGCCTTGGATCTCGACCGGGAAAACGCCGTGCCATTTTCGACGAAGAGGGCCGGGAGAGATGGGCCTGCCCCGACCGCCGTCACCGAGATGGGACGCCGCTACTTGCGTGGTCTGTTCTCAGGGGGCACGCTGGCGAGCGAGGCCATGCGCTGCCTGGGGGTGTTCCTGGACCCGCTCTTCGCCAATTTGACCTCCGACTCGGCCGCGAAACTGCCGGACTCCCTTGTCAGCCAGGCTCACACTATCCTCGACCTGGGAGAAGACGAGTTCACCGTCGGCCGCCTTCATCCGATGATCGACAACGACCTGCGCATCCGGCGCTTCCGCCAGGAAGCGGCTGATCCCGAGGTGGCCATCATTCTGCTCGATATCGTCCTCGGCGAGGGGGCTCACCCTGACCCGGCCGCGGAGTGGACGCCGGTCGTCGAAGAAATGCGCCAGACGCACGGGATCGAAGTGCCGATTCTGCTGATCGGAACCCAGGACGACCCCCAGGGTCTTGAGTCCCAACGCGAACGCCTGGAAGGTGCCGGGGCGCGAGTCTTCGAGGACACCGCTTCGGCGGCCGAGTTCATCTTCCAGCATCTGGGCGTAGGCTACGAACCCAAGGTGAAATCGATCCCTCTCGACGCGTTCACCTCACCGCTGGCGGCGATCAACGTGGGCCTCGAGTCGTTCTATGAGAGCCTGTTGAGCCAGGGAGCCCAAGCCGTGCAAATGGATTGGCGGCCGCCGGCCGGCGGGGACGATCGTCTATCAGCGATCCTGGAGAAGATGAGGACAAAGACATGACCCTCGATATCGATGCTGCAAACACCCAGGCCGTAGAACGGATGATGTCGGCCCGGCCCATGCTCAAAGGCCTGGGAACCGCGGCTGACGTCATCCCCGGCATGCAGGCGAACCTGATCTTGCACGCAGGTCCTCCGATTGAATGGGATCGTATGTCCGGACCGCTCCGCGGAGCGGTCATCGGCGCGTTGCTCTTCGAGGGACTTGCGAAGGATGAGAAGCGGGCGGCCGAGATGGCCGCCTCCAGCGAGGTGACCTTCGCGCCATGCCATCACTACGGCGCGGCCGGTCCGATGGCCGGGGTGATCTCGGCCTCGATGGCAGTCTACACCGTCGAGAACATTACCCACGGCAACCGGGCATATTCGAACCTCAACGAAGGCTACGGCAAAGTGCTTCGCTACGGAGCCTACAGCCCGGAAGTGTTGGACAAGCTGCGCTGGATGAACGAGGAGATGGGCCCGGTCCTGGCGCAGGCGCTCGATCGGAGCGGCGGGCTCGACCTGCGGGCCCTTCTGGCCGAAGCACTGCATATGGGCGACGAAGGGCACAATCGGAACAAGGCGGGGTCGCTGCTCTATCTCAAGCTACTCGCGCCCTGGATCGCCGAAGCCACCGAGGACGCCGGCCTCGAATCGCGGATCCTGCGCTTTTTGGGCGACAACGCGCTCAGCGTTCTCAACCCCGTGATGGCCGCCTGCAAGGCGATGGCCGATGCTGCCCATGGCGTCGAGGGCAGCACCATTGTCACAGTCATGGCGCGTAACGGGACCGACTTCGGAATCCGCGTGAGCGGGCTCGGCGATGATTGGTTCACCGCACCGGCCCAGATCCCGGACGGGCTGTACTTCAGCGGCTTCTCGAGCTCCGACGCCAACGCCGACATCGGCGACAGCACGATAACCGAGACCGCCGGGATCGGCGGTTTCGCCATGGCTGCCGCCCCGGCGATCGTCTCGTTCGTGAGCGGGACACCGAAGGACGCGCTCAGCACAACCCTTGAGATGTACGAGATCACGACCGCCGAACACAAGCAGTTCACAATCCCGGCGCTTGATTTTCGCGGCACGCCCACCGGGATCGACATCCGCAAGGTCGTGGAACTGGGCATAACCCCCAGGATCAACACCGGTATCGCCCATAAGGAACCGGGGATCGGACAGGTCGGCGCCGGCCTCGTCCGCCCCCCGAAAGAAATCTTTGAGAATGCATTGATCGCCTTCGCCGAACGCTACGCGCTTTAGCAGGAAACAAGTTCGTATGAGACTCACACGCCAAACGTCCGGCGATACGCGCGACAACACAACCGACGACAGGAGCCTCGCATGAAGATCTACGATCTCTCTCAGCCACTCAATCAAGATGCACCTTTTTGGCCTTTCTATCCGCCCTTCGAGGTGAAGTACATCAAGCGCAAGGCCGAGCAGGGCGTCAACGCGCAGTACATCATGACTTCTAATCACATGGGAACGCACCTCGATGCGCCGCGGCACTTCGTGACAAAGGGTAAGACGATCGACGAGCTCCCGTTGCAGTGGCTGTATGGGGAAGGAGTGATCGTCGATCTGAGCGACGAGCTCGACGAGTTGGCTCTCTTCACACCGAAGATGATCGAGGACAGGGTCGAGGTCAAAGAGGGCGACATCCTTTTCATCCACACCGGGTGGCATGAGTACGCCCAGTTCGGATCCGATGCAGACGAGGAGAAGTACATCCACCGCCACCCAGGACCGCATTTCGAGATCGTCGAATGGTTGCTGGCGAAGAAAATCCACCTGTGGGGAGTGGACATGGTGTCGACGGACCATCCGATGAACCTGCCCATCGGCCGCTTCCTGGGCAAAGGTGGTCTGGAGCACTGGGCCAAGGTTCGCCGACAGGCCGAAGCCAAATTCGGCGCCGACAAGATGGATGAGCTCTTCCCCGAGATGGCCTATCAGCTGACCCACAACGCCCTGTTCCCTCACGATTGCGTTCACGTGGAGAACATGGGTGGGGAGATCAGCGCGCCCGAGCTGCAGAACCGCAGGCTGATCCTCGGCGCGTTCCCTTGGAAGTTCAAGGGCGGCGAGGCCGCTTTCTGCCGGGCTGTGGCGTTTCTTGAAGACTGATGGCTCATTTCCGTCGTTCCGCCTTCTCAGCCCCCACCCCCTTGATCCCCCTCCCCCGGCTTTGACGGAACATGCATTCGCGTCGGGGTTGGCCGGGGGAGGGGAGGGTTATCTTAGGGAGATAGGGGCAGCTCCGCTGCCCCTATCTCCCTAAGAGTTTCACCCCCCTCTCCGCCTTACAGCGCCGTGCGGGTTGTTGGGCACCAAGGCGGAGAGGGGGGAAGGGGGGTGAGGTGGAATATGCCACCAGGCCGGGTATTCCTGTCCGGGGATGGCGGGATCAATCGGCCCTGACATTCGAACCAATGAAAAGGATATGAAAAATGGCGACTCCGTTTATCGGTCGGCGAGTGAAGAGGAATGAGGACCCGAGGCTGCTGACTGGCCAGGCTCTCTTCGTCGATGACGTGCACCTGCCCGAAATGCTGCACGTGGCTTTCTTGCGCAGCCCCTACGCCCACGCGCGCATCAATGCCATCGACCTGTCGGCAGCCTTAAAGCGGCCGGGTGTCGTGGCCGCGTATGGTGCGGCCGAAATCGGCTCGTACTGGCGCACTGGCCCGCTTCTGGTGGATCCTCCGCCGATCAAGGACATCGTATTTAATAAGCGAACACAGCCCATTCTGGCCAGGGACAAGGTACGCCACGTGGGGGAACCGATCGCGGCGGTCGTCGCCGAGAGTCGCTACGTGGCCGAGGACGCACTGAGCGACATCGTTGCCGCGTTCGAGCCTCTGCCGGCCGTCGTTGATCTCGAGAAAGCCCTGCAACCGGGTTCGGCGCTCGTCCATGACGACCTCGACTCGAACGTCGCCGCGCATGTCATCCAGCACCGAGGGGCGTACATCGAGGCGCGCAAGGACGCCGACCTCATTCTGAAGCGACGCCTGCGCTATGATCACGGCACTGCCGCGGCGATGGAAAACCGCGGCCTTGTCGCCCATTGGGACCCGCGCTCCGCCCGACTGACCGTGTGGGACACGACCCAGGCTCCGATTCCCATCCGGAACGGCTTGGCCGACATGCTCGGGCTGGGGGAGCACCAGATCCACGTCATCGCACCCTTCATCGGCGGCGGCTTCGGCCCGAAGATCATGATGTTCTACCCGGAGGAGATGTTGATCCCATGGCTTGCGATGCAGATCGGCCGGCCATTGAAGTGGATCGAGGATCGGTCGGAGAATTTCGTCGCCACGACCCAGGAGCGGGAGCAGATCCACAACGCCGAAATTGCGCTAACCAAGGACGGCAAGATCCTCGGTGTCCGTGATGAATTCTTGCATGACACCGGGGCGTACGACCCCTACGGTTTGACGGTCCCCATCAACAGCCAGTGCACGCTCCTCGGGCCGTATAACATCCCCCACTACTACAGCGAATTCACGGCGGTCTTTACCAACAAGACGATCGTCACGCCCTACCGCGGGGCCGGTCGGCAGCACGGCGTCTTCGTCATTGAACGTCTGCTGGACCTGGCAGCGCGCGAGTTGGGGATCGACCGGATCGAAATACGCCGCCGCAACTTCCTCCCACCCGATTCTTTCCCGCACGACAATCAGATCATCTACCAGGACTTCGCCCCGTTGGTCTATGACAGCGGCAACTACGAGCCACTCCTCGATTCGGCGATGGATCTTATCGGATACCAGGACTTCGTCCGGACCAGGCAGCCGAAACGCCGTCAGGAGGGGAAGCACGTCGGCATTGGGTTGGTGGCGTACGTCGAGGGCACGGGCATCGGCCCCTACGAGGGCGCCCGCGTTCAGGTCCAACCCAGCGGCAAAGTCTCGGTGGCCACCGGCGTTGGGACCCAGGGCCAGGGTCACTTCACCAGCTTCGCCCAGATCGTGGCCGACCAGCTTGGCGTGGATGCCTCCGATGTGAACATCATCACCGGTGATACCGATCAATTCCATTGGGGGACGGGGACCTTTGCCAGCCGCGGCGCAGTCGTGGCTGGGAATGCGATCAACGAGGCGGCCAAGGACGTACGGGCGAAGATCCTCAAGATGGCCGCGGACGAGCTTGACGCCACGCAGGACCAACTCGAACTGGTCGGTGGTCAGGTGAGGGTCAAAGGGGATCCGCAGCAGGCAATCGATCTAGGGAAGCTGGCTTCGAAGGCTAACCCTCTGCGGGGCGCGGTCAAGCCCGGCTCCGAGCCCGGCCTCGAAGCGACGAACTATTTCGGCCCCAGTCGCGGCGCGACGGCGAGCGGGGTTCATACGATGATCGTCGAGATCGACCCCGAGACGATGGAGCTGAGTATTGAGAGGGTTGTCGTGGTTCACGACTGTGGACGCGTGATCAATCCCATGATTCTGGAGGGACAGGTTCACGGCGGCGTGGCCCAGGGAATTGGGAACGCCTGGTTCGAGCAGCTGATTTATGACGACAACGGGCAGTTGCTCAATGGTTCATTCATGGATTATCTGCTGCCGACGGCGCTCGACGTGCCACTGATCGATGTCGGGCACGAAGAAACGCCTTCGCCCTTGAACCCGTTGGGGATCAAGGGCGCCGGTGAAGCCGGCGCAATTCCCGTCGGGGCGCTCTTCGCCCAGGCCATCGAGGATGCACTCCAAATCGAAGGGCTGGAGATCCTCGAAATCCCGCTCAGCCCAAGCCGACTGTGGGAGCTGGTCCGAGAAGCCAGAGCCAGGGTGGGGGCTTCGAATGATTGAAAGTCGTCGCCGGTTGGCCCCGCCCGCGTTACATATGCAGATAGAGCGCGAGTGGGCGATCCCTCCTCAGACGGGTTATCTCCTGCGTGCCATCAGGGTCGCGCCCGGGGCGATCGAGGCCCTGCGCGCCGGCTCCACCTGGAAGATCCTTTCATCGCACAGGCACGCGGTCAACTTCGTCGATTCGGCTGGAAAACTCCTGTCATTGATCGAAGGCCAAATCCACATGGGGCCGTTCTCGATCCAAGTCGACGCAATACCCGCCCGAGCTTGGTACGCCGACCAGCCGGATCCTCTGAGAATCGCGCTCGAAGGGGAAACGCGAGTTTCCATGGGTGGCAGAATCCTCGACCTGTCCTCGGCGGTCAGCTGGAACCCCCGGCCTGACTGGTCCGCACTCGTCACAGTCCCCTGGCGCTTCGAATTCCTCCCGGTGCTCCTTAACCGGCTGCGTACCTCAGCCCCACCCGAGAGTCTGGCCTGTGTCTTAGATCTTCTTAGCACGCACTCTGCCGGCCCAGACGCGCATCGCAGCCGGCTCCGGGACATGCCGCGTGCGGCGGCGGCCACAGCCTGCCTCCGGCTGTGTCAGACTTTGGCCGAGGGCAAGTTGAACGATGTGGCCGCGGCGAGCGCTGCGCTCGCAGGCATGGGGCCCGGCTTGACACCGTCCGGCGATGATTTCCTCATTGGCGTGATGTTTGGGATCCAGTCGGCCCTGCCCACCGCTAAAGCGAAGGCCAGATCCAACTTCATCTACCGCGCCAGCGCGGGTAGGACTAACACGATCTCCAACGCCTGGTTGTCGGCAGCCTCCGACGGCCAGGCGATACAGGCCTGGCATGAACTCGTGGACTCGATCCTGTCTTTCAACAGCGGCATGGTCGACCGAGCGTGCCAGAATCTGATCGAATTAGGTCACACCTCGGGCGCAGACGCATTGGCTGGATTCGCATCGTTCCATCTGGGGCACAACACTCCTCCAGCAGCGTAACCCCCCGAACACCTACGATCAGCGACCGGCACCATACAACCAGACTGAATCGAGGGAGATCTCTCTTACCCGGGCCGTCCTCCAAGGGGATCCCTCGCCGATCCATCTCGCACCTGCGGATCGAGGGCGGTGGCGCTCGGCCTGAGCCCGATCTTGGGGGCATGCAAGTTGATCCCCCCGCTTTAACAGCTTCGGGGCTGGCCTGCGCCTTCTGCCAACCCCACTGACGTACAACCGCGATCGTTGTGGAACCGGATCCTGCCGAACTACCGGCCCTGTCTGCGGTTTTTGACCGGCACGGGCTGAAGCTCGAGCTGGCCGCTCCTGTGCTCCTCGGGCTCCCCCTCGCGGGACTCGGCGGGTGGCATGAAGGGGAACGGAAGCAGCGGGAAGATGCTTGCGCTCGACTTCCGTATGGGCTCTCTGGCGATCCGGATCAGAAGATCGACGAAACCCCACCCAAGACCGCCCAAGAGCAGCGTGATCACCCCATACCCGAGAACATCACCCAGTGCCATGCCGTCGTCCTTTCCGGCTCGAACCTTGACTCGATCCGTGTGGGCCCATTATGCCGGAATCCCGGGTCGACTGGGTTAAGTGAAAGGTGAGTGTAAGGCGGCTTCGCCGGACCACGACGCGAGGGGCTCAGCCCGGCCTGCCTCTCAGGTCCCGCTTGCGCCTTCTGCTATACCGGGGCATCACCTGCATCAGGAAATC
>Ga0209342_10003101_pt1 | contig 17579 bp, 12 predicted proteins | sample RifCSP16_2_FD_184023 | JGI IMG/M metagenome (GOLD analysis project Ga0209342, IMG submission 184023) | Soil microbial communities from Rifle, Colorado - Rifle CSP2_sed 16_2 (SPAdes) (version 2) | ecosystem: Environmental > Terrestrial > Deep subsurface > Rock core/Sediment | place: Rifle... | reverse complement strand
CAAAGCTATTTACCTAATCTGTCTGCCAAAATATCGATAATTGGTGCTAGTTTTTTGTCATTTAACCAAAGTTTTCTTATTTCGGCGCGCAAACTTTCATGCTGTATATAGCCCTTATCTGGTTTCCCGCCCATCAAGTCAGAAAATTCCAAATTGAGTAATTCGGTGAGAGATTCCTTGACGTCGTTGTATGCTAATTTTGAAAGTCCCCCATCGACTAACTTTTGGCCAAAAGCATACCAGGTATAAAAGTGGAGAAGCTCATGCATTATAGTGTTATTTGAAAACTCGGAGCCTGTTTTTACGAAAAAATAATTCTTATCAATATTGTACGTACAGCGTTCATTATGAGTTAAATAAACATTAGTAATGGCAACAGGATAAACAATCCCAAATATCTTTTCTGCCCGTTCCGTAAACCTTGATTCGATCTTTTTCCATCTTTCTTCAACGTCAGAGATTTCTTTTTTAGCATCAAAGTCATTTATCTTATTTTGTTCGTCAATAAATACTTTAACTTTACCAGCTTCAAAGTTATTGCCGTACTTTTGAATATACAGGCTTTGAAATTTTGTCAGCTTTTTATTATTTACCGCTTTCGTCGATTTTATGATGTTTTCGACATCTTTATCTATGTCGTAGGAGAAGTGTAATTGCATAAAGTGAATATTCTCTTGTGCACCACCCGCCCTCCCTGGGGTCGCCTCAGGCGACCACCCTTTAGCTAAGCGTAACAAATAAATAATGAAAAAATCTTTTTGACTTTTCCTTCACTGACAATTTAGAATTTAGAATTTAGAATTGTTTTCATTTCTTCCTCCACTTGTTCAAAAATATCGACCATTTGTTTCTGTTCTTCTTTGGTAAATTTACTTAGCACTGTACCTTGTCGCTCTTGTCCTGGTTCAAAATGCTCGGGTTGAATGCCGATACGGAAACGGTGGAATTGTTCACTGCCCAAAGCAGCAATGATTGATTTAATACCATTATGGCCGGCACTGGAGCCTTCAGTGCGAATGCGAATCTTACCCCAAGGTAAATCCAATTCATCATAAACGATCCAAAAATTTTCCGGCTGTAATTTGTAAAATTGTTGAATACTAAGCACTGCCTGGCCAGATACATTCATGAAGGTCTGTGGCTTTACTAAAAGAATATCTTGACCCTCATATGTTCCTTTTGAAATCTCCGCGGTAAAGTGTTTATCAAGATGAAACTTCGGAAATTTCCAATCCGTTTGAATCATATCGAGAAAAAGAAATCCAATATTATGCTTGGTTTTTTCATATTCTTTGCCGGGATTTCCTAAACCAACGATAACAATCATGACGTAAAAGGAATATCTTGATATGGGATTTTCATCTTACCAACGACCACAGTTGCATCCTTAGCATCTTTTTCCTTTTTCAGGATACGCATAATTCCTAACTTTTTGAAGATATCAAACAGACGTATCATCGCTTCCGGGTTTTTCGTATTGGTCATATTAGCAATTTGCTCGATACGCTTCCCACGAATAATAATTTCATTTGGTTCGGGTCGCTCAATAAAAAAAGTTTTGGGTCCACCTTCGAGATGTGGCTTCAAAACCGGGATTTCGTGTTTTTCTGCAGACAGATCTGGTTCAAGATGCATTTTGGGCAATGTGCTGAGTAGTTCGCCGATTTTCCCGAGAAGAGGCTTTAATCCCTTTTTCGCCACACAAGATATTGCAAAAACATCAGTGTTTTTTTTGATAATTTCTGCCTTCTTCAGACTATCAATGAGCAGTTCCGTAGCATCTTCATCAATCGTATCAACTTTGTTTAGCACAATAATCTCCGGTTTCTCAAGAATCTCAGGATCAAATAAGCGCAGTTCCTCACGAAGAGCTTTGTAATCGGCAACTATATCTACTGACTGGACATCCAATATATGCACGATGACGCGAGTACGCTGAATATGACGGAGAAATTCGGTTCCCAGGCCTTTACCCAGATGTGCTCCTTCGATAAGTCCGGGAATATCAGCCACTACAAAATCAAAATCACCAAATCTCACGACACCGAGATTGGGAATGAGAGTGGTAAATGGATAATCCGCAATTTTTGGCTTGGCATTCGAAATCACTGATATCAGTGTCGACTTACCGACCGATGGATAGCCAACCAAACCCACATCCGCGATGAGTTTCAATTCCAATTCCAATGCTTTTTTCTCGCCTTCTTCTCCCAATTCTGCAAATTTTGGTGCCTGACGAACAGCAGAAATGAAATGAGCATTACCGAAGCCACCTCGCCCTCCCTGCGCAATGCGCACCATCTGCCCTGGTTCAAAAAGATCAGCAACAACCTGGCCGTTTTCTCTTACTAATGTCCCCACAGCAACGGGCAAAATCAGATCTTCACCGTCGGCACCTGCGCGATTAGATCCCCCTCCTCCCTCGCCATTATGAGCTTTAAAATGCTTATGCGTACGAAAATCACTCAAAGTATTAACGTTTTCATTAGCTTGAAAATACACGTCCCCTCCCTGACCGCCATTCCCTCCATCGGGACCACCCATAGGGATAAATTTTTCACGGCGAAAACTAACGAGGCCATTTCCTCCATTCCCAGCTTCAATTGTTACTTTGGCTATATCAACGAACATCTTATTAATTAAGTTCTAAATTCTAAGTTCTAAATTCTAAGTTCTTGTATTGAGTTCAAATTTTGAACTTAGAATCCTTCGACAAGCTCAGGACAGGCTCTAGAACTTTGAACTTGCTTCTGCGATTACTTTCATATATGCAGAAAAGAGAGGATGTGGCTTGGTGGGACGTGATAGGAATTCAGGATGAAATTGAACACCGACCATAAATGGATGATCTTCGATTTCTACGATTTCCACAAGGTCCAAATCAGGATTCACACCAGCGACCAATACTCCAGCTTTTTCTAAACGCTCACGATAGTCATTATTATACTCATAACGATGTCGATGACGCTCCTTGATGTGGATCTTATCATATGCAGCTTGTACTTTGGTTCCTTTTGTTAGTTTGCAATCATATACTCCTAAGCGATTGGTGCCACCCTTGGAAGTGATCTTTTGTTGCTCAGGCATTAAATGTATGACCGAGTCCTCGGCTTTGGCATCAAACTCTTCGGAAGTAGCGTTCTTTAGTCCGAGCAAATTACGGGAAGCCTCAATCACCATCATTTGCATACCCAAACATAATCCCAAATAAGGAATTTTATGCTCACGGGCATATTCCGCAGCAAGGATTTTCCCTTCAGTACCGCGTTTACCATATCCCCCCGGAACTACAATACCATCGAGATCTTTGAGAATTTTTATTCCTTCTTTTTCCAATTCCTCCGAATCAATATCAACAATCTCAGGATTTACACCATGTGACCAGGCAGCAGCTTTGAGTGCTTCTATTACACTAAAATACGCATCGATAGAGCGAGCATATTTGGCAATAAGTCCGATTTTCTTGATTTTCTTGGCTAGTTTTCTATCTTTGTGCAATTTCTCCCACTTTTTAAGATCGACTTCATGATAAGCAAGTTCAAGTTTTTTGGCGATGGTGAGACCAATGTCATGTTTTTCAAAGGCGAGAGGCACATGATAAATCGACTCATCCGTAACCGCTGGGATGACAGCCTGCTCAGAAACCCCTGAAAAGAACGCGATTTTTTGGAGTATATCTTTGGGAAGATGATAATCGGACCTTGCTATGATCATATTGGGACGAAGACCGATACGACGAAGTTCACGTACTGAAGCTTGTGCAGGTTTTGTCTTCAGCTCTTGAGAAGCCATTAAATATGGAATCAGAACCACATGTACAAAGTAAATATTTTCAGTACCAACATCATGTCGCAATTGACGCATAGCTTCCAGAAAAGGTTCAGCTTCAATGTCTCCGACCGTACCTCCGATTTCCACACTGATAATGTCAGCCTTGCTGATCTCGGCCGCCCGCAAAACCTCAGCCTTGATAGCATCAGTTATATGAGGAATGATTTGGATGGTCTTACCCAAGAATTCTCCTTGTCGTTCTTTGGATAAAATTTTTGTGTAGATTTGTCCTGTAGAAACTGAGGAATGACGGTTGAGAGAAATATCCAAAAATCGTTCGTAATGGCCGAGATCAAGGTCAGTCTCTGCGCCATCATCAGTGACAAACACTTCGCCATGTTGAAAAGGATTCATCGTTCCCGGATCAATATTCAAGTATGGATCAAATTTCATCGGGAAAATACTATATCCCATCCCCTGCAAGATGGTGCCCATAGAAGCAGCTGATATCCCTTTACCCAAGCCAGAACATACTCCTCCTGTTGTAATAATAAACTTTTGCTTTTTTGGCATAAACACAATCTAAATATTCGACACTTTCTCATGGTCGAATCAAGAAAGCAAACTCTTGTCAAAAGCAGTCTTTTCCAGTAGATTCTCCTCTCTCAAATAATCTATGAAACACAGAGCATCCCTTGGCAAAAAGGACAATGTGTCTTTTTTCCACCACATCACCAAAGATACTCTCTCTCACGTTGAGTACTTGAACAGAAGAGGAAAAGATCCTACGAAAACATTTGAAGATATTGTACGCAACATTATTGTCCGTCATGCCAAAAAAGATCCAGATTTTTTCCTACACCGTTTCCGAGAGCCGGAAGATATAGACCTATGTTCACAGGCAATAAGCCTTTATATCGAGGAACTTATTTTGAGATATATTTTCGAAGATTTTGGAAACAGTAGGTATGGTCATTTGGAAGACCTGGATAAGTTCCAAGATCACGCTTTAGATACTCTGGAGCTTTTCTCACGAAATGTGCCGGTAGATATCGATCATTTTTTAATGCAGGCAAGGTGTGTAGCAAATTACAGTATCGCGATGATGGAAGTAAGTACGCGAAAAAAACATGAGCTACAGCAGAAAAAAAGAACCTCACAATTTATTCAAAGAAGTAATGATTATTATCTTATTAATACACTCCTGAGTCCCAATATTGCCCAATTTGCCGAACGTATCCTTTTACGAAAAAGACTACAGGCAATATTAAGTTTTCAATTAGAACAACGTTCTTGGGAAAAATTCGATGACAATGTTTTCAGTTCTAAAGATGAAATAATTATACGAGAATCATTGCCACCTCGTTCACTGTTACCCCATTAAAAAGAGGCTACATCGGACCTTTTACAAAAACATCACGTTTTCTTTCAGAATAGTAATTTATAACCAGGCGAAACTTACACTGACAAGCTTAGCAAATTCAGCTCTGGAAATGGGATCATTCGGTCTGGAAACGCTATCTGGAGACTTTTTGCCACCTGATTTCTGAATAATTTTCAGCGCCTCACTGCGAGAAATAGTATTGAAAGGAAAAAATTTATCTCCCTGACCACTGACAATACTCCAAGCTTTTCCAGTATGAATGAAGCCATCAAACCAATCAGTTTTTTTACTGTCTTTGAAACGACTCACAGCTGGATAATTGGTTGCGGGGATCTGTCCGGCTTTCAAAACAATCTTCAGTGCCTCGGCGCGTGTCAGGTTTTTTTCAGGAAAGAAATTGTTATTAACTCCCTGACTCAGATCAAATTCACGCAACGTTTGAATATATTTAAATGCCCAATGAGATTCGGAAACATCATTAAAATTTCCGGTTTTTAGAAGACTTTTCTTTTGATCTCGTAACAATTGCCATACACTCTGATCCTCAGCGCCAAGTCGCCAGAATGCCACACCAAACACCGGGAATGATGACGCCTCTTTCCATTTATTCTCGATACTGTCTTTGTTTTGGAAATAGACTGTCCTTTTTTCTGTTTCTTCGGGTTTGTCGACAAGAGGCTTATCGTAGATAAAAAACGCCTCTTTATCCGTATCATTCCATTGAATAGTCGGCTTATATTTTCCAAGTAAATATTCCGCATCCTCAAAAGTCACCGAGTATGTTTTTTCTTTTTCGCCCCAATTATATCCATACAAGGGCATGCCCAAGATCAATTTCTCTGCTGGTATTTGAGTTTTGGCAAATTCAAGAATGTCTTTAATCCAAGGTACAGGTGCGATAGCTCCCGCTGAACCACCACTGTAATGTTTGTCATATCCCATAATACGAAAACGATCGACTATTTCGCCGATTTTTTTCCAGTCCTGTGACTGCACACTTTCCCAAGGACCCGGGGCTTCAGTTTTAGCTTGAATAGCTGCCGTTAGCATTTTTCCCTCTTTATGGAGTTCGGTCGCCAGTGATTTTAGCAGCGCAATAAAATTGTCTTTGTTTGCCAATTTCAAACCTTCGAAATCTATATCGATGCCGTCATAGTTATGTGTTCTCACTTTGTCCATGACTACTTTCACAAATGCATTTCGTTTTTCTTCATCGGCCATCACCTGAGAAGCCCGCGCATCCTTGAAACTGTTGGTAATGCTCGGAATAATGCGAAAACCTGTTTGATGCGCAAGATTCACAAATTCAGGATCTTCCGATCCCTTGGAAAGTCCGATACTTCCATCATCATTGAGGTAATACCAAAACGGACTGATTTCCGAGAACAAATCAGTATTTCTCTTCAATGTCTTCGTCGCATTTTCAAAATCCCAAGAAGGTAACCATGCAGAAATGATTGGATTGACGGTTGAAAAAGCAAAAACAACAGGGGTGTTTAAACAGACGACGATAAATATTGTGATTTTGAGAAATAGTCGAAACATGTTTTTAGTTCTAAATTCTTTGAGATTCTTCCCCTTCACTTTGTTCAGGATCAGAATGACAGGCTGGAGATTACATTTTCTCTGGTACAGAAATTCCTAACAATCCTAATCCGTTTTTCAATGTGTTAGCAACTTGGGAAATGAGATACAATCTTGTCTCCTTCTCATCATCATTATTCGCCTTAAGTACAGGCACATCATTATAAAACTGATTAAACAAGGCTGCTACATGCAAAAGGAATTGCGCTAACACATGAGGCTCATATGTATCTGCCGCACGGGCAACGATAGTAGGGAAACGATAGATAAAAGATAGCAAATGATGCTCTATTGGCAATGTAAATACAACTTTATTTACAACTTTTTCCTCATAGTCACCCTTACGCATAATGCTTTTGATACGTGCATACGTATACTGCAGATATGCTGATGTATCACCATCAAAGCTAATGGCAGTATCCCACGAGAAGACAACGTCACTGGCACGATTATGTACTAAATCACCAAATTTAATTGCACCTAAAGCGACCATCTTTGCTAACTCTTCTTTCTCAGTATCAGGCAAATCGACCTTTTTCTCCTCCAGAATTTCCTGAGCACGCTTGATGCCCTCGGCAATTAATTCGCGCAAATAGACAACATTTCCTTTGCGAGTAGACATTTTCCCTTCAGGAAGTCTCACCAAACCAAAATACGCATGGGTAAAATCACAGTACCAGTCCAGTTTCTTGGCAGTGGCAAATAATTGTTCAAAATAAGGTCTTTGAGAGTAGTCAACAAAGTACACCATGCGTTTGAGATCTGGATATTCAGTCAAACGATATTCGATCGCTGCCAAATCTCTGGTCGAATACAATGTAGAACCGTCTTTTTTTAAAATATATAAAGGCTGCTTACCTTTGCCAAAATCAATATAAACAGAGCTATCTTCACCTACGACAGCAATCTTTTTTTCCTTACACAGCTCCACAATATGATTGAGCCATGGTAGATAGAATGATTCACCCAATTCGGTGTCATGATGCACATCAAGAATTTTATGCAGTTCATGAAATTCCTTCATACTGGCATCATAAAACCATTGCCAAAGCTTCTTATTTTCAATGTCACCTTTTTCCAACTTGGTAAATTCAGCACGAGCCTGATCCGTAAGGGTTTCATCTTTTTCTTCTTCTTCATGAAAATGAACATACAGCTTTACTAATTCATTGATGGGATCTTTTTCAATAGTCGCCTTATCCCCCCACAGGTGGTAAGCCACAATCAATTTACCGAATTGCAGCCCCCAGTCGCCGATATGACTATCCGAAGTTACTTTCCATCCTAAAGCTTTGTACATATTCGCACATGCTTGGCCAATAATATTAGAACGCAAATGTCCCACAGTCATGGATTTCGCGATATTTTCCGAACCGTATTCCAGTAATATTTTCTTCGACGTATTTTCTTGCTGAAACTTTTCGAATCCCCCCTTAATTTGGCCAATCAAGTACTCGGGCGTAAATGTAATATTGATGAATCCCGGTCCAGCGACTTCAATCTTGGCAATCTCGGGTAATCTTTCGGCTTCAATTGCTTTCACCAAAGCCTCAGCAACTTCTCTTGGATTCTTTTTAAGTTGCTTTCCCAATTGCATAGCCAAAGGCAAAGCGACATCACCGAAAGAGACTTCTTTAGGAAATTCGATGACAACTTTCTCTAGATCGATGTCAAAAAGTTTTTTTACTATGTGGGAAATAGAATGATCAAGCATAGGAATCACTCAATATAAGTAGACCTAAGATAAAGGATATTCCAAGCTCAGGGAAGTGTGCTAATATCCAAGCGCTAAACTTTCGTATGGCCAAAAGGAGAAAGAAACGCAAAGGTACACTCAGAATCGCTATTCCCAATCTCAAGCTGAAGAGTTCCACCAATCGCGAGATCATGGTGATTTTTTTGCTCGCTATGGCAGTTTTGACGGCCTTGAGTTTAATGAATAAGGCTGGGTATGTTGGCGGTACGATCGCGCTGCTTTTATTTCGCTTTTTTGGTTTTGGCGCTTATGTGGTTCCCGGAGCCTTATGTACAGCCGGAATTTTGATATTTTTCACATCCACTTTCAAACCTTCATTTGCTCGACTTTTTGGAATTACTGTCTTTTTCTTCTCTATTCTCGGACTGATTCACTTAGTGTTACCCATTACTCTTATTCTGGAAACAGCTAAAGCAGGTACATATGGCGGATATGTAGGCTTTGTTATCAATACCATATTGCGTTATTCCATCGGAGATCCCGGGACACTGGCCACTTTGATGGCAACAATGCTCATTGGTCTTATGATCACCTTTGATATTTCTCTCAAGAAAATCTTTGGTTTCATTGAATGGCTCAAGGCTGATTTGCCCAGCAAAAAAGAATTAGAACCCTCATTTAAAAAACAAACTTTTTCAGTGACTACTGACACATCGGAAAAGAAACAAAAAAAGGACATCAATATGCAATTGGAGTCTAAGATTATTCAGGCACCATCAAAATTGACTGTAAGAGCTCAAAATTTTGAACCCCAACCAAAAAAAGCTCACACGAGCCTCCCACCTATGAAGGGTGATTATAAATTTCCTTCTTTGGATTTCCTTTCTGACAATACTGATACGCATATCGATGATCCAAAAGAAATTGAAGGCAATGTTCATAAGCTGTATCAGACACTCTTAGAATTTAATGTCATTCAACCGGAGGACAATATTCACATCGATGCCAATTTGGGCCCAACAGTGACACAATACACTTTCACACCACCAACAGGTGTAAAGCTTAAGAACATCACATCTCTCGAGAATGATATTGCTTTGAAGCTTAAAGCGGAAAGCATTCGTATCGAGGCTCCGATTCCTGGCAAAGACAAAGTGGGTATAGAAATTCCTAATAAAAAACGCTCGATGGTACGCATGAAAGAAGTACTTTTGAGCGATTCGTTTACCGGCGTCAAATCACCCCTCCGCATTGCCCTCGGTAAAAACGTCAACAATGAATATGTGACTACTGATCTGAAAAGAATGCCCCATTTGTTGATTGCTGGTGCTACTGGTTCAGGAAAATCCGTGTGTATGAATGCAATACTTTTAAGTCTTCTTTATCAAAACGCTCCTGAAGATATGCGTTTTATTCTGATTGATCCGAAGAGAGTAGAGCTCAATGCGTATCGTGGCCTGCCACATTTACTCACACCGGTCGTTACCGACCCGGATAAAGCTATTTTGGCATTACGTTGGGCAGTGGCAGAAATGAATCACCGTTATAAACAATTGGAATCGGCTGGAGAAGTGAATATTGAACATTTCAACAAGAAAAAACCTGATGAGAAAATGCCCTATATCGTCATCGTTGTCGATGAATTAGCAGATCTTATGATGGTGGCTTCCAAAGAGATTGAAGCCAGTATTTGTCGCGTTGCGCAAATGGCTCGTGCCGTTGGTATTCACTTGATAGTTGCTACTCAAAGACCTTCAGTTGATGTCATTACCGGGCTCATTAAGGCAAATATCCCTGCGCGTATCGCTTTCACCGTTTCTTCAGGAATCGATTCGCGTACCATCCTCAATCGCCAAGGGGCAGAAAGTCTGATCGGTGCTGGTGATATGCTTTATCAAGATCCTAACAGTGTTCGTCTCGTCCGTGTACAAGGTATATTTGTCAGTCCTGATGAGATAAAGGCAGTGACCAATGAAATTAAATTAACTGCTTCGCCTGATTATCACACTGATATCATTGAAGAGAAAAGAGAAATCCCCGAGGGTTTACCTAATGCCGGCAGCATGGGAATTTTGGGTAGCAATGACAATTTTGAGGATGCTCTCGAAAAAGAGGCTATCGAATTCGTCATCCGTACACAAAAAGCCTCAGCAACATTGTTACAGAGACATTTACGCATCGGTTATGCGCGCGCAGCACGACTGCTTGATATACTCGAACAAAAGGGCATCATCGGTCCGGCCAATGGAGCTAAAGCAAGAGAAATAAAACTCAAAAGTGCAGAATTCTGAGTGCTGAGTGCAGAAACTTCAACTCATCATTCAGCCCCGAAGGGGCCCCATTGGGGCGCTCTGCACTCTGAACTTGAATCAGAGTCCCTTCTCAATCTTCCCTAAATCAGTATCCGTGTCATTGACATCAACTTGCGATAATTCTGCATCGAAAGCGTCGAGAGAGTCCGTACCACTAAATTCTGCAAGGATTTTTGCCATTTCTTCATCGCCAATATTATCTATATTTATAGAATCAACATCATGAGAGAACGAAGATAAAGATGAAGGTGAAGATGGAGATGAAGGTGAAGGAGAAACCAAAGAAGGGAGCTGCCCGCAGGCAGTCATCCCTCCTAGTATCACTAAACCGGTTATTACTTTTGCTACTACGTTCATTCCTTATTCTTGTTCATTCTCATTATTGTCTTGCTCATTTTCAGCCACAAGACCTTTGTGAATCTCACGTAGTCCATGAGCGGCGTCTTTGAGTAAACGATGTGCAGCATGGAGATTTTCTCGAATCTGATGGACAGTTGCGCGGAAAGCAGCAAATGCAGCCTTTCGGTCTTCAGCGTCGTGAATAGCCTCAAATTGTTCAGTCGCTGTAGCAACTAAAGCCTTAGCATCAGCGAGCTTTGCTTTGGCATCGGCAATGTTTTGTTCTACATCTGCAGTATCAGCACCCTTAGTTTCAAACTCATCAGCCTTCTTTTGCATACGATCTGCGATCTCGGACATTTTATTGTACGCACGTTCAAACTTCTCCCTCATAGCATGATAGAAGTTCTTGATGATTTGCCATCGATCTTCTTTTAAACGTTGAAGTAAAGGATGAGGACGATTTAATTCAGTTTTTGTTGGAGTACTTGTTGGCTCTGTGGTTTCATCAGCAGAAACAAATGGAATCATGATAGACATCATGACACTAGCTACAACAATTGAAGAAAGAACACGTTTCATAGGGAAAGGTTAATTGCAAAAAGGGTGTCGCCCCCAGGTTACAAGATTACCTTGCAGAGCTCAAGGACAGCGCTTGCTGTAAACGTAGTCTCTGAACATCACGCCAACCAATATCAGTCCGATAATGAAGATTATTACCATCTATACTCACCATGGACATAGCTTCATATGCTTTTTGTCTGGCCTCAATGGCATTATTTCCTTCGCCAACTATATAAAACAATCTTCCCCCATTCGCAAAATGCCTGCCACCTTGTTCATTAATTCCAGCACTATATATTTTAACTCCCGGATACTTTCGTGCCTCATTAAGACCAAATATTTGCTTGCCTTTGACGTTTTGATAATTCCCAGGGTAACCCTTTGATGCTCCAGCTATAACAACTCTCGCTCGACTATCAGTTTTAAGCTGGATACTACTAAGATCTCCTTCAGCAATAGCCATACCTACTTCAAAAAGATCATTTTCAAGTCCGGGAAGAATCACTTCGGCTTCAGGATCACCCCAACGAGCATTGAACTCTACAACGTAGGGAACCTGTTCAGATTTTTCTTTTACAGCCATCCCACCAAGATATAAGACTCCTTTATAGGGACGCCCTTCCTGATGTAAACCATTAATCACCCGATCAAGAATAGTTCTTTCAACTTTAGTTAGTAGCTCTTCCTCCAAAACTAACGGTGGCGTACTACAGCCCATACCTCCGGTGTTCTCACCTACATCAAAATTATTAACCCGTTTATGATCTTGAGCATGACCCACTATCTTGTAATTTTTCCCGTCACTAAAAATATAGCTAGAAAATTCTTCTCCAGCTGAATCATCATCACCTCTTAGCCATTGTTCAATAAGAAAAACCTCACCAGCCTTCTTAAAACGTGCCATCTCTTTGATTTGCTGTTTGGCCTCTTCATTGTTTTTTGCTGGTAATGCACCCTTTCCTTCTGCTAAACCAGAGGCTTTGATAAACCAGGGTTGATTAGGTTGAGATTCAATATAATCAAATCCTTCTTGGGGAGAGGAACACACTTTAAAGCAGGGTTGAGGAATATCATGGCGCTCTCCAAATTCTCTCGCCCAGGCCTTATCCCATTCAATTTGCCCAGCTTTTTTCGTTGGACCAACGGTAGGAATGCCTTTTTCAACAAGAGCATCTAGTAAACCAGCTTCAACCGCATTATCTTGAGCTACATCGACCAAATTTACTTTCTCTTGTACACAAATTTCTAAGATTTCGCGAACACTGGTTGTTTTAACCTTTGGATAAGTAATCACTGATTTGTCTGTATTTATTTTCATTAAATCATTTCCCGGCACTGCTAAAACTCTATCAACATGTTCACTTTGAGCATATTTATCTACCAAAACTGCACCACGCCCACCCCCATCTACAACCAAAACAGTATTCCTCATAATATTATTATTAAGGAAGCAACGTAGCAGACGTAAATTTGTTAGTCTAGTTTATTTGCCATGGCATTTCTTGTATTTCTTGCCGCTGCCACAAGGGCAGGGATCATTACGATCAACTTTTGTACCCTGTCGGATTGTAGTCATCTTCTGAGGCTTCGCAATCAAACTACTTTCTTCAATTTGATTCTCAATTTGTTGTTCATTCGTCATAATATTAATAGGCTGGGCAATTTGCTGTATTTGTGGCGTGAAGTCGACCTTGAAGATAGTATGAACAATTCCTGATTGAACCATGGTTAAGAGACGTTCCATCGCCAGATATGCTTCTTGTTTGTATTCAACCAAAGGATCTCTCTGGCCATAAGCCTTGAGTGACACTTTCTCGCGTAAGTACTGCATATGATCGAGATGATCCATCCAGAGAGAATCAATGGTTCGTAAACACACGAACTTTTCTAACAATTGCATTGCTTCAGCGCTCGGAGCTTTCGCTGCCTTGTCATCATAAGCAGCTATATACGCATCGGTAACTTTCTCAATGAGAATTTCAGTATCGTGGATAATATCCTCCGGCAAGGTAGAAATACTATCTGGATCCAGTTTATGGATGGCCATGAGATCTTCACGGACTTTGTCACGATCTATTTCAGCAGTCTCGACATTGATATGTCCGCGGACCAAACTGGCGATTTCACCTCTCAGCATTTCTCGAATATCAGCTCTCAAATCTGTGGCGAGTAGTATTTTGCGTCGACGTGCATAGATCAGGTGGCGATGACGATTCATCACATTGTCATATTGTAAAACATGTTTACGAATGTCGAAGTTACGACCTTCTACTCGCTTCTGTGCACTTTCAATCGAATATGTCATCATTGAATTTTCAATCTCTTGATCATCCGGAATATTCAGTCTTTCCATGAGTGTCTTAATGCGATCTCCTGCAAATAAGCGCATAAGATCATCTTCCATTGACACATAGAACTGACTGCTACCGGGATCTCCCTGACGACCAGAACGACCGCGTAACTGATTATCAATACGACGAGATTCATGACGCTCTGTGCCCAAGACATGCAGTCCTCCCAACTCAACAACTTCAGCCCCCAATTGAATATCGGTACCACGACCAGCCATATTGGTAGCAATAGTTACCGCTCCTTTTTGACCGGCGAGAGCAATAATTTCTGCTTCTTTCTCATGAAACTTCGCATTGAGCACTTGATGAGGGACATTTTCTTTGTGGAGGAGATCACTCAAATGCTCCGATCGCTCAATTGATATGGTACCGACGAGCACTGGTTGACCGGCTTCATATTTCTTTTTAATTTCGCGTACCACAGCCATAAATTTACCGCGTTCATTTTTGTAGACAAGATCTGGCAAATCTTTACGAGTAACCGGTTTATGAGTGGGTACAGAAATAACGGGTAAATTGTAAATTGATTCAAATTCTTCTGCTTCAGTAGCGGCGGTACCGGTCATACCTGCCAGTTTTTTGTAGAGTCTGAAATAATTTTGAAAAGTAATCGTGGCCAAGGTTTTGCTTTCTCTTTTTACTTCTACGCCTTCTTTGGCTTCCAAAGCTTGATGAAGTCCTTCTGAGAAACGTCGCCCTGGCATGAGACGACCGGTAAATTCATCAACGATCACCACTTCGCCATCTTTGACCACATAGTCGCGATCAAGCATAAACAAAGCCTGTGCCCGTAACGCTTGCTCAATGTGGTGGACTTCAGTAAATCCAGCATCAGTATAGATATTTTTTAAACCCAACATTTGTTCCATATTTGCTATGCCCTTTTCTGTTAATGTTGATGTTTTTAACTTCTCATCAACAACAAAGTCTTCATCTTTTTTGAGACGAGGAATTAACTGGCTATATTTAACATACTTTGAAGTTGATTCTTGTGCAGGCGCGGAAATGATCAGAGGCGTACGTGCCTCATCGACCAAGATCGAGTCCACTTCATCCACAATGGCATAATGCAAATCTCTCTGAACAATATGATTGATATCTTGCACCATATTGTCACGCAGATAATCGAAACCGAATTCATTGTTCGTACCATAGGTAATGTCACAACTGTATGCCTCTTTTCTTTGTTTCTCATCCAGACCATGAACTACCGTTCCTACCGAGAGACCCAAAAATCTATAGACTAGTCCCATCCATTCGCTATCGCGGCGAGCCAGATAATCATTGACGGTGATCACATGAACACCCTTGCCTTCCAGAGCATTGAGATACACAGGCAAAGTACATACGAGGGTTTTTCCTTCACCGGTTTTCATCTCGGCAATCTGACCACGATGCATCACCAGGCCACCAATCAGCTGCACATCAAAAGGAATCATATTCCACGTTTTTTCGAGCCCTGAAATCGTATATTTCGTCCCTATGAGACGACGACATGCATTCTTCACCACTGCAAAGGCTTCGGGAAGAAGACTATCCACAGACTCTCCATTGGCAATACGATCGCGAAACTCTTCAGTCTTTCTTCGTAATTCTCCTTCACTGAAAGACTGATATTCTTCTTCAAATTTGTTGATACGTGCCACCATCGGAGTAATACGCTTGAGCTCCTTCGTTGTGGCGTCAGGAAAGATCCAATTCCAAAGTCCCATGTTCACTTTTTAAAGCGACAAGAGAATAGCATATTCAAGTTCTAAGTTTAAAGCATGCCCTGAGCATGTCGAAGGGTTCTAAATTCTAAGTTGAATTCTGAGTTTTAACCTTGAACTTAGAACTTAGAACTTGTTTAGTGTCCTTCACTTGTAAATATCGTTTGGGCTCTACCGCCACGTCCTCCTGGGACATCAGCTATCTTGCGTAGTTTCAATGTACCGAGGGTATACAGAAGCTGCCACTGTTCCAGTTTTCCTTGGTCGGTATTCACAGTCATGATAACGGCATCGGCTAGAGGAACTTTTGATTCACTCATACCCAAATATTGTTCAGGATTGATATACCAAAATTCCGGATATATCTTGGGAAAACGACCAATGTCCTGGTCGAAAACAGGCAGATTACCAAGAATTAATTCATGGAGATTTTCTTTCTCCGGTGGGATCTGATTGTTGAGAACTGCGCCAAACATACCTTCCTGCCAGTGCTGCCAAATCATTTTCATAGTATCATCATCCAAAGTAAATCTTCTCACAAGAGGAACAAAGCCTGCAGAATCAAGACGCCTCGCCTGTCCTGCATGACGCATTTCGTACTGTTTCTGGGCCCAACCCCAAACAGAATCATTTACCTCTCCCTCGCACATGGCATTTTTTAATGAGATAAATTGTTGTTCAATGATTTGAGGGATATTCTGCAACTGTTTTTCTTGTTCATGAAGTGTGTCATGCAATATGTTTAGCCAAAGCAAAAATTCTTGCTTAGAGGCCTGATCTTCATCGGGATGTGTACTCAATGCATCATAGCAATCACTAAATGATTTCCACTTTTGTTCCAACTTCGTGAGAGCATCAATAGATGCTTTGGCATAACCGTGTTCGGATGGCTGTAGATGGGAAATATATTCGCGTAATCGCTTTTTTAAATGTACAAAATAAGGCTTGGCAGCTCTAATGCGTGCTATTTCACTTCGTGCATCGACAATCTGCTCCACCTGCCCCAAAATATTTGCATATTTTTCATCGGTCATATCTCCGGAAACGATTGCCGGACTGGAAAGCCAGGCCATAGTTTCATTCCATTCAGTATTATCATGCATAAACAAACGCTCAAGTGCTTTAAACGTCATGGGGTTAAAACCCTCCCGCACACACGCTTTTAGGCCGGAAACCATCTCAAGCACCTTGGTAATATGTTCGACATGAAAGTCTTTTCGTTCTTCCACATTTTTTCTGAGTTCTGCCAAAACTTGGTGTGATTGATTGTATGCTATCTGCGTGTAATACGTATTAAAAACGTTATCTACTTGTGAAGACAGCATCGTATCCAATTTCTTAAAAGCAGCAGAACTGACAATTTCTCTTCCAGATGCCCTCTGTGCCTGCACAAATGCGCAAACCTTTTCATAGATCTTGTGCATATCATATTCGAGTCTGGGATAGCGTACCACCATGCGATGTTCGTCCGCATAGATGCATGCCACCATACCTTCTGCGGTGACAATTTGCATAGCAGCACCTTGTGGCATCATTGGATTATCTCCCCTGACACTGGTGAGTCCTTGAGTAATAGTTTTAATGCTGTTGATAGATTGAGGCTCTTTTTCCAATTGCCGTTTCGCCTCTTGTAGCCGCATGCTGCGCTCTCGATCCATGATATGACTGATAGGAGAATTAGGATTTTTTACTAATTCAGGATCCTGGATATAGACACGATATGCTTTTCTTATCACATCATAAGAAATCCCTGTTTGTTTTTGTACATGCTCAATGGCATGTTCTTCTGCCTCAGCAGACACAGAGGAAATAGGCCCCATCTTCTCAAAAGCATCCGTGATATGGCCTCTAAAAAACAAACAGGGATTT
>Ga0209342_10003100_pt1 | contig 17581 bp, 13 predicted proteins | sample RifCSP16_2_FD_184023 | JGI IMG/M metagenome (GOLD analysis project Ga0209342, IMG submission 184023) | Soil microbial communities from Rifle, Colorado - Rifle CSP2_sed 16_2 (SPAdes) (version 2) | ecosystem: Environmental > Terrestrial > Deep subsurface > Rock core/Sediment | place: Rifle... | reverse complement strand
GAAGCTTGCTTCTGTAATCGGAGTTCCAGAGAAATCTCTAGGTATTAAAGCAACTACAACAGACGGTATGGGATTTACAGGCAGGGGTGAAGGAATAGCAGCCTATGCTGTTGTTCTTATTAAGACCATTGATTAATGAATTCCTTTCTCTCGAAATATAAAATCCTTCCTCCGCTTTCAGGGTTTATCTTAGGAATAATACTTAGCGAGTATTTTGGAAACGAATGGATACTGATTACCTTCCTTTCCCCTATTTTTGGCGCTTTATATTTATTCAAACCTCGATTTGGTTTATTAATCTTCATTCCACTTGGTCTTCTATTTTCTGCAAGACCAAACCTTCAGGGAAATAACGTTTTGAACTTTGCGGGGAAGGAACTTGATATAGAGGGTGTACTCTATAAATCCCCTGAAAGCAGAGAGAAAGGATCAAGATTATTTATTGATGTTGATAGGATTGTTATAGGAGGAAAAGAAAAGCCTTCTTCTGGAAAAGTAATTATTACTACAGAGGAAACGATCACAGGACTTGCATACGGAGATAGGATAAGGGTAATCGAGGCAAAACTCCGACCTATTAGAAGTTTTCAAAACCCGGGTAGTTTTGATATTAAACGATATTACGAAAGGCAGGGACTCTATGCCAGAGGATTTGTCCCAGGAAAGGAATGGGTCATCTCTTTTGGTAAAAGCAAGGGCTCAAATTCCTTCGTTCACGCAGTAGATAAGCTCAGGGTCAAATTTGCATATTTTGTAAGAAAGAAATCTCCATTTCCCGAAAGCGAGGTGCTTAATGCCATCACGATTGGAGATCAAGGAGGGATACCTCCAGAGTTAAGAAATGAATTTTCTGAGGCTGGAATTGCCCATCTTCTTTCGATCTCAGGGCTTCATGTGGCAGCAGTTGCATTTGTTTTTTACCTGATAATAAAATGGATCCTCAAGCGCTCTGAATACCTTCTTCTCAGGTTCCAGGTGCCAAGGCTTACAGCCGCACTAACAATCCTTCCTGTTTTTATTTATATGTTTGTCGCAGGATTTGCTACTCCGGTAGTACGAGCCTCAATAATGGCTATAGCTTATCTCGTCTCAATAGTTATAGGAAGAGAGGAAAATAAGTTAAATACACTTGCAGTCTCAGCTTTTATAATCCTGTTATGGCATCCCTGGGCACTATTTGAACTCTCGTTTCAGCTCTCATTCGCTTCAGTTCTCGGAATACTTCTAATGCATAAATTTTATCCCTTTAAGTTAAACACATTTAAAGACAAACTTTTCACAAGTGTAAAAACCACCGTTGCCGCGTCGTTTGCTACTTTACCCTTCATCATAAACACCTTTGGAACTGTTTCAATTGTAACGATACCCGCGAACCTCGTAGCTGTTCCATTTGTTGAATTTTTGATAGTCCCTCTTGGGCTTATTACCTTTCTTACCTTTCTAGTATCCGAAGTTGTTGCTAGGGTCTTTCTTTATGGAGACGTTTTTCTTATTAAATTATTAATCTTAGGAACAAAAGAATTAGTAAAATTCCCCCTTTCTTCACTTACTGTCCCTTCACCAAGCTACATAAGCTGGTTAGTGCTGCTACCTTCGATAATTCCTCTTCTTTTTTGGAAGAAATATCACAAACTAAGACTTCTTCTTCCGGTTTTTATTTCGGGATTTCTTATCACATGGGCTTTCACCAGTTTAAGAAATCCAAACCTTGGTTTTCTCGAAGTAAACTTCCTTGATGCCGGCAGTAGAAACATAACATTTATAAGGCTTCCCAAAGAAAAAACAATCCTAATCGACGGCGGGTTTTCAAAAGTTGACATGGGGGGTTTTATTGAACAAAGCGTTGTGACCCCTTATCTTCTTAAGTCAGGTGTAACGAATATCAACTATCTGATTTTGACATCATTAGATAAAGATCATTTAGAAGGCGTCAAAAACATACTGCAAAAATTTAAGGTAGAAAGTATCTGGACGAACGGTAGAAAACTTGATGGTGAGCTTTGGGGGATAATTAGAGATAAAGGCATCGTTTGGAAAAATATATTGGATGAAGAAATAGAAACCCTTGATATAGAAGGTGTAGAGATCGAATTGCTTAAACCCGAAGGGGAATTTAACATAAAAGATTCATCTTTACCCTATCCAATTTTGGTGAGGTTGACCTTCAAAGAAGTAGGTTTAATTATTGGCGAAGGTATAACTGATGCAAATGTTATAACGAGACTTTTCGAATTTAACAGAGGTAAAATCCAAAATAGTGTGATCTATTTTCCCGAAGTCTTTATGAAGCAAAAAGGAAGCTTGGATTTTATCAGAATGCTTTCTCCCAAGATTATTGTAACAAATTCCGCCTTAGAAAATATTTTAAAATTAGACAATGAAAGAAAATTAAACAAATACTATAACTCAAGTGTTTTTCAAACTGATACGCTAGGTTTGGTGACAGTTCTTACAGATGGAAAGCATTTACAGGTTAAAACATTTTTAGATAAAAAGGTTAATCTTATAAATTAAGCTTTAAGCATGAAAAAGTATCTAATTCTAATAATAATAGCAGTAGTAGTTTTAATATATATCTTTCTTCCATCGGGTGATGACAGTCGAGAAATAGAAGTGATTTTAGATGGAGTTATACAGGCTGGAAAGGAAAAGAACTTGGATGGGGTAATGGAGCATTTCTCAATAAACTACAGAGACGACTACGGTGCAACGTATCCAGTGGTAAAAAACATTGCAAAAACCTTTTTTGATAAGTTTGATGGCTTTGACGGTAAATATTCCGATTTGACAGTATCAATAGATGACACTGAGGAAGGAGAGAAACAGGCAGTTGCAAATTTTGACATATCTGTCTCAGGTATAAGGTCTAGCATCCCTACCCCCATCTTAGGAAGTGGAGACGTTCCTCAAAATCTTATTGTAACCCTAAGAAAATCTAAATTAACAGGCTGGAAAATAATAAAGGTTGAAGGCGTAGAGTTAGAAGAGAACTTTTAAAGATTTAGGAGACTTTAAATTGTAGAAAGCCTAATCGTCTTCGAGTTTTCCATGTATAAAATCGCTTAGTACCTCTATATTGGTATTTTTAGCTTCTTCCACTGTTCCTTCAAATATGATTTTGCCCTTGAAGAGAAAAGCAATTCTATCTGAAATCTCAAATGCGCTTGCAACATCATGAGTGATAACAACACCAGTTATACCAAATTTTTGCTGCATATCCCTTATTAAATTATTAATTCTACTAATATTTGGCGGATCAAGTCCTGTTGTTGGTTCATCATAGAGAAGAATCTTGGGCTCCGAGGCCATCGCCCTTGCAAGACCAACACGCTTTTTCATACCACCGCTTAGGTCTGAAGGCAGCTTATCCTCTATCCCTGGTAACCCTACAAGCTCAAGGTTTTTTGCCACAATCTCCTTTATCTCATTTTCAGTGTGTTTTGAATGCTCCCTTAGAGGATAAGCAATGTTTTCAGCTACGGTCAGTGAATCAAAGAGAGCTGCTCCCTGGAAAAGCATACCGATCTTTTTTCTTACATGAATAAGATCTCCTTCATCCATTGGAACTATGTCCTCACCTTCTATAATAACTTTACCTCTATCTGGTTTTATAAGACCCGTTACCTCTTTAAGAAGAACGCTTTTCCCGGTGCCACTGCCACCCAGTACAGTTATAGTTTCTCCCCTTCTAATCGGGAGTGTAACACCTGTATGCACCTCCTTTGAGCTAAATGACTTATGAACATCTTTTATCTCTATGATGAATTCTTCTTTCATCCTTAATTACCTACTTAATCAGGAATAGAAACATGAATGGTGTATTTATATATCAGCGGATTCGGTTCACTTTAAATTCTAAAATGAGTCTAATTACCTAATGCTAGTTTGTCAAAAACAACAAATTAGAATCTGGCTATTTCTTTTGACACATATTAATTAAAAAGTTACACTAGTTTTATTACTAAAGCATATCTATTTGTCTAAAAATTTTTTATTTACAATCTCTAAATGGTGTGTGCAGTTTACGTTACATAATTGCTCAAAAATAAAACTCTGAAAGGAGGGATAAAATATGCCATACGAATTAACAAAATTACCTTATAGCTATGACGCATTAGAACCGCATATTGACGCACGTACAATGGAGATCCATCACACGAAACACCATCAGACTTATGTAAATAACCTGAATGCGGCTCTAGAAAAGCATCACAATCTGCAAACCAAGAGTGTTGAGGAATTGATTAAAGATTTAAACGCCATACCCGAAGACATTCGCACCGCTGTACGTAACAATGGTGGAGGTCATCTTAACCATAGTATGTTTTGGCCCATGATGAGTTCCCATGGCGGAGGGGAACCTAAGGGTGATCTGGTAGCTACTATTAAATCCGCGTTTGGGGATTTCGCCAGTTTTAAAGATCAGTTTTCCAAATCCGCCGCCGGTCGCTTTGGAAGCGGGTGGGCCTGGCTTTGTGTTGATAAAAGCGGTAAACTAGTCGTAAATTCAACCCCAAATCAAGATAACCCTATTTCCGATGGTCTTAAGCCTATTCTTGGTTTGGACGTTTGGGAGCACGCCTACTATCTTAAATATCAAAACCGCCGTGCAGACTATATTGGGGCATGGTGGAATGTAGTTAACTGGGAACAGGTAGCCAAAAATTACGCTGGTGCAAAGTAAATACTTTAAGATTTTAAATTGACAATAACACGGCGGTGAAACGCCGTCGGCTTAGCTTAATTAGGCAATAAAGAGCGATTTAACACCTTTATACAATAAACACCTTTCTTTATCCAGATATTTGGAAGTTAAACAAGGAAGACAATTAACCGTCTATCTGTTTCTTCATACATAGAAATTATAGTAGGATCGGGTTTGACTTATCCACCATGTTAGTCTAGCTTTTCTCTTAAAAGTGGATCTCTAAACTGATTCGTATCATGAATATGATTCTAGTACCTCACACTATTGATCATCAGAAAACCGATCTTTGGATCGCTGCTATAGGGGCTACCTCGCCTCCTGAAGGCTCGTCTGTTTTTCTAATGCCGGGAGAAAAAGAGATCAAGCTTTCAAAAGGGAATTGGCGAACCATCACAGCAGATGGAACCTTGAAACCTACACTCCGTAATGTCTTTATACAAACTGTGACGATCCCTAATCTTCAGCCGAATACTACTTATGAAGTTAAAACTAAGGAAGGTACAAACGCGCGGTTCTCTACGCTCCCAGCATCGCTCCCAAAGGAAGGTGAGCGTCCTTTCACGGTCCTACTTGCCTCATGTTTCTACTACGGCAACGACAAGGAAGGCCGTATGGGTGTAGCTGTTAAGCTTCTGCCGGAGGACGCCAAACCCAATGTCAAGATTCTATGCGGTGACCAGGTCTATTTAGACCTACCGGCTTTTGCTGAGTTTTCCGATGACGAGGCCTGGCTGGCAGAAAACTTCCTCAATAAATATATTCTGACGTGGGGACAAACCAATGGGTACCAAACACTCCTTAGAACTGGGGGTACCTACTTTACCGCAGATGACCATGAGTTCTGGAACAACTTTCCCAATTGGGCAACCCTTATAAACAATACCTGGAAAGAGGAAGGCAGAGAGAGATGGAAAAAAGTGGCACTTGCCTTATATAAAGATTTCCAATCTGACGATCCATCAAAAGCAGGCCATCCTAGACGCTTCGAGATAGGTAACCTCTCTTTTTTCATTGCAGACACACGTGTATTTCGAGAAGAGGGTGACATAAATTTCATGAGCCAGCAAGATTTTCTCCAGCTGAAACAATGGATTCTAGGTCTCCAAGGCCCAGGTGTATTAGTGCTTGGTCAACCAATATTTCATGAACCTGCCAGCCAATCTAACGCAAAATTAGGAGACCGGGCCCTGTCCAATTATAAGCCGCAATACACAGAACTCGTTCGCACACTCTTCCAGGCTCAGCATTCAATATTGGTGCTAACTGGAGACGTACACTATGGACGTGTGGCCTCGTGTGAATTGAGAAGCAGCCCAATACCGGTTAAATTAATAGAAGTTATTGCATCGCCATCTTCTCTAGTCAGCACCATAACTACAGGAAGACCTGAAGACGCGCCCGCGAGATTCCCCCCAGAACCAATTCCAGGACTAGTGCATTCAGATATAAGAACACTCTATAAGACACCTACGAGGCGAGTCCTCCTTTTCAAAGAAGTATCAAAAGACCATTTCGCTACACTTCATTTCACTGAAAGGGCTGGGCGCGTCCGTATGCGCGTTCGTTATTGGTTTCCCAAGAAAGTGAGCCAAGAAGACGTTGAATCCGATGTATTAGACCCAATAGATTTATAATGGAGACCTAGAGACAATACCAAAAAAAGGAGGATGCTAACATGATACCTACAAGACAATCAGAAGCTAAGCAATCAAACCCAAACCTACAAGAGAGGATACGCCGAGAGGAGAAACCTCGTCGAAAGATAGAAACTAACACCGAGTGGGTTTCTCGTGTAACGGCCAACTCCAATTTAGAAGGGCAGGTTTTACTTCTTGGAAGTACTGCTCTACAAGACTTCCGAATACGGGTTGCTCAGTCACACGTGCGTCAGGACTTGCTTCCTAGTTTCTGGTCCCATGTGGCATTATTCGGAGCTAAGTCCAGTGCTAGGGATTGGCTCCTATATGAAGTGCAGCTATACCCAAATAACGGTTTCGGAAATGTTCCTAAGGAAAATGGAGTTCAGGAGGGAAAGCTCTCTAAGTATGATGACCCTGAGAGGTTTCCTAACATCGCCTGTATTAACTTCTTTATCAAATCTAAAACCATCGAGGAAGAAGTTAGCAAATTCCGTAAACAACGAAGCCTTATAGACATCGGTTCTCTAATCGTTCAGTGGCTAGCCTTTATATGGGGAGTAGGAGAATACGGCAACCCCCTTCTCAAAGGCGTGGGAGTTCCAAGTGCTGCCTTTGTCGAAGGCGTATTCGCAGGAGCAGGTCTTGAGCTAACTCCGGGCCTATCAACCAGGTCTAGCTGTCCTGAAGCCATATGGCAATCCGCAAAATGGTGGCATGAATTCTATGAATCAACAGCTACAAGAAATAAGGCGCCTAAAGGTTTTTATGTCACTGACCAAAAATCCGCAGCCGTTGCAGAAGAATGAGATAAAATACTTATGATCTCGACATAGTCCTTAGCTCAATCAAATGACCACAAAACCTATTCCTACAGACCCGATGGGTTATATTCATCGAATATAAACTGCATTGTAAAGGCATTGAACTTATTTCTAGCGGCTATCTTCTTCCATAGGTTAGTCGTTCCAGTAACCTGGAAGGAGACGCCAAATTCAAGAAGGCTAGCAATGCTCTTAATATCCTCCAAGGTTCTGAATTTCAACTTCGCTACACCTACCTGTATACCATCATCCGACTTAGTAACCCTACAGTAGAGTGTTGTGTAGTCCTCTAATATCTCATTGATGTCCCCCTTATGGTCCTTCTGCATGAACTTTGTACCATCGAAAAGGAACAATCGGTCATTGTGTTTGAAGCGGATGTGATACCTCATCTCCCGCTCCTCTGTTTCCGGATTCATCCTCAGGTAATTGAAATAACTACCTTCTTCGAGGGCACAGATTACATCACGATCTCCGTTAAACTCAGCAAACTTAATCTTACCTGTTAACTCTACTCTGTGGTCTTTACTTGCGACGAATTCATCAAGGTCTGGAATAGTCATCTTAACATTAAACTGGCAGTGAACACCCTGATCGGATTCCAGATCAAATGGGTTCTTTATCTCTCCCGGACAGTAGCGGCCAACCATTTCTTCCTCAAAGATCATGCCAACACCAAGTTTCTGTTTTAGAATACGATCAAGGACACCAGGTGGTGGTAGCTCCGTCATTATAGATCTCTTAAGCGTATAGTAGAAACAAAAACGTGTCTGACCATCTTCAGTAGGTTCGAACTGGAGAAGGCCTGCCGATAGCGGGCCAAAAGTCTCCTTTCTAGCACTACACCATTTGCCTATCATGTAATCTACATCTATACTACGAATCTCGTCGTGCAAGGGGGTGAAGTCGTGCATTCGTAATTCATCCTCTGTCAGCTCTGTTCTCATTTGTCCTTGTACCAAACTCATGAACTGGTAGCGTCCTTCGATCCGATGATCAGGCTTGACGTCAAACTCAAGTCTAGCAACCCCTGCACGGTGATTGCTATTGCTAACCGCAGCCATATCCCAGACACCTTCAATCTCTTCCAGTTTTGGTATCTTTGCAGTGTCAAAGAGTTCACGGTGGTCGTCTACAGTAATGTCATCAAAGGTGTACTCACGAACCATGCAGAATGTAAACATCTCGGTCCCGTGAGGATATGGTCCCAAAAAAACCCTTCCAATAAGAAGTTTGTCGCTTAACACCTTAAAGATGTCGTAGAACCCCTGCCATGGGCTTTCAATGTATCTAAGCAATATGTGCTTGCCCAGCTGACTATCCTTTTTCACCTCCAAGAGATTCCTGGCGTTAATGAATCCATCAGAATCACTTGTAACACCAGCAATGTGCCCGGCCTCCTTAAATAACCGCTTCTTGAAACCTGTGTGGAAGTTGCTGGAGAAGAGATTCAAAACATGGCCTACTGGGAAAAAGCCCTTCCAGTATACGTCGTTATAAATGATTCGGTTTCTACGATCAATCTTGCGCTTGCCACTGTTGATCATAATGTCCATAGACAGGGTCTCCGAGGACTCGAATATCTTTTTAAGCTGATCCTCTCGATAACCAATGACTTCCAGATGGTTGACGTTCATGATTCATTCCTCCTTAACTTGTCCTGAATAACCCTGAGTGTGTATCACATCTTATTTTTTAAGTTCCTTTACGATACACTCAGCGATGTATTCGGAAAGCGCTGAGATTGTAAGAAATGGGTTCACACCAATGGAAGTGGGAATGACTGATCCATCGGCAATATACAGCCCTGGATGTATTTCTTCGTCACTCTTGCCATTGTAGACCCGACCGCATTCGTCAACCGAACCTAAATGACTTGTCTCTCCCATTGGACAGCCGCCAAGAGGATGAGCTGTGATCAAACGGCGGCTATGAAAGAAGCTCCACACAGGACTTTCGATAAAAGTAGCGCCAAGGGCTTTGGCGTGCTGGAAGAGCTCCGAATTAATCCGGCCGAATACATCTTGGTCTCCGACACCGGGCCAGTCGATCTGTAGCCTGTCGTTTTTCAAGTTCATGGTTCCACCAGCATCATCATGTCCCATGACTAGATATATCATAGAGTGGTTTAATGCTCCCCCTGCATCAAACTGGATGTCTCTAGCAATCCTTGCTAGCTCCTGGACTAGGTCTCCAGGGTCCGTATCCCTGCCTCCGGCTGAAAGAGTACTTAGGACTTTCCGCGTTGGAATTACACCTCCACGCGGAACCGATAAGTCCTCTACGGTAATCTGTTCTTTAAGTGGTTTATTGCGATCGTATCGGATTACCCCCACAATCGTTGGCCCGGCTTTCACGTTAGACCGCGGGGGGTCGTTAGGATGATTGCCAAAACCCAGGATATCCGTCCGCTGATTACCGTTGTATGAAATACCAAAAAAGTCTCCGTTGCCGGAAAAGCGAGTACAAACAGTGTCAGACAGTTTGAGCCCCTGATTCTTTGATCGCAACATAATCTCTGTCGAACCTAGTGAACCAGCTGAGACTATAACTGCCCGTTTGGCTTTAATAATACCAGTTTCAGGCAAATTGTGACGAGGAGTGAATCGTTCATAATGAATCTGATATCCACCATTTGGATCGGCTTTTATAAAAAGTACTTTAACCTGAGTAAAAATTTCCACTCCTGCTTTTCGAGCAAGCGGCAGATAGTTCATATAAAGGGTATTTTTAGCACGGACATTACAGCCAGTAACACAATCGCCACAATCAATGCAGGGATGTCTTTCTACACCGGTTTCTGGATCAATCCCATCAACCTTGAAGTTTACAGCTATTCTGAGTAGATCAAACTTTGCATTTGGCGAAAGATCAGCTCGCTTCTTTAGTGCACGAACCTTGAGCAGATCCATTCCGCGTGGATGTTGTCCGACATCTAAGGTTTTAGCCGCCCGCTCATAGTAAGGAGCAAGCATGTTACCTGTGATCCCCACAGGCCATGGATTCTGCTCGAATACAGCTGGCTCTGGGATAATAGCAACGTTGGCGTTAACCAATGAAGTACCCCCAAGTCCTGACCCTTGAATCACATCAATGTCTTTGAAAAGCCGATACTCGTATAGACCCAGTGGATTTAAAGGGGTCAGGGAATGTTGAGTGATGTCCTCAGGCTCGTCAGGAAACATTCCGGGGATCCATTCCATTCCACGTTCCAGGATACATATGTTTGGTTTTGGTTTGAGCTTAGCCTGGGCGATACGACAGGCCGTAATGGCTCCTCCATAACCCGAACCGATTACGACAACGTCATAGGTTCCAGAACGACTGTTCCAATTACTGGTTAAGGTTCCATTCATAGTTGATCTCCCTTTAACTTTTTCCTCACTTATTCATAATTCTAAGAAACCTAATAACTATTGATTCCTAATATATTGACGAACACTTATTGACCATAACCAACTTCTTGATTGCCATTGTCTCAGAAAAATAAACTATTGTCAACAATATAATGCAACTCTTTAAAAATATAGCCTTTGCTCCTAGCACATAAATATAAAAATCGTTTCTTCACCTGGAAGGCGTAAAACCAGTTTTCTAACTGTTTAACTCCCACAATGTTTGCTAATATGAAATCAATAAAGCATTATGAAAAAGAGGGTGCCAGATTTGCACGTCATGATGCTAGACAAAGATTATGATGAACATTCCGAAATCGGAGTGGAGTAAAAAACTAGTGATGTAAAATACAATAAAGAAGTTGATTCTACTCAACCAGGCTTTAATAAAGATAGAGAGGAAAACCTACAAATTAAATAATGTATATCAGTCAGCAAGAAAGGAAAACTAACAAAAAAACGCTAAATCTTTTTAAGCCCTAGGAAGCTTGCCATAATCTTTTTCTCCCCATGATCATGGAAAGAGATAACCACCTTCGCTTCGTCACCTAACCCCTCCACCCTCTTTACCACACCCTGTCCGAATGAAGGATGTATTACGTTTTCCCCAATTACATATCCATCGCCATTCTTAGGAAATCCGTTTCCGTCAACTCGTATTTGATCGTTGTCATGTTTCTTAAATGTCACTTCTCCGAAATTAGTTTGATAGCTTTCCCATTGAAGAAGCTTCCTCGGGATCTCAATAACAAACCGTGAAGGAATCGATCTGTGCTCCACCCCGAAAAGTCTTCTTTTAGATGTGCTTGTGAGATAGATCTTCTCCTTTGACCTAGTGATGCCCACATAGCAGAGCCTTCTTTCTTCTTCTATTAGCCTTCCATTTCCAAGGGATTTAATGTGAGGAAATAGACTCTCCTCCATCCCAACAATAAAAACTATAGAGAACTCAAGCCCCTTAGCACAATGTAGTGTCATAAGAGTAACCTTATCGGCCTTTTCATTAAATCTGTCCACATCGCTTGAAAGCGTAATCCAGTCAAGAAAATCGTGAATGCTGTTATTTGCTTCTTCTTTCTTGAATTCTGCCGCAAGTGTTAAAATCTCCCCAAGGTTATCTCGTCTTTCCTCATCATGTTCAAGCAACTCGAGGTAATTTGTCTTCTCAAGGATCTTATCGAGAAGCCTTCCAATCGAGAGCCTTTGCGAAAGCTTAATAAGCTCATTAATTAGGTTATAAAATTTCTCGAGACTGGCTAGCGCCTTCTTAGAAAGTAGCTCATTCTTTATAGCAAGCTCGGTAGCATCAAATAATGAAATATCCCTTTCTTGAGCTATCTTCTCCAACGTCCCTATAGTTCCCTTCCCTATTCCTCTAGATGGAACGTTGATAATACGTCTCAGGCTAATTTCATCTAATGGATTTGCTATAACCCTTAGATACGCCATGATATCTTTGATTTCAGCCCGCTCGTAAAAACCAACCCCACCTACTATGTTGTAAGGAATTCCTTGATGCACAAACTCCTCTTCTATCACACGTGATTGGTTGTTTGTTCTATAAAATACGGCAAAATCACCGTATAAGCGTCCATTAGTGGTTCTTTCATATTCAATCTGTGAGGCGACGTATCTTGCTTCATCCCTCTCATCGTGAGCCTCATAATAAACAACCGCGGAACCTTCTGTATTTTCGGTCCATAGCCTTTTATCACGCCTATATCTGTTTCTTAATATTACTGCATTTGCCGCCCTCAGTATGTTTTTAGTTGATCTATAGTTTTGTTCAAGCTTTACAACCTTTGCATCGGGAAAATCACTTTCAAAGTTAAGAATGTTTGTTATATCAGCCCCGCGCCATCCATAGATGGATTGATTGTCATCGCCAACAACAAACACGTTTCTATGTTTTTCTGAGAGCAATTTTACAATCTTGTACTGAATATGATTTGTGTCCTGATACTCATCAACAAGGATGTGATGGAACTGGTTCTGGTATTTATCAAGCACATCAGGTCTTTTCTCAAATAAAGTGGCGGTAAAATCAAGCAGATCTCCAAAATCAAGTGCGTTCGCACGTCTAAGCTCTTGTTCATAAATATGATAAACCCTGGAAATCCTCTCATCATAGATACTAGCGCCAAAGTCCCAGGGGCTTTGTCCTTTGTTTTTAGCGCAGTCTATCTGAGAGCGCACTGATCTTGGATCAGATATCCGCTCGCTAAATCCTAGCTTATTCATGCATTCTCTTATAAGTTTTATCTGATCTACTTCATCGTATATTATAAAATCCCTTCTAAAACCATCGAGTTTATCTATTTCCTTCTTCAGAATTCTTAAGCAAACCGAATGAAAAGTACCTATCCATAATTCATGCGCATCTTTAGCTACGAGGCGATGCACCCTCTCTTTCATCTCGTTCGCTGCTTTGTTAGTGAATGTAACAGCTAGAATATTAGTAGGCGATACACCCTTTTCCTTAATAAGATAAGCGATTCTATAAGTTATTATTCTGGTTTTGCCTGAGCCAGCACCAGCAAGAGCAAGCACCGGACCCTCAGGGTGTGTAACAGCTTCTCTCTGGAATGGATTAACGTCGTTGAGAATATCTGATTCCATATTAACCCCTCATATGTTGAAAAGCAGATAAATTAAAACCCATGCAAATATAAAGGGATATAGACAATAACTAGTCAGGGGAAGCTTATAGACCCTTTCTTATCTTCCCGCTTTATGTCCAAACCATAATACTCCTAATAATTATGTTTAATTACTTTTACTAAATCAGTAAAAGTATTTGTGGAAAATTCCTTTGCGTATCGAATATAGACGATATTTAAAATATGTCAAGGGTAAAAAAATCCCTTGTATATAGTGTTGTTATCCCATTTAATACTTGCCTGAGAACGTTTATTAAAGAGTCCTATTTCATGAGGAGCGTCTTGACGGCGTAAAACAGTTTTAGATATAAAAGAAAAAACTTGATAATATAACAATAATCTAGTAGAGTTTAACAATATAGTAAATGGTGTGAGGTTAAGAGGGGTAGCAGATTTAGCTATTTTTAATTGAAAGAAGGGTCTGGATAGATCAGACAAAGCTTTTGAGAAATAAGCAGGGTGTAGTAAAAAAACAATGATAGATAAAATGTGTGTAAACAGGAGTCGTCTAGTATGACTGCTACAAAGAGGCAAAGCCATGAATGGAACGATTAAAAAATTAATAAAGGATAGAGGATTCGGATTTATTCGAGCTGAGGATGGAAGAGAAATATTCTTCCATCGGACAGCTGTTCAAGGTCCAGATTTTGAATCCTTAATGGAGGGTCAGCTCGTAGAGTTTGATGTTGAAAAAAATCCAAAGGACTCTCGAACCAAAGGACCTCGTGCTGTAAATGTGCGTGTAAAAGCGTAAATGCTCCTCATAGAAGAGGAGCATTTCTGTTTTCTTCTTGCTTCTTGGAATTCTTTTCCAACACCTTTCTAGAACAATAATTGCATAGAACTAAGAAATAATATGGGAAGGGCGAAATGATAGGCAAGGCCCTCGATGTATCTAGAAGGAGGTGGGAAAACATAAGAGGTTCTCTTGCCCTGTTGGGAAGGTTTTCATCTGGGATTTTAATTCGTCTGTGGTGAAGACAAAGCTTAAGACCGTATGAGAGACATTTATCAGATGGCAGAACGATCATCAACTTTATATCAATGAGCTGAAACAGTGCTATAGGCATTCTAAACGTATTATGGAATTATGGGTGATTCAAAAATTTAATGCTGATAAGGACTAAATAAGATAATGGCAAAAGATACAGCACTTAGTAGTGCGTTTGAGAAGTGGCCAATTGGTGAATTCGAGGAAAATTACGGACGGGATGAGATTATTAATCCAATTGAGTTTGGGAACGTATCGCTCTTGGATATAGCCGATCCAGAAATTGAGATTCAAATTGAGACTCAAAAGAATGGCTCTCTAAAGAAAAACAGGAAAGAAACAGCTCCAAACGAGGATATTAGACTCCTACAATCATACATCAAAGAGGTGGGACAAGAACGTCTTTTCACCCCTAAAAAGGAAATTGAGACTGCAGCGAAGATTAAAAGCTGTGAGGCAAGAGTAAGAGTGATAAAAGCTACTTTAGAGAAGCTTCTTGGTACAAACCTAGAAGAACGTTATAAAGAATTAACACGAGAAAACCTTAAGGTGATCTTGAATGGAGGAAGCAAAACGAAAGTAGCAAAGAGGCTTATTACCCTTTTAGAATTATATTCAAAGACGGTAAAAGCCCTCAAAGCAAGGTTTATAAAAGCAAATCTCAGACTGGTTTTAATCTTTACGAAAAGATACTTGGGACGTGGACTCCCTCTTACCGATCTAATTCAGGAGGGGAATATTGGTCTTATGAAGGCTGTTGACAGGTTTGACCATACACGTGGATTCAAATTTTCTACATACGCCTCCTGGTGGATAAACCAAGGAATGTCGAGGGCTATACTCGAGCAGACTGGAAGTATAAAGGTGCCAGTTTATGTACTTGAGCAGGCAACCAAGGTTCACAAAGCGAGTTCCATGCTATCCAACGAGAATGAGAGGAAACCTCTTCCTGAGGAGATATCTAAGAAATCGGGAATATCTTTAAAATCGGTAAAGCGAGTTTTAGAATCTACGAAGTATGCAGCCTCACTTGACGCCCCTATCATTAGTGATGCGGAAACCACCCTCAAAGAATTTATACCCGACGAACATTCCTTTATCGCGGATTCAGTTGTAGCAAAGACCAATCTTTCAGTGAGGATTAAAGAAGCCTTATCAACGCTTAATCCAAGAGAGGAACAGATAGTCAGGATGAGATTTGGTATCGGCTATGAAGCCGAACATACGCTCGATCAAGTTGGAAAGCAATTTAACTTAACTAGAGAGAGAATCAGGCAGATTGAACGGCGTGCGCTTGAAAAAATAGAAGAATCGGAGATAGGAATACTGCTTAAAAGCTTTCTCGAATAAATGAAGAGGGTTTTATGATTTATGCTAACAGAAACAACTGAATCAGAGAGGTTGAATGAAACATAAAAAGGTAGGAACATGCCGCTTTTGTATGAAGCCAATTGCTAAAGGAGAATTCCGTGATACCCACCTCGATGGGAATTTAGTTTGTCTTGATTGCTACAATGGGCTTAACAGTACAACCGAGAATAAAAAGAAGTACAACTCAGCTTACCACTACCCAACTCACGGAAGACTCGCCTTGACCGGAACATTAAAAGCAAGGAAAGCATGAGTAGTCTGAGGGAGCGCAAAAAAAAATAATCAAATAAATAAAGCCTGACTACTTTCCCCATCCAGCCGTTAATAAATGACGATCCCTCCTACGACTCCAAAAAGCCCCCCCGAAGCACATTCCCCTCCCGTGGTGCAAATACTATCGAATCCACCGGGAGAGGTTGCGGCAATCTCGCAGGTATTACTGCCGACGCATACATAGATGCAAGTTTGCGGGTGTCCCGAGCAGGTTACACACTTGGCAGGTGCTCCGTGACCGTCGCATCCAGTACCTTCGCCCCCGCTAGACCCGAGCATTCTCTCAACTTGCTGTGCAGCGTCCGGCGGTAGCGGAACCGGCCAGTCCCAATTGATCAAGTAGGATTCGCCGCTGTCGCTTGCCTCTCTCGGAAACGAGGTTGCGGTTACGGCATTCTGCATGCAGGCCAAGGCAATTGCGTCCTGGCCTTTTGGCAAGTTGGATTTGCCAACCTCGAGCGTTTTGAATACCCATCCGCCCTTCGCATCCGCCTCGTACCAGTACTTCATTTCGATTGTTCCTGTGCCTTGAACTCGAGCCCAACAGGTTTTGACCCTGGGCACTACGATGCTGTGAAAATAGCTGTTGATCCTCTTCTGCGTGGCAACGGACTCCTTGAGTTCGCCGCCTTCTAGTTCAGGCGATGGCCGTACTGCCTTGCACGATAGTGTAGCAACGAGCATAGCCATTATGGCCGCAGCACCGCCACAATAGATCAACCCGCTTCGCAAGCATTTTGCAGAATGTTTATTGAATCTCGTCATGACTTCAGCCCTCCCTTTTGTCGGTTCGCGACTTCACCCCTGTGCGCCGACCCACACGCTAGGGAAAAATCAACGGCCTATTAAGCCGATCACAGGCGTCATCTCAAACCATTGCCAAAGCAATCGCCTATATAGTAATAAAAATGCAGTATAATCCCTTATTAGGGGTCTTATACTGCTAATCGTCTAACACCTATACTATAACAAGTCTAATTTCATGTCAATAAAAAAATTGGAAAACCCGCCTGTAGTGAGCCTCTGAACTGCCCGGTCGAACTGCCCAAAAAAGAAACTTCTTGTTCTCGCACGTGAAGCCATTCGGCGAAACCTCTACTCAAAGCGCACTGAGGGAACCTACACCTACTGGGTCAAAATGGGACTACTTGGACGGCTATGATAGCCTGGTGGCTGACCCCCTTAGTACGACATGACTAGTTGGGTCATTGAGAAGGCTGATAGCACAACTGAGCCGTACCGACTCAGCAGGAGAACGCGTATCCGTAAATATAAAGGTTTTGATATAGTTATCACTAATCCCCCGTTCGCAGGGTAATTCGTGAACGTCATATGATTGATAGTTATTAGGTTAGCAGAAAACGACATAGGATTGAGCGTGATATTCTATAGCTGATGAGCAATTCTCAATTACGTTAAATTGTTTACTAAATATAGCATCTAGAGCTTATGAACTTTTTAATAGTTCGAAAGTTGACCAGAAAAGACAACTTATCAATTTTTTACTTTCGAACTTACAGTTGAAAGATAAAAAGTTAATGTTTAGGGTAAATACGCCATTTGATTTGTTTATAAGTTCACAAACTCATTCTGAATGGCTGGGGCGGGTGGACTCGAACCACCATAGCGGGCTCCAAAGGCCCGAGTCCTGCCATTAGACGACGCCCCATCAATTATGATTTCCGAGATTTTTATAAAAACTAAAAATGAATAGACGCTATA
>Ga0209342_10003099_pt1 | contig 17583 bp, 26 predicted proteins | sample RifCSP16_2_FD_184023 | JGI IMG/M metagenome (GOLD analysis project Ga0209342, IMG submission 184023) | Soil microbial communities from Rifle, Colorado - Rifle CSP2_sed 16_2 (SPAdes) (version 2) | ecosystem: Environmental > Terrestrial > Deep subsurface > Rock core/Sediment | place: Rifle... | reverse complement strand
CTGAGTTTATCGCTCACGCTCCCGCCGACATACGGGTGCTAATCGAGGAGGTCGCACGGCTGCGTGTGGCGCTGAGAGTGTATGCGGACCATTCGCGGTGGGACGATATCTCGGGGCTTCTGTTCTGTGAATCGGATGATGGCTCACCTAGCCATGGCTGGGATGTGGCTGAGGCGGCGTTGAAGGGGGCTCAGGGTGGCTGAGACTGAAGACTGGCGGCGAGAGTGGGAGGAGGCGATTCGGCAAGCTCAGTCTTATCTACAGGAACCCCTAGAGCCTGGCGGACTGATGCAGTTGATCTCTGTCTACTGGCCGACAATCCTCGCGGTGGACGCTGCCGCACGGGAGGTTGAGGCCAAGTGTATTGACGCGCAGCCCACGCGCGTGAGGGTGGGACGGGATGGAGGTGTGACATGCCTTACGGACATGTAGCAGGTGATGTTAGGGTTTTTGAGTACGGTGTCCCGCGCAGCGCGATTCACCACGGATTAGGCTTCGGCTTCGAGCTTGCCATCGCTGAGATGCGCCGGCGGAACCAACTCTGGAACCGGCTAGTGGAGATTGATCACGCCTACCGTGACGAGCGAGCGCTTCTGGTATCTCCCTACCCGCTACCTGAGCGGGTGAACGGTAGTCGACCGCGGCGACAACTGCTGGAGTCAGTGCTAGATGAGCTCCATGCGCTCGACGATCGCGTGCGAGTCTCAGTCAATCTTGCCTGCCAGGACTCCGGTTGCTGGTGGGGTAACTACACTGACGTAAAACTATCCTGGCTCGTGGCTAGGAAGCGGGCTGATGGCGTGAAGTTCCACGGTTTTCGTGGTGAGGGGAAGATTACGGCTTTCGTGGCCCATGGCATTTCAGTCAGTCGGGCGGCTGAGGGTAGTATGGTCCGGCTGGCGCCTGGGGCGCGTGAGGGTGATGTGCTTGCCCATATCAGGATCGGGAGCCAGGAGAGGGAGCCGGTTTGGCTGGTGTTGCCAGCCCGATTCCACCGTCCCCTGCCCGCTGATGGATTGATCCGCTCGGCCTCAGCGATCCGGGAGCGCGTGGTCGACCAGTGGCGGTGGAAGCTCCTTATCACGGTGGAGCGGCCCGTGGGACTCGTGCTCCCCTGGGCGACGCTGCCCGGCGAGCGGCGCGGGCGTATCTCACTCGACCTCGGCTGGCGCAAACGCCCCAACGGCCTACGAGTGGCCTACTGGCGGGATGATGCGGGACGAGAGGGCGAACTGTTGCTTGACGACCGCTATTTGGCGAGGATGCGTCGGTGCGAGGAGTTGCGCTCACAGCGCGATCTGATTCGCAACGCAGCTCAGGCAGACCTGGGGGCGTGGCTGGCCCAGCAGGTTATACCTGATTGGTTGCGAGAGGAGACACGGACTCTCCGACAGTGGCGCTCGCCCTCGCGCTTGGGGAGGTTGGAGGCGATCTGGCGGCGGCAGCGGTTCGAGGGGGATTCGGGCGGGTATGGAGTCGTGGCGAAGTGGCGGCGTGATGATCTGCCGCTCTGGCAAGAGGAGGGGAATCTCCGGGATAAGGCGCTCCGAGACCGGCGCGAGGTCTATCGGCGGTTCGCGGCGGCTACGGTAGCACGGTATGCGGAGATCGTGATTGAGGACTTCGACCTGTCGCAGGTGGCGGTCGTGAAGGGGATGGTTCCTGACGAGCGGCTGCCGGAGGTAGCTCGGTGGCAGCGGTTCATCGCGGGGACCTATCAGCTCAGGCTGGTGCTGGTGAATGCGGCGAAGAGGGAAGGGGTCGCGGTGACGAAGGTGCCATCCGCCTACACGACGGCGATCTGCTCGGCGTGCGGCAGTCTGGAGAAGTGGAACCATGCGGAGCTGCGGCATCGCTGTGACGGGTGCGGGGTCGAGTGGGACCAGGACTCCAATGCGAGCGTGAACCTGTTGGCGCTGGCAGCGGGTTGATGTTAGCTATCACGTCCAATGCGCAGCCCACGCGCGTGAGGGTGGGACGGTCGGCCGTGGGAAGGACCCCGACGGTTGGCCGCGCAGCCCACGCGCGTGAGGGTGGGACGGAGGGTGGCAAGGCCCGGCTGAGAAGCCGGGCCTCCCGCGTGGTGTCAGGCGGTTGGGGTCTCACTGATTAGTTTGAGTGTATAGCCGCGCTCGGCGATTAGCTCCTCGACGGTGTCAGACCGGGTCATGCCGTCGTGCGCGGCGAGCCTTGAGAGTAGCCGGTCGGTGGCTGGTCGTAGCATGATGTGGACGGACACCTTGCGCTCGTGGGGTGGCTGGGCGGTCATCGTTTTACCTCTAGCGTTCTTGTTCCAGGTCGGTCATCCTTCGACCTCCTCAGATGGCGAGAGCCAGGCTATTGGTCTCGACGATGTAGGCGATTTCGCCGGTGGCGCTTTCGACGAATACGGCGGTGCGGTCCTTGCCGGCACGTCGTGGCAGGGCAACCCAGCGCGCGATTTCGTACCCAGCGGGGAGTATGACCTGGCGAGGGGGCGAGTAGTGCGACGCGGTAGTGGCGCGGAGTGGCTTCTCTAGGATCACCGTGTTACCTCCTTCTGAGTAGTCTGGCGAGTCCCGCTGCCAGCCAGACGGCGATGAGCAGCAGCATGGCGATGGCGATGATCTGGGCGACCAGGGTTAGCATCGGTCAGCTAGTTCGTGTAGTTGGCTGGGATCGAGGTTGTCACAGAGGATCAGCGCGTCGAGGTTGCAAAGGTCGATGATGCGGCGGGTTTCTCGATGAGCTGCGCGGACTCTGGTAGCGGTAGCGAAGCGCCGGTGATTGGCTGGGTGGGCCAACCGGCAGGTCAGGCTATGGGCCTCGCGGACGAGCTGGACCAAGCGGTCGCGTTCGGGGTCGCGCATCGGTGTTCCTCTCTGCCGGCCTATAGCCCGACCGGCGGGGCAATGGTCTAGCGGTGGGTTGTGACAGTGTGCAGAAGGTTTCCCTTGCCGTCGGCGATCTGGAGTACCAGTGTGCCATCGGTGCGGGTGGTGCCCCAGATTGATAGGGCCTTGACGATGCCGCCATCGTCTCGTTGATAGACCTGAAGGGTCATGCCGCCATCCTTTGCTCGCGGGCCGGACCCGAGATCTTCTTGCCGACCGTCCACCTGGGCGTCAACCCAGAAGTTCCTGACTATGACTGGCATCTGTCAGCCTCGGGCCAGTTGGCCAGCTCGGGCTGGCACTGGCGGTGCCCGGAGGGCCGGTCAGGGTACCTCCGAGCCGTATGGGCCTTGTGTGGGTCGCGGGTCGTTTTGCGCTTTTTCTCCTTTCAAGGCGGCCAGGCGGATTATGGCCGCGTTGTGGTTGCTTAGCTGCTCGCTCGGCCCACAATGCCCGTACAGGGCCGTAACATCGCACTGCCGTGTGATCCTACGTTCTAGTTCCCTTCGGCCAGGCTGGCGAGCCGGCCGGTATTGACGAGCCACCGGACCCAGAGGGCGCGAAGGACGTCGGACTCACTCAGCGGGTGGAACCAGGACGCTAGGGCGGCGATGTCCTGGTCGGACCAGGCCGCACCGCACGCCTCGTGCTGAGTCACCTGGGCGAGTACCTGGGCTCGGCGCTGCTGGCCGAACTGTTCCATGACGGTTTGCGCCACTGTGGCGTTCATCTGATACCTCCTAATTCGGTTCGCGCACGTTCCTGACCAGGCGCCTTACCGTCGGCCTACAATGCCGACCGGTGGGCTGAGTGGGCTAGCGAGCTCCGGTCAATCGCGTGCCCGATGCGAGGAGGAATCTGCGAATAGCTGCTAGTCGCTGGTACGCTACTTGTGCCACGAGGTCGTAGTCCTCGGCGGTGTCGCCATCGCGTGTATCCGTCCAGACGATGTGCTTGTGGCCGTGCCGGATTGTGCCGCCAGGGTAGAGTCCGAGACAGGCTGCTGCTGCCTGAACCTCCTTGCAGGCAGCCTGGTAGCCGCCATCCCTGTCGTAGACCGTCCACTCCGGAGTGCTCCTCATTCGTGGTCTCCTTGCCGGCCTACTCGCCGACCGGCGGGCGCTCTGGGTCAGGCGTCGATGCGATGGGCGCGGGTGACGATCCACTCGCAACCGGGAGCGTGGGCCAGCCGGATGGTCTCCCACGTCTCGTCGTCGTCCACCGCCGGTACGTCCTGCTCGACCGCCGCTCGGCCGCAGTACAGGCAGCCCTCCTCGAGGTGGGCTGCTACTACCCGGTAGTGGCAGCCCTCCACGTCCAGGAGCTGAGTCGGCGCCCACTCCTGGATCTCCTCGTCGTATCGGGCCAGGTCTCCTCCGAGATCGGTGTAGACCGTTCCGCCCGGGAGGGTGACGGTCTCAAGCTCTTGGCCCGTCGTGGCGTGGACCAGGACTGCTCGGGTATCTCGGCTCAGGTGTGCCATCTGTCTCTCCTTGCGCCTCGCTGTCGTCTACCGAGACTCTACCACGCGCGCGCGTCTCTGCCAATCCCCCAAACCACCTAATTCAGTACCTAATTCTGTACCTAGGTACTCGAATCCCGTGAGGCTGAGTTCGTCGAGTTTGCTTTTCTATGCTGAGGACCAGAACGTTCATCCCCAATCGCCATGGCGCTTCACCATGTCCCTGTACCTATACTCAACAGCTCGTGAAACGTTGACAACCGCTGTGAAACATGCTATGCTCATGCCGCTTAGCCGTTCGCTCGGCCGCAAGCGAGCACCAGGGCCGAGGTGTACCCCATGCACCAGCGCCCCGCACCCCACCTGCCCACCTGTATCACCACCACCAGGGAGAACTATGTCCGCTGACCCCTCCACTCAGCTTGTCGCCAGCCCGACAGCAAATCAGCCTAGTGATAGGGAAACTAACAAGCCAACTCGCAGACCTAATGGCACGTGGCTCCCTGGCGTTGGAGGTTATCACGGCGGACGTGTGCCAGGCGCGGTGGGTCTACAGCGTGCGATAGCCGAGCAGACAGGGGGGGGCCTCAAGATGGTCGCCCGTATGGTCGCTATGATAGACAGCGACAGCGAGCCGATGGCCGCTCAGGCGTGTACCTGGCTCGCGAACCGCCTCTGGGGCAAGCCCAAGGAGTCTGTCGAGGTCACTGAGGTCCACCGCCAGCTCCGTATCATCATAGACGCCAGGGCGCCAACCGATGACCAGGCACAGCCTGCCCAGTTGACAGACCACTGGTAGATATTATGACCATAATATCTACCACACCAGCTAACACCCTACCAGCCAGGCCCCCGGGTACCCGGACGATGGCGAGGGGCACACGTAAGAGTATCCACCCCGCGCAATTTTGGTAGGAACGGGGGTCTAGGGGAGGGGGAGTCAGGGGGTTAGTTCTCCCGTGGGGGTATATCGCCCAAGTGGTCTGGCAACGACCATAGAGGGGGAGTAGGTGGTAGTGGAGCAGGCGGTGTGGGAGGCGCAGCCGAGGCAGAGGGAGTTTCTACACCGTACGGAAGATGAGGTGTTATACGGAGGGGCTGCTGGGGGAGGGAAGACGGATGCGTTGCTGATCCACGGTATCACACGGGCCATTACCTACCCAGGGTCGAGGCACCTTTTCATGCGTCGTACCTTCAAGGATTTAGCCCTACCGGGGGCGGCTATTGACCGGAGCCGGCAGCTCCTTACGGGCATGGCGAGCTGGCGGGCCTCGGACTACAGGTGGGAGTTCCCGGACTACGGCGGGTCAGTTTTCGCTTTCGCTCACTTAGAGAACATTTCAGACATGTACAACTATCAGGGAGCGCAACTTGACACCATCCTTTTTGACGAGTTGACCCAGTTCCCCGAGGAGCCTTACCAGTTCATGCGGAGTCGAAACCGGGCGACGGTGCCAGGGATCAAGCCGACCATCCGGGCCGGCACGAACCCAGGGAATGTGGGGCATGGGTGGGTGAGGAAGCGGTGGGTTGATGCAGCGCCGTGGGGTGAGCCGTTCCCGATACGAGCTGAGTCTGGCGCGGTTATCGCATCTGGCTGTTTTATCCCGGCTCGGGTTAGTGACAACCAGCGGCTACTGGAGAGAGACCCTGGCTATGCGACCCGACTGGAGGGACTACCGGAGCATTTACGGCGTGCTTACCTCGACGGAGACTGGGACATCTTTGCCGGGCAGGTGTTCACGGAGTGGCGGCGGGACAAGCATGTAGTGAGGGCGTTTGTGGTGCCGAAGGAGTGGCCGAGGTGGTGTGGGGTGGACTTCGGGTACGGGGCGCCGTGGTGCTGCTTGTGGCTGGCGAGGGCGCCGAGTGGGGTGGTGTACGTGTACCGGGAGGCATACCAGAAGGGGCTGAGTGACTGGGACCAGGCGAAGAGGATCAGGAGGGAGAGTCATGGCGAGGATGTACGGTGGGTGGTGGCGGACCCCAGCGCCTTCAGCCGACAGCCGAATGGAAAGTCTATCGCCGATGTCTACTTTGAGTCTGGTGGGATCAGACTTAGCCGAGGCAACAATGACCGTCTTAGCGGATGGCAGCGTGTGCACGAGTATCTACGTCTGGGGGTCGAGGGGCTGGACCCAGGTCTCCAGGTATTCGACACCTGCCGGAACCTCATAAGGACGTTGCCGGCGCTGGTGTACGATGACCACAAGGTGGAGGATGTGGATCACGAGTCTGGCGAAGGGTCGCACGCATGTGATGCCCTACGCTATGCGCTTATGGCAAGCAAGGTAAGGCCGGCTGCTGGGCCGGTGCTCCGCGACTTTGTGGCGACGATGTAAGGAGGGCGGCCATGTTCATCACGATAACGTCCGGCTCTGAAGTCCTGATAGTCATCACTGCCCTCCTGTTCTGGCTCTACCAGAGACGATACGGAGGTATCCATGTCTACTGATGAGTGGTCTGGCAACGACCACGAGTGGTCTGGCGCAGTCCCCCGAGCGGGGGGCAACGACTGCACAACCTCCTCGGGTCAGCACTACCTCATCTGCGCCTACTGTCGGACAGCCATCATAATGTGCCATTGCCCTACTCATCGTAACCACGATGTAGGCTACGTTTGCTTCAACTGTCAAGCGCGACCGTGCATCCACTTCCTCGACATTCTAGACAGCCGCTCTGCTTGGAAGCGAAGGGGTGAGGCGTATGCCTTCTGACTCGGCTCCTACCGCGTCCGAGATGATGGAATTGTACCGTCTACGTAAGGACGACGGCGATGAGTCTCGCCTCCGCGACCTCGCCGTTCAGATACGTACACTCTGTCGGATGGAACATGTGGTAGACGTGCCCGATGAGTACAAGCAGATCAGTCGCGTCATCAAGCTGCCCCACCTGAGAGACACCTGGCAGCGCACCGCCTCCGCCATGCTGGCTAGACCCCCAGTCGTCCACATCGACCCCAGAACAGCCGAGGATAAGGCCCGCCGGGCTGCCAACATCGCCGAGAAGTGGGATAGCGAGGTCATGGAGCGCATGGCCCGGGAACTGGGCGAGGACGCGCTCATGGAGTCCGCGAAGTGCCTGATCCGCGACGGTGAGTCGGTCCTCAAGGTCGTTCACAAGCCCGATGCCTGGGCTAACTTCCCCGGGCGGGGCAAGGGTCAGGACGCCGACGAGTACAATAAGGAAGCGGATAGCTTCCTGAAGGGTGCGAAACTCCCCTTCGCCTGGCGCATCGTCGATCGCCTCTCCATGATCTTCGGAGACGGCGAGTACGGCGACGACTACGCCCTGGAGTATGGCGAGTACCCTCTGCCTTACCTCAAGGGCAAGTACAAACTCAAGACCGACGCCGAAGGCAATATCACGCCCGTCACAACCCTCGGGGGCACGCCTCAGCCCGAGGACTGGCTGAGCGCCACTGGTGGCCGCACTGTCAAGCTAGAGTACGTGGACGCGGACTACTGGTGCGTCGCCGTCAATGGCCAGATGGTCCGCGGCTTCCCCAAGCGTAACCCATACCGCCCCCACTTGAACTACATTAGGGCCAAACTCCCGGACTCAGAGAGTCTTCTCTACTCGATGCTTTATCTCATGCCGGCTGTGGACCGTGCTGTCACCATGAAGCAGAACTGGGCCATCCTTGCCGCCTACCCGACGCCGGTTATGGAAGCGATCCCCGGCATGATCCCTACGCTCATGGAGTCTGGCCTTTCACTCGACTCCAAGCCTAAGCCCTTCGTCTGGAAACCCGGTAAGGCTGTCGAGCCCGCCCTCGGCTACGGCTTCAACTTCAAGGGGCCCCCACCCACTGGCCAGGACCTCAATGACATGATCCGGCTCCTCATGACGCTGTTGGAGATCGCTGGCATCCCGAGTGTCATGCGTGGCACGATGGGCGAAGGTTCGGGCTATCTTGCCAACCAATTGCTCGCCGCGGCCTCCATGTCGTTCAAGGTCGGGTTGGCCTCGCTAGGCCGCCAGTTTGAGCAGGCTCTAGAGTTGATCCACTGGATGATCCCCCATGTGGTCCACCAGCCCGTCTACATCCTGGTCCCGAGTGCTAACGGTAAGTCTGACGACAGCGCCGAATTCCTCGGCCTCGGCCCCGACGATAAGCTGAACCTCACCGAAGCTCCAGTCAAACTTCTCGGACCAGTGACCATCCGCTTCCGGCCCGCCCTGCCGACCGACGAGCAGGCCAACGCCATGATTGGCATTCAGACCGTCAACAGTCCCAAGCAGATGCTCTCCACCAAGAGGGCGCTGGAACGGTACTTCCAGGAGGAGGACCCGGAGGGTGCGGTGGACGAGATCTACGTCGAAAGGGCGCTCGACTCTGAGCCCATCGCCTCGATCGTGATGCAGCACGCACTCCAGGAGGCTTTCCCCGAACTCGCCGCTCAGGTGCCGCCACCACCACCCAATCCCGCGAGTGCCCTGGTGGGCCCGAACGGCGAGCCACTGGTGAACCAGGGTGGTTCGCTGGGAGCTGCCGAGATGGTGGGCGGCATCCCCTCGGTGCAAGGGTTGAACACTCCTATCCAACCTGGCAGGGCCGGTATGTTCCCGGGTAGGCCGGGGACCCCGACGAGCACGGGAGGGTAGTAGATGCCCCCGATGCCAGCCACCATCCAATTAGGTCCGCTGAGTTATACGATCCAGCATTCCCATGAAGCTCTAACCGCCTTTCAGAAGACAGATGGCTGTGATGTCTATGGTGTAGCTCAGAACCGTATCTGCAACATCATCATAGATGAGGGTTATCCACTGGCCCGAGAGCAACGGACACTACTCCACGAGGTTATTCACGCTCTACAGACCATCTGGGACATGGAAGAACTCAAGGCCGGCGACGAACACTACATCAGATTGCTCGCAACAGGGCTGCTCGACATGATCCAGCGTAACCCTGATCTCGTCCTTTATCTGACGGGAGCAGAGTAGATGGCTAAGGCGCCCAAGTTCACCAGTCGGCTCGTCAAGAAGCTGAGAGTGCTACCGCCTCGCGCTCCCGCTGTACCGACCGCGATCAAGGGGAAGAAAAAGAGAAAGGGGAGATAGATGAAGAAGATGGGGCGGGGGCCTCATGCCATGCCGAAGGGACCGCACATGATGGACGGTAAGATGATGATGCCAAAAGGCATGAAAAAGCCGAAGAAGACCGCGAAGGGAAAGTAGCATGCCCTCGACAAAGAAGGGCTTGAAGATCAAGGCCGCGATGGCTAAGGAGTACGGTAAGAGCAAAGGCGAACGCGTGTTCTATGCTAGCGCGAACAAGGGCACTATCAAGGGCGTCCATAAGGGGCGCAAGAAGTAGGAGGTCTCCCCGTGCCGAACGAATCCCGCCTGTTGGGCAAGCAGATCATCGCCGTCGACGGCTTCGCTAACCGTCCCGACCTCTCCGGTCCCGCCGTCTTCTTCGAAGGGGGCAACATCGTCGCCAAGGCGCCCGTGAACCTCGGTGACGGCAATGCCGCGATCACGCTCTGGCAGACTACCGGCTCCGTTGACTTCGCCAACATGGCCATCGCCGGCTCGGGAACATCGGTTGCCGCCGCCGACATCGCCATGTCTGGCGTCGCGGTCGGCGATCTCGTGTTCGCCGTTCCCATCGTTTCGCTGCCCGACAGGGTTTTCTGGAACGCTGCTTGCTACTCGGCTGGCGCCGTCCACGTCAAGGCGTTGCAGAACGGCTCCGGTGCCTTCGACGTGGACAACGTCACCTTCCGAATCTTCGCCATCAAGGTGGCCTGAGTGCGGTCGTTACCAGACCACTTGTAGGGACATCAGTGGCAAAGCCTGAGCAGCGAGTCGAGAGGCGGGCCAGGATGCTCGCCGGCGCCATCCAACGGCGAGTAGGCGTTCTCCAAACGGCCATCGCGCCGCCGGGGACGAGACCGCCCTTCACTGTCCAAATGGGCAAGGCGGAGGCCCTCGGGTGGTGGCAGCGGCATAGGTACGACGAGGTGGGGGCGCAAGTTCTCAGCCGCTACAAGCCCGAGCAGGTGCTCGCGCTCGACGCCGAGCTCGCGGGGTTCATCGAGAGTCAACAGATGCAATCGTTTGAGCAACCAGCAGGGGGGATAGGGTTCTAGGATGCCCTGGTACTATCTGGCGCTGCTTGCGGTCATAGTCATCATCGCGGTTGGCGTGGCGGCCTACTTGCTGATTAGAAGGGAGCCTCCTCCGCCACCGTCAATACCTGTCCGCGATGAGCCAGCGCCAGCGTCCCTTCCTTTCCAGGCCCCTCCCGAGGAACCCCCTCACCTCTCGCGGGTCGGTCCTGACCCACTAGAGGTTTCGCTTGTCGAATATGCGAGCTTTGATCTCGTTCCTCCATCGCTCAAGGCTGTGGCCTTCGTTACTGGTGTTGCCCCGGATTCGCTCGTTCGTGTTTCTGATACCTGGTACGCTTCCCGGGAGCTTGCGCCAGCCGGCCGCGTCTGCTGGGGTGCTGTCAAGTACGCTACCTACGACCTTCTACCAGCGTATCTCCGCCCGATGACTAGCTCCTCGGGGCCGCTGGTGGTTGGGCCACCGGTGCCTATTACTGATGGTCGAAGCCTGAAGTTCAACGACAAGACCAATTCGATGCACCTAGCAACTGTGGGGGTGTGAGATGCCAGTCATAGGTGTCCTCGACGCAGGCGGCTTCAGCGTCAACTTGCTGGCATCCGGGGCTGGTACTCCCGCTGATCCGTTCATTCCTGTCCACACTATCACCGGTCCACTACCTGCCGGCGCGGCCTACCTTGGTGGTGTCTCTGCTTCTGTCATCGGCACGCCCTACAGTTTCGTGGGCGGTAGCGTGAATGTCCTCGGCGATGTCCGGGCGTCCATCATTGGTGCGCCCAGTGTAGTCGCCTCCATCGTCGGCACCCCAAACGTTTGGGTAGGAGGATCCGTCCAGGTACTCGGTGATGTCCGAGCTTCCGTTATCGGTGTCCCCTCCGTGGTTGCTAGTGTAGCGGGTACGCTCAATGCCTTCGTCGCTGGTTCGGTCAACGTCTTAGGCGATGTCAGAGCATCCGTAGTCGGCCAACCCACCGTTACTGCCACTGTTACCGGCACGATCTTCGCTGTAGTCAACACTGGCGCTGCTGGCACTCAGAACGTCTTTGTCGGGGGGTCCGTCAACGTACTAGGCGACGTGAGAGCATCAATCATAGGCGTCCCGACGATGGTGGCCTCGACCATCGGCACGATCTTCGCTGTGGTCAATACGGGAGCCGCCGGTACTCAAAATGTCTTCGTAGGCGGCTCAGTCAATGTGCTAGGAGACGTGCGAGCCTCCATTATCGGCGCTCCTACTGTTCTCGCCTCAGTCGCGGGTCAGCCAACTGTGACCGCAACCGTGATCGGTACGATCTTCGCGGTCGTCAATACCGCTGGCGCTGTTGCTAACGTGGTCGCCTCAGTTGTCGGGACACCAAACGTCTTCGTAGGTGGCTCTGTCAACGTTCTCGGAGATATACGCGCCTCGATCATCGGCGTTCCAAGTATGGTTGCCTCCACCATCGGCACTATCTTCGCTGTAGTGAATACTGCTGGTGCCGTAGCTAACGTCGAGGCTTCCGTGATTGGCACGCCTAACATCTTCGTTGGCGGGTCGGTCAATGTTCTAGGCGATGTTAGGGCATCTCTGATCGGCGTGCCAAGCGTTGTTGCCAGCGTTATCGGTACAATCTTCGCCGTCCATCAAAGCTCCCTCAACATTCTCGGTGACGTTCGGGCGTCACTTATCGGTGTGCCCTCCGTGGTTGCCAGTGTGGCGGGTACGCTCAATGCCTGGGTTGGCGGATCAGTCAATGTTTTCGGAACGGTAGTTGCTTCTGTCATCGGTCAGCAACCCGTTACCGCTACCATCGCGGGTTTCCCAACTGTTATCGCCTCGGTCATTGGGGCACCAGTTGTCCTTGCCTCTGTCTCGGGTATTCACGGCGTCACCATCAGCTCGATCAACGTCGCCGCGCCACAACCAGTGCACTTCTTCGGGCCGGCTGTCGCCAACATGGGGTTTACCAGTGTCATCATCCAGCTTGCCGGATCGGGTATCGTGGTGGGGAACCTACTGGCATCCAACGCCGCCAGGGTTGCCGTCGCCGGCTACCAGATCGTCTCCGCTGGGACCTGCTACTTCGCTTTCTACGATGGCACCATCAACGCACCGCTCACGGGCTCTATCTCGCTCATTCCGAACTCAGGTATGGTGGTACAGCCCAGCCCGATTCCACTCATGCTGACTACCAGCGGGCGCGGGATCATCGCCGGCCTCTCGGCTTCGTGCCCCATCGCGGGCAATCTACAGTACTGGATACCACCAGGTTAGGATCGAGAATGCCTGTCGCATACCGTTCGTCGGCTGTCAGGAGCACTGGTGCCACCGTCGCCACTTTCCGTGGGGATATGCCGTCGGGAGTGGCCTCCGGCGACTTCCTGGTTGGCTTCGTGGCTAACGACCGGGGAGCGACGATGAGCGCGGCACCAACTGGCTGGACTCTTGCCACTGGTCCTCAGAAAGACGCCAATAACGACTCCACTGGCTGGACCTATTGGAAAGTCGCTGCCGCCCCGGAGGCCAGTAACTACGATTGGATCCTCGACACGGCCAGCCTGGGTGGCACCATCATAGCTGCTTACACCAGTGCTGATATCACTGGGTCCGTCCATAAGCAGGCTAGTTCGGGCGATGCCAACACGGTTGCAAGCCACATCGGCCCATCGGTAGTGCCAAGTGTTGACGGTTGTATGATCGTCGGCTTTCACGGTACGGACGAAAGTGCTACATTCACGCCTTACTTCGATCAGTATAACCAGGGGGACGAGCGGGTGGACGCCGAAGTGAGCGGCTTCGTGGAGTTGAACTTGGTTGACTTCCTACAGACTACGGCCGGCTCAATCAACTTCACTTTCGTCACTGCGGACAACGATGGCCACACGATGCACATCATCGCTCTAGCACCCACGGGCGGCGCCCCGCCCCCAGCATATGTCTACGTACCCTCACAGAGGATACTGGTCGGCGTTGGGATGTAACTGGATACCACCAGGATGATGGAGACTGAGGAGGTCAGGATGCCAGTGCGAGACGTGACACTGATCGAGTACGCTTCGCCTGATCTCATTCCTGCTAACCTACGCCCCGTGGCGGCGCTCGACTACAGCGGCGCTACGCCGCCGGATGCCATTCAGGCAGTCGGCGCTACCTGGGCTAGTATCGAGAGCAGTATGAACCCGCGCATCGTCCAGTTCGGTGCGGTGCGCTACGCCGCCGGAGCGGCGACTCCGGCTAACCTTCTACCAGTAGCGGCGGTGTTACCAGATGTCACCTGAAGCTTGGCAGCTAGAGAACGTGCAGCCACCTATCCCGCCGGACTACTTGGTTCACGTATGCGGGATGGATACGATAACGCACTCCAAGTTCACGCGAGGTCACGCCAGCATGGCGAAGATCACGGATTTCCCGAACCATCTCCACAGTCAGCTTCGCCATGCCGTGCTCCTCACCAAAAACTGTCCTGCCTTTCCGGTGCCGATCAGCAGCGTTGTCGGCGTTGGTGCCGGTGAAACAGTGGTCGAGGCGGACGCAGAGTTTCACATCGCAGTGATGGCACACGCACTGTCCTTGGGGGATGGGGCCATTCTGAAGTTCGTAGGAGACACGGTGGGCCAGCATGTGACGAGTCTTCGGCTTCTTTGTGAGCAGAACACTACCATAGCCGTAGACAGTCTTGGCCCCCATCCACAGCCAGCAGGTCTCTGTCTTTTTAACGTGGGACCAGAAACGGGCGATGAAGGCCGTGGTATACTCGGGGCGCATCTTGAGCCTCCTCTACAGGTTCGGGGTGCCACGCCCGGGGCCGTTACCAGCGGCGCTCGGGCATCTGCTTGCCCTGAGTATACCACAAGGGAGCAAGCAGATGGCTCCTGAGAGTTGGACTTTCATCCCGACCAGCGCCATAGACTTCGACAAGCGGCAGCAGGAAGCCGCCGACTGGGCGCTTGCCCAGAGGAGCCGCACGGCCGAGCTGTGGGCCGCCGAGCAGCGCCGCATCGGCCAGAGTATGATCGAGCAGTTCGCGCCGTGGATAGCGCCGTACTTAGCAGCGCCTTACGGACAGGGGGATGAGAGTGGCCGCGGTCTCGGGACGGTCCCTGGGGGGCCGTGGTCTCCTCCTTCCTCGCCTGGCGGGGCCGAACTTGGTGCCCAGCCTCCACCTAGCCTCGGCCCCGCCAGTACTCCCTATGGTCGTGACCAGACCACAGGCGCGCAGGAAGTGCCCTACCAGGAGAGTCGCTACCTCCCGCCTAACGTCGGAGGTCAGGCTGCTCAGGCTGTCCGCCAGGCTGCCCTCGGCATCGCCGGGCCTCTCGGTCAGGCTCTCGCCGCCCCGGGCCGTCTCATCGGTGCTCCTGAAGAGGCCAGTCGCATCGTCGCGCAGATCCCTACCGCCGCGGTCGGCGCTTACCCTTGGGCGACTGGTAGAGCCACCCCGGAGCTCGAGCAGTGGTACGCCAACCTCTCACCCGAGGACCAACGGAAGTACGCCGGCGCACTCAAGTCGCAGCGTGCCCTCCAAGCCGTGGGCGAAGCCGCTCCGATGTTTGCCATGCCTTTAGAGATGGGGCCAGCCGGGCAGGTGCCCAAGTTCGCTCGTACCCCCAAAGGCAACATCCCCGCCGACGAGTACCTTGCGGCACGAAAGGCCGGCGGTGAGGTCGGCGAGGCCGCTCACGTCGAGCAGACCGCCCGCCAGCGCCTCACCGAGGCCGAGTGGAACCGCCAGATGACCGAAGAGGCGGCTCGGAAAGCTAGCGGAGAGGGAGCAATCCCCCTCGCGGGTAGATACTACCACGGGACGAAACGAGCCTTTGACGCTCCTGGTGAGGGAATGTTTCAGAGTAGTGGGCTCTATGGTCCTGGCTACTACCTCACCAGTGATGCCCGAGTAGCAAGTGCCTACGCTGGTAAAAGCCAAGCATCAACTCAGCGTCTGGAAAGCGATCTCTACCGCTTACGCGAGTTGCGGGCGCGCGAAGCACGGTCGTGGGCACCAAATAAGCCCCCTCCAAACCCTGTTTCCGATCGCAAGGTGCTTGCTCTCGAACAGCAAATTGCCGACATTCAGTCCAGCGGGCCAAACGTGCGACCAGTCACTGTGCCGCCGAATGCTCGTCTCTTCGATGTCGAGGCTCCCGTTCCGCCCGATCTCGCCCGCAAGGCAAGAGAGGTAACGGGGGATAGCCTGCCACCAAAGGCTACCGGCCGTGATCTGTACGAAAGTCTGGCAGAGCACTTCGAGGCTAAGGATGAGGTCAATGACTGGCTCTCGGCTAATGGGTACGATGGTCTTGCCTACAAAGGCGGACGCATAACTCCTGTCCGAGACGCTACCGGCAATCCGATCGAGCATCAAGTCGTCCTGGCGTTCAGCGAATCTCTGGATAAGTTCAAGCCATCCCTGACCGGCAGTGGCAAGATTCCGCCTGTGATTCCACCAACTGTTGCTACCGCGGCTCCTCCTCCACCTCCACCGACTGGCCCCTACGGTAAGACCATTCCGGGTGTCCCCGGTGTCCGTGGCGAGATCGGCATCCCGGGCGACATCTCCACGCCCCTCCGCAAGCCTGGCTACGCCGGCAACATCAAACTCGACCGCATCGGGCCACCCGAACTCCAGCAGTTCGTCCAGGATACCGTAGGCGCTGACGAAATCCGCGCCGAGATGGCCCGCCGAGGCGTCATGGGCGACGATCTGGTCCGGGAGATCGCCGGCGAGATGGGCGAGGATGCCAACCGACTCATTCGCTACTGGCGGCCCGGCCAGGCCGTCAATGCCGAGCAGATGGTTGCCGTCAAGATCGCCTTCGACAAGAAGGTGGCTGTGGCATCGGCCATGTCGGACATCGCGGGCAAGAGCAACAATGCTCAGAACGTCCTCAAGGTCCGACAGGCTTTCGCGGAAGCCCAAGCCGCCGAGATGGCGCTTCACGGCAACCGGGCTGAGGCGGGACGGGCTCTCCGGGCTTCGGGTATCGCCACGGACGCCCTCAAGTCTAACGACCAGCGCGTCATGGAACAGGCGATCAAGACCCTCGGTGGCCGCGAACTTACCGAGGCCCAGGCCATCGCGCTCTCTACTCTCGATAAGACCAACCCAGAGGCCGTCTACGTCTTCATGCGCCAGATTAGCCAGTCCAAGGACACGTCGAAGCTCCTCTGGTTCTGGATGAACTCCATCCTCTCCGGCCCGAAGACCCACATGGCCAACATCCTGAGCAACACGGCCTCGCTGGTCTCCTCGCCAGTCGAGCGGGGCTTCACCGCCGCCGCCGAGGCAGGAATCGCTCCGCTCTCTGGTAGGGCACGCTCGCGGTTCTTCGGGGAGGCTCCTGTCGAGATCAAGGGTATGCTTTCGGTGCTCCCTGATGCCGGCAAGGCATTCCTCGACGTGATGCGGAAAGGCTACTCCGCCGATGACATCGTGAAGCTGGAAATGCGCCGGATAGCCCCGGTCGGCGGCGCGGTCGGCGACATCGTAGGGGCTCCAACCAGGTTGCTGGTGGCTGAGGATCAGTTCTTCCGAACCATCGCGCAGGAGGGCGCCTACCGCGCCGAGGCTTACCGGCTAGCTGCCAGCGAGGGACTGAAGGGACCGGCGATGCTGACCCGCTTCACTGAGCTGATGACGAGCCGGCCTGATGTTCTAGTGCAGAAGGCGGCCGATGCCGCGGCTTACCGACTATACCAAGCGCCGCTCGGTACCTTTGGGAGCGCCGCCCTCAAGGTCCGCAATGCCAAGATCCTGGGCGGCGAGCCGCTGCGCTACGTCGTGCCCTTCCTCCATACGCCCATCAACATCGCCAAGTTCGGGCTGGAACGCTCCCCCCTGGCGATGCCCCGGGCTATCATCAGCACCGCTCGCAAGGCTCCCGAGGCTCCTGAGCAGTTTGGCCGAGCAATGATGGGCAGTATCCTGGCCACTGGCATTGGGAGTCTGGTCTACCAGGGCAAGATCGACATTACCGCTGAGGCTCCAACCAATCCAGCCGAGCGAGACCGCTGGTACCGCGAGGGCAAGCAGCCTTTCTCTGTGAGAATTGGCGACCACTGGATCAGCTACCAGCGCATGGAACCCCTGAACCAGACTCTCGCTCAGGTGGGGGCTGTCGTGCAGGCAATTCGTAGTGGAGATGATAGTACCGCTTTCGAGAAGGGTACGATGGCGGTGGCCTCCATCGTCA
>Ga0209342_10003096_pt1 | contig 17607 bp, 17 predicted proteins | sample RifCSP16_2_FD_184023 | JGI IMG/M metagenome (GOLD analysis project Ga0209342, IMG submission 184023) | Soil microbial communities from Rifle, Colorado - Rifle CSP2_sed 16_2 (SPAdes) (version 2) | ecosystem: Environmental > Terrestrial > Deep subsurface > Rock core/Sediment | place: Rifle... | reverse complement strand
CCCACGGTGATCTGCGCGTTGCCCTGGAGGGCGGTCACCGTAGCGGTGCCGGCGCGAGGATTCGCGTCGACACGGTAGCGGCCGGCGTCGAGGAGCAGCACGCGCGCCTCGGGTGTATCCAGCGTAAGCCGCGCGGCCGTGCCGCGGTCGCGCACGCGCACGTTGACGGTGCCCTCCCGGAGGCGGAGGAAGGTCGCCTCGTCGTCGAGCTCCGCGAATTCGAGATCGGTCGCGCCATCGAAGCGCACCGCCGTCGAGCCGATCCGCACTTCGGCGCGCGCGCCGCGGGCCGTCGTGATCGCCGTGTCGCTGGTCACCGGCCAGTTGAGCGCCGCCGGCTCCGATTCGCCGGTGCGGGTGTCGTGGACGGTCACCTCGCCCTGGATGAGGCTCAGGCGGCCGACGCGCGCGGGCGGATCCGCTTCCGCGGTGGCAAACCCCAGGAAGAGCGCGACGCCGATCGGGATCGAGCGTGCGAGGTTGCGCATGAGCATCTCCTCGTTCCAGCTTGCGCGTTGCGGCGGAAAAGCCGGCCGCGCACGACTGTTATAACGAGGACCCGGGGGCGAAGTCGACCCTCCGCAACACTCTGTTTCACTTGTGTCGATTGCTTACACAGTGTGGGGAAAAAAAAGCGCGCGGGGGGGAACCCCGCGCGCTCCCGAAGAGGAAAGGAACTGCCTAGGCTGTCTTCAGCGCGGCGAGCACCTTGTCGGGCGTGAACGGCACCGAGCGCATCCGGATCCCGACGGCGTCGTAGACCGCGTTCGAGATCGCGGAGGGCACGACCGCAGCGGTCGGCTCGCCGACGCCCCACGGCCGCTCTTTCGGCCGGTCGATGAGGTCGTACGCGATCTCGGGCACGTCCGGGAACCGCAGGATCGGGTAGGTCTCCCAGTCGAGGCTCGTCACCGACGAGCGATTCCACTGCAGGTCCTCGATCAGCGTCCGGCTTACCGTCTGGATCACGTTGCCGTCGATCTGGTTGCGCAGGCCGTCGGGGTTGATGATCTGCCCGCAGTCGTGCGCGACGTGGAAGCGCTCGACCCGGATCTTCCCGGTGCGCCGGTTCACCTCGACGTCGGCGACTACCCCCACGTACGTGCGCACGAGCTCGTACTTGATGTACGAGACGCCGCGGCCCTTCGCGATCTCGCCCGAGCCGCCGGTCGGCTTCGTGCGCGGCGTCCAGTTCGCCAGCTTGCGCAGCCGCTCGAGGCACTCCAGCCCGCGCGGATCCTTCAGGTTGCGGATGCGGTACTCCAGCGGATCGACGCCGGCGGCCGTCGCGAGCTCGTCGAGGAAGCACTCGTTGCCGTAGGTGTTCTGCATCCGGCCCGGGGTGCGGATCCACGACGGGCGAAACGGCGTCTCGGTGAGCCAGTGGGCCGTCGCCTTGATGTTCGGCAACGCGTACGGGATCGCGAGCGACTGGTGGATGTTGCCCGGGTGCGCCGGACTCCTGGGCAGGTTCGCGAGGTCGGCGGCGACGAGCGTCACTCCCGCGAACGCCGCCGGCCGGGCGGGGATGAACACCTCGGACTCCCACGCGGCGATGTTGCCGCTCGCGTCGAGCGCGCCGCGGTAGTCGAGCAGGGTCGGCGGCCCTTTCGGGTCCCAGCCGTGCTCGTCCGCGCGGCTCCACTGGACGCGCACCGGCTTGCCGACTTCCTTCGCGACCAGCGCGGCGTCGGCCGCCGCGTCCTCGTGACCGTTCCTGCCGTAGCAGCCCGAGCCCTCGAGGTAGATGCAGCGCACGTTGAGCTCGGTCATGTTGAACATCTGGGCGAGCTGCTTGCGCAGGAGGTGCGTCGCCTGCGAGGCGGTCCAGACGGTGAGCTTGCCGTCCTTGAAGTCGGCGATCGCACACGACGGCCCCATCGAGCCGTGCGTGTGCACCGCGAAGTCGTAGGTCGCCTTGAACGTCTTCGCCGCGCCCGCGAGAACCGGGGCAGTGTTGCCGGCCTTCTGGAACACCTCGTCCTCCACCACCTTGGTGTTCCGCACGTAGTCCCAGAGCTTCGCCTTGTCGGGCAACCCCGCCCAGTTGGACCAGCCCGCGTCGATCGCGCGGGCGGCTTTGATCGCGGCCCATTCGTCGCGGGCGACCACGGCGAGGAAACTGTCCTTGCGCACGGCCCCGATGTAGCCGGGGATCTTCTTGCACTCGGCATCGTTCCACCTTTCCAGCGCGGCCTTCATCGCCGCCGGGCGGACGACGCGCGCGTGCAGCATCCCCGGGACCTTGAAGTCCTGCATGTAGGTGAAGCGGCCGGTCACCTTCTCCGGAATGTCGAGACGCGAGACCGGTTTCCCGACGATCGTGTAGGTGGCCGGATCCTTCGTCGGCGCTTTTGGATCGACCTTCAGCGCGAGTCTGCGGTCACCAACCAGCGCGCCGTACGCGACTCGCTTGCCGGTCGATCCGGCGCTGATCACGCCGTCCCTGAGCACCAGGCCAGCCTTGGCGACCCCGAGCTTCCGCGCCGCGTCGTCGAGCAGCGCCTCGCGCGCGGTCGCGCACGCCTGCCGGATCTGCATGCCGCCGCTCTGGATCGTCAGGCTGCCGAACGTCGGCCCCTGGTCCGGGGTGAGCAGCGTGTCGCCGGTGACGAGCTTGACCCGGGACATCGGCACGCCGAGCTCCTCGGCGGCCATCTGGGTCAGGGCGGTGTCGGTGCCGGTGCCGAGGTCGACCTTGCCGGAGTACACGGTCACCATGCCCTTGCCATCGATGGCGACGAAGCCGTCGACCCGGTCGAGGGCGACCGTCTTCGGCCCGACGTCGATCGCGGCGTCGGCCAGGTTCGGCGCCACCGCGAACGTGACGATGAGCGCGCCGGAGCCCTTCAGGAAATCGCGGCGGGAGACTTGATCGGTCAACATGGCTCGTCCCTCCTCAGGCCATCGATTCGGAAGCGCGCTTCACCGCGCGCACGATGCGCGCGTGCGTCCCGCAGCGGCAGAGATTGTCGGCGAGCGCCTCCTTGATCTGGGCCTCGCTCGGCCGCTTGTTGGTCTGCAGGAACGCCGCGGCCTGCATGATCATGCCGTTGATGCAGTAGCCGCACTGCACCGCCTGCTCCTCGATGAACGCTTTCTGCAACGCATGCGGCTTCTCCGGCGTGCCGAGCCCCTCCAGCGTGACGACCTTGGTGCCGGCGGCCTTGGCGACCGGGAACGAGCAGGAACGCACCGCCTGGCCGTTGACGTGCACCGTACAGGCGCCGCACTGCGCGAGTCCGCAGCCGAAGCGCGGGGCGTGGAGGTCGAGGTCGTTGCGCAACGCGTACAGGAGCGGCATCTCCGGGTCGTCGACCCGGACCGAGCGCTGCTTCCCGTTCACGATGAAAGTGACAGTCGTCGCCATCGGGCTCTCCTTTGTAGGTGGGGTTCTTCTTGGAAAGGGGTCCACCTTAGACCCGGCGTACCCGGAACTCAAGGCGTACGTCGTGCCGCAGCGCAGCGGCGCCGCGGAGCGACGACAGCCCGAGCGCCGCTGCGCCGCAGCGGCGGCTCAGGAACGGCGGAAGGCTCCGCGCACCGCCTCGCCGCCCGCGGCCCCGGAGCGAGCACTCCCTTGGGGACATCCGGCGGCACCGTGCCGCCGCAACTTCACACCGAAACCTGCATCCCCTTCGCGACCGCCGGCCGCGCGCCGACGCGCGCCGCCCAGGCGAGGAGATTCGGGAACTTCCCCGCCTTCTCAATGACCGCCTTGCGCTGCGCGACGATCGGATAGAGCGCGAGGTCGGCGACCGAGAACTCGTCGGCGAGGTACTCGCGCCCCGCGAGCCGCCCTTCGACGACCCCGAGGAAACCGAACAGCCGCTTCTCGAAGAAGTCCACGTTCGCCGGCGACTTCTCCGGCGCGGTGTTCGCGAGGTGGAACATCGTCCCGCTCGTCAGCGCGCAATCGGAGCAGGCATGCATGAACCAATGCAGCGCCTGCGCCCGGCGCGCCGGGTCCTTCGGCAGGAGCTTGCCGCTCTTCTCGGCGATGTAGAGCGCGATCGCCCCCGACTGGGCCAGTGCGAGCGGCTTCCCGCCGGGGCCGTCCTGGTCGACGATCGCCGGGATCACGCCGGCCGGGTTGATCGTCAGGTACTCGGGCTTCCGCTGGTCGCCCGCCTGGAGGTTGAGCTTGTGCGCGCGGTAGGGCAGCCCGGACTCCTCGAGCGCGAGCGCGGCGCGATGGCCGTTCTGGGTGCCGGCAGTGTAGAGATCGATCATGCGTCTTCCTCCAGGTTACTTGCCGAGCGCCTGCAGCGCGGCGATGCGTTGCTCCATCGGCGGGTGGGTCGAGAACAGCGCCATCCAGCCCGGCCGGTCGTTGATCCCCATCGCCTTGATCGACTGCGGCAGCGCGCCGGGCTCCATGCCGCCCAGGCGCGCGAGCGCGTTGATCATCGGCCGCGCGGCGCCGAGATACTCGGCCGAGCCCCGATCGGCGCGGAACTCGCGCCGGCGCGAGAACCAGGCGACGATGAGCGAGGCGAGGAGACCGAACACGATCTGGGACACGATCACGGTGATGAAGTAGCCGGGTCCGATCCCCCGCTCGGTGCGGAACACGGTCCGGTCGACGATCGTGCCCACGATGCGCGAGAGGAAGATCACGAAGGTGTTCAACACGCCCTGGAGGAGCGTCATGGTCACCATGTCCCCGTTCGCGACGTGCGCGACCTCGTGGCCGAGCACCGCCTCGACCTCCTCCTGGTTCATCGAGCTCAGCAGCCCCGTCGATACCGCGACCAGCGCCGAGTTCCTGAACGCGCCGGTAGCGAACGCGTTCGGCTCGCCCTCGTAGACCGCGACCTCGGGCATGCCGATGCCGGCCTTCTGCGAGAGCTTGCGCACCGTCTCGACGAGCCAGCGCTGGCTGGTGCCCTCGGAGCCGTCGATCACCTGCGCGCCGGTGGACCGCTTCGCCATCCATTTGGAGATGAGCAGCGAGATGATCGCGCCCCCGAAGCCCAGGACGGCCGAGAAGGCGAGGAGCGGCCCGAGTTGGAAGCCCTCCTGGGCCATCACCTGATCGAGGCCGAGGAGCTTGAGCACGATCGTCAGCACGGCCAGCACCGCGATGTTGGTGAGGACGAAGAGCGCGATGCGCATCATCTGGGGCCTCCTTGTGAGTCTTGAGTTCCGGGCGGGCGCCGATTGTACCCGTTGACCATGACGACCGGCGTCACGGCTCCGCGCCCGGCGGCTGCCGGGTCCGCATCACGAGCGGCGACGCCGAGGACGAAGCGGAGCGTGACAAGCGTGAACGGGACGGCGCGCCGCAAGCCGCCGCCGGGGCGCTGCCGAAGCGCTAGCGGCTCGCGGAGTAGAAGCGGCTGCGCGCGGCGGCGAGCTCCACGCCGGCGCGCGCCAGCTCGGCCGCCGACAGCTCGTACAGCCACACGTAGTGCGGCGGCGTGAGCTCGACCGCGATGAAGGCGAACCGCGGCGCGCGGCCGGTGAGGTGGCGGGCCGCGTCGACGTAGTGCGCCGCCTTGAGGTCGTAGCCGAAGCGGCGACGCGTGCGCGCGAAGGCGCGGGGGCGCACGTCGCCGGTGGTCTTCAGCTCGAGGACGATCTCGTCGGTGAAGCAGTCCGGCCGCGCCTTCCAGCGCCGGCCCGCGTCGTCGGTCCAGTAGATCGAAAGCTCCTTCATGCCCTCGTCGAGCCAGCGGGCGAGGGGCGCGCGCGGATACGCGCGGATCGCGTCGCGCGACGAAACGAGCGCGGCGTACTCGCCGCTCGAGAGCCACACGCGGCCCGCGGGCGCGTCGGGCTGCTCGTCTCCGGACGGGGTGGGCGCATCGCGGTCGAGGACGAAGTACTCGCGCGCAAACCGGGCCGGCTCCAGCACCAGGGCATGCAGCGCCTGGGCGAGGCGTTGGCTGGGATCGTCCTCGATGCGCAGCGCCGCCGCCCGCTCGGCGGTGTGCAGGCTCCGCCGCAGCGCCGACGCCGAGACGTGGTCGACGCGGGCGAGGTAGGCGTCGAGCGGCTCCTGGCGGACGGCGCCGCCGCGGCGTTCGGTCGTGCGGTCGCGGACGAGATCGTCGATCGTTCTCATGGACTTATGGTGGAGGCGGGCGGCTACGGCGGGATGACACGATGCTCTGGGTAGACCCGGTCCGTGCGGGGCCGTTCCCAGAGGGGGGCGCCCGATGCGAAAGGGGTGACGGCAATATTACGCGCCGTCGCGCGGCGCGGCGGCGACCAGCGCCGCGCAGCCCCCGCGAAAGCGCACAAACCCGCAGCCGACCCGTTGTTTCGGTGGACTTTTCGGGTGTCGACTCGCATGATCCCCGAGCCCGGGGCCGCCGGTTGGCCTCGGGCTCACCATGACGACCCAGGCTCCCGAACACGCGGCCGAGCGCCGCGAGCCCGCCTCGCCCTCGACGCTTTCCGAGCGGCTGGACATCATCACGCGCCTGACGAGGCGCCTCTTCCGGGTGCCGGTCACCCTGCTGTCGCTCATGAACGAGAACAGGCTGCGGCTGTTCGCCGGCCAGGGCGTGCCGTCGAGCGTGCTCGGCACCGAGGTCGCGTTCGACGCCGCCACCGTCCTCAACGACGGGCCGCTGGTCATTCCCGACGTGCTCGGCGACGCCCGCTTCGTCGATCACCCGTGGGTGAGCGGCCGGCTCCAGGTCCGGTTCTACGCCGGCACGCTGGTGCTCGCCCCGGACGGCGCCGTCGCCGGGGTGCTGAGCGTGTGCGACCGCTCGCCGAACGCGCTCGCCGAGGGCGACCTCATCCTGCTCCGCGATCTCGCGCGGCTCGTCGAGTCGGAGCTGAAGCTCGTCTCGCTCGGCCGGGCGCAGGCGGCGCTCGTGCAGGAGAGCGAGGCGCTGCGCCGCCGGTCGCTCGTCGACACGCGCACCCAGCTCTGGAACCGCCACGCCATGTTCGAGCTGCTCGACCGCGAGTTCCACCGCGCGCGCCGCGAGCGCGAGGCCGTTGCCGTCATCCTGGGCGAGATCGACGCCTTCGAGGCGGTCGCGACCGCGCACGGCGCGGCCGCGGGCGACGCCGTGCTCGTGGAGGTGACGAACCGCATCCGCAGCGTCGTCCGGCGCTCGGACACCGTCGCGCGGTTCGGCCCCGACGAGTTCCTGGTCTTCCTCGGCCGCTGCGACCTCGAGAACGCCACCGCGCTCGCCGAGCGCATGCGCCACCGCATCCGCAAGGCGCCCATCGTCGCCGGCATGAAGCAGGTCAACGTCACGATGACGTTCGGCGTGGCGGCGAGCGACGACACCGCCGACTGGACGCCCGACACCCTGGTCCGGCGCGCCGACGAGGCGCTCGCCGAGGCCGTCAAGGGCGGGCGCGACAAGGTCGCCACGCGGAAGCTCTAGCCCCGCACGACCGGCGCAGTGTAGGCTTCGCGTTTTCGCGCGAGCCGTCCACATGCAGCGACAGTTCGCGACCGGCGTCGCGTTCGCGCTGGTGGCGGTGCTCCTCTGGGGCGCGCAGTTCCCGGTCGCGAAGAGCGTCTTTGCGACCGTCGATCCCTACCACGTCTCGCTGATCCGCTACGGCGTTGCGACGCTGCTGCTCGTGCCGATCGTCGCGTGGCACGACGGACCGGCGGCCTTCCGCTACTACGGCCGGGCGTGGCCGGCGAGCCTGCTCGGCGTGATCGGGATGTGCGGGTCGCCGCTGCTCGTCTTCGCCGGGCTCCAGCTCACGCGTCCCGAGCACGCGGCGATCATCGTGTCGCTGCAGCCGTCGATGACGGCGATCGTCGACTGGGCCCGGCGCGGCCGCCGGCCGGCGCGCTTCACGGTCGCGTGCATCGCGACCGCGTTCGTCGGGGTCGTGCTCGTCGTGACCAAGGGCGACCCGTCGGTCGCATTCGGGAAGGGCGAGCTCCTCGGCGACCTGCTGGTGCTGGTCGGCGCGGCCTGCTGGGTGGTCTACACCATGGGCACCGAGCGCTTCGGCGGCTGGTCGGCGCTGAAGCTCACGCTGCTCACCCTGATCCCCGGATCGATTGCGCTCGCGATCGCGACCGCGGCGCTCGTGGCGCTCGGCGTCGCGCGCGTGCCGACGCCCGCAGCGCTCGCGTCGGTCGCCGGCGAGCTGGCGTTCCTCGCGCTCGCCGGCGTGCTGCTCGCGATGATCTGCTGGAACGCCGGCAACCAGCGCATCGGTGCCCTCAACGCGATGCTGATGCTGAACCTCGTGCCCATCGTCGTGTTCGTGATCGGCTTCCTGCAGGGACAGCACTTCGAGGCGGTCGAGCTCGCGGGCGCCGGGCTCGTGATCGGGGCGCTTGCCGCCAACAACCTCTACCTGCGCTACGCGCACGCCCGGGGCGTGCGCCGCTAGCTAGCCCAGCTCCCGCCGCACGAACTCGTGGAAGTGCACCATGCCGTCCTCGTGCGGCGAGTGGTACGGGCCCCGGTCGTCCTGCCGGAGCGCGTACAGCGCTTTCCGCCCGCGATGGAGCTGGGTGCAGATCTGCGCATCCTCCGCGGCCGACTCCGCGTACGCCGCCTGGTGCGCCTCGACCAGCCCGCGCTCGAAGAGGGCAATCTCCTCCGGGTAGTAGAACTCGACGATGTTGGTGGTCTGCTCGGGCGAGCGCGGGATCAGGGTGCTGACGACGAGCGAGTACGGGTACCACTCCAGCATCACGTTCGGGTAGTAGATCGACCAGACCGTCCCGTACTTCGGGAATTCGCCCCCGCTGTAGGCGAGGATCGCGTCGCGGTAGCGGGTGTAGTTCGCCGACACCTGGTTTTCCCACCGGCCCTTCACGCCCAGGATCTGGTACGACCAGCGCTCGCCGAACCCCCATTGGTAGTTCCCGGCGTCGACGAACTCCTGCAGCCCCGGGTGGAACGGCTGCACGTGATACAGCTCGAGATAGATCTCGAGGAACGTCTTCCAGTTGAACCGGCACTCGTCGACGGCCATCCGGTCGAACACGTAGTCCGAGAAGTCGTAGTCGCGCGCGAGGCTGAAGTCGGCCAGGTCCTTGCCCACGTCGCGCCGGCCGGAGAAGAGCAGCCCGTGCCAGGACTGGAGCGACGTGGACGGCAGCGGGAGGTTCGGCGTCTCGGCGAACTCCGGGGCGCCGAGCAGCTTGCCCTGGAGGTCGTACGTCCAGCGGTGCAGCGGGCACACGATGTTTCGCACCTTGCCGCGCCCCTCGAGCAACAGGCTCTGCCGGTGGCGGCAGACGTTCCCGAGCAGGCTCACGCCGCGCTCGCTCCGCACCAGCACGCTTCCGTGCTGGGTACCCTCGAGCGTCATGTAGTCGCCTTCCTTCGGCACCATGAGCTCGTGGCCGACGTACTGGGAGCCGCGGTCGAAGAGCGCGGCCTGCTCGCGCGCGAAGATCTCGGGATCGAAGTACCAGGCGATCGGGAGTTGTGGCGCGGCCGGCTTGAGCCGGCCGGGATGCGCGGGCTCGGTCATGACTGGATGTCCTACTGCTGTTGCTGGGCTTGCTGGGCGGCCTTCTTGAGCAACCGCTCGCGCACCTTGGCCACGGCGACGACGAAGCGCTCGTGCGTTCCCCGCAGGACGTCGTCGGCGCCGTCCTTGACCGTCGCCTCGAAGGTCACGCGCCGGCCATCGACATTCGTCACCTTGACGTCGATCGTCACTTCGGCGCCGAGCAGCGCGGGGCCGACGTGCTCGACGTTGACGCGCGTGCCGACCGAGTCCTCGCCCGGCTCGAGGTGCTGGAGGAGGAAGTTGCGGCAGGTGTACTCGATGTCGCTGATGATCCGCGGCGTCGCGTACACCCGGCAGTCGTCGCCCATGAACGCAATGACGCGCGACTCGTCGACCGTGATGCGCTTGGCGGCCGTCAGGCCGGCCGCGAGGGAAGGTTTCATGGCGGGAAAGCCTACACCAAGCGTGACGCCGTGGGGAACCGCGCGCGGCTCAGGCGCGCGGTCCTCCGGTCGCAGTCGTCGCGACCTCGCCGGGGTCTTCCGGCGGCCGGTTGCCGCGCCAGACGACGTGCAGGTCGGGCCGAAGAAGCAATAGGTCGTAACCGCACACCTCACGCACCGCGTCGTCCGGGACCTCGAGCACCGTGAGCGGCGCGCCGGACGCGCGCATCGCCTTCTCCAGCCCCGAGGTGTCGGCCTGGGTGCGGCCCAGCCGCAGCAGCGCGTAGCCGTCGTAGGGAATGCGGTCCTGCATCGGCGTGCCGTCCGCGAGCCACGCGTGCGGCAGACGCGCGCCCGGCCATGTCGTCGGCTCGTACACGCGAAAGCGGTGCTCCGGCCCGCCGGGGATGTCGCACACGATCGGCGAATCGACGTAGCGGTAGCCGAGCTCGGCCCCGATCATCTCGTTCGACTTCCGCTGCTCGACGTCGGCGACGCGGACCAGGTTCGCGCGCGTGGCCGCGCCCTCGGGGGTGCGGTCGCGGATGTTCGGACGGTACTGCGCGCGCCACTTGCGCCGGCCGAGCGACGCGTAGCGTGAGGCGCCCACGTTGCGCTCGCCGACCTGGCGCCGCTCGATCTCGTACGCGTCGAGGAGCCGCGGCCCGCCCCAGCCCGCGAGCGTCGCTGCGAGCTTCCACGCGAGATCGATTGCGTCTCCGACCCCGGTGTTCATGCCGAGGCCGCCGGTCGGGATCACGAGGTGCGCCGCGTCGCCGGCGAGGAACACGCGGCGGTCGCGGTAGCGGTCGGCGAGCAGCAGGTTCTGCCGCCACGGGTTGCACGAGAGCAGCTCGTACCGCACTGGAACCGCGACGGTCCGTTCGAACGTCGCGTTCATGTCCGCGTCGCGTTCCACCACCGAATGCAGGGTGAAGTGGCGCGTCGAGTCCTGCATGATCAGGAAGGTCGCGTTGCCGTCCGCGACGTGATAGTGGCGGCCCTTGCCGGGACCGTTGCCGATGGGCAGCCGGTCGAAGAGCTCGTCGCAGCGATAGAGGGCCTGCCGCAGCTCGAGGATGTTGTACTCGCCGCGCAGCCGAATCCCGAGCTGCTTGCGCACCGTGCTCGAGCCGCCGTCGCAGCCGGCGAGGTACGCGGCGCGGATCGCGCCGCCCGTCCCGTCGGCGTTCTTCACCCGCGCCGTGACGCCGGCCTCGTCCTGCGTGAACGACTCGAGCTGGGAGCCGTAGCGGACGGTGACCGTGGGCAGCGTCTCCGCGATCGACTTCAGCAGCGGTTCCAGCGTGTACTGCGAGATGAGCTGGTAGGGCTCGAGCGGCAGGGTGCCGTCGGTGCACGCGCGGATCTCGGCGCGCGCCTGTTCCACCGACGGGTAGGGGAGGTGAACGAGCGGCGGCTCGGCGAGCGAGAGCACGATGAACACGTCCATGGGAAGGTCCGCGCGCAGGCCCGCGGTCCGGACCTGGGCGGCGATGCCGAGGCGCCGGAAGATCTCCATGGTGCGGGCGTTGCACCGCTCCATCTTCGGCAGGAACTGCGGCGCGTCCTTCTGCTCGATCAGCGTGCAGTACACGCCCCGCCGGCCGAGATCGATGGCGAGCGTGAGCCCCACCGGCCCGCCGCCGACGACGAGGACCTGCGGATCAGTCACTGCCGGGCGGCCGCACGACGAGCTCGCGATGGAACTCGGGTCTCCATGGACTATTGTCGCCGAGCGGCGATGAGGGCCACAATGACCCGCTTGGCGCGTCGTCTCGCGGACCATGGAGGTGGACCAAATGACCCTTTGCCCTGTCGCACTCGCCGTGGGCTGCCGGAAGTGCCCGGTGTTCAGCGTCTGTCCCTTGAAAGGCGTCATCGGTGACTACAAGGGGGACAAGGCGGATCCGAAAGACAAGAAGGCCCCCGCTGCGAAAGCCAAGGCGAAGCGATAGCCGCGCGAAGGCTCCGTGGGGAACCGACCTCCATGCCGGAAGAAGAGCGGGTGGCGGGTACCGAGCTGGACGGCGTCCAGATCCTCGCGACCATCCGGAAGCTCGAGCGCCGCATCGCGGAGCGGTTTCCCGGCTCGGGGCTGAGCCGGCTAAGCGGCCGGCTGGGCCAGCTGGCCGGCACGGCGGACGCGGAGATTGCGCGGCTGCGAAAGCCGCTCTGGTTACCTCGCATCGGCACGGTGCTGGGGATCGCGGGAATCCTGGCGATCGCGGTGGAGGTGTTGATCCTCGGGCTGTCCTCCTCGGTCGAGCTGGGAAACCTGGCCGAGTTTCTCCAGGCGAGCGAGGCCGGGATCAACCTGGTCGTGCTGCTGGCGATCGGCGTCTATTCCACGGTGACGCTCGAAACCCGGTTCAAGCGCCGGGCGGCGCTGAAGGCGCTCTACCGCCTGCGCAGCATCATCCATATCGTGGACATGCACCAGCTCACCAAGGACCCGGAATTCGTCCTCTCGCCGGCCGGGACGGCGACCGCCTCGTCGCCGCAGCGCACGTTGACGCGCTTCGAGCTGGTGCGCTATCTCGACTACTGCTCGGAGCTGTTCGCGCTATCCAGCAAGGTGGCCGCCCTGTACGCTCAGCACCTGAACGACGCGGTCGTGCTGGAGGCGGTCAACGACATCGAGTCGCTCGCTGCCAGCCTGGCCAACAAGGTCTGGCAGAAGATCATGATCGTCGACAGCGCGCGCGCGGAAGAGGCGGCGAGGCACAAGCCGGGAGGATGAGAGACGAGCGCCGCTCCGCACGCGTACCAGGTCGGTGCTCAGCCGCGCCGCTCGGGCCGGATGTAGATGACGTAGTAGACGAGCGCGACGAGCACGCTGCCGCCGACCAGGTTGCCGGCGATGACGGGCGCGAGGTTGCGCGCGAAATCGGCCCACCCGAGGGGCGAGCCGAGCAGCATCGCGAGCGGGAAGAAGTACATGTTGGCGATCGAGTGCTCGAAGCCCGCGGCGACGAACGCCGAGATCGGAAACACGATCGCCACCACCTTGTCGACGACGCTGCGACCGGCCATCGCCATCCACACCGCCATGCACACGAGCACGTTGCACAGCACGCCGCGGAAGAACGCCTCGGCGAGCGGCAGCGCCGCTTTCGCCGCCGCGATGTCGAGCGCGGTCCGGCCGACCGCGCCGCCGTTGAGCGATGCGTGACCCGACAGCCACACGAGGAGCGCGAGCCCGGCCGCGCCGACGAAGTTGCCGGCGCAGGTCACCACCCAGTTGCGCAGCACGTCGCCGCTGGTGAGGCAGCCGTCGGCCCAGGCCATGGCGAGCAGGTTGTTGCCGGTGAAGAGCTCCGCGCCCGCGACCACGACCAGGATGAGCCCGAGCGAGAACAGAAAGCCGCCGAGGACGCGCGCCGCGGCGAAACCGAGCGCCGGCGCGTCGCTGACCACCAGCGTGTAGTAGAGCGCCCCGAGCCCGATGAACGCGCCGGCAAGCATGGAGAGCATCCAGAGCGTCAGGAGCGGCAGGCGGGCCTTGATCACGCACACGCCGCGCACGCGCTCGGCGACGTCCTTCGGTGCGAATGCGTCCGACCCGAAAAGCTCGGCCATTGCGATGCCTCCCTCCAGGAGCGATAGCGGACTCTATCCGAGTTCGCGCCGCTCGCCGGTCCGGCTAGCATGCCGGCAGCGCGCGACGGCCTCGGCTACGATGCCACTCGCACGCCGATGACCACCGACCCTCGTCTGACGCCCGGACTGAAGGGCTCCACCGAGCTCGTCGTCGCCGCCGAGCACACCGCGCCGCACGTCGGCAGCGGGCGCGTGCCGGTGCTCGCGACGCCGGTGGTGATCAACCTCCTCGAGGCTGCCGCGCTCGCGGCGGTCGAGCACCTGCTGCCGGCGGGCTATCAGTCGCTCGGCACCGAGCTCGACGTGCGCCACTTTGCCGCAACGCCGGTCGGCATGCGGGTGTGGGCGGAAGCCGAGGTGGTTGCAGTCGAAGGCCGGACGCTCCGGTTCCGCGTGTCGGCGCGCGACGAGCGCGAGCCGATCAGCGAAGGGACGCACGAGCGCGTGATCGTCAACGTCGCGCGGTTCGACCGGCGGATGGAGGAGAAGGCGCGGCGGGCGTGACGCCGCCCGCCCCCGTCAGGCGAACAAGCCTTCGAGCGGCTTGACGCCCCGGCTGTCGGGGAAGACCTTCGTTTCGAGCGCGGCTTCACCCAGCCCGAGCTGTGCGACGAGCGCGGCCTTGAACACCGCGCGCAGGTCGAGCGTCGGCCAGAGGTCGCGCCCCTCGTGGAGCGCGCGATCTGAAAGCCCCGGCCAGTCGGCGATCACGCGCCCGCCCCGCACCGCGCCGCCAACCACGAACGCCACGCCCGCGGTGCCGTGATCGGTGCCGCGCGAGCCGTTGATCGCAACCGTGCGCCCGAACTCGGTGACGATCAGCACCGCGGTCTGCTTCCACGCCGGCCCCAGGGCGCCCTTGAGCGTCGCGACTCCTCGATCGAGCATGCGAAGGTTCCGCGTGAGGGGGCTGTACTCGCCGATCTGATTTGCATGCGTGTCCCAGCCGCCGAAGTCGATCGTCGCCACCCGCGGCCCGTCCCGCTTCGCGAGCAAAGTTCCCGCGGCCCGCGCGAGCTGGACCGCAGCCTGTGGACCGCCGCCCGGCATGCCCCCGCGCCCTTGGCCTTCCATCAGCCCCTGCGCCTCGCGCCCCGCGGCGAACGGCTTCGCGAGCAGCGGATCGTTGCGATAGAGCTGCGCGAGCCGCTCGAGCAGATCGGGATCCGGCGCGGGCAGCACCGACGGCGACCACGAGCTCACCGTCGCCGGGCCGCGCAGCACGAGCGGCACGTTCGGCCCGAGGGCGAGCCCGCCGGCACCCGCGCTCTCGGCGAGCGCGACGTTGAGCCACCCGGCCTCGCGGCCGAACGGCTTCCCGGTCCCGTTCTCGAGCAGGTTCTGCGCATCGAAGTGCGAGCGCTCGCGGTACGGCGACGCGACCGCGTGCAGCACCGCGAGCTCTTTCGCCTCGTACGACTTGTGCAGTTCGACGAGGAACGGGCTCAGGCCGAATATCCCGTCGAGTTTGAGCGCGCCGCCCGTTGTGCCGGGCGACGCGATCGCCAGCTCGCCGCGCTTCCCGGCGAAATCCGGATCGCCGTACGCGGGCACGGCCGACAGCCCGTCCAGGCCGCCGCGCAGGAACACGAACACCAGCCGGCGCTCGGTCCCCGAGGCGGCGACCGCGAGCCCCGGCAACCCGGCGACTGCGACCAGCCCGCCGAGCGCTTTCAAAACCTCGCGACGCGTGACCATCCTCACCTCCGCTGGAACTCCGGGCTCGCCAGCCACAAGGCGAGCCCCTGCTGCCGGCTCTCGGCACGCTCGATCGCGAGCCGCGTCGGCTCGCTGACCGCTTCGCCGTAGCTCTCGCGCGCGAGCACGACCGGATCGATCCCCGACCCGGCGCGCGCCGCGAGGATCCCCGCCCACTCGATGCGCTTCCAGAGCGCATCCGCCCCGGCCCACGCCTGCGCGGTGTCGGGCCAGCCCTGCGGCGACGGCGCGAAGTACGGCCGCTGCCCCATCTCGTGCAGCGCGAGGAACAGTGCCCGGGGCTCCGCCCGCCGCGCCGCCGGCAGCCCGCGCAGGCACGACACGACGTAGTCGATCGGCGACTTCAGCTTCGCGAGCGGCGTCTCCCACGCCTCCGGGCACTCGAGCAGCGCGGCGTGAACAGTCGGGAGATGCCCGCCGGAGTCGCGGAACGCGCGCGCGATCCGCTCGACCGCCGCCGGCGGCGGGTCGTCGGCGATGAAGTGCCGGGCGAGCTTCGTCGCGACGTGCGTCGCGGTCGAGGGATGCGCGGCGAGGTCGCGGAGCACCGCTTCGCCCTGCGCCATCCCCTCCTGCCCGTAGGTCTTGCCGAGGATCGTCCGCGGACCCGCGTCGTGCCGGGCGGCGACGAACGCGAACCCCGGGTTCACGAGCGGCCGGCCGACGGTCCACCCGGTCAGCACCCGCGCGAACGTCGTCACGTCCCCCTGGGTGTACCCGCCGTTCACGCCCAGCGTGTGCAGCTCGAGGATCTCGCGCGCGAGGTTCTCGTTGAGGCCGGTCGCGCGCGGCAGGTTGAGCCGCTCGGCGATCGGCGGCGGCTTCGTGCCCGGCTTCACCGACAGGTTGTTGTCGAGGTACAGGATCATCGCCGGGTGCTTCGACGAGGCGAGCAGCATGTCGGCGAAGCGCCCGCCGACGTGCGGCCGGATCGCCTCCCGCTCGAAGCTGCCGACGACCGCGAAGATCACCGGCTTCTCGGCCGACACGGTGAAGTGGTTCGCCCAGAACCACACCAGGCGTTCCTGGAACGGCACGGGCGTCGCCGCCCCCACCGCGAGCCGCGCGCCGACCTCCTTCAGCATGATCGGCAGGAAGTGGTCGCGGAAGTTCTCCTCGACCCCGCGCGGGACGGGCTGCCCGCTTTCCTGCATCGCTTTCGCGTCGGCGCGGGCGCGGCGGAGCTTCATCAGCCACTTCGGGAATTCCTTCAGCGCCTCGCTCGAGGGCGCGAGGTCGGCGAACGCGGGGTAGTCGGGCGCGGGCTGCGACGCCTGCGCAGCGAGCCAGCCGCGTGGGTCGCGGCTTGCGGCCGCGAGCTCGCCGCCGGCGGCCCCCAGGCCGAAGCGGTTCACTGCGATCACTGCTTCGCGGTTCACGTCGGGCTCCTTGAATCAGCGCCTATTTAACGCGTCCCCCGCAGCTTTCCTTCGCCGGGCCAGGTCCGGCAGCCGCCGAGCGTGAAAAACCCCACACCCCGGCCGGACGGACCGAAGGAAATCGCGGGCCGCCCCGTTCAACGGGCACAACGGATCGAAAGGACCACACGATGACACGGAATTCGATAGCGGCGGCGCTTCTCGCCGTCTCGCTCGCGGGCCCGGCCCTGGCCGACGAGAAGCCGATGACCCGCGAGCAATGGCAGCAGCTCTCGCCCGAGGAACAGGAGGCGCGCCGCAAGGCCGCCCGCGAGCGTTGGCAGGCGATGTCGCCCGCCGAGAAGCAGGCGGCGAAGGCGCGGATGCGCGAGCGCTTCGAGAGCCTGCCGCCCGAGGAGCAGGAGCGCATCAAGCAGCGAATCGCCGAGCGGCGCGCGGCGAAACAGCAGTGACCCGTCGACCCGACCACACGAGAGGACCGACCATGAAACCTCCCACCCTGACCCTCAGCCTTCTCGCCGGCGCCATCGCCCTCGCGCTGGCCGCCCCGGCCGCCGACGCGGGCGAGCGCACCCGGAGCGGCAGCTACAAGACCGACAAGGGCCGCACCGGCACCTATCAGAGCCGCGTCGAGCGCGCGCCCGGCGCGGTGAACCGCCAAGGCTCGATCACCACCGAGAACGGCCGGACCTACAGCCGCTCGTCGAGCTCGACCTACGACAAGAACACCGGCGCGGTGAATCGCACCGTCACCGGCGCCGACGGCAAGACCCGCACCGCGACCGGCACCTACGACAAGACCACGAGCACTTACGACCGCACGATCACCGGCCCGAAGGGCTCGGTTCAGGCCACCACCACCTACGACAAGGCGAACAAGTCGGCGACCACCGCCTACACCGGCCAGGACGGCAACACGGCGACCTCGACGAGCACGTACAACCCGGCGACAAGGGGTTTCGACACGACGCTGACGGGTCCCGGCGGCGGCACCGCCACCCGCTCGACGTCCAACGCCTACAACCCCGAAACGGGGACCCTGACCCACG
>Ga0209342_10003094_pt1 | contig 17617 bp, 18 predicted proteins | sample RifCSP16_2_FD_184023 | JGI IMG/M metagenome (GOLD analysis project Ga0209342, IMG submission 184023) | Soil microbial communities from Rifle, Colorado - Rifle CSP2_sed 16_2 (SPAdes) (version 2) | ecosystem: Environmental > Terrestrial > Deep subsurface > Rock core/Sediment | place: Rifle... | reverse complement strand
GCCGCGTTGCGGGCTGACGCCCGCGTTCGCTATAATCTGGGCAGGTTTGCGGGAGTAGCTCAGAGGTAGAGCGTCTCCTTGCCAAGGAGAAGGCCGGGGGTTCAAGTCCCCTCTCCCGCTCCACCTATGAATGCAGGAGGGACGCGGGTTTCGGCCTGCGTCCCTCGTCGCACTAGACGGGCTAGGAGCGAGTCCGAGAAATCGCTCTCGGACAGGACTTTGGTCGACTATAGCCGAATCTCTTCCCATGCCAACCAAAGAGTATCGTTCGTACAGTTCGCATCAACTCCTGATCCTCCCGCCCTCCCTGCAGGAATGGCTCCCTGAGGGACATCTGGCCTACTTCATCAGCGATCTGGTGGACAGCTTCGACCTGAGCGCGATCGAAGCCGTCTACGAAGACGAACTGCGGGGCGGGCCACCCTATCACCCGGCGATGATGGTGAAGGTCTTGCTGTACGCTTACTGCACCGGCATCTATAGCTCGCGCCGCATCGGCCGGCGGCTGCACGAGGACGTCGCCTTCCGTGTGCTGGCCGCCGGCAATACCCCGGACTTCCGGACGATCAGTGACTTTCGCAAGCAGCACCTGGCCGCGCTGAGCGGGCCGTTCGCGCAGGTGCTGGCGCTGGCCCAGCAGGCGGGCCTGGTGAAGCTGGGCCAGGTGGCGGTGGACGGGACGAAGATTCGGGCTAACGCCAGCCAGCACAAGGCGATGAGCTACGGTGATGTTCGAGCTGGGTCAGGGTGATCGATCTCCTTGGCCATAAGGCCAGGGTGACAGATTCGCTTTACAGTTATGGGGTGACTTTATCGCTTTGCGTCCACAGCTACGATGTCAACGCCTTGACTTTGGCCACTGCGCTTCATACACTCATTTTGAAATTAGATGGTCGGACAATCTGACCTAAAGGAGGCGTCCATGCAACGGCGTCGGGGTGGCATTGCTATTGTCATACTCTTAGCAATTGTCGCCGTTACCCTAATCGCTTCCGCACAGACCGCAACGGGTCAGGCGAGAAGGCCCATCGTGCTCGGAGTATTGGCAGCCCTTACGGGCGGGGCCAATACTGTGGGCATTCCCTACGCCGAGGCAGCGAAGTTCGCTGCCGACGAGATTAATAGTAAGGGTGGCATCAACGGGCGGCGCGTCCAGCTCGTCATTCAGGACAACGAGACGAACCCCGTCGCGGGCGTTCAGGCGGCGCTGAAGCTTGTGGACGCAGATCGCGTTGATGCACTCCTCTGTTCCTGCTTCACCGTGATCATGTTCCCCGTCGCCCAGGCGCTCGCGAACAAAAACGTCGTCACCATCAACAACGGGGCGAGTACGCCGGTCGTGCGGACCTTGCCCGGACACCTCGTGACGACCATGCCGACAGACGACGTCCTGGGAGCCGAGCTCGCACGGTTCGCATACACAATGGGGTTCCGCCGGTCGGCACTCCTGACCGTGAGCGACCCTTACGGAAGTTCCTTCCGCCAGATCGTCGGCAACGTATATCGGGAACTTGGCGGGGAGATCATTATCGATGTCGTGGCCGAGGGAGGCCTTGCTGACTACCGGCCGGAGATGCTGCGCATCGTTGACTCCGGCGCGAAGGCCCTTCTGATGGGAACCTACACCGGCGACGCGCGGCTCCAGTTCCGGCAACTGACGGAGCTCGGCTGGAAAGGCATCGCTTACAAGCTATATCCTTCCGTGACGAGGTTCCACGAGGACCCTGAAACGGACAGGCGGATCTTCGGCATCGAGCCGACGTGGCTCGAAAATGACCCAAAGGGGAAGGAGTGGCGCGATCGCTTCCGCAAAGCGACTGGGAAGGAGCCGGGCTACTGGCACGCGGTCGGATACGACGCGACCTGGCTCGCTGCACTTGGCGTGGGGAATGCCAAGGACTCGTCCGCCAGTGGTGTTAGGGAAGCCATCCGCAGTGCCAGTCTGACCTATTCAGGGCCGACGGGCGCCATCAAATTCGACAATACCTTTGTGCGCGTCAACCCAACTATTGGATACTACAAACTCGTCAACAAGAACTGGGTGCGGACCGACCGCCGCGGCAGGCCGCTATGATCTTGAGGATCTGAGATCTCTCAGCCAGGGCGACTCCTTCGCTCACTGGGGGGTGCATTCTCGTGTCGCCTCGATTGAGGGTGCGCAGGGCGATCTTGCGCGACGGCGACCGCCTGGAAGCAGGGGCATGGGACCGCCAGTTCGGCGCGTAGGGGTAGGTGCGGGGTTAGGCAGGGAGGTAGGGTGCTCTCGAGGGCCATCATAGCGGCGGTCTTCGCCTGCGAGCTGGCGCTGGTAGCGCTGAGCTTCAACCTTGGCTACCGCGTCATCGGCTTCGCCAACTTCGCGCACGTCGAGTTCGTCACCGTGGGTGCCTTCATCGCCCTGACAGCAGCCGACTACCTCCCGCTTCCCGCCGCGGCCTTGACTGGTGCGGTCGTCGCCGGCCTGCTTGCCGTCGTTCTCAACGTGAGCATCTTCCAGAAACTGCGAGAGGCGAGCGTCGGGACGAAGATGATTGCCTCAGCAGGGGTTGCGGTCGGGCTCCGCGGAGTAGTCCAGTTCGTCTGGGGCGTGGATCCGCGGCGATTCGCTCAGCCTACCCGTCTCTTTGCCATCGACGGTGCGCAGATGAGCCTGATCCAGAGCGTCGTCATCGTCACCGCGATTGTGAGCGTCGTCGTCTTCAGTCTTCTCCTGAAGTTCACGCGGATTGGGCGGAACGTGCGAGCGGTCGCGGACAACCTTACCCTTGCTGAGGCCCGCGGCGTGCCGACCGGCCAGGTGCTGAATCAGGTGTGGTTCATCTCGGGCGCGATGGCGGGCCTCGCTGGCGTGCTCGTCGGGCTCGACACTTTCGTCCGCCCGGAGCTCGGGATCTCTCTGCTCGTGCCGATGTTCGCGGCCGCGATTGTAGGCGGCGCGGGTAGCCCTTTTGGTGCCATCCTCGGTGCTGCCCTCGTTAGCACCGCCAGCACTGCCGTCGTTTCGATCGACTTTGGCGAAATCTTTGGGGGGAATTCTTTCTACCTCGGCAGCGAGTACAAGTCGATTGTTGCTTTCAGCGTGCTCATCATGATCCTAGCGATCCGCCCGAGTGGATTCTTCGGGGAGCAGCGAGGAAGAGCATGACGGGCGTTCTGGTTGAGGCCCTCACTCTGGCCGCCATCTACGCGGTGCTCACGCTGAGCCTGAACCTCCAGTACGGGCTGACAGGACTGCTCAATTTCGGTGTGAGCTTCTTCTTCGCTGTGGGCGGCTACGCAGTCGGGGTCGTCCACTTCCACCACTGGTCGCCCTGGATTGGGATCGTCGCCGCTCCCGTCGCAGGGGCGATCGCCGGCATCTTGCTGGCAATCCCGACGAAACGATTGGATGACCACTATTGGGCCTTGATGACGCTGGGTGTTGCCGCGCTCTTTCTCGCGATTATGAACAACAACCCTAGGATCGCCGGGGGCGACCTCGGCACATACGGCATCCTCCGCATCGAGCCAGCGAGGCTGCTGCCGATCCTCGCTGGTGTGATTGCCGTCGTCGTCGTCGCGTTCGAGCGGATCCGTCGCTCGCAGTTCGGGCGCGTGATCAGGGTCGCGCGCGAAGATCCCATCCTGCTTGCGGCGATCGGCAGAGATCTCTTCCGGTTTCGGTTGTCGGTGCTGATGATTGGCGGGGCAGTTGCGGCTGTCGGCGGCGTGGCCCTCGCCTACTGGCTGACGATCGTCGCCCCCCCGGTTTTCTCGCTCGACCAGACCGTGATCGTCTGGGCGATGATGATCGTGGGCGGGCGTGGCAATAACTACGGTTCGCTGGTTGGCGCCCTCCTGCTCGAGGCTATCTTCATCGGCACGCGTTTCCTCCCCGACTTCGGCGGGTTGCTGACCGGCACGGATTACGCGCTGCTGCGGATTCTCATCGTCGGCGCTTCCCTCGTTCTGGTCTTGATGGTGCGGCGGGAAGGCGTCGTGCGCGAGTCGAAGGTACGGTATGCTCCTCTCGATTGACCGGATAGTCAAGCGGTTCGGCGCCGTCACCGTCCTCGGCGGCGTCTCACTCGTCGCTGCGCCGGCAGCAGTGACGGGCTTGATCGGGCCGAACGGTTCCGGTAAGACGACCCTGTTCGACGTCATCACGGGCTTCGTGGCGAAGGACGCCGGCCGCGTGCTGCTCGACGGAGTCCCGCTCGACGGCGCCCGTCCACACGAACTCGCCCACCGCGGGCTCATTCGCACCTTCCAGGTGCCCCGCGTCGCGCGGCGCATGACTCTGCTCGAAAACCTGATGGTCGCCCCGGCGCGCGGCGAAGGCGAAAGCATCCTCCGCCTGTTCTCACCGTTCCACGCGCAGCGGATCCGGCAAGACGAGCACGACCGGCTGGAGCGCGCCTGGAGACTCCTCGCGGCACTTGGCCTGGAGCGACACGCGAACGACTTGGCCGAGGTGCTCTCCGGCGGGGAGATGAAGCTGCTCTCGATCGGGATCGCGTTAATGACAGATCCGAACACCCTCCTCCTGGACGAACCTACCGCTGGCGTGAACCCTGTTCTGATCGAGCGGATTCTGAAGGTACTCGCGGCCGGGCGGGACGAAGGACGGACCACGTTGATCATCGAGCATAATATCGCGGTCATCTCTGAGATTTGCGACACGGTCTACGTTCTCGACGTCGGCGAGATTATCGCCTCTGGGTCGCCGAGCGAGGTGCGGCGCGACGAGCGAGTGATCGCCGCCTATCTCGGCCGTCGGCACCGTGAGAGGAAGCTTGTGTGAGCGCCGCTCTCGTCCTCCACGACGTGCACGCCGGCTACGGGCGATCGGCCGTTCTCCAAGGAGTCTCGCTCTCGGTGGATAAGGACGAGACGGTCGCCCTGCTTGGTCCGAACGGATCAGGGAAGTCCACGGTCGCGAGGACGATTATGAATTTGACCACTCTCTACCAAGGTCAGGTCGTGTGGCACGACGGGGATATCTCGCGGACACCGACGTGGCGGCGCGTGCGGCTCGGGCTCGCCTATGTGCCTCAGGTCGACAACGTGTTCCGAACGCTTACCGTCGACGAGAACCTGCTCGTGGGAGTCAATCTGCGCCCGAAGCGTGAAGCGGCCCGGCGGCTTGCCGACATCTACGACCTCTTCCCGCTCCTGCGATCGCGAAAGCGGGTGAGCGCCGGCAACCTCAGCGGCGGCGAGCGGCGGCTGCTCGCTTTCGCCACGACCCTCGTCCAAGATCCGAAGCTGCTTATCCTGGACGAGCCGACGAGCGATCTTGCTCCTGCTGCCATCGATCTCATCTTCGAGAAGATTCGCGAGATCCGCGACCGCTTCGGGATTCCACTCCTGGTGATCGAGCAAAACGTCGAAAGGGCGCTCGAGCTTGCCGACCGGGTCTGCATCCTCGTACGCGGCCGCGTCGTGGTCGAGCGCGCAGCCGCGGCGATCGACGAGCGAGAGATCGGCATGGTCTTCCTCGAGCGCATGGGCGGCGGGGTGGGGCCCGCGGATGGGCAGGGAAATGCGGGGTCGCCGTGAGCGGGCCGCTGCTGTGAAGCCGAAGGCATCTCGGGGCACGCACGCATAGACGCGGGGACATTCTAACCACTCGGAGCGGTCGGTGATGAGCGTGAAGAGAGATGGGCGTCAGGCTACTGGGAGGCGATGGACATCGGCGGAGCTGCACGCGACGATGGTTCCCGTCGCGCGAAGGTTGTCGGACGTTGTCGCGGCACGCCTGCAGGAGCTCATCCATGAGGGGAAGATCGCCCCCGGCGAAAAGCTTCCGCCCGAGCGCGAACTCGCGGCCACGTTCGGCGTCTCGCGCTCCTCGATGCGCGAGGCGCTGAACCAGCTCGCCCTGCAGGGGCTGATCGACCAGCATCCCGGTCGCGGCACGGTGGTGCTGGACCGGCAGTCAAGCGACCACAACTCGGCCCTGCGGTCCCTCGGCGGGTTGGGCGCCGACGTCTCCGACGCGGTCGACTTCCGAGCAGTCATCGAGCCCGCGGTCACGGCACTCGCGGCCCGCAGGGCCACCCGGGCGGACCTGATTCGTCTCCAGGAGGTTGTGCGCTTCATGGAGCACGAGGAGTCGCCGGCGACGTTTGTCACGCTCGACCGTCAGTTTCACGACCTGATCGCGCGCTCCTGCCACAATCCGCTCCTCGTGGCTCTGAACGGACTCGTGGGCGAGTGGATGGAAGCCACTCGTCGCGAAGTCCTCCAGACGCAGGCACGCCGCGCGCTCGCCCGCCTAGGACACCGCGCGGTATTCCGTGCGATCGCCGAACGCGATCCTGACGCGGCCGCCGCCGCCATGGCCCGGCATCTCTGGGACGTTGCCCAGGTGCTTCGGGAGAGGCACCGTCAGCGGGGGAGCGCGTGACCTCTTTCGACGGTAGCGTCGTCGGCCGGCGCTGCGACGGTCCGGGGTTCGAAGTGAGCGCCGACCGCATCAAGGCGTACGCCGCGGCCACGAACGACAGCACACCGGTGTCCGTCGCAGGCACCATCGCGCCGCCGGTCTTCGCCATCGTGCCTCTCCGTCCGTTGATCCGGGCGATGCTTCTGGATACGACACCGCTCTACGGGCAACTCCGCGGCCTTCATGGAGAGCAGGACATCCTCGTCTTTGCGCCGATCAAGAGCGGGATGATCCTCAGACCGCACGGTTCTGTGATTGGCATCATGCAGCGGGCGACGGGGACGGCGGTCATCGTCCAGGCGCGCACGGAGGACCAGCACGGCGCGCTCATCAACGAGCAGTTCATCACGATCTACTTCCCCGGGGCCACAGCCGCCCGGAGCGTTGGCACCGATGCCCCGGAGCACCGCCTGCCGGAGACGGTGCTAGGCCGCCACCCGGACGCTGTCGTCGCGCAGCAGACGGATGCCGACCAGCCGGCGCGCTACGCGGCTGCCTCCGGGGACACGGGAGCCTATCACCTCGATGAGGAGGCCGCGCGCGCCGTCGGCCTGCCTGGCGTGATCATGCACGGGATGTGCACCATGGCCTTCGCGTGCCGGGCGCTCATTGAACATGCGGGCGACGACTCGACGCGGTTGCGGCGCCTGGCAGTGCGGTTCGCTCGGCCCGTGCGTCCGGGCGAGCGACTGACCACGCTCATCTGGCGCCTGGACGGCCAGGGTGGCAGCGGCATCTACGGGTTCGAGACGCGAACCGAGAGTGGCGCGCCGGTGCTGACGCACGGTCGGGCGGAGGTCGCGTAGGAGCTCGGCCACGGCGAGGCGGAAGGGCTCCTGAAGGCGGTGGGGTTCGGATGAGCTGGCGAAACAACCTCGAGCGGGTACCTGGGATCGCGCCCAAGACATTGGACCTAGGCCGCACAGCCACCGCGCTCGTCATCGTCGATATGCAGTACCTGGATGCGCACCGGGACTACGGCTTGGGGAAAAGCCTGCAGAAGACGCATCCGAGACTCTGGCGCTACTACTTCGATCGCATCGAGCGTGTCGTCGTGCCCAACGCGAAGCGGCTGCTACACGCGTTCCGCCGGGGTCGTATGCGCGTCATCCACCTCACGCTCGGCCCCGAGCTTCAGGACGGGGCGGACTTCGTCGGGCCCGACGCTGCCTTCCTCCGCCAGATGCGGCCCAGTTCGTCGCCGGGCTTCTTCCACAAGGAGACCTTCGAGCACCGGATCCTTCCGGACCTGGCGCCGGTCGACGGCGAGCTTGTGGTCACCAAAACGTCGCGCAGCGCGTTCACGTCCACCGCGCTGGAGCGGACGCTGCTCAACCTGCGGGTGCGCACCGTCATCGTTGTGGGCGTTGCGACCAGCGCGTGCGTTGACCTGACAGCCCGCGACGCTGTCGACCGTGGATTCGGCGCGGTCATCGTCGAAGACGCCACCGCCGATCTGGACGAGGTCTTGCATGAGGCTGCGCTGCGCCAGTTCGTATTTCGTTGGGGCAGAGTGTGGACTTGCGAGGAGACGCTTCGGGCGTTACGGCGAAGAGGCGAACCAGCGGGAGCCAGTCGCGGCGGGGACGGGACGCGCTAGGCCACAGGGCTCAGACGAGGTGACGCGTTACGGCGACGGGTGAGGCAGACCGTGCGATTTCGGCGATGAGCGACTGGGGGCAACGAGGCATCTACGTGGCGGGAGTGGCCGAGACTCCGCTTGGCGACGTACCGGATCACACCGAGTTCTCTATGGTGGCCGTCGCGGCCCGCGAGGCGCTCGCAGAAGCCGGGATGACCCTCAAAGATGTTGACGCCATCTTCACACACAAGATGGGGGAGGAGGGTTCGGTGCAGGTTGGTGAGTTCCTCGGCATCCAGCCGCGGTACGCGGACAGTACCGACCTGGGCGGCGCCTCCTTCGAGGCCTTCGTCCACCATGCATTAGTGGCGATCTCGGCTGGGCGATGCGACGTCGCCCTCGTTGTCTACGCCTCCCGTCAACGCAGCAAGCGCACCCGCCGGAAGGTACGGCCAGAGCCCGACTTGACGATCGCTGCCCAGTTTGAGGCGCCATGCGGGCTTCCGTTCCCGCTCGGCCACTATGCCCTGGTCGCTGCCCGACACATGCACCAGTACGGGACGACGCCGGAGCAACTTGCCGAGGTCGCCGTCGCCGCGCGGGCCTGGGCGCAGCGTAACCCGAAGGCATGGTCGCGCGATCCACTCACAGTGGTGGACGTCCTCGCGTCGCCGATGATCTGCGATCCGCTTCACCGCTTGGACTGCTGTCTGGTGACCGACGGCGGCGGCGCGCTCGTCATCACGAACGGGAACCGGGCAAGGGACGCGAACAAGCGCCCGATCCGGGTGCTGGGGGCCGGAGAGAGCCACGCGCAGTGGCACACCTCGCAGACACCCGACCTCACTGTTACCCCCGGAGTGGTCTCGGGGCGCGAAGCGTTTCGCATGGCGGGGATCACGCCGGCCGACGTCGACGTCCTCGAGCCGTACGACTCCTTTACAATCACGGTGCTGCTCGCACTTGAGGATTTGGGGTTCTGCGCGAAGGGGGAGGCAGGCCCGTTCGTTGAGAGAGGCCGGCTTGCCCCCGGCGGAAAACTGCCCGCCATGACCTCCGGTGGAGGCCTGTCCTACAACCACCCTGGCGCCTTCGGCTTGCTCCTAATCGTCGAGGCCGTCCGTCAGTTACGGGGCGAAGCCGGCGAACGCCAGGTGTCAAACCCGCGCATCGCAGTCGCGCACGGCTGCGGCGGTCTGCTGTCGACTGCGGCGACGGTGGTGTTGGCCTCTGAGTAGGGTGAATCCGGACTTCTACGGAGACGCGCTCACATCTCCCTTCTGGGAGGCGGCGCGGCGGCGTGCACTTCTGATCCAGCGGTGCAGGACGTGCGGGGAGTACCAGTTCTACCCGCGGCCGTTCTGCCTTAAGTGCGATGCCGACGACCTCGAGTGGGTGCGGGCCCGCGGCACGGGGACGGTCTACGCGGCGACGACCGTGCGGATTCAGATCTCACCGGAGTTCGAGCCCCCTTACATCGTGGCGCTTGTCGATCTCGACGAGGGGCCCCGGATCCTCTCGAACATCCTCGCCCCCGCGTGCGTGATCGGGCAGCGCGTGCGGGTGACCTGGAAGGACCGTGAGCCCGATCCGCCGCTTCCCGTCTTCGAGCCCGTTGAGGAGGGGTGATGCCATGGGAAGACTCGCTGGGCGTGTTGCGATCGTCACCGGCGCGGGCCGGGGACTCGGCCGCGCCCATGCCCTATTCCTGAGCGAGCAGGGCGCGGCCGTGGTGGTCAACGATCTCGGCGGAGGCGTCAGCGGCGACGCGGGTACCGAAGTTTCGCCAGCGGAACAGGTCGTCGCGGAGATCCGCGCGCACGGTGGAAAGGCCGTGGCGAGTGCACACGATGTCTCAGACTGGGGTCAAGCGAACGAGTTGATCGACTTAGCTGTTGAGGCGTTCGGCGACCTGCACGTCCTGGTCAATAACGCGGGGATCATCCGTGACCGGACGCTGGCGAACCTGGAAGAGCAGGACTGGGACCTAGTGATCAAAGTCCACCTCAAAGGCCACGCGGCCCCAACCAGGCACGCCCTCGCCTACTGGCGAGCGCAGGCGAAGGCCGGGCGGGAAGTGAAGGCGTCCGTGGTGCACACGACGTCGATCGCGGGCTTCGTCGGTAGCTTCGGTCAGGCGAACTACTCGGTGGCGAAAGCCGGGCTGATCGCGCTCTCGAAGGTCGTCGCCCTTGAGGGTACCAAGTACGGGGTGCGGTCCAACGCCGTCTCGCCCTCGGCGCGGACGCGGATTACGCTCACGATCCCTGGAGCCGAGGGGCGGCTGAAGGCGCCCGAAGACCCCGGCGCCTTCGACTTCTACGCCCCAGAAAACGTGTCGCCGCTGATCGGTTGGCTGGCCGAGGAGAACTGCCCGGCGAATGACCAGATCTTTCACATCGCCGGCAACAGGCTCTACATCGTCGCCATCCCCCAGATCGTGCACGTCCTGGAGTACGACGGGAGATGGACGCTGGAAGCGCTCGACCGGCAGGTTCCGCAGCGGTTGGTTGAACCGCTGACGATCGACGTGTTCCTACGCCCGCCGAGTACACCCACGGACGCCGCGCGGCCGCGTTGACTAGCTGCATGGCGTCCTCCTAGAATGGGATTGTTTCGATGGTCAGACCAAGAAACCTGGGGGGCCGTGATGCAGACGAAGAAAGCGCCATCGGTGATAGTCACGAACCAGTTTGCGCCGGTATTCCGGAACGCGGAGTTAGTCGACCTGACACACACGCTCGACGAAGCCTACCCGGGCACAGGCGCATGGCTACCGCCGTTCCGTCATGTGGTCTACAACTGGTTTGAGCCGCGCCCGGACGATCCGCAGCCGCTGCTAAGCCGCTCCTACACCCAAGTGAGCCAGGACGGCAGGACGACCAAGGGCACCTACTACTCTTGCTGGTTGACGATTTTCGAGCATACGGGGACTCATTTCGACGCTCCTACCCATGCCATACCGCCGCCGGGCTCGGGCCTGCCACACGCGAACGAGTGGGGCGCTGTCTACGGTGAGATGGTCCCGTTGCACAAGTTCCAAGGACCACTCGCGGTGGTCGACGCCCGTCCACTGCGCAAAGGCCCGCAGCGGAACGGCATCAGTCCCCTCGTAACACTCGAGTACTTCAAGGACTGGGAGAGACGACACGGGGAGTTCCAGCCAGGCGACATCATGGGTCTCCTCACGGGCTGGGACGAGTTCTACGTCCCCTACCCCCAGGGCAACGCGTTTCTAATGGATCCGTTCCAGGGTCGCGCTCCCGGTTGGCCTGCGCCGACAGAGGAGGCGGTCATCTACCTTCACGACAAGGGCGTCGAGACGCTGGTCAGCGATGTCCCCAGCCTAGGAGCATGCGACGACGTGCAGTCCGTGCACTACGCTACGCTCGGCCGCGGCATGGTGCTGATCGAGTGCCTGACGAACCTCGACAAGCTACCACCGCGCGGCGCCTACTTTATCTTCCTGCCGCCGAAGATTGCACGCTCCTCGGGATGCTTTGGCCGTGCGATGGCGTGGGTGCCGCTCGAGAGCTGAGGTCCTGCGCAGCCGGACTCTAACCTTGACGCTCGAGGAGCGAGACGGCGTGTGACTGCCTTCGTACATCCCCCATCGGGCGCCATCTGGAGCGCGGTGAGCGCCAAGACAATCATCGAGCTCGTGCATGCGGGTTGTGCGCGCAGCCCCGACAAGCCAGCACTGATCTTTGAGGATGGCTTGACGCTCACGCGACGTGACCTCCGCGAGCTCGTCGAGCGTTTTGCGGGGACGTTGCATGAGTTAATCGAACCCGGCGAGCGGGTAGCGATCGCCATGGACAACCGCGCCGAGTACATGGTGGCATTCCTTGCCGTCCTCGCCAACCGCGCGGCCGTCGTACCCATCAACCCCGCCTCCGGGCAGGCCGACGCAGCCCACATCTTTCGCACCTCGCGGGCGGCGGTGGCGATCGTCGACGACGCTGGGCGCACGCTCCTCGCCAGCGGGCAGGACGATCTCCCGAGTCTACGGGCCGTGCTGGCCGTCGAAGGGCCCGAGCCGACAGGGTTGCTGGCGGACGGTTCCCGGCTCGCTCTCGCCGACGCTGCCTGCCGGTCCGACGACATCATCGCTGTCACCTTCACGTCGGGAACCACCGGGCTGCCGAAGGGGTGCATGGTCGATCACGTCTGGGCGCTCCGAGCGACCGACGTAGCCCTCCGCATCCATTCGTATCGTCCCGACGATCGCATCTTCTACCCAGTGAAGTTCTTCTACATGGATGCCTTGCTCGCTCTTCTACGAGCCATGGCCTGCGACGGGTCGTACGTGGCCGCCAGACGGTTCAGCGTGTCGCGGTTCTGGCAGGTCGTCCGAGAGCACGGCGTCACGATTCTGTCCACGATCGCTTCCATGCCGGTCTGGCTCTTGAAGGCGGAGCCGAGCAGCGCCGACCGCGATCACAACGTCCGCTTTGCCATCCAGGCGCACATCCCGGCCGAGATGCACGATGAGATGGATCGGCGGTGGGGGTTCCCGTGGCTCGAGAACTACGGAATGACGGAGGCTGGTCTTATCGCGCGGGTGCCAGTCGAGCTGGCGGACCAACTCCGCGGTACTGGGTCGGCGGGCCCGCCAGCGCCGGAGGTGTTGGTGCGGATCGTCGACGAGGTCTACCGCGACCTCCCAGCCGGCCAGGTCGGTGAGATCCTTGTCCGCCAGCCCGGGATGTTCCGCGGCTACCTCGATAACCCTGTTGCCACTGCTGAGCTCGTGCATGACGGCTGGATCTGCACTGGCGACCTCGGGCGACTCGACGAGCGAGGCTACGTCTACGTCGTCGGCCGCAAGAAAGACGTGATCCGACGGAGCGGGGAGAACATCAGCGCCGCGGAGGTGGAGGCGATCCTCTGCTCCCACCCGAGAATCCTCGACGCCGCTGTCGTCGGCGTACCGGACAGGGACCGGGGAGAGGAACTCAAGGCGTACGTTCAGCCGATCGATGGCGCTTCGCCCAAGGATGTTCCCCCCGAGGAGATCGTCGAGTTCTGCGCCGCGCGGCTTGCGCCGTACAAGATCCCCCGCTACATTGAGTACGTTGGTGAGTTCCTGCGCACCCCATCGATGCGGATACGCAAGGAGATCCTGAAACAGCGCGGCGACCCTGTGGCGGAGGCATGGGATCGGCGGACCGGGGAGTGGGGGAAGGCGCCGGGGTGAGACTGCTGCTCCGGCGGGAACGCCCCAAGTCGCCAGTCAGCCACTGCTTAGCAATTCGAATTCCACTCAGAGCAGGCCTCGCAGTCGCACAAACAGAGAACCTACTGCGTGCCGGCCGGACCAGGGGCCTGTTCAGGGCTCAGTTCCATCTGAGCCCCTCGAGCTGTGTGAGGTCCAAATTGCCCCCACTGAGGACGCAGGCGATATTCGACCCCAGCGGGAGCTTGATTAACCCGGTCAGGATGGCGGCGACGGGTGCGGCGGCAGCGCCTTCAGCTATGAGTTTCTGGTACGACATCAGCCACACCACGGCCTCGAAGATTCTCTCGTCAGGCAACGTCACGATTTCGTCAACCCACTCCTTTACGATCGTGAACGTCAGTTCGCCCACCCGCTTGACTCGCAGGCCATCGATCACACAATCGACTTTCTCGAGTGTCACGACTCTCCCGACCTCAAGGCTCTTCTGCATTCCAGGGGCGCCGGAAGATTCGACCCCAAAGACCTTCGCGGACGGCTTTGACAGCTTCACAGCCATCGCCACGCCAGAAATCAGCCCACCACCCCCAATAGGCACGACCACCGCGTCTACGGAAGGCAAGTCCTCGACGATTTCCAGGCCAAGCGTTCCTTGGCCTATGATCAGTTCCAAATCATCGAACGGATGTATATATGTGAGACCGCGTCGGCTGACGAGCTGTTTTGCTTTCTCATTGGCTTCGTCCCAGATCGTCCCGTGGAGCTCGACCTCAGCGCCATACGCACGCGTCGCTGCGACCTTGCTGCGCGTGGCGTTTTCTGCCATAACCACCACGGCATGAATCCCCATAAGCCGCGCAGCCAGCGCTACGCCCTGCGCATGATTCCCCGCGGAGGAGCAAATCACGCCGCGCCGTTTCTGCTCTGGCGTCAGCTGCCCGAACTTGTACAGTGGGCCGCGGATTTTGTACGAACCCGTGCGTTGAAACATCTCGGCCTTGAGGTACACGTTCTGGCCCGTCATTTCATTGAGCAGACGGGAAGTGAGGAGCGGAGTGTGGTGGGCGTGTTGAGCCACTCGGGCCTTGGCCTCCGCGAAAGTTTCTCGGGTAACCCGGTTCATGTCCACGTGACTCACCCTTTCCAGGATCCGCGGGACCGTGAGCTCACAGTCAATGCTCGCAGGGCTATGCCTGACGCTTTTCGTCGAGCCGCCTCATTAACCTGCTCTTATTGCAGCCGGAGGAGTTCGCGCATCCGTGCAGGCGACTGTGCCACGACACGGCGTGCCCTCCAGACCTTTGGCAGCGAGGGCGCTTTGAGAAGGCGCGCTGCCGTTCCTTGCGCAACGCGAGAGTCGCGCGTACGCTTCCTTCGCTCGCAGGGCTTGAGTGGAGTTGAGATTGGTCTAGAGGTCGCCGTGTCTGCGGCGTAGTGGCACAGCAGGAGGTCTCTGCACGCAAGGCGTTGATGGCTGAAAGCCTTGTGGGGGGTTCCGTGCCAGCAACTCAACAAAAACGCTCGCGAGGGTCCGAGAATCCTTGCTACCGCCCTGCTACCGGGCGGCCAGAAAACCCCCAGGAGAGGCGGGGGAAGCGAGAGGAAGTGCCAGCGGCTGAAAGCCGGACGGGATGCGCCTCCTGGCGATTCGGCACGACAGGAGGGGAACGAGCCAGTCGAATTGCCAAGGAGAAGGTCGCGGGTTCAAGTCCCGTCTCCCGCTCCAGGTTTTGGTGGACAGTTCGCCGCCGGGCTCCAGGTCCGGGGCTTTTTGTTTCGGCCCACGGGCTACGGGGTCGGCGGCGCGAAGCGGGACAGGAGAGAGGCAGGCCTTCCGCCGAAACCCACTGCCAACGAGCGATGGCGAAAACGCGCAAGCCAACGGTCGAAGAGTGGTGGCGGCGAAACCTCACGGGGCACGGCGGCCCCATGCGGCTGGAGCGGACACTACTCAAGGTCCTGCCGCACGATCCGCGCTGCAAACTGTGCAATGCTCCGTTCCGGGGTGTTGGGGGTCTGCTGATGCGCCTGACAGGCAGGCGCCCTTGGGCGAAGAATCCCAACATCTGCACCATCTGCGAGAGGTCCGCCCGCAAATATCGCGGTGGGGCGGAGATCGAACTGACCCTGCTCTTTGCCGACGTGCGCGGGTCCACCGGTGTGGCCGAGACCATGAGCCCGTTGGAGTTCAGCGCGCTGATGAACCGGTTCTACGGCGCCGCCACCCGGGTGCTGATCCACACCGACGCGGTTATTGACAAACTCGTCGGCGACGAGGTCATCGGCCTATACCTGCCCTTCGTCAAAGAAGGGCCCGCCCGCCGCGCCATCGAGGCGGCGCAGGAATTGCTGGGCGCGACCGGTCACGCGGACGCCGTCGGTCCGTGGCTGCCGGTGGGGATCGGCGTGCACACGGGAGTCGCGTTCGTGGGTATCGTCGGATCCGAAGACACCGTGACCGACTTCACTGCGCTGGGCGATGCGGTGAACGTGACCGCGCGTTTGGCCTCGAATGCCGCGGGCGGAGAGATCCTGGTCAGCGAGGCCGCGCTCGCGGCCGCCGGGATCTCAGGAGACGGCCTGGAGCGCCGCCGGTTGGAGTTGAAGGGGCGTCACGAACCGATCGGTGTGCGGGTGCTCCGGGCGACGGACCGGATCGAAGTGCCTACCGTTGCTCGATGAGCGTGACGGAGAATCCTTTCGCGGCAGCGAGTCTGGCGAGACGGACGGCGCGGGCGCGCTCCCGGAAGGCGCCGAGACGGACGGCGAATCTCTCTCCCACCGCCACCACGTAGGGCTCAAACCCGGCCGACCGCAACCTGGCGCTGAGCCGGGCGGCCTCCTCACGCGTCGGCACCACGGCCACCTGCACGATCAGCAGCCCGGTCGGGATTGTTGCGGTGACCCGGGGCGGCGAGGTGGGCGATGGGCGCGCCGCCGGGCGCACCGCCGCCCGAGGTGATGCGGTCGGCGCCGGAGTGGGCCGCGGTGTAGCCCGCCGGGTCGGGGCCGGGCCGGGCGTGCGCGCGGACCGGGGCGTCCCGGTCGGCCGGGGCGGGATAGTTGGTGGAAGCGCGGCCACAGGCGTCGGCGACCGCTGCGGCGCGGACTCGGGCATGGACAGGGGCGGAGGGGGTGGAGCCAGCGGCCCCATCAGCGGCTTGATCACGATCGTGATCAGGATCCCCAGGAAGATGGCAATCAGGACTTCCAGCACTCTGCGCATCGGTGAACGATTTCGGGCTGACGGCAGGGGAAGCCTTCAGGATGCTGCAGGAACCCGTCGCCGCCGACATCGGTGCGATTGACACCCTGGAAGAGCGTAGCGTACCATTTTCTCGCGAGAGCGCTGGTGTCCGTACCGCGCGCTGGCGCGAGCGAGGCGGCGTAGCCAAGAGGCAAGGCAGGGGTCTGCAAAACCCCGACTCCCCGGTTCGAATCCGGGCGCCGCCTCCACCGTTTTCCTGCCCATTCCGCTCGGAGTTTTACGGGGGAGGCGGACCAGCGCGTCTGGACACTGCGCATTTCAAGGGGCATGCCTGGACCGGAAGTGGCCTTCAGAGCTTCAAGCTGCAGAGGAGGCTGTTTGCAGCCGGCCTGAAGCCGCAGTATTGTGAGGAATGCGGTTGGTCTCGGAGAACGCCCGATGGACGGCTTCCGCTCGAGGTTCATCACATAAATGGTGACCCGGCACACTATCGGGGAGGAATAGGAAGGCATCTCAATAATGCCCAGGTGGCGAAACAGGCAAACGCGCGACACTTAAAATGTCGTCCTGCGGATGCAGGTTGTGGGTTCGACTCCCACCCTGGGCACCACCAGATTCCGGTTCCGCATCTTGGCTCTCCGCACAAAGGTGGGCATTTGCCACTCCGTCGATGAAGCTGAGGTTGGCGACCTGCCCGGGAGCGCAGCATTCCGAGGTGTAGTCCCGCCGAAGACATTGGCGAGAATCCCTCCGACCAGGACCCAAGCCGCGAGATGCCTCGACGCTCCGACCGTTCCCCCTGGTGGAAGGGCCCACGCGGCGAGGCGTGGGTAATTGCCCAGTTCCTGCTGCTTCTCACGATGGCCGTGCTGCCGCCGACGGGGCCCGCCTTGCCGGTCGGCCTGCATTTCCTCGCTTGGCCCATCGGATTCAGTGGCCTGATCCTGATGGGTCTCGGCGTGGTGGCGCTCGGCTCCAGCCTGACCGTGCTGCCGCGGCCCAAGCCCGGAGGGCGGTTCGTCACGGAGGGGATCTACCGGGTCGTGCGCCACCCCATCTACGACGGCGTGATCCTGCTGGCACTGGGCTGGGCGGTCTGGCGCACGAGCCTGCTGCACCTGGCGCTGGCGGCGATCCTCGCTCTCTTCTTCCAGGCGAAGGCGCGGCGCGAGGAGGAGTGGCTGGTCGAGCGCTTCCCCGAATACGCGGACTACCGCC
>Ga0209342_10003092_pt1 | contig 17622 bp, 15 predicted proteins | sample RifCSP16_2_FD_184023 | JGI IMG/M metagenome (GOLD analysis project Ga0209342, IMG submission 184023) | Soil microbial communities from Rifle, Colorado - Rifle CSP2_sed 16_2 (SPAdes) (version 2) | ecosystem: Environmental > Terrestrial > Deep subsurface > Rock core/Sediment | place: Rifle... | reverse complement strand
GAACGCTGAGCCACGGATTTCAGGCAGCAGGGAACCGCGAACGCTGCTCAATGTGCCATAGGCAGGACTACTGTGTTCGCTGTCATAACGAAACAGAACCGAGAAGCCATCGAGGCCGCTGGAATTCCGTCACTTATTCCGACCTTGTTCCGGACGCCCCGACGCACTGCACGTGGTGTCATTATGACGGAGGCTTTGCGCCCGCGGACAACTGCGTGGTCTGTCATCGACAGGCAAGGCATACGTCCGCGTCGCATTCCGTAAATCCAGCGTTGGATTGCAGCACTTGTCATCATTGATGCAGTCATAAAAAGTTCCCGGTGTTGTTATTGCGAGGGCCTGCGCGGAAAACTTAAACTCTGCGAAGCGGCAATCTCTAACGTATTGATTAGAGCTTGAAATAAGGTTGAGTCGTTTTCGCTACAAAAAATAGTATGCTCCCCCACTTTTATTTGCTAACGCGTTGAAAACATGTATTATTTGATATAATTTAAATCAGGGATACAGGATACTTTAGGCGTAAATAATCTTGATGTCTCAGTGACGTCAATAATTCCCATAGGGAGAGATAGCGTGAAGATTCCAGTTCCCTTGTTGCTGTTACTGCTTGTGCCGGTGATCACTGCCGGCTGCGGTTCAAGCGCGAGTAAGGATGCGATCTCCGAACAGCCACCACCACCACCAGGCGCGACTTTGGCCTGCCTGGCTTGTCATTCCCCAGCGCAACTGTCTCTTGATCCACTGTTTACGAACGGGTCAGGAACTGCCGGAAAACATATCGCACATGTAACTAATAGCGGCTTCGCCTGTGGAACGTGTCACGATAATTATACCAGTCAAACATCGCACATGAACGGCACCCTTGACACGCCGGATCCTGATATAGGCATTGTTTATTTTGATTCAACAAATCTAAACGGCCAATGGAATGACGATACCGGGAGCTGCTCCAATATCTATTGTCACAGCATGGGCACAAGCACCACAGTTTTGACGCCGAATATAGTTCCATCGTGGACAGGATCGCTTGATACTACATGCACAGGCTGTCACAGCGGTGACAGCTCAGCGTCCAACAAAATGGAGACGGGATCCCACTCCAAACATGTTGTGTCCAGTAATTACGACTGTTCGAAGTGTCACAACGAAACGGTTTCCAACAGCAGGACGATCAATAATCCTGCTAATCATGTGAACAAACTCGTGAACGTAAAATTTGACGCAGCTACGAATCTTAACGGCACTGCCACCTACAACAGCACATTATCACCCGTTGCAAAGACCCCGGGGACGTCCTTTGGCGCCTGCTCTAATACCTATTGCCACGGTGATGGTACGTCTGTTGCAACCGGGGTGATCCGGGACAATACTTCTCCCGCGTGGGGGAGCACGGCGGTTCCTATTGCTTGTACTACCTGTCATGGCTATCCGCCGTCGTATGATCAGATGTCAGAATCTGCGGCAACTCCAAAGGCGAATGAACATCAATATCATATGGCAAACGGCATATACCTTACGTGCCGGGGTTGTCATTATGACACTACCACAACAGACAATACGATAACCAATCCTGCATATCATGTGAATGGGCAATATGATGTTAAAGTGGCTCCAGGCATGACCTATGCGGGGAAGGCGGTAAACTTTGACTACCGGCCCGACCCGGGCGGACTAGGAGGATACTGCGACAACGTGACCTGCCATGGTGGTATCCCAAATACTGAATTTTGGGGGAGAATCAAACCGTTCATAGCTAATATATCAATTACTAACGGTCCCGGCTGCTATGAGGCACAATTTGAGGTCGATAGCATGACAGTTGGTGGCGATCCGATTACCACCTATCCGCTAACCGATACGCGGTGGACGTTCGGAGACGGTCAAACCGCAAGCGGGAGCAGTACGCTGCCTTTATCAGCTTCTCATAAATATTCTGACGGTACTCCGCGCCCGGTCACGATCACCGGCCGGGACAGTTTGAAAAGATACTTCTCGAGGTCCACGACCGTTACCCCGCAACCGGTTGCCAATATATCTCCGACAGGGGATGTTGGTTCTGTGGATGTCAATCGGTATACAGTTACCATTAAGGACCGCTCCTATGACCTGGACTACAATAAGTGCGGTCAGGGACCGGGGAAAATATATATTACCTGGAAGACAGGCACAACGAGCCAGTATTCGATCAATTTGACGGATGTTGCTTCAAATACATTCTACTCTTCACCATGCGTCGCTAATGAAACCCCTTTCTTCCCCTGTGCCAATACCTTTACCACAGCAGGGACATACACAATTAAGCACAAGGTCGTTGACAATGCCGGAAGTAGTTCGGGCGAGACATCCGTGGCCGTTACGCTTCCCGGCCCCACTTCCATAAGCGGGAAGGTCTTTATGTCTAACGGCACAACCGGCCTGGCTGATGTTACCGTTGACCTTAAACCAGGCTTGCTTCAATCGCCTATTGCAACGGCCATCACCGGAGCGGACGGTTCGTACAGTTTCAGCGGCCAGTACAATCAGCCGTACTTTTACATTATGCTGGAGCCTATGACTGGTTATACTTTCCCTTTAGGCCAGTATGTTTATATAAACAGGGACGATGTGAATTTTACGGCTACGGTTTCACCGTAAGCTGCTTCTATAAAAATACAGGCCAAGAGGTTTGCGAAGAGGCCTTCTAACAGCGAAATGGTTAGACTTTCACAGAGGCTTTTTCTCGAACGTTTCATTTCCCTCGAAGTTTTCCACAAACCGGACGACCCCAACGCCGAGATACACGGACACTTCCTCTTCCTGTCTTCCTGTCGACAAAACATGCTGATTTAATGTAATTTTTATCGTAAAAAACTAACTTGCCAAAATAATACTAAAGAAGTATAATGGCGCATTCACACCACACCATGCTGCAATGATGCAGTTTGAAGATTTATCGTTTATGAATATTTTAACGCGATTACTGTTGCTACTGCTGTTCGTTCCGGCGATCATGACTGGTTGTGGTTCAAGCCCCGGTCCCGATTCTATCTCTTCCCACAAACCCCAGAGTCCGGGAGCTGCTCTGGACTGCCTCCGCTGCCATTCGCCGGTAAATCCTTCGCTTGATCCTTTGCAAACAAACGGCTCGGATTCGGCCGGAAAACATATTGCCCATGTCACCGGCGGCGGTTTTGCCTGCACACAATGCCACTTCAATTATACGAGCCACGCAACTCATATGAACGGCACGATGGATCCGTTGGATTCCGCTGTTGTTATCGTTTATTTTGATTCAACAAACCCGACGCCTCCCGCCCAATGGGATAATAGTGCGGCTACCTGCTCGTCTCTTGTCTGTCACGGAGCTACCAATACTCTCGAATGGTACGGAACAGGAACGAGTTTTAGCGGATGCGGGTCTTGCCACTCTTCTGCTGTAGGAACCCGGCGGCAGATAACGGGTTCGGGAGGAGATTTTGGGTGGAATCCGGATAATTCATCACATCATGTTACCGGTAGCAGTGATCCCAATCGTGATCAGTGTTTGGTCTGCCATGACCAGTCTGAGCACATACAGGGAACAGTCCGTTTGCGGAATGCCGATGCCGGCGCAAGCATTGCGTACGATCCTGCTGACCCATCAAGTCTTGAGCCATTTTGCCTGAGCTGTCATGATGCAAATGGAGCAAATGGAAATTTCAGTCCTTTTTCTGATGGCAGTACATTAGGTGTTGTGCCCAATACGGCCGGTGTCAAGATCAAGGAGAGCTGGGAGAAACAATACGGCCATCGCAGAAAGGGGCTTACGTGTCTGGGAGACGGCACTCCGGGAACGGGCTGTCATGGAAATTATAATTCGGGTACAGGAGCGGGTACGATAAATGTGCATGGGTCGGGCAACGCGGGTCTCTTGTCCAATAAGCTTACGCTGCCGATATTGCCATGGGACACTGCATGGGATGAGTCACGCTATAAGCTGTGTCTGGATTGTCATAACAATTATCCTTCTTTGCATACGATCTCTCAGTTGGCCGGCGTGGCTGATGGGGGAAATTATGCGCAGTCTGCGCCTTTTTATACTCAGTGGCCCTACAGTGTTGGCTTTATGGTCACCGGTTTTCGTGATTATCTAAGCTACACTTATGATCGACAGTATAATCTTCACTTGTATCACCTTCTCGATGCCATGAGCGGGTGGTCTTATCGCGGCGATCGGTTTAGTGACAGCATACCGACCTGCGTCACCTGTCATAATGTGCACGGGGTTGACGGTCAATATTATTACCTCTGGGATGAATGGAATTTTTCCATCGTAAATAGTTCGGGAACGGAATATGGCGAAGTGGCAAACGGCAACTTTTCCGGATCACACTACCCGGATTTTTGCGCCTTTAATTGCCACTGGGACGGGAACTATCGCTATCCACGCAGTCCCTTTAACGAGGCGAAGGCGGTTGCAAGCGACACGTCGGGTAGTTCGGGACTGGCGAGCGGAGATACGGTTACGATATATTTCTCCGACTCGACAAACGGGCCGGTAATTGATGAAACCAATATCAACACGGTATTAGCTCTTTCCGGCGGGCACAGCTGGATCGATGGCGATAAAGGCGGGATCTCAGGTCAGTTGACAGCGGTGTGGTCTTCTGCGAATGGGAAAACCAACAATGTATTGACAATAACGATATTCATCGTGCATCCAGGCATCGGCGATCCTACGATCGCAGCGGGCGATACCATCACTTTTGATCTTACGACAATCAAAGATACTACAAGTGCCGGAAACCCGATCAGGGGGTCGATGACGCTCCGAGGGGATTTCTAATAATTTCAGACTGCATCGCCCTACAGCCTGCAGAAAATGATCTGGATCTTCACGCTGTCCTTCAAAGTGTTTTCCTCATGAACTATGTGCATATCAGTCAGTTACAAATCAAATTCTTCTTAAAATGGGAAGAATATTTTTTTAAGGTCTTGATTTTTACAGCAATTGCGCAATTTACAATTTGCATTTTACAATTCCGGCTTGTCCGGGTCAGGATGCTCCCTTCAGCTTCTTCGCGATCTCCGCAATATGTTTTCCCTGAAAGCGTGCGATCGCAAGTTCATTTTCACTCGGCATGCGCGAGCCGTCGAGACCTGCGAGCGTCGATGCGCCGTAGGGCGAGCCGCCGGAGATCTCGGACAGGTTCATAAGCCGCTGTTCGGAATAGGGCACGCCAACAATGACCATGCCGAGGTGGAGCAGCGTGGTGTGGAAGCTCGTTATCGTCGTCTCCTGGCCGCCGTGCTGCGTTGCCGTGGAGGTGAATACTCCGGCCGGCTTGCCCACGAGCGAGCCTTTCATCCAGAGCCCGCCGGTCTGGTCCATGAAATTCCTCATTTGGGCGCACATGTTGCCGTACCGCGTGGGAGTGCCGAAGATGATCGCGTCTGCATCAGCAAGGTCGTCGACCTTTGCTGTGGGAATATGCGCGAAGGCCTTGCGCGCCGTGTCGGCGCCCGACTGTTTCAGAATTTCCGGCGGCACAAGCTCAGGCACCTGCAGGATCTTCACCTCTGTGCCGGGCACGGACCGGGCGCCCTCCGCCACGGCCTCAGCCATGCGATACACATGGCCGTACATGCTGTAGAACACGATCTGGATTCTCACCTTGTCTGTCATGCCGTTTTCCTTTCGAAGGCTGACTTCTCCTCGAAGTTCTTAATAAATTGCGCTACCTGGACACCGAGATACACACATTTTATTCCGTTCATGCATTCATCGGCGTCTTTCTTTTCGAGGTGCGTTGTGAGCACCTCTTTTCCTCGTTCAAACGTAATAACGTAGGCGTTCTTCCCCGCGTTAAAATCGAGACCCACGGAGAGATTGTTCTGCCTGATCTCGGGGTACATCTCCATGATCTTTTCCTTTAATGCAACATTGTTGTATTCCATAGGCGCCTCCATTTACATCCCCCTTTGTAAAAGGGGGATTAAGGGGGATTTTTGATTATGTGCAAAGCCCCCCTCCGCCCCCCCTTTGCTAAAGGGGGGGGAAACAATAATCACGCCCACGGCGTGCCGCCGTCCACGATGGCGTGCTCGTCCCACATGAACCAGTTTCCCGTGTCCGAGAGAAATTGATGGGTGTTGGAAAATATCCGGTAGTGCTCCCTTTCTTCCGTGATGAGCCGTTCGAACAGGGCCTTCTCCTTGTCCGTTTTTGCCGCGGCGAGAGATTTTTTATAGAACGCCTCGCCTTCCTGTTCCATCCGCATCGCGATATTGAAAGCCTCGAGTTCGTCCTTCGTAGCCTCGACCTTCTTCATCATCTCGGCCTTCATGGATTCGAAGACGGTCTTGACCCGTTTCATGGGGCTCACGTCCTTCGCCGTTATATCCAGCCCCTTGATGATCTGAGAGATCATCTCGCAATGGCGCTTCTCGTCCTCGGTGATCGTCAGGAACATCTTCCTTCCGGCCGGATGTTTCGTCTTTCGGGCTGCTTCGGTGTAGAACTGTATTGAATCCGTTTCCATCTTCATGGCGATCTCGAGAACGTTCATTGGCTTCTCCTTTATCGGTCCTTAGTCGTACGAAAAGCGCCGTGCCGTTTCTTTTCAGCAGGGATAAAAAGACTAATATTATCCTGAATTCTTTTTTATAATTATAGCACACTCCCCTTGGGTTCCAGGCTTTAGAATGAAGTACCGCGTAGGTATGGTGAGCAATGAGAGCGTGTTCACGGAATAAACACGCCCGGTTCTCAGTGAGCGCATCCGCCGTCTTTGCCGTGGCCGCCGCAGCAGCCCTGGATCGTAAGCACGGGAAGCGCCCTGGCAGTGAAGAGGGCGGCATTCTCCTTTACGGTGACCGCCTGGGCCCGATGGACCGTGATGCCCATCTGATTCAGTCTCGTGAGCGCGCCTGCGCCGATGCCGCCGACAACGATCGCATCGACACTCTGGTTGTCGAGCGCCTTCATCGGGTTGCACGCGCCGTGCGAGTGATGCTGGTCCCCGTTATGGATCGTTGCGACAGCATTGGTGTCCGTATCAATGACCACGAACATCGGCGCTGACCCGAAATGATTGTATACCTTGCTTTCGATCCCCTCATTGTTTTGAACTGGAAAACAAATCTTCATACCTGCTTCCTCCTTTGTTTAGTACTGATAAATATTAGTAACTACTCAGGACCTAAAACTTCATACTCACACGAAGGCACGAAGCACACGAAGAACAGCAAAAGATATATGCGCTTGTTGGTTTTAAACCCGAAATGAAGCTTTTCTTTGTGCCTTTGTGGATTTGTGTGAGATAAACCTGAGCAGTTACAGAGTTTATTCAAACACAACGGCCTTGCTCTCGGCAAGGGCCGACGCGACCTTTTTCCTTCCCGACGAAAGGATCCTCTGTACGGTCCCCCTCGATACGCCCATCCTCTTGCCGGCCTCCTCTTGCGTGAGATCATCTAAGTCGCAGAGCTTCAACGCCTCGAGCTCATCATGGAAGAGCGTGACCTGATCAACCTCAGACATCGGGATTCCCGTGGGTTTGAAAGCCTTTCCCTTGAACTGGCACCCGCAAAGCCTCTGTTTTTTATGCCTTGGCACGTCGCAGTCTCCCCGTTCTGTGTATATGCACAGAATAATACGGGTTTGCCTCTCTGCTGTCAAGGGATTATTGCGGCGGCGAAATGCTGCGGTTATTCCAGGGTCCACCCGCCTGTTCTATGCTATAATCGGTCCTTTAGGTACGCTGAATGCAAAAAACTATCATGAAATCAATAAAATGGCCTGCTATACAGGAGTTGGCACCATTAGCAGGACAGCAAAATTTATTTTCCTATTGACTTGAAGTTTTCAAAAAAGTAACATATACTTTCTCTCAAGCCCGTTTGAAACTTGGTGCGGGCCTGTTTTTTTAAAGACGGCGTTACTAATTATGTTTTTCATTCTCGTTTTAGTCGGATTCATACTTGTCCCTTCCTTTGCCCATGCATGGGGTCCCATGACCCACATGTATCTGGCCAACGAAATCTTCTCCTATGCCCCCTTGATACCGGCCGGGATCTTCGCCTTGATGAAAAGGCACCGTCAGGATTTCCTCTATGGAAATCTGATGGCCGATATGGTCCTTGGGAAAAAATATCTGCCTGAGGACAAAAGCTCCCATTGCTGGGACGTGGGTTTGAAGCTTCTCCGCCACGCGAATGAGTGGCCGGAAAAGGCCTTTGCCTACGGATTCCTTAGTCATCTTGCAGCCGACACGGTGGCGCACGAAACGCTGACGGACAACATGCGCAACATGGGCCATACGTGGGTTGAGTTGAAAGCGGACAGCGTGATCAACAAGGTGTACTGGCTGCAGTCGGTGACGTTCAGCAAGGCCGTCCAGAGGAGGAATGACCTGTTCCTTGAGAACTCTCTCGACAGCTTTGTCTTTTCCCTGAAGACCAATAAAAGGATATATAAGGGAATGGTCTTCCTTTCGTTCTTAAATAAGAAAAGAAAAAGGGGAGTGGACAAGGAATTCCTCACGAACCTCCATGATGAGTCAATAGCGCGGATGCTGGATCTGCTCAAGAACGGCACCGACGCTTCTGTTCTGTATAAAAATCCCCTGTAACGATGCCGTTCTGATGCATAAGACGTGATTATCGGTTCAAGCCGATCGAATCGCGTCCCAAAAAGCCTTACAGCGTCGCTTCGCGCTCAGCCCCTGCTTACGCAAAATTGTAAAATCACTCTCGGGAGGCGATTATGGATATGCATACCGTAAAAGTCGAAATACCCGAAGGCTGCAACATTATCCTCGGGCAGACCCATTTCATAAAAACTGCTGAAGACCTGTACGAGGTCATTGCCACAACGGTCCCGCAGGCCAAGTTCGGCGTTGCCTTTACCGAGGCTTCGGGCCCGTGCCTGATCCGGACCGAGGGAAACGATGAAGACCTCATCGCGTCAGCCGTGAAGACCCTCGAATCCATCGGAGCCGGACACGTGTTCTGCATCTTTCTCCGGAACGCGTTTCCGATCAATGTCCTTAATCAGATAAAGAACTGCCCTGAGGTATGCCGCATCTTCTGCGCCACGGCAAATCCCCTCGAAGTTGTCGTGGGGTCAACGGCGCAGGGGAAGGGGATCCTCGGCGTCATAGACGGTTTCACGCCGAAAGGCGTTGAGACCTCCGCGGACAGGGCGCAGAGAAAAGAATTTCTGAGAAAAATAGGCTATAAGCTCTGAAGTGATTGTGCAAAAAAGAAATGTGAACTCCCACCGAAGACCGCCTGCCGCGCCTGGTAACCCTTTGGCTACCGGGGGCGGCGGTCCATTCGCTCTGCCGCGCAAACGTGCAGCTTGTGCACTCGTGGTACAAGGTAAGACGCCCTGTCCCAAAAGCACTTTTGCATTTCGAAGATTTGCGGGGCACTGAAAAGAGCGCGTCTATCGTTCACGGACCGCTGCCCCCTGCCCCGTAACTGAAGGGTTGCCGCGCCCGAAACAACCCTCTTTACTTTTATCATCTAATCGTACATAATAGTGCATTGAAAAGAACGGGAGAAGTGCGCTCCCACGGCGTCAGGGAGCCGTCTCAGACAGCTCGGAGAGGGCATCGAAGGAGATCTGGTGATGAAGAGCCAATCACGGAATGAAAAACTGAACAGCTGGGTGAAAGAGGTCGCTGATCTCTGTCAACCCGACTCGATCACCTGGTGTGATGGATCAAAAAAGGAATATGATCGGATGATGGCGCTCATGCTGGAGCGCGGCATGGCGATCCCGCTCAGGAAGCGGCCGAACAGTTTTCTGTTCCGCACCGATCCCAGCGACGTGGCCCGCGTGGAGGACCGCACGTACATCAGCACGCACTCGCAGGAAGACGCCGGCCCCACCAACAACTGGGTCCACCCGGACGAGCTTAAGAAGACCATGCGGGGGCTGTACCAGGGCTGTATGAAAGGCCGCACCCTGTACGTCATTCCCTTTTCGATGGGTCCCATCGGCTCACCCATCTCGAAGATCGGTGTTGAGCTGACCGACAGTCCCTATGTCGTATGCAACATGCACATCATGACCCGCGTCGGCATCAGGGTAATGGACGTGCTCGGAGCGGACGGAGAATTCATTCCCTGCCTCCACTCCATAGGCGCTCCGCTTGAAAAAGGCCAGAAGGACGCCCTGTGGCCCTGCGCCCCGATCGAGAAAAAGTATATCAACCATTTCCCGGAGGAGAACCTGATCTGGTCCTACGGCTCGGGCTACGGCGGGAACGCCCTGCTCGGGAAAAAGTGCCTCGCCCTTCGCATCGCCTCGAACATGGCAAGGAAGGAAGGCTGGATGGCCGAGCACATGCTGATCCTCCGGCTGACCAGCCCCCAGGGCAAACGCTATCACATTGCCGCCGCGTTCCCTTCGGCCTGCGGCAAGACGAACCTCTCCATGATGCAGCCGTCCATCAAAGGCTGGAAGTGCGAGTGCATCGGCGACGACATTGCCTGGATGAAGATCAGGGGGGACGGCAGGCTTCACGCCATCAATCCCGAGGCCGGGTTCTTCGGGGTCGCGCCCGGCACGTCCTACACGACGAACCCCATGGCCATGGACACGCTCAAGAAGGACGTTATCTTCACGAACTGCGCTCTCACGGACAACGGCGATGTATGGTGGGAGGGCATGACCGATGATTCTCCGGCCCATGCCATAGACTGGAAGGGCCGCGACTGGACGCCCGAGAGCAAGGACGACGCGGCCCACGCGAACGCGCGCTTCACCGCGCCCGCATCTCAGTGTCCGGTCATCTGCCCGGACTGGGAAAATCCCGAGGGCGTGCCGATCGATATCTTCATCTTCGGCGGCAGGAGGAGCAGTGTTGTGCCGCTCGTGACCGAGGCATATTCCTGGGACCACGGCGTGTTCATGGGCGCGACCGCCGCTTCCGAGACCACATCCGCGAACATCGGCGCTGTCGGCAACCTGCGGCGGGACCCCTTTGCCATGAAGCCTTTCTGCGGGTACCACATGGGAGATTACTTTCATCACTGGTTCGCCATGGGCGACCGCCTGGGCGCGAAAGCCCCGCGGATCTTTTACGTGAACTGGTTCGGGAAGAGCCCGGAAGGCAGGTTCCTGTGGCCCGGGTTCAGCGACAACAGCCGGGTGCTCAAATGGATGTGCGAGCGCGTTGACGGCAAACGGGACGCGAAGAAGACCCCGATCGGCCTGATGCCGAAGGACGGAGATATGGATCTTACCGGCCTCGACATTTCTTCAGAGAATATGAAGGCGCTCATGGATGTGGACCTGAAGGCGTGGAAGGCGGAGATCCCCGACATCGAAAAACACTTTGCGCTTTTCGGAAGCCGGCTGCCCGAGCGGCTCAGGAAGCAGTTCGAGGAGTTCAGGAAGCGCCTGGGGTAAGGCTTGTCGCATATAGTTACGGTACTCATGCCCATATCCAATGCCCTCTTTCTTCCTGAAAAGAGGGCATTGTTGATATCAGGCACTGGTGAATCCGGTTGACAAAAGTGCAGTCGCATATTATAATCATAATGCAGTCATAATATGATGTCTTATTTTGGAGGGCCGTTATGAAGACGCTGACCATACGAGGCATTGATTCCGCACTGGACCGGGCCATTAAGTCCCGGGCGAACCAGAACAACCTGAGTGCGAACCAGTGGATCCTTCAGGCTTTGAAGATAGTCACGGGAACGGGCAAAGAACCGGTGTTTAAAAAACACCACGATCTTGACGCACTGGCGGGCGGCTGGAGTAAAGAAGAAACTCGGACGTTCGCTAAAAACACAAAGATCTTCGAGCGTATCGATGAGGATGTCTGGAAATGAAACGCCTTGCCATCGACACGAATATCTATGTTGCTTTCAAAAACAATAGCGCGGATGTGGTCGACATATTCAGGGCCTGTGATGTCATCGGCGTTGACATCGCGGTCATTGCGGAGCTGTATGCTGGATTCTCTCTCGGCAACAAGGAAGCGAAGAACCGGCGGGAACTGGAGGCATTTCTGAATGCGCCCAGGGTAGAGGTTTTGGCGCACGATTTGGATACGGCTGAATTCTACGCGCTGATTGTGAAAAAATTAAAGGCAAAGGGAAAGCCGATCCCCTCGAATGACATATGGATCGCCGCGAACGCATTGAAACAGGGCATGGCGTTATACTCATTTGACAAACACTTTGATGAGATTGACGGTTTGCTTCTGGTGGGGAAGTAGCGGATAGAATGATGCCGGATTTCGCTACGCTTTACCCGACCTACCAACTCAACTGCCAAGGCGCAAAGGACGCCAAGGAAACCTTTAAGCACGATATTCAACCTTCGCGTTTTTCGCGCCTTCGCGGTAAATTTTTTTGGCTAGTCTCATAGTGAAAAATCCTGCTCCCCATAAAGCCCTCGTGAATGTCCTGGGCGTGGTTTACCTTCACACCAGGACCGACGACGGCGGTGACCTGTACTGCACCCGTTTCGCCGAACCCCACCAGGAACATCTCAATATTAAAAACTGGTACGAGGAAAGCTGGTTCAAAACGAACCGGGTCAGACTGCTGGGGACCAGTTCCGTGTACCGCGTGCCCACGAGGCCCGTGAACGGCGCCAGCCTGGACTTGGTGGTCAAGAACTGCCGCGTGGGAGAGGACGTCCCGATCAACACCCACACGCTCGAGGAGTTCGTCAGCGCCGAGTTCAACAGCCCCTGGGAGGAGTTCGCCCTGGTCATGGAGATGGCCGACAAGCAGGTCGGTCAGCGGGTCAACTGGATCCGGGCGCAGCGGCCCCTGGCGATCTACGTGCCCCCCCAGAGAATGCAGTTCTGGCAGAGCGGACGATCGCGGGCGAAGATCAACCGCATCCGCGCGCGCCATCCCGGCATCGACATCGACATCCTCAAACAGTACAAGCTCGTTTACGAATGGATCCGGGGCAAGAACCTGATCGAGACCTTCGAGCACATCAAGATCGATCTTCCCGACATCGTTCATCACCTGCAGGCCATGCAGAAAAAGGCATTCGACGACCTGAGCAAAAAAGGGTACCACATGGCGGACATGAAGCCCGAGCACGTGATCCTCGATGAAGAGGACGCCGGGCGCATCGAGGAGGCGGGCAGGGGCGGGGATGCCGGCGCCGCGCGGAAGCAGGTGGACATCATCTACCACCTGCTGAGCGTCGGGAAATACTCGGTCATCGATTATGAGCTGCTTTTCCGGACGCCTGAACACGAGGACCGGGTCAAGGCATCGAGGCGGCATTCCTATCTTGACGACATGCGGAACCGGCTCGACCCGACGCCGCTGCCTTCGCACCTGAGCCGGACGGAGATCATCGGCGTGCCGTATATTTTCGGCCGCGCGGAGAGCACCGGCGGCCGCATGTGGGTCGTCGGACGGAACGCGCGGCTGTTCGATTATTTTCTGCCGGAGCGCTGGCGGAAGACGCCTTCCCTGAGCCTGTCCGATGCCAATGAGGTGTATTACACGGTCACCAAGGACAACATCCATCTTGTCTGGGAAACCTCCCGTGTGGGAGAGATACCGACCGACAAAAAATACAGCGCTGAAGAGGTCGAGAAGATCAGGCACTACGGGATCAACAGCCCCTTCGAGGAGTTCGCCATCTCCGAGACGCTGAACCAGCTGGGGATCCACGCGGTCTACGTACGGGCGATCTATGCGACCGGCAGTGAAAAGGAGGAGCGGTCGATCGATCCCCGCAGATACGAGTCCCACAAGGCCATCCTGGACAACGACGGCAACCCGATCCTCGGAGAGGACCATAACTACATATCGATCCGCGGCTACTACAACGGCCCTGATGAATGGGTTTCGAAGCAGGAAGGCTCATTGCTCACGCCTGTCGATCTGGTAAAGGCGGTGCGTAAAAAGATCATCAATGAATCGCAAAGCAGGAAGTTCCTCGAAAAGGTCATCGCGCGGCTAAAGGAGGCCGGATATGACGGGTCATTACTGAAGGCCAACGATCTTCTTCTCGCGGTGGACGCCAAAGGCGGGATCATGAAGGACAAAGCCCGCGAGCCGGACGTCATCATCTGCAATTTCGAGGTGATCTGGAAGGTTGCTGGCCCGGCATGATCGTGTGCATGTTGCACATTTTTGCGTCCTCTGCGTCTCCGCGTAAGAGCGCTTTTGTGGGTGTACCATGAAAAACCAGCAGATCGCAAAGATCTTCAACGAGATCGCCGAGCTCCTGGAGCTCAAGGGCGAGAACGTGTTCCGTATCCGGGCTTACCGCAGGGCGGCGCAGAACATCGACGGGCTGCCCAAGGATGTTACAACGCTCTCCGAGGAGGAGCTTGAGGCCATTCCCGGCATCGGCAAAGACCTCGCTGGCAAGATACAGGAATATCTTTCGACCGGGAAGGTCGCAAAGCATGAAGAGCTGAAGAAGGACATCCCCGGAGGCGTACTGGACCTTCTTCGCATTCCGGGCCTGGGGCCGAAGAAGGCAAAGCAGTTCTATGACAAACTGAAAGTTAAGAGCGTGGACGAGCTCGAAGACGCGATCCGCAAAGGGAAGCTTTCCGGCCTGCCCGGCATCCAGAAAAAGACCGAGGAGAACATTCTCAAAGGCATCGAACAGATTAAGCGCGGGACCGAGCGGCAGCCTCTCGGTCGCGTACTGCCGCTGGCCGAGGACATAGTCCGAAGGATGAAGGAGGCCGCGCCAGTGGACAAGATCGAGGTCGCGGGCAGTATCCGGCGCATGAAAGAGACGGTGAAGGACATCGACATCCTCACGACGTCAAAGAAGCCTGAGGTCGTGATGGACGTCTTCGTGAAGCTGCCGCATGTGAGCCGGGTGCTCGCGCACGGGCCGACCAAGTCCTCGGTCATAACCGAAGACGGCATCCAGGTGGACCTCAGGGTCGTGGAGGAGGATTCCTTTGGTGCGGCGCTTCAGTATTTCACAGGCAGCAAACAACACAACATCAAGCTCCGGGAGATGGCGGTCAGGTCCGGCCTCAAGCTGAACGAGTACGGCGCGTTCAAAGAACCCGGGGAGAAAAAGATCGCGGGCAATACCGAGGAGGAGATGTACAAGGTCCTGAAGCTCCCCTACATTGCGCCGGAACTCCGCGAGGACACGGGGGAGATCGAGGCAGCGCTCGAGGGAAAACTCCCGGATCTTGTGACGCTCGAAGACATCAAAGGTGACCTTCACGTCCATACGAAGGAGTCCGACGGGAGCCACGACCTCGACACCATGGTCCAGGCGGCAAAGAAAAAAGGGTATGAGTACATTGCCATCACGGACCACACGAAGGGCCTGGGCATCGCGCATGGCCTGGATGAAAAAAGGCTTGCCGAGGAGATCAAGCTCATTGACGCAGCGAACGAGAAGCTCACCGGATTCAGAATACTCAAAGGCACGGAGATCGACATCCGGGCGGACGGCAGGCTCGACCTTTCCGATGATGCACTTGCCGGACTCGACATCGTTGTTGCCTCCATCCATTCGGGATTCAAACAATCGCAGGTACAGATCACCCAAAGGATGATCTCGGCGATCCGGAACCCCTGCGTCAGCGTCATCGCCCATCCCACGGGAAGGCTCATCGGAGAGCGGGACGCCTACGCCGTTGATATGGAAGCGGTCCTCAAGGAGGCCGCGAAGTATGGCGTAGCCATGGAGATCAACGCCTATCCCTTGAGGCTCGATCTGAACGACCTCCACATAAAGATGGCGAAGGAATATGGTGTCGCCTTTGTCATCAACACCGATGCCCATGTCACAAGCCAGTACGATTACATGGCTTACGGCGTGTCTGTCGCGCGACGGGGCTGGGTGGAGAAGAAGGACGTTCTGAATACGCTGACCTACGAGCAACTCATCAAAAGGCTGAAATCATGCAAGACGGCCAAGGTCAGGAAGGCGAAAGGGTAGAATTAAGGTTGCATACAGCCGATGCATCCACATTTATTTGCGTCCAAAGGCCGTTCTTTTTTTTAAAGTATTTTCAGCGCTCATCTGCGCAAACTTGTCCTCGAATGATTTAATCGTAAATCCGCGACCAAAAAGTCGCTCCTTTTCGCGTCAGTGTTCACTGTCTTATTGACAAGGGGGTGGAATGCTGATACCCTAATATTATCGTATTGCGCGGGTCGTGGATGCGCTGTCATGTACCGGACATGCTTCATCAAGTGTCCAGCGTTCCGCGGCGGCAGATTATATGAACCGATCTCACGAGAGAATCCATAGAGACGAGAAAGACCTCTGCAATCTGGCCATCACCGAACTGCAGTTGGTCTATGCCGACCTCGGCCTGACCGAAGATGAGCTCGATCTTTTGACCGTGCCGCGCAGGTCCTTCACCGTCAGCTTTCCCGTTCAAATGACCTCCGGGAAAACGCAGATGTTCACCGGCCATCGGGTTCAGTACAACGACGCCCGGGGGCCGGCCAAAGGCGGGATCCGGTTCCATCCCGAGATGACCGCGAAGCACGCGAGCGAGCTTGCTTTTCTCATGGCCCTGAAATGCGCGGTCGTGAACATACCCTTCGGAGGAGCGAAAGGCGGCGTTGAGGTTGACCCCCTGGAGCTCAGCCGGAGAGACCTCGAACTCGTGACGCGCGGATACATCCGCGCCATCGCGGACTTCATTGGGCCTTTCAAGGACATTCCCGCGCCCGATGTCTATACCGATGAACGGACCATGGCGTGGATCCTCGACGAATACGAACGGATCAAGCGCGAACACGTCCCTGCCGTAGTGACCGGAAAGCCCCCTGAGCTCGGAGGCATCAGCGTACGGAGATATTCCACCGCGCTCGGAGGCGCCCAGGTGCTCGAACAGGCCATGAAGGAGCTGGGCATGGAAGCGCACGGGACCCGGGTGGCGGTCCAGGGGTTCGGCAACGTGGGCCAGAACGCCGCGCGCATCTTCCACCACTGGGGCTACACGGTCGTTGCGGTGAGCGGCGCGAAGGGCGGCATCCTGGACCCGAAGGGCCTCGATATTTCGGCGCTCAGACAGCACAAAAAAAGGACCAACGGCGTTGTTGGCTTCCCCGGCGCGAAGGACATTACCAACGCGGAACTCCTCGCCGCTGACTGCGACATCCTCGTCCCCGCTGCCCTTTCGAACCAGCTCAATGAGACCAATGCAAAAGCCGTCAAGGCGAAGATCATCCTTGAGCTTGCCAACGCGCCGACAACAACGGAGGCGGACGAGATCTTCTTCGGCAAGGGCATCATGGTCATCCCGGACATCCTGGCGAACGCCGGCGGCGTGATCGTGAGCTATCTCGAATGGAGCCAGAACCTGAGCAATGACCGCTGGCCGGAAGAGAAGGTACTGGAGAGGCTGAGGCACACCATGATCACCGCCTTCAATGATGTCCATGCGCTTTGCAAGGAGATGCGGTGCAGAATGAGAAAGGCCGCGTACCACCTTGCGGTGAAACGCATCCTTCACGCGGAGAAACTGCGGGGAAATCTATAAAATCAGGCGTTACTGCATATCCATCGGACCTGCCCATCGGCTTGCAACAAAACAGAAGACAGCGGTCCGCCTAATCCTGAAAAGGGCCGACTCTTCCGGCCCGATCTCGAAGAGCTTTTCGATGACGTCCTGGATGCGCGCCCTGGTTTCCACCCTGTCCTGGAGCGTTACCTCG
>Ga0209342_10003090_pt1 | contig 17626 bp, 18 predicted proteins | sample RifCSP16_2_FD_184023 | JGI IMG/M metagenome (GOLD analysis project Ga0209342, IMG submission 184023) | Soil microbial communities from Rifle, Colorado - Rifle CSP2_sed 16_2 (SPAdes) (version 2) | ecosystem: Environmental > Terrestrial > Deep subsurface > Rock core/Sediment | place: Rifle... | reverse complement strand
CGCTGGGCGAGCGCACTATCATCCTCGACTGCGACGTCATCCAAGCCGACGGCGGCACGCGCACCGCCGCCATCACCGGCGCCTACGTCGCCCTGGCGCTCGCCTGCCAGAAGCTGGTCGAGATGCGCATCCTGCGGGCGCTGCCGCTGACCGACGCGGTGGCGGCCACGAGCGTCGGCCTGGTCGACGGCGCGCCGCTGCTCGACCTCACCTACGAAGAAGACTCCCGCGCCCAGGTGGATATGAACGTCGTCATGACCGGCGGCGGTCGCCTGGTGGAAGTCCAAGCCACCGCCGAAGGCGCCACCTTTTCCGAAGACGATTTCCAGCGGCTGCTCCAACTGGCGCGCGGCGGCCTGCGCCGGCTGCTCGACAAGCAGCAGGAAGTCGTCCCGCTCAACCTCGCCCGGCCGTGATGGGGCTCTGATGAAAAAGCTCGTGCTGTTGTTCGCACTCGCTCTTCTGTGTGCGGCGCTGGAAGCGCAAGGGCCGCGGCCGCTGTTTCGCGTCGCGGGCGAGCCGATCCGCGTGGGCGACCGGCCGGCGGACATCGCCGTGGCAGATTTGAACGGCGATAGTCATCCGGATCTCCTTACGGCCAACAATGGCGGCAACACCATCAGCGTGCTGCTCGGGGACGGCCGCGGAGAGTTTCGCGCCGCGGCGGGTTCGCCGCTCGCCGGCTGCCCGGTGACGCACCTCGTGGTCCCCGGGGACGTGAACATTGACCACAAGCTCGACCTCGCCATCACCTGCCACGACTCGAACGACGTCATCATTTATCTCGGCGACGGCCGCGGCGGCTTCACCTCCGCGCCCGGGTCGCCTTTTCCGCTCCTGCGCGGCACCCAGCCGCACAACCACGGCCTGGCGCTGGCGGACGTGAACGGGGACGCGCACCCGGATATCCTCACCTCGAACCAGAACCACCATAGCGTCTCGGTGCTGCTGGGTGATGGCCGCGGCGGGTTCCGGCCCGCCGGCGGCTCGCCTTTCCCCGTCGGCCGGGCGCCGTATCCGCTGGCGGCCGGCGACGTGAACGGCGACGGCCACGCGGACGTCGTGACCCCGAACGTCGGCAGCAACAATGTCACGGTTCTCCTCGGCGACGGGCGCGGCGGCTTCGCGCCCGCGCCGGCTTCACCGCTGGCTGTCGCGACTCGCCCTTACTTTGTGGCGCTCGGCGACCTGAATGGTGACCGCAAACTCGACCTCGCTGTGGCCCACGATGACATCACCTTGATTACGGTGCTCCTCGGCGATGGCCGCGGCGGCTTCCGCCCGGCGCCCGGCTCGCCGCTGGACGCCGGTGCGCGCGGCGGCGAAGTGCTGCTCGTGGATGTCAACGGCGACGCCCGGCTCGACCTCGTGACCGGAACCGATGCCAACACGGTGGTGGTTTTGCTCGGCGACGGCAGCGGGCGCTTCCGGCCGGCGCCGGGCTCGCCCTTCGCCACCGGGCGCGGGCCCTGGGGCGTGGCGGCGGCCGACATCAACGGCGACGGCAAGCTTGACATCCTCACGGCCAACTTCGACGACAACAACGTCAAGATTCTCCTCGGCAACTGACGCGCCAGTCACGCTGGTGAAGCTCTATCTCGCCACCTCGAACCCGGGCAAGCTGCGGGAGCTCGGGGCGCTGGCCGCCGACGAGGGCTTCGAGCTCGCGGCGCTCCCCGGCTACGACCGGCTGCCGCGGGCGCCAGAAGAAGACGCGAGCTTTGCGCTGAACGCGCTGGAAAAAGCCCTCCACTACAGCCGGCTCCGCGAAGGACTCCTCGTCGCCGATGATTCGGGTCTGGTGGTGGAGGCGCTCGAGGGGCGGCCGGGGCCGCGCTCGGCCCGCTACGCCGGCCCGCAGGCGACCGACGCTGATAACAACCGCAAGCTGCTGGAAGAGCTGCGCGGGAGGCCGGAAGCGCAGCGCGCGGCGCGCTACGTCTGCGTGCTGGCGCTGGCCGAACGGAACCGCGTGCTGGCGCTTTTTTCGGAAGCCTGCGCCGGGCGGATCCTCGAAGCCCCGCGGGGCCGGGGCGGCTTCGGCTACGACCCGTTGTTTTTCTTCCCGCCGCTCGCGAAGACGATGGCGGAGCTCGAGGTCGGCGAAAAGAACCGCCACAGCCACCGCGGCAAGGCCTTTCGCAAACTACTTGCCTACCTCAAAGCGCCGAGGCAAGGAGGCACGGAGGCATAGAGGCAAGGAGAATAAATGTCCCTGCTTCCTTGCTTCCTTGCCTCTTTGCCTCTTTGCCTCCCTTCCCCGCTCTGCTATAGTTTCTTGTTCAATCGAGAGGCGTCGGACAGAATATGAGTGAGCCAAGCCGGGACGGGGGCCGGCAGTACGTCAACTTCCGCTTCCTGAAGGTGGACCCCGCCTGGCGGCGTCTGCCGGCCGCCGAGCGCCAGCAGGGCAAGCATGAGTTCTGCCAGGTCGTGAGCCAGCATGCCGACCGGATGACCGTGCTGGCCTACTCGCTGGTGGGCATCCGCGGCGACTGCGACTTCATGCTGTGGCGCATCGGCTACGAGCTCGATGCCATGCAGGAGATGTCGGCGAAGCTGCTGGCAACGGGCTTGGGCAAGTATCTGACAATTCCCTACTCCTACCTTTCGATGACCAAGTCTTCAATCTACCTCGTCGGGCACGAGCACGACGCCCAGGCCGACAGCCGCGGGCGCCTCGAGCCGGGCCAGCACCGCTACCTTTTCGTCTACCCTTTCGTGAAGACGCGCGAGTGGTACCGGCTGACCGAGTCCACCCGCCAGGGCATCATGAAGGAACACATCGCCCTCGGCCACAAATTCCCGCGCGTGAAGCTGAACACCACCTACTCCTTCGGGCTGGACGACCAGGAGTTCGTGCTGGCCTTCGAGTCCGACTACCCGGAAGACTTCCTCGACCTGGTGATGGCGCTGCGCGAGACCGAAGCCAGCCGCTACACCCTGCGCGACACCCCCATCTTCACCTGCGTCCAGCGGCCGCTGGACGAAGTGCTGAACCTGCTCGGCGGCTAGGGCCGTGTCAGCCTGTACAATGAAGTGTGCCCGGGTAGGACCCCAGCTTAGAGCCAATGTGCTTCCGGCCATGCGCCTTTGTGCTATCAGGGTTCAACCCGGTGGCTCCCGCCACCGGGCCCAGCGGCGGGAGCCGCTGGGTTGAACGAGGTTGGGACACTTCCTGTGCCTGAGACGCCGAAACACCCGCGCTTCCCGCTTCCCGCCCGCTTCCGGCGCGTCTCGAACCCGCGCCAGCTACCACTCAAGGCGCGGGTGAAGAAAATCCTGGCGCGGCTCGACAAAGCCTACCCGGCGGCCGAGTGCGCGCTCACGCACGAAAATCCTTTGCAGCTTCTCGTCTCCACCATCCTTTCGGCGCAGTGCACCGACGAGCGGGTCAACCGGGTGACGCGGACGCTTTTCCAGAAATACCGCACGGCGAAAGACTTCGCCGCCGCCGACCCGCGCGAGCTCGAGCAGGAGATCCGCCCCACGGGCTTCTTCCGGAACAAGACGAAGTCCATTATTGGCGCGGCGAAGCTGCTGGTCGGAAAATTCCACGGGCAGGTGCCGCACACGATGGAGGAGCTACTGGAACTGCCCGGGGTGGCGCGCAAGACGGCGAACGTGGTGCTCGGGACTGCGTTCGGCGTTGCCAGCGGCGTGGTGGTGGACACGCACGTCGACCGCTTGAGCCAGCGGCTCGACCTGACCAAAGAAAAAGACCCGAAGAAAATCGAGCAGGACCTGATGAAGATCATCCCGAAAGAAAAGTGGATTCTCTTCTCCCACCAGCTCATCTGGCACGGGCGGCTGGTGTGCCAGGCGCGCCGGCCGCGCTGCCCGGACTGCCCCCTCGAAGACCTCTGCTACTCGAAGGACAAGACCGTCTAGCCCTGCCTGCGGCGGGCAGGCTATTTGATGACTTCGCCTTCGCGGGCCACGCCCCAGGTCGGCTCGCGGTAGACGTTTTCGAGGACGGCCTGCTTGATCCGGAAGGCGGCGCGGCGGTTGTCGGCGAGGCCGCGGAAGTTCTGGAAGCGGAGGTCGTGGATGGTGCCGTCGCCGAGGACGTAGTGGAGGATGGTCGAGAGGTCTTTGTCGATGAGCTTGGGGAACTGGATGGCGCTCAAGCCCTGCAAGGCCGGCGGCAGGAAGCGCCCGCCGCGGTGGTCAATGCAGATGACGTGCTTGGGGCTGACGCCTACCAGGCAGAACTTGACGCGCGCGCGCAGCAAGAAATAAACCACCGCGGCGAAGGCGGCCGCGCCGGCGACGAACAGCGAGCTGCGGAAGGTGAACCAACCGATGGCCGCGCCCAGCAGTCCCGCCACCAGCGCGCAGCCCCAGACGGCGTAGGTTGAAGGCCCGAGGTAGCCGTAGCCCCAGGCGGCGAGCGGCGCGTCGCCGGCGGCCTCCTGGAGCTTCTGCTTGAGGGTCTCCTCGTTGATGCGCATCGGCCCAAGATACTACATCGAGCGGGCGCGAACCGACCAGCCCGACTGCGGGCGAGCCCGAGTGCGGGCTAGCCCTCCGGCGGCTCGGCCGGCGGCAGTCCTTCGCGCTCGCGGTAGGTGCGGTAGCAGTCGGGGCAGAAAGTGTGGGTGAGGTCGGCGTCGGAGTGCTCGACCACGTATTCCTCCAGGGCCCGCCAACTCCCGTGGCCGCGCTTGGCTTTGGTGTCGTCGCGGACCTTGCCGCAGAGGCAGCAGACGGGGAGCAAAGATTCGAACAGGCGGAGGCGCTTGCGCTCGGTGAGGTCGAGCAGCACGGCCAGGCTGGCGGGCTGGGCGCGGTAGTTGATGCGGGTGACCGCGATGGCGGCGGGGAATTCGCTGCCGTCGCGCCGGCGGGCCCGAAACTCGTAGTGGGTGGGAACCGACTCGCCCGCCGCCCGCTTCTGCGCATAGTCCTGCAAGCGAGCAGCGTCGCGGTCCGCCACATACAAGAAGGCGTCGGTGTCAATGACCTGGTCCACGCTCTCAAACCCGAAGAGGGTGGCGCCGGCGGGGTTGGTGAAGGCGACTTTTCCGCCTTGAATCACGCGCACCGCCACGGGGAGGGTTTCGACCAGTTGGCGGAAGCGCTCCTCGCTCTCCCGCAGGGCCTCTTCGGCGCGCTTGCGGGCGGTGACGTCGCGGGAGATGCCGAGAGCGGCGGTCACCTCTCCCGTGGCATCGCGCAAGGGCACAACCTTGGTGCTCAGCCACAACTCGGCGCCGCCGATCGGGACTTTTTCCTCCTCGAAAATCACTTGGCCCGTCTGCGCCATGGTGGCCAGGCCCCGCTCCCAGCGCGCGGTGATTTCCGGTGGGAAGAACTCCTGCACCGGCCGGCCGATCATCTCCTCGGGTTTCCGGCGGTGCTGGGCGGCGGCGAAGCTGTTGACATATTGGAACACCCCGGCGCGATCCACCACAAAGATGGCGTCCGGCGCGCTCTCGGCCAGCGTGCGGTAGCGCTCTTCGCTGGTCCGCAGGGCCTCCTCGGCCTGCTTGCGGGCAGTGATATCGACGGCGTAGGCGCGCACGCGCTGCGTCTCCGGCAGCGCATGAAACGACCACAGCAGCGTCCGGGTGTCCACCACGGTTTCCGCCCGGCAGTTGTCGTCACAGCCTCCGAGGCAGCCCCGCACCAGCGCCGGGAGGTTGGCGGGCAGCAGGCGGGCGGCCGGCTCGGGGCCACCCAGGCTTTGAAGCAGGCGGATGGCGGCGGGATTCGCATAAGTGACGCGGCCCTCGGCGTCGCACTCCAAGATCGGGTTCGGATCCAGCCGGGGAAAGGAGGCCAGCCGCGCCAGCTCCCACTCCGCCTGCCGGCGCCGGGTGATGTCGCGGACGACGGTGACGCGGAGGTCCCGCCCCGCGATCGCCACGACGCGGGTCGAAACCTCGGCGGGGAAACGGCTGCCGTCACGCCGGCAGCCTTCCGCTTCCGTTCTCCCCAGCCTCGCCCCCCGGGGAAGCAACACGGACAAAGGCCAGCCGAGAAGCTTCTTCAACTCGAAGCCGAATATGGGCTCGGCGGCGGGATTGGCGAAGGCGATGGCGCCGTCGGCCTCGGTAATCACGATGGCGTCGCTCACCGCTTCGACCACCGCCTGGAACCGGGCTTCGGCAGGCGCCACCGCAGCTTTAGCCGCCACCTCCGCCACCGGGCGGAACACCAGCCAGTAGAGCGGGGCCACGCTCAAGACGGTGAGCAGGCTGGCATCGAGAAAGTCGGTCGCAATCCCCCTGTCTACTCCCAACCAGTGGAGGATTCGCATGGTCACGACCTCGCAAGCAAACACCACCAGCAGCGTCCGCAGCAGGATGCGCGGGGCCAGTCGAGCCAATTCGCGGCGGGCGAGCACGCTCGAGATCCAAGGAACCTGCCAGGACGCACTCATAGGGGCTCTCCTACGGAAGAGGAGCGCGAACCTGCGCAGGGAACGGCTGGCGGCGGAACCCCATCCTAGCCCCGGTTAGGGGAGTTGTCAAACCGGCGCGGACAAGACTGGACGGGCGGCAAGGCCCGCGGTATAGTGGCGCCCACTCCCCGGGCAACAAATCCTCGAGCCGGAGGCCGGCGCAATGCAACTGGTGAGCGGCAGAGAAGCGGTGCAGCGGGTCCGGAACCTGATCAAGGCCGAGCAGCAGACGCACGCCTACGCGGTGGAGCTGACCGCCAAGCAGCTCTACAGCCTGAACCCCACCGGCGCGGTCGACTTCGGCGGCAGCGAATACGTCCCCGCCGAGCCCCACCCCGTCCCCACCCACCAGAAACACTCCCAGGACCGCTACCAGTGGTGGACGCTCGTGCACGGCGCCTACCAGGTCGAGTTCAACGAGGTGATCGAGCTGGCGGAGGACGAAATGGCCCTGCTCGAGCCCCACGAACGCCTGCTGCGCGCCGGGGCCGAGCACCCCGCGCTCTTCCTGCGCGGCAAGATCAATCCGCTCACCATCCTCTTGAGCGTCAGCGGCGCGCGGCTGGAAATCAAGCAGAACGCCCGCATCTCCACGCTGCGGATCTTTCGTTTGGGCGCCGCCGGCGCGGCCCCCAAAGCGGCCAAGGCTCCCGCCAAGAAAAAGAAGCGCTAGCGGCGGTGACTGGTAACTAGCGGTCGCCATGCCCTCCTCTTCCCCCTGCGCATCGTGCAACGGGCTTCGGGCATCGGAGCCCGGTGCCCGAAGCTCGAAGCACGGTTCCCGCTTCGTGCCTTGTACCCTGTACCTTGCGCCTCGTGTACAATTGTCCCCGGCCGGGGCGTGGCGCAACCTGGTAGCGCGCCTGCTTTGGGAGCAGGAGGCTGTGGGTTCAAATCCCACCGCCCCGACCAGAAGGAACGAAACTCGAAAAACGAAATTCGAAACTCGCCGCCACCGATTTTCGCTTTTCGAGTTTCGAGTTTCGCCGCCATTGGGCAAGAAGTGGGAGAGAGAATGACCGCTGCGAAGCCGTCGTCGGACAGGGCGGCGGGCATCTGCGAGCACGGCCTGCGCTGGCTGAAGGAGGTCCGTGAGCTCGAGGCGGGGGAGCCCCTGTGCGCGCTCGAATACCTGAACCGCTTCGTCGCACCCCGCCGGGTGGCGGAGCTGACGCGGCGCGGCTCCCGCCTCTACCTGCTGTTTGATTCCGGGGAGAAACTCGAGTGCTGCTGCGAGACCTGCGGGGAAAGCCACGGCGACGACCCCGGCTTCACCGACGACATCAAGGACGTCGCCCTCGGCCGTCGCGCCCTGCGCTTCCGGCTGGAAGACGAGAGCGGGCAACTCGTCGTCTGGTTCGCTCGCGGCGACCACCTGCACTTGCACCGCAACGCCCTCGTCCGCTTCCACCCGCCGCGCCGCTCCCGTACCCGGCCCACCCGCGGCGTGCGCCCGGCGCACACCCCGTCCCCTCCTGAATGATTCCCCCGATAGGGTTCAACCCGGTGGCTCCCGCCACCGGGCCCAGCGGCAAGAGCCGCTGGGTTGAACACCAAGGCCTCTCGCGGGGTTACTGCTGGGCGGCGAAGGCTTCGATGGCCTGCAGGAGCTCGGCCGGCGGATCGAGGAAGCGCAAGCCCATCCCCTCACCCGACATGCGGTAGGCGACGACGGCGCGGACTTCCTGGATGGGAGAGTCTTCGCTCAGCCGGAAGCGCAGGGTGACCTCGGCGCCCTTCTCCGGCGGGTCTTCGGTTTCGACGAAGACGCCCCCGATGGAGATGTCTTTCGAATAGCCCACCAGGGTCTCCCCGCCAGCGGTGGAGCGGATTTGGGTGACCAGGGAGACGCGCTTGGCGGTGCGGCGGTCGGCGCCTGTCGGCTGGCCGGGTTTCACCGAAGCGGCTTGGTCCACCATGACGCGCGGTCTGACCTCGAGGAGTGCGCGGGCATCATACCGAAAAGCCCGCCGGGCGGCAATCATTTCGGGGGCAGAAATAAAACGGGCCGGGGGGTTCCGGGGGAGGGCGATCCCGGTGTCCCCGGCCCGTTCTCACCCACCTCCATCGCCTGTGGGCAAGAGCAAGCTCGGCGAGCTAGGTCAACGACTCCCAGTCGTCGGCCTTCAACTCGATGCGATCGAAACTCACCGCCACGCCGACCTGGCGTCCGTCGAGCTGGTCAATGCGGACGACGCGTCCCTGCCCGCGCAAATCCACAGGACAGTGCGGGTCGAGAATCGGCAGGCAAACCCGCAGCTCGACCGGGCTGCCCGCTTGCAGGGCGCCCTCGGAGCCGCGCACATAGAAGCCGGTGGCGCTGATATCGAAGGTCTCCCCCGCCTGGAGGGAGGCGCCTGGCTCCTCGCCCGCGCCCCAGTCCACCCGCAGGCGCAGCGGGAAGCGTTGTCCGTCGCGTCGGTCCGCCATCGTCGTGACCTCGTCCCGTACCAGAAACCCCTTACGGTCACCTAGGAGTCTAAGAACACCGGGGCCGGCGGACAATAGAGCGGAAGTCACAACAGGGGTAGTACAAAAGGGCCAGTACGAAAGTACCACGCCGCGGCGGCCAGCCCGACCGGGGGGCCCGAAAGCGGGCTAGCCGGCCAGACGGTGATGCAGCGCGTAGAGCGCCAGCTCCAGCCGGTCCGAGACGCCCAGCTTGTCGTAGATGGCGTGCAGGTGGTTCTTGACCGTCTGCTCGCTGATGGAGAGCTTCTCGGCCATCTCCTTGTTGCGGAACCCTTGCGCCACCAGGGCGACGATTTCCTGCTCGCGCCCCGTCAGCAGCTCGCCCGGGGCGGGGCGGCTGGTGGCCCGGAGCATGTCGGCGGCCACCCGCTGGTCAATCCACATCTCTCCCCGGTGCACCTTGCGGATGCCTTCGAGCAGGCGGGCGGTGGCGGCCTGTTTCAGGACGACCCCGCGGGCGCCGCGGCGCACGGCTTCGACGTAGTCGCGCTCATCCTCGGAGGCGGTCAGCACGATGGCGCGCACCGAACCGGCGGCCTGCCCGAGCGCGCCCAGCACCGCCAGGCCGTCCTGGTCGGGCATCTTCAGGTCGAGCAGGACGACGTCCGGCTTGAGCTTTTCGACCAGCCCCAGGCACTCGGCGCCGCTGCGGCCCTGGCCGACGACGGTGATGTCGTCTTCGGCCTGGAGCAGCTTGCAGAGGCCGTCGCGGAAGATGGGGTGGTCGTCCACCACCAGTACGCGAATGCTCGCCTTGGAGGAGGGTTTGGCCATAGCGTCGCTAGGCGAGAGGGATCTCGACCCGCAGGGTGCTGCCGCTGCCGGGGCTGGAGTCAATCGTCAGCTCGCCGCCCAGCGCCCGGGTGCGCTCGCCGATCGAGACCGGCCCCAGCCCCTGCTCCTCCAGGGCGCGCTGGGAATAGGTGCCCGAGAAAGAGAACCCGCCGCCGTCGTCGTCCACCAGCAGCCGCAGGAAGCTGTCGTCCTGCCGCAGCCGCACCATCACGTGTTGCGCCCGGGCGTGCTTGTGGACGTTGTGCAGGGCCTCGCGCAGGATCCAGAACACTTCCCGGCAGATGCCCTCGGGGAGCGTCTCCTCCACCGGGTCGGCCCAGAAGTCCACTTCGATGCCGGTCTCCTGCTGGAACTGGGCGCAGTGGGCCAGCATCCAGCGGCCGAGCTCGCTGGCGGGGACGCGCAGCGGCTTGAGCGTCCGCAGAAAGCGCCGCAGCTCCTCCTGCTCCTGCTTGACCACGGTTTGCAGCCCGCCCAGCTCTTCGGCTGTCTTCGCCGGGTCGTCGGTGGCCAGGCGGCGGTAGACGTTCAACTGCATCTCCAGGCTGGCCAGGGTCTGGGCGACGCCGTCGTGCAGATGCCGGACGATGCGGTCGCGCTCCAGGTCCACGGCGCGTGACACCTGGCTGCGGATCAAGAGCAGGTTGGCCAACCCGGGTTGCAGGCCGGCGAGCAACGCCATCAAGTCGTCGAGCTCGGCCGGGGTGAACTCCCCCCGGGCCTTGTCCAGCAGGAAGAGCCGCCCGGGGGCGCCGCCGGTCGAGAGCGGCGCGCTCAGAAGGGCGCGCGGCGAAAACTCTTCGACAAAACGCTCCGGCAGGTCAAAGAGCTTTTCCGCGAAGGACAGTTCCGGCCGCCACTGCCACCCGCCCGCTCCGCGCGCCCAGGCGTTGACGAGAAAACCCACGGGCGCCTCGTCGAGCAGGAACTGGTGGGCGTCGCGCGGCGGCCGGTCCTGCTCTTCAAAAGCGCCGTCGGCTTCCCCGGCGCGGAATACCCAGAGCAGGACGCGGTCGGATTCAGGGTCGCGGTAGGCCAGCAGGGCGCGCCGGGCGTCGGCGCGCCGGCAGAGCGCCTCGAGCCAGCGCCGGGCCAGCTCCGGCCAGCCGGCGTCCAGGCTGAGCAGGCCGGCGAAGCGCTCGACCTCGGCGGCGCGCTCGAGCTGGCCCCGCTGCCGCTCCGCCACCGCCCCCACCAGGATCCCGGCGGCCAGCAGTCCGGCGCCGACCAGCCAACTCTCCGCCGGCAGCAACGCCCGCCAGGAAGCGCCCGGCTCCGTCACCGAGGCCCGCAAGGCCAACCCCAGGTACGCCACCGTGACCAGCACGCTCAACCCGGCCGCCGCTTTCCAGCCGCGCCACAGCCCGGCGATCAGCGTGAAGTAGACGAAGAAGAGAAGAAAGGCCGCCGGGAGGCTCGGCCCGAGCAGAAGCACGACCACCAGCGCGGCCCCGTCCCCGGCCAGGGTGGCGGCGCGCGCCGTGCGGCTGGCCAATTGCCGTCGAAAGGCCAGGATGACGGCGGCGTAGACGAAGTAGAGGACGAAGGTGAAGGCCGCCACCCAGTAGAGCGGGGTGCCGCGGGGCGGGGCCAGCAGGAAGGCCAGTCCCAGCGCCGCCGCCAGCACCAGCCGCGCCAGAGACTGCGGCCGCTCGAGGCCCGCGAGCGCAGTGGGGCGGGCCGGAGAGAGGGCGGTTCCCGCTTTGGTCTCGGAATGGTTCAGGGTCGTGGGCTCCAGGCGCTGGATGGCCCTATTCTAGGGAAGGGTTCCGGCAGTGTCAATTTGGCGCGGCTTGTGGGGGCGGCGGGGTTCTGCTAGAGTGAAGTTTGCCGCCAGCAGCTTCCGGTTGCCAATGAGACGTTTCCCCGACGAGTGGTTGAAGCGCCTGAACGAGCTGGTGACCGTGGTGCGGCGACGCCAGGGCTGGGGCGACATCTACGCTACGGTGGACGCGCCGGCCGGCCCCGACCACCCCCCCATCCTGCGCCTGGAGCACGCCGGCGCGCTCATCACTGTGCCGCTGGACGTGCGCGCCGTGGAATTGATGGTCCGCACCGGGCAGGAGGGGCCGTTGCTGGTCGAGCTGAAGCAGGCCTTCATGCGCGTCGTGAAGACCTCCGAGCGGCGCGCCGCCAAGAAAGCGTCGCCCGCCCGCAAGAAATCTTTCTAGCCCCGCCTCTTCACAGCGAAGCCGCCGTTCCGCGGGTGAACGGGCCGCCACCTTGCGCCGCCCGGCGCCCTCCACTACCATTCCCGCCAGCCCGATGAGCACACCCGGCAAACACTCCGACACGCTCTGGGACCGGCCGCGCGCCGAAGTCGAGCGGGCATTGACAGAGCGCGAGCCGGTGCGCTGCCCGCTCTGCGAGCGCGAGCCGGAACACTTCGCCACCGACTACCAGGGCTTTCATCTCGCCCGCTGCCCGGGCTGCGGGCTGGAGTTCCAGAGCCCGCGGCCGCCGTTCGCCAAGCTCGCGGAGTGGGTCTATGCGCGCGAGTACGGCGACCTGGCGGACCCCGCCGGCGAACTGACTCCGGAAAAACAAGCCCGGTTCGGCCGCCAGCTCGAGCGCATCGAAGCGCTGACCGGCAAGCGGGGGGCGCTGCTCGACGTCGGCTGCGGCGCCGGGGCCTTCCTGCGCGCCGCCGCCGCGCGCGGCTGGCGCGTCGCCGGCACCGACATCGTCTTGAGCGAGGGCGCGCGCTCGACCGGCGCCCGGCTCTGGCCGGGACGCCTGGGCGAGATCGATTTCGGCGGGGCGCGCTTCGACGCCGTGCGCTTCCACCACGTCCTCGAGCACACGGAGAATCCGCTCGCGGAGCTGGCGCGCGCCCGCGCGCTGGTCGCGCCCGGCGGCGCGCTCTACCTGAGCGTGCCGAACCTCGGCGGCGTGAGCCCGCGCCTGAAAAGCTGGCAGAGCCGCCTGGGGTTGAAGCGGAAGCGCTGGCGACACTACGCCGCCCTGCACCACCTGTGGTACTTCACCCCGGCGACGCTCACGCGCCTCGCCGAGCGCGCCGGTTTCCGCGTGGCTCGCTGGGAGACGCCGCTGCCGTTCCGGCCGGGGCGCCCAGCCTGGCTGGCCGGGCTTTACCGGTGGGCGCTGGAAGGGCCGCGCTGGGGGAGCATCCTGGACGTCTACGCCGCCGCGCTGGACGGCTACACGCCCCAAAAGTCTTCGTCGGGCTCGAGCGCTTCCACGCCCCAGTCGGCGTAAGGCTTGTCGGGCGGATTGCTGACCTGCGACACCACGCGGAAGCCGGCTTCCTTCTTGTTCCGCAAGTTGAGGATGCGGACCTCTTCGTCGTTGATGACCGTGTGGGTCAGGCGGATCTGCGCGCCGTAGCGCGAGACTTTCACGCACACGCAGTCTTCCGCGAAGTCCCGCCCCTTGGCGGTGGTCCCGAAGACGCGGATGGGGAGAGCCAGCTCCCGCCGCGAGCTGCGTCGCTGCTTCTTCGAACCCGGCTTGGCGGCGTCACCCATGCGGCCTTCCGTGGCCGCATCCTACGGCTGAGGGTGAGGTGGAGTCAACCGGCGGCCGCCCGGCGCGCCGCCAGCGCTCCGGCCGCCGAAGCCGTGGCCGTCGCCCGCCTGACGCGCAAGAAGCGGTAGAATACCGGGGCGATGGAGCGGTTCACCCGGCGCGAAGTCCTCCGCATCCTCAACATCTCCGCCAAACAGCTGGCCTACTGGGAGCGGCTGCGGCTGGTCGAGCCCCGTACGGGTTGGGGCGAGAAGTTCTACCGCTTCGGCGACCTCATCAGCCTGCGCACGGTGAAGCAGCTCGTCGAGCAGCGCGTGCCGGCGCGGCGGCTGCGGCGGGCGGTGGAGGCGCTGCGCGAGCAGTTGGCCGGAGTCGAAGCGCCGCTCACCGAGCTGCGCATCGTCTCCGACGGGCGCAACGTCGCCGTCGAGCTCGACGGCCGCCTGCTCGAGCCCATCCGCGGGCAGCTCCTGCTCGACTTCGACACCCGCGAGCTTGGCGAAAAGATCCGGGTGATGCCCGAGCGCACGGCGGAGGAGTGGTTCGCGCTGGCGCTCGACGCCGAGTCTGACCCGGCCACGCACTCGCAGGCCATCGAGGCCTACCGGCGCGTGCTCGAAAAGAACCCGCGCTGGATTGAGGCGCACATCAACCTGGGCACGCTCCTCTACGAGCAGGGCGAAAAAGAGGAAGCGGCGCGCTCGTACCAGCAGGCGGTCGAGCTCGAACCCGCGAATCCCCTGGCGCACTTCAACCTCGGGAGCGTGCTCGACGAGCTCGGCCAGCCCGGCCCGGCCCGCGAGCACCTGCGCCGGGCGGTCGCGCTCAAGCCCGACTACGCCGACGCCCACTACAACCTTGGCCTGGTGGCGGAAAAGCTCGGCGCCCACGGCGAAGCCCGCCGCCACTGGCGCCGCTACCTCGAGCTCGACCCGCGTAGTCCCTGGGCCGACTACGCCCGCCAGCGCCTGGCCTCCTCCCGTGGCCCCGAGCTTCTCTGAAGCGAGGCCCTTGCGGGGTAAACCCGCCGCTACAACTGATGTAGAGGCGGCTTTAGGCCGCCACTCCCCTGAAACCGAATGCAAGGAGCGCTCCGGGTGCGCTTGTAGGATGGCCGTTCCCCGCGTCGCGACGCGTCCTCCGACGCAGAACGCATGCGGGGTCGAGGGGGAAACCCCGGGCTGCTCCAAAAAGCAGGTCCCTCGGGGCCAGGGCAATCAAGCCCTCGGGATGACACCGAGAGCGACGCGGCCTCTCTTTGTCATTCCGAACCCTTGCCTGCCCTGGCGGTGAGGAACCTGCTTGGAGGAAGGCTGGGGTGAGCGATGGGATTTGAACCCACGACCCTCGGAGCCACAGTCCGATGCTCTACCAGCTGAGCTACGCTCACCACCGACAGGCTGGTAAAGCCATTATTCCGCGAGTGGCGCAGGCTGTCAATTGACCCGACCACCGTAGCCAAGCAAACGCGACGCACTTGCTTTTCGGGCTCCGCTCCTGTAACAAGTAGCTCCGCTCGCTCGTATAAGCGACACAGACACTCGTGATTGAAGCGCAGAACCTGACCAAGATTTTCCGCGACAAGAAGCGCGGGGAAATCCGCGCTGTGGACAAGGTCAGCTTCCGCTGCCAGCCCGGGCAAATCTACGGCCTCTTGGGGGCGAACGGCGCCGGCAAGACCACCTGCCTGCGCCTGCTCGCCACGATTCTCCAGCCCACCGACGGCACCGCCCGCGTCGCCGGCTTCGACATCAACGACCAGCCGGAAAAAGTCCGCGCCAGCGTCGGCTTCCTCTCCACCGCCACCGCGCTCTACGGGCGGCTGACGGCGCGCGAAACCGTGGAATACTTCGGGCGGCTGAACGGGCTGAACGGCGGCGCGCTCAAGAAGCGCGTGGATGAATTGTTCGCCCTGTTCGACGTCGGCGAGTTCAGCGACCGGCGCTGCGACAAGCTCTCGACCGGGATGAAGCAGAAGGTCTCCATCGCCCGCACGCTGGTGCACGACCCGCCGGTGATGATTTTCGATGAGCCCACCGTCGGCCTCGACGTCATGACCGCCCGCACCATCGTCAGCTTCATCCGCGACTGCCGCGCCCGCGGCAAGACCGTCATCTTCTCCACTCACGTGATGAGCGAAGCCGAAAAGCTCTGCGACACCATCGGCATCATCCACGACGGCAAGCTCCTGACCGAAGGCACGCTCGCGGAGCTGCGCGCGCGCCACTCGATGCACGACCTCGAAGACATCTTCGTAAAGCTGGTGGAGGCCGGAGCATGAATCTCCGCCACGTCGGGGTGGTCTACCGCAAAGAGCTGCGCGACCAGCTGCGCGACCGCCGCACTCTCATTTCCATGATTGTCGTTCCCATCCTGCTGATGCCGGTGCTGATGTTCGGCCTGACCGCCCTGATGGTGAAGCTGCTGCAGCGGGCGCAGCGCGAAGCGGCCACCGTCATGCTCCTCGGGGCCGAGCACGCCCCCACCGTGGCCGAGCGGATTCGAGCCGCGGAGGGCATCAAGGTAGTCCCGCCGGCCGACGACTACGCCCGGCAGATCGAAGCCAAAACGCTGCGGGCGGCGGTGGAGTTCCCGCCCGGCTTCGAGCGGCGGCTGGCGGGCGACGAGCCGCCGGGCGCGCTGCGGGTGAAGATCTATCACTACGAAGGCGAAATCCGCTCCCTCTTCGCCATCCGCAGCCTGCGCGAAATCCTGCGCGACTACCGCGACCAGGTGGTCGAGCAGCGCCTGGCCGCCCGCCGCCTCTCCCGCGACCTGCTCGATCCCTTCGAAACCCAGGAAAAAAACGTCGCTTCGCCCGAAAAAGTCGGCGGGGAGCGTCTGGGCGGGCTGATTCCCTACATGATCATCATCCTCTGCCTGACCGGCGCCATGTATCCCGCCATCGACCTGACCGCGGGCGAGAAAGAGCGGGGCACCATCGAAACCATCCTCGCCAGCCCGGTCTCCCGCGGCGCCCTGGCCATGGGGAAGTTCTTGACGGTGTTCACCGCTTCGCTCGCCACCGCCCTGCTCTCGCTGGGCTCGCTGGCCGTGACCTTGATGTTCATGCCGGCAATGGGCGAGCTGCGCTCGGCGGGCAGCGGCACGCCGCTCTTCCAGATCGCCTTGAGCGCCAAGGGCCTGGCGGTGGTGGTGGGGATGGTGATGCCGCTGGCGGTGATGTTCTCGGCGGCGCTGCTGGCCATTGCCCTGCTGGCCAAGAGTTTCAAGGAGGCGCAGAGCTACATCTCCCCGCTGATGATTGTGGTGATCATGCCGGCGGTGGTGGCCATCCTGCCGGGGATTGAGCTGGATGCGAAGCTGGCCCTGGTGCCCATCCTCAACGTCAGCCTGGTCTCGAAACAAATCCTCACCGGCAACTACCAGTGGAACTACATCGGCTTGATTTTCCTTTCTTCCTGCGTCTACGCCGCCCTGGCGCTGGGCGTCGCCGCCGCCGTTTTCCGCCGCGAGTCGGTGCTGTTCCGCAGCTGACAGGCCGCCGGCCGTGCCTGCGGTTTTTTTCGTCATCGGCAATTGACAATACGCACCGGCAGCGGTAGGCTCCGTCAAGTCCGGGGTTGTAAGGACTCCTTTTCCGCAGACTATGCAACTCGACACTTTCCAAGTCGTCCCCGCTCTCCCCGAGAAGCTCCAGGGGCTGCGGGAGATCGCCTATAACCTCTTGTGGTCGTGGGACGAGGAGTTGCGCGCCGTCTTCCGCCGCCTCGACCGCGAGCTCTGGGACAAGACCTACCAGAACCCCGTGCTCATGCTGGGCACCATCTCCCAGGAGCGCCTGGAAGAGCTGGCGCGCGACGACAGCTTCATGAGCTACTACAAGCGCGCCTACGAGCGCCTGCATGAATACCAGAAGGAAGCCACCTGGTGGGAGAAGCGCTACAAGGAGAAGCCGCTCATCGCCTACTTCTCCGCCGAGTTCGGCATCGCCGAATCCCTCCCCATCTACTCGGGCGGCCTGGGAGTGCTGGCCGGCGACCACCTGAAGAGCGCCAGCGACCTGGGCGTGCCCCTGGTGGGCGTCGGGTTGCTCTACCAGCAGGGCTACTTCCGCCAGTACCTGACCTCGGACGGCTGGCAGCAGGAGTCCTACCCGACGAACGACTTCTACAACCTGCCCGTCGAAGCCGTCCCCGGCCCCGACGGCGCCCCGCTCAAGATCGAAGTGGCGCTGGCCGGCCAGGCCTTGCGCATCCAGGTGTGGAAAGCCCAGGTGGGACGCCTGCCGCTCTACCTGATGGACACCAACATCCCCGAGAACCCCCACCACCTCCAGAACATCACCGACCAGCTCTACGGCGGCGACCACGAGACCCGCATCCAGCAGGAGATCGTGCTCGGCATCGGCGGCCTGCGCGCCCTCGCCGCCGTCGGCCTGAAGCCGGTCGTCTGCCACATGAACGAGGGCCACGCCGCCTTCCTGGCGCTGGAGCGCAT